>JGI24724J26744_10001008_pt1 | contig 19645 bp, 22 predicted proteins | sample Cruoilmetagenom7_FD_26744 | JGI IMG/M metagenome (IMG submission 26744) | reverse complement strand
TTGCGGCTAATCACCCGCCCACGGCGCTGCTGTAGCTCAGAGGTAGAGCACTCCCTTGGTAAGGGAGAGGTCGAGAGTTCAATTCTCTCCAGCAGCACCATTTGCCTGTCACTCCGCTGGATATGCCCTGCCTCGCATAGGCGTTGGTCTCTCGACTTACGCCCGACGCTATGCGTCAGTCTGAGTGCGAGAGTTCAATTCTCTCCAGCAGCACCATATCACCATGCCCGTCGGAAATATTCTTCAAGACCTTGAATGGGAAGGAAATTTCCGGAGTTCGATACCCCTCTTTCCGGCTATAACGAACAGGCTTGGCAAAGGCGAGTTTGGCTACAAGGCTGCGCTCAGCATGGCCCCCGTTTTCGTATATTTTACAGGGGTTTGAAAGGAATTTCAGGGCGAGTTCGATACATTCTTCGCATTTGCCCTCCGGTGGGACCCAATTTTTACCTCGCTCGACCAAAACAAGCTTCTCACATTCCAGTTTTGTGATGCGCTTCTCGTAAGCCTTGATCACGGATGAACTCGAGGCGTCAACGACGCGCTCCAACAGCACCTCAATTTGCTTTTCGATCGCATTCATTTGCCGGGCCAGCTCTTTCTTAGCTTCTTCAGCTTCAGAGAGCCTCAACGCCCAAGCGTCCGAAATCATCGAAGTTGCAACACTCGCCAACTTACTGGAAGGCTCCATGCTCTTGAGAACTTCATGAAAGCCATTTTCCACATCGGCGCGCCGGATAGATTTACCTTTTTCCGCACAGCCCCGAGTTTTACACGTGTAGTATGGATAGTGACGCCTGCAGCCTTTGGACCATGCCGCCGTCATTCTCCGACCGCAGACATCACACAGCACGAAACCGCGGAGAGGAAAATCTTCGTCATAGTCCTTGCGAACGGCGGTACGCTTGCCGCCCTCCAAGATATCAAGAATCTTTTGATGTGTTTCGAAACTAATCAACCCCTCGTGCTGACCTTTACGAACACTCACCTCCCACTTTGGGGCTTCCACATATCCTGCGTAGATGCATTTTTTCAGCAGGCGAGCGACGGTCATCGATCGAATGCTACCATCAGGCCGGTCTTTTGGAAAATACGGATCCTTCTCAAGAAATCGCTGAACCTCTGCCTGAGAGGCGAAACGCCCACTTGCAAACCCCTCCAGCGCCTTTGCGATACTGGAAGCGACGGGCTGATCTGCGATGAGGACTTTGCCCCCGCCGGTCTGTGCAGGGACGTATCTATAGCCGACTGGCGGATTAAAGACCCAATAGCCACTCTCGACCCGAGCCTTCATTTTTTGCCGCACCTGGCGACCGTTTTGTTCGCGCTCAAGCTGCCCTTGCGCAGCAAAAACGGTTTCAACGAACTTGCCCTCAGGAGTGTCCTCGAACCGGTAGTTGAGGCACTCGACCACAGCTCCATATGATGCGAATGTTTCACGCAGCTTCCAGTGAAACACCGTATCGCGAGCAAACCGCTTCAGGTCATCGAAAATGATAACGTGTGGTTCACCGTTTTGGCTCTCCAAGTATGATAAAGCAGCACGCATTCCCGGACGGTTCATGAAGTCCCCTCCGCCAGTTGTATCGTCTGGGTAGACCTTCACGACATCATAGCCGCGTTCCTCAGCGTAAGCCCGGCAGCGCTGTTCTTGGCTCTCCAGCCCAGACCCCTCCGTGCGTTGTTTCACTGACGAAACACGGCAGTAAATAAGCGCCTTAGCTCCAGCCAGCGCATTGGTTTTTGAAGTGCTCATTGATTTTCCTTTTCCAAGTTGAATCTATAGATAGGCAATTCCGGCCGCCGAATTGATTGCGATAAGTTTTGGGTAAAGCTGCCGTGGCCTTCGGCAGCTCTTTTTATTTGCCCTCAACAGAGAGCTATATTGGGTTTGGTAGCTTAATCGGACGAGGCGTCCTGCAGATTGAAACCCAAGTCCACAAACATGACCATCATCGACCAAAGCGCATCGACGATCTGGCGCCTTTCGTCGGCGGACAGGCTTGGGTGATCAATCATATCTTGATACTTTTTAATATCGATCTTCACACTCTGAGATCTCTTGGCAAACTCCTTGCCGCCCCCAAGATGAACATCGTTTTTCAGACTCGGTGTCGACGCCTGTATTTTGTCCAAGTGTTGCAAAAACATATGCAGCATTCCTCACTTTATTCTGAGCGCAGATAGGCACTCAAACTATTTAAGGGCTTAGCCCCGAGGGCGATTTTTTTAATCGCTTTGTTTCGCGGTGAGATTGTTCCCACCATCTTTCTGCTGTTGAGAGAAGCGTAATGGATCATTTTGTTTGGTCAAGCTTATTTTTTAATTTGTTTATGGTATTTCAACAGCTTGGCCGTTTTTCGATTTTACGAAGTAAATTTTTAGATTTTTTTGAAATCTTCTTCGTTTTCGGTATCAATGCTGCTCAGGGCGCTTGAACAGCCTCTAATCCCCCTCTTAGCTTCAATGCGTGAGAACGCTCGCAACGCTTCATGCCGAGAGTGATTTCCTTCACAGCATTGCAACGCGTAGACGTCTTCACCGGTGTCGCGGATCTCGTAGTCCAAGGCTAAGAAGGCATGACGGGCAGCCGTTGTCAGATGGTCCAGATGTTTTTCCCAGGCCATCACCGCAACGCAGGCGATTTGGTAGTCGTGCTGAAAATGGTGTTTATCTATCCAAAGATGCGGGAACGGCACCTGATACTTTTCAACAAGCCACATCGAAATGTCGCAAATATCCTGTTCAAGCCTGCCGTCGCCGGGGTCGAAACCCCGACAACGCGATCGCGTTACTTGGAAGCCTTGCTCTGGATCACACAGCATTGTTGAACCGCTCGAGAAGCTCGCTGATCCGTGCCCCGTGCCAGCGCAATGCAGCGTCAGCATCAAATCCCCGCTCACGGGACGCCATGTCGGCGGCTTTTGCCGACTGGTTAGACAATGCAATTTTGATCTGCTGAAGTGCAGCATGAATTTTGTTAGGGTCAGGCTGTTGTGAACTCAAAAATCCATAAAGCTCACAGAAAGCATCGCCTCCCGCAGATTCGCCGAAAACATCAAGCAGTACGCAGAGCGAAGCCCCATGGCGACGAAAGTGCAACTCGGTGTCCGCAATTCTGTCATATGCCACCTGGGCTGCGTTAAAGTTGGTATTGATAAGCATAGAAAACCTCCAGATTGTAAGAAACGATCATTGATTGGGGTGCCATTCTGCGGCGTCATGTTCGATCGTTCGGGGGAGGTGTTTCGGGTGATGATCGGTTCCTGTGGTTGAGGGCAGTGGATGCCCTTTTGTGTCTGTACCAATGAGATTGGCCAATATGGAAAATTACGAAGGAGAAAATTGCTTCTCGGAAAATTTTTCTCGATTGGGTCGGCCAGCTGCACTCCCGCGCATCCTCGGGAGTGCAGGCAGTCGTTCACACCAGGAGGTCTTCATCAACCTCGATCAGCCCTGCGTTCAACAGCGCTTCGTTGAAAGTATCGGCCAGCAGACAGATCTCCGGGACAATTGGATCATCCGGTTCAAGCAGGGCGAAACACGCATCGTCACTCCAGTTTTCGTCATAAGCGTGTTCGAGGAGAAGCAGGGACCGCAGATCCATCAGGTTTTGACGCAAGCTGCGTGTGATAGACGCCTGTTCGGCGAACGCATTCCTGATTGCATTCATGAGCCGAGCGCCACGCCGACCGCCGAGAAGTACTGCGGCATGGCCAAGCGCGTCCTCGTTCTCTGCGAAAAAAGTCCGCAGCGAGATTTCGGAAATTTGGCACTCCACAATCGTGCCGTTCGAGATGAGTTTGTCGTGATACATGTTGCCTCCTGATTGGAAAAAGCCGGATTTCGTTCCGGTGGTGTCAGGGTTTTTCGGAAGGTCATGCTCGTTCCTCGTGGCTATTTCCCGCGTCGCTCAGAACGTGCGAAAAAGGCAATAAAAGGTGTCTTTTTTCGTCCTCTCGGTTAGGCTTTCTCTGCTCCCGTTGCTTCTAAAAATAAGATTAGCTAAAAGGGAAAAAGACGAAGAGATTTTTCAAAAAACTTTGCGGTACTGCCGAACTGTTTTAATTTCATCCCGTGAAATTTCTGCGCTCGGTTTAGCTTTTTCTGTTGGGTGATTACGGCTTATGAGAACAGCGGAAAGTCACAAAATCACCGCAGGTTATGGACGCGCGAGCGACCATAAGGGGCGTTTCTCTGGATAGCGCTTGACGCACAGTAGCGACATTGCAAAACCACTGAACGTTCTCGGTATGAATCGCCGCGGGTTTACCGGAGACCTGTAGCTTCATTTCACGCGACCATATCGAGCACGTCGTGCTGTGCATAGAAGTTCTGTTCAGCCTCTGCTGGTGAGATGTTTGCGATGCGGCCGAGCAGACGCCGGTTGTTGAACCAATCGACCCCGCCGGGAGTGGCCGGATCCAGATCCTACATGTTGCGCGACGGTCCTTGACGATGGACCAGCTCTGTTTTGTAGAGACCGTTAATTGTTTCAGCGAGGGCGTTATCATAGGCATCCCCGACGCCGCTTACCGACGGTTCGATACCAGCCTCAGCTAAACGCTCGGTGTAACGAATGGACAAATATTGACCGCCGCGATCCGAATGGTGCACCAATCCACTTTTCTGGACCGGCCATCGATCATGCAGGGCTTGCTCCAAAACATCGAGAACAAAGCCCGTTTTGGCGGACCGTGAGACCCTCCATCCGACGATGCGATCAGCAAACGTATCGATGACGAAGCCCACAAAGACAAAGCCCTGCCACCTCGACCCATACGCTGACCCAGAGAAGGTTCGGAACTGGTGCTCGGAACACGCGGTTCACCTTGTCGCGCGGACAAAGCGCTGACGTGTCAGGCGGTTGTCTTGACCACCTTGCCGCGCAAAATAAGCTGACGCCTTGCGAAGAATTTCATTCGCCTGGCGCAGCTCGCGGTTTTCGCGTTCCAGCGTTGTAATGCGATCACGCTCTTCGGTTGTCACGCCGTCACGCATGCCACTGTCTTTCTCGGCCAGCTTGCCCATCCGCTCAAGGTCTGGGGAATACAGCCGATCTTGGGTGCATTGGCCGCAATCGCGCCCGCCTGCGTTTCGTATGAACCTTGATGCTCAAACTCCATCCGGACCGCACGTGCGCGGACCTCACGCGCGTAGCGATTTGCCATTTTGCTTTTCGTCATAACCATCATCCTTACTTAAGTTGATGGTCTCCGACAAACCCGGGGCGATTCAAAATGTGCGCTCATGCAGGCTTCCATGCCCACGATGCAGCGCGGCAGTTCCTCAAGCGTCGCGACCAACGCCATGCGCTTGGTCTTCTTGTGCAACACGAGCTGCCCGTTTTTATCAAAACCAACCAAGTGGACGTCTTTGCCGATATCGACGCTAATCTACATCAGCTCATCAAAATCATTCTTGGCCATGCTACTTCTCCTTTTTGCAGTATAGGCCAAGCCTAACCTGCTCGGTGAAGTAGCCGATACAACCCATTTCTAACTGCGTCAGGGGCGGAGGTCTTCGCATTTGCAGCATAAGCTGATCCGACAAAAGCGGCCCAGAGCCGACTTTGAGGACGCGCTCCATGAGCGTCTGCAAAGAACGGCACTGGATACACTAATTCCGGAACGTAGGGCCGGATTCCTTGGCTTTCTGAAGATGCTGTTGCATTGTCACCGCAGCTTTTTCTCGATCATCGGCTTCAAGATGATTCAAAATTTCAATATGCTCCAAGCAGGAATCCTTCAGGCGCCCCGTATCAATCAAAGACTGATGCTCCATCAAACGGCGAAGTCGGTTCTGATGTATAACAGCTTGGCTTACAAAACGATTCTTAGAGCATTTTGCGAGGAACTCATGAAACTCTTCATCCAACCGGATAATCTCGGCGAGGCTGCTTTTTTTCTGTCGCTTTAGAATTTGTTCGTGCCTTTTGCGCAGGCTTGCGGCCTTGATTGGATCGAAATTGAATTCTGAAGCCAGAATGGATGCGGGTTCAATGATCAGGCGAAAATCATAACTCTCATCATGGGCCGAGGCCGAATTCAATGTGGGCTCAAACTGCCAGCCGTAACCCGGCATGCGCGATACGATCCCGTCATCGGCTAATGATACCAGAACGCGCGAGGCTGTCATTTTGCCAAGGTTGAAACGGTTTCTGACCTCCCCCTCTGAAACAGCACTGGGCAGCGCTCCGTTGAACCAGGCCATAGCAATCTGTTCTTTGATCTTCTCATCGTCTTCTCTTGGAAGTTCTGCGATAATCTTAACGGCGGAGCTGGCGTTTAGTGTAACGAAAAACCCTTTGTTTGCTCGCTTTTCCAATGCCCCAAACTCCTCCAGCAGTGTGAGAGTGGCGCGTATTGGCGTTCTCGATACGGCGAACCGCTCTGAAAGCTCAACTTCACGAAGGTGATCACCAGACTTAACTTCGCCATCTGCCACCAGTTGCAGCAGTTTCCGGGCAAGGCGAACCTGCAGGTCGCTTTTGGAACTAACTTTGGTCATCCCACCTCCTAAATGTATCCACCCACGTCCATTAAACAATCCCCTTGATTGGTTACAGAGCTACCGTCGCGGATACTCAAAAGCGGTTTTGTCATCAAATCGTCGCAGAACGTTTTCCGTCATCCTGGCGATGTGATTGTCATACCCATTCCATGCCATGGACCCGGCCCAAGCAATTGATCCAGTGGAAAAGACCGCGCCACCGCCGATGGTTTCGAAGAAGGTCAGATCTGCACGAATGATATCGGCCTGTGTGCCGCTCCAATCTGGGGTCGGATCAAGCAGGTCTTCAGGCGTCATCAAGTAGATGTCGGTGTGACGGGTTGACGACGCCAGCACCAGTGCATGTTCCGGCGTGCCCTGAGCCTGATCAGCACGATCCACCTCAAGCCCGGCAGCACCGCCGCCGGCCAGACCGAAACCGCCGATACGCGTGCCGTCAACTCCATCAAAAATGAATGCAGCGCGAGGGTCTGATGCCTCAGGGCTGACGACATAGGGTTCCGAGATGTCAAAGCCCTGCGACGTCATGCCGACGCCACACAGATGGTTGGGCGGACGACCATTCCGACGCCAAAGCCCACCGTATTCTCCTGTAAAGCCGTGATAAAATTGTCCGTGTCCAGGCTCCCACGGGCGGATACCCGCCTCGGACCGGCGACATTCCATGATCCCTGGCATGTCCTCGTTAAAGCTGACAACCCAATAAAACCCGTTGCCGCCAAGGTACATCAGGCGACCGCCGCGATCGGTGAACCCTTGCATCGCCTCAATCATGTTGCCGGTATAATACTCTGGATGGGTACCCGTCAGGATGACGTTATATCGCTGCAATAGACGCAAACCATCTTCGTGCATATCTTCATCCGTGATGACGTCATAGTCTTGATCAATCGCATCAAGCCAGCCCAGAATGTGGGTGTCTGCATTGAACTGCCAGATATTCGAGCCGTACCCCCCGAGGAAGGATTTCACCTTTGGTTGCAGATCGACGATTGGCCTGAGCCGAGACGAATGAAATACACCCGTTTCATCGTCATGGGTTTCATAAACCGAAAGCCCAATGCCGGGGTTATCCTGGAGAAACATATGGTGGCGGTCCAATTCAACGGCGCGTCCCATGCCGATTTCGGTGCCTGGCACATCCATGCCGAGACGATGGTTGGCATATGCCATGTAACTGCAGGTCGGGAACAGAAAGGCGACGGTGTTGCCAGAGGCCCTATCTCGGGGCGGACGTACAGCAAATACGCAGTAATAGGCGGCGTCCTCATCCCCGTCAGGCACAAGTCTTACTGAATAGACTCCGCTTTTCAGATCATCAGGAATGGTAACCGAGAAATCCACCTCCCACCCTGCATCATACATATCGGTCGAGTGAAAATGGATCGCCGAATACAGATCAGGACGTAGCTTCCAGTCCAGCTCCTGCCCCTTCCACAACCAACCCGTCATGGCGCGGGCCGGCGCATTGTGTATCTGGCCGTGCAATAGAAATGGCGACACATCGCAAATGGTTTGCGTGGTCATCTTTAGCGAGAAGTCCCACGCTCCCAGAAGCGAACGCTGGCGGCGCAGCTGAGAGAGGTCCGTTAAAAGGTGGCGCAGTGTATTGGGAGCCAAAGCAGTGTCAAAAAAAGCTGGACGGTCAATTTTCCCATCAAAGAAACCAGCCAATTCACCGTCGCTTTCGCGCGACGCTCCGAAAATGCACTCTGTTGGGTTACCGGGCGGGACTTCGGCTTTTACGGTCACGATTTCTGGAAGAGAAGGTTCGCTCGCGCCATCCAGGTCTTTGGCGACGGACAGAGCCAGGTTCTGCGTCGCGGCGCAATAACTAAGGGAGACAATATGCCAATGGTTGATCGACAATTGCGTGGACGTGACGAGGGCATGCCCGCCCGCGACCCCCGTCAACTGATCGTTCTCATCAATTCCGATTGCGGCAAACCCCGGGAGCGAAAGGACACTGCGCATGCGCCCGTCCAACAGTGTCGGTTTGACAACCGCAGCCACTGTGAAATCTTTGATGGGAGGGAGAGCGTCCAGTCCGGGAACGATGACGCAGGAGCCCGGCCTAAATGGTTTTTCCAAGGCGGGACGGTCGCTGCCCAAATCGAGGGCTACCAACTTGTCCTTGTACCCTGGACCCTCAGGGTTGGTATCGCCCTGAATGATCTGGCGAAAGTCGGCGCGGTAGGATTTCGCACCGAACGAGCTGACCATGACATCGAGGGTTTCGCCCGGCTCAGCGGTCAGCTTATTTGTGTATCCGACGATCGGTAGCATTTTTCCATCTTCCTTTATGAGGATTGGGACAACAAGGTTTCGACATCCTGTCCCACCAGATCTTTCCATCTACGCTTGAAAATATCGCGCTCGGCCTCAAGCAGATCGGTATAGGTGACGTCGTCTACCATCTCGACCTTTGCACCGCGCTTTTTGGCCAAACGGCCCAATCGCCATCTTGCATACCGTTCTTCGACCACCAGAACATACTTAAACTCCCAATCTGCACCGCGCATTCGGTTCAGCACACGCTGTAGTCCAGGGCTGTGATATCCAATCGGTTGCGCCAGGAATTCCCGGGCAAAAGGAATATCTGTTTCTGTGATCTGATAGCGAGCCATAGCTGTCTCCGATAAAGGGCCGGAGCACCAATGTGCCCCGGCAAGTTGCAAGGAGAGTTTAGTTGGTTTTGATGCGATCCCAAGAGCGGGTGTAGAGTTTGAGTGCGCGACCCAAATCATCAAAGATCTGCAGCTTTGCGCGCACATCAGCCGGAGGATTAACGGCCGGGTGGCCTTTCAGCTCTTCCGGCAGAAGTTCAATTGCCGGTGTGTTGACCGATCCATTAGTCAGACGCTCGGTGTTCATTGCCGAAATCTCGGGACGCATCATGAACTGCATGAACAGCTTGGCGTTGTCTGGATTGGGCGCTGAGGCCAGCAAGCAGATGTCTTCCTGATACATTGTGGCGCCTTCTTCGGGGATGACAAAACCTAACAAGTCAGGGTTCTGGTTCACGTTCAAAACAGCACCAACATAATAGTGCGACGCAGCCATATCACCCGATGTCACGAGCGGGATCACATCATAACGGAACGCGCCTATGTTTGGCTTTTGTTTGAGGATGAATGCCTCAGCCGCCGCAATTTCTTCTTTGTCTTGCGAGTTTACAGAGTTGCCGTTCATGATCAGGCCAACGCCAATGGTTTCGCGCAGATCATCCAGCATGGTTACTCGACCTGGGTTTTCCTTGGCGTAATCAAAAAACTGCTGCCAGGATGTCAGCTCGGGGATCAGTTCCTTGTTGTAAAAGATGCCAACAGCGCCCCAAGCGTAGGGCAGACAGTATTCGGCATTGGGGTCTTCTTTGGAGCGGATCGATCCCGGATCAATATTTTCAAACCCGGGCATCTTGTTGACACCAGCAGGCTGCAGCAAGCCAAGCTTTTGCATGACGTCATGCATATGGACCGAGGGCCAAACCAGATCATAGCCAGTCGCCCCTGCTTGCAGGCGGGCAAGTAGTTCTTCGTTCGTGGAATAGGTGTCAAGCGTGACTTCGACATCATATTCAGCACTGAACTTTTCGATGACTTCAGGGTTAATGTATTCCCCCCAGTTGTAGAGAGCGAGATTGCCGTCGGCGGATGCCGTCGGTGCGGCCAGCATCAGAGCCGCCGCGGCCGTTGCCAGTTTGGATATTGATATGCGTTTCATGTAGTTCCTCCCAGTTTGTGGATTACCAATAAGTTCAGGATTTGCGGCTGCGCAGCCAAAGGCCAATCGCAGCAACGACGAAGGTGAAAAGAAGAAGCAAAACCGCAAGTGCGTTAATCTGCGGGCGCAGGCCTCGTCGCATCATTGCCAGTATGAACAATGGCAGGGTTTGCGAGCCGACACCGGCTATGAAATAGGTGATCACCACGTCATCCAGCGAGATGATAAAGGCCAACAGGAACCCGCCTACAACCCCGGGCATGATCTGTGGCAATGTCACCCGACGAAAGGTCGTGATCGGGCCCGCCCCGAGGTCTGCAGAGGCTTGTTCGAGACTGGTGTCCATCCCGGCCAGGCGGGCGCTGACAACCACAAACACATAGCTGGACAGGAACGTCGTATGGCCAATGATAACGGTCAGAAGACTCAATTGGAAACCTGCTCCGACAAAGAAGATCAGCAAAGCGATGCCCAATACGATGTCTGGTACGATCATCGGCAGAACCAAAAGTGCCTGATAAAATCGCTTTCCAACAAAATTGTAGCGGGCCAGCGCGATGGCCGTGGCGGTGCCAATGACGGTTGAAACCGTGCTGGCAGAAAGCGCGACTATGATGCTGTGCTTCACCACTTCAAAGATGCGTTCAGGCGATTCAGTAAAGGCCGCGTCAAAGGAGGATTGCGAACTGGCGCCACCAAAAATCGTCAGATACCAGTCAAAAGTGAATTCGGTCCAGATCGCCATGTTGATGGAGTTGGCATTAAAGGAATAGACGAAGATCAGACCCAGTGGCAGGTAAAGAAAGCCAAGGAACAGAAACCCGTAGCCCTTGAAAAAGAAAGACCAGATTTTACTATGAAGAACCTTGTCTAACATCAGGAAACTCCTCGGGCTTCGGCTTTGGATTGCCGACTGAGCTGAAAGACAATTAGCACCACGACCGATGCCATGATCAGCAGGGCAAGCGCTGCGCCGAATGGCCAGTCACGCGATTGCAAAAAGGACCGCTCGATCAGGTTGCCTGTCATCTGTACCTTTGATCCCCCCAGAAACGACGGCACGATAAAGTTGCCGAGCGCCGGGATGAACACGATGACAGAACCACCAATGATACCCGGTGCCGTCAGGGGCAGAATAACCCGCCGAAAGGTTTGCAATGGGTTGGCCCCAAGATCCTGAGACGCGCGCACCAGCGAATAATCGAGCTTTTCAACATTCGCGTAAATCGGCAGAAACATGAATGGCGTCAGGATGTAGACCATGCCGATTATTACCGAGAAGTTGGTGAAAAGCAAATCCAGGGGCTCGATGATCAGCCCCGCAGACTGCAAAACCGAGTTGAAGAAACCAGTGGGACGCAGCAATAAAAGCCAAGCATAGATCCGCACCAGCAAGTTGGCGAAAAATGGCAAGGTGATCAGGAACAGGATAAAGTTTTTTTTCGCGCCCTGCATGCGGCTGACCCAGAATGCCGCCGGATAACACAACAGAAAGGTGCCGATCACCGTCATGATGGCGATCTGGAGCGAGTTAAAAAAGATCTTGAGGTAGATCGGCTCAAATTCTTCAAAATCATTCAGTGGCCAACCGATGATCCGCCCGTAATTGTAGGGATACCAGTTCCACTCGACCCCACCATAAAGGCCAGGTTCGAGAAAACTGTAGACCATCATGATACCAAGAGGGACCAGAAAGAACACGAGCAGCATGATCGAAAAAGGGGCCAACAGTAGGATTAGAGACCGTCGCTTCCGCTTCAGGATTGTGTCGGAGCTTGTCATGTCAGCCCCCTACCGCTTTGATCAGGTGCGCTGCGTTCGGAGAATAATAGAGTTTGACGTTGGCACCGGCTTCGATCCGTTCGCCATCATCCCCGCGGTTGTGGCGATGATGTACGATGGCCGTGCGGCCTTTGCCGACATTGACATGCAGATGCAGATCAGACCCAACAAATACACTGGCTTCGACCGTGCCTTCGATACAGCTGTCTGGAATCCCGTTGCCACCGGGTGTCAATTTCAGATGTTCCGGGCGCAAGATAAGCTCAACCAGATCGCCTCTGTCGAACTGGTCCGACTTCGCCCTAACCTGCCGCTGATTGGCGGTCTCAATGGTCAACAACCGGCCTTCCTTTGCCACGACTTTCCCCGAAAAGATATTGCTGGTCCCGACAAAATTGGCCACAAACTCATTTGCAGGTTCATCGTAAATCTCGGTAGGTGCCGCCAGTTGTTGAACTTTGCCTTGAGCGACAACCGCGATCCGATCGGACATCGCCAGGGCTTCTTCCTGGTCATGGGTGACAAATACAAATGTGATCCCAACAGTGTGTTGTAGGTTCTTCAGTTCGATCTGCATATTCTCGCGCATCTTACGGTCCAGCGCAGACAGCGGTTCGTCCAGCAGCAGAACTCGGGGCTTCAGCACCAAGGAGCGCGCTAAAGCGACACGCTGCTGCTGGCCTCCAGAAAGCTGCTTGGGTTCACGGTTTCCAAACCCTTCAAGGCCCACAAGCTCCAAAGCTTCTTCGACACGCTGGTTTCGCTCCTTTTTGGCGATCCTTGCAACATCCAGACCGTAGCCGACGTTGTTCGCAATGCTCAGGTGCGGGAACAAGGCATAGTTCTGAAACACTGTATTGAAAGGGCGCCGATGAGCCGGCACGCCTTTCAGGCTTTGCTCCTCCAGGGTAATTTCGCCGGCATCAATATCTTCAAACCCGGCGATGCACTTCAGCAGCGTTGTCTTGCCGCATCCTGATGGCCCGAGAAGCGTCAGAAACTCGTTGTTGCGTACATTCAGAGATACATCGTCCAAAGCATGTATCAAACTACCATCCGGCGTTTTGTAGGCTTTGTGTGCCGATGCGATCTTCAAGAAACTCATAGTTTGATTTCTCCCTGTCAGCCCATCAGTCTTGTTTTTATAGTGGTGCAAAATACAGTGTATTTGTAGTACTCCCAAATACACTGTGTCAACATGCAATCACACCACCGACTACTCGGTGGCCTACTCATAGCAAAGGAAAAGACATGACGAAGATGCGCGGTCGAGAATTGGGTATTAAATTTCAAGGAATTACAGGGAAGCTCAACGACATCACCGACGTGCCCGGTGTTCTTGTTGGGCAAACGACTCTAACTGACATAGCACGCCCGAAACAAAGCGGCGAACCGCGACAAGTCAGAACCGGTGTTACGGCCATCTTGCCACATGGACACGATTCTTCTGCCAAAATCGTGCATGCAGGCATGTTTGCGCTGAATGGGAATGGGGAAATGACCGGGACGCATTGGATCAAAGACGCAGGGTATTTCTTTGGCCCAGTATGTGTGACCAACACCCACGGCGTCGGCATCGCCCACCACGCGGCAACAAAGTGGATGATCTCAAACTACCAAGAGGCGTTTGAGCAGAACCACCTTTGGGCGATGCCTGTGATCGCAGAGACTTATGACGGAGTTCTCAATGACATAAACGGTCAACATGTAACCGAGCAGCATGTGCTCGACGCCTTGAACACCGCAGGCCCGGGCCCGGTTGTCGAAGGTAATTCGGGCGGTGGGACCGGCATGATCTGCTATGAATTCAAGGGCGGAACAGGGTCTTCGTCACGCATGGTCACCATTGACGGAAATCCCTATTCTATTGGCGTTCTGGTGCAGGCTAATCATGGCCAACGAGATTGGCTGACCATCTTGGGCGAACGGGTTGGGGAGATCATGCGCAATGATTTGCTTTTGGAAAACGAGACCGGCTCGATCATTGTGATTATTGCCACGGATGCACCGCTACGGCCCGATCAGCTTCAGCGCATTGCGAAACGCGGAGCGATCGGCATCAGCAAGACCGGATCGCCGGGTGGAAGTAATTCTGGTGACATATTTCTTGCCTTTAGTACCGGCAATTCGCGGCCATTGCCGCAAGTCGACAGCGCACATCAAACCATGCGCCATCTGAACGATGAACAGCTGGATGAGGTGTATGATGCAGTGGTTCATGCCACAGACGAAAGCATTATCAACGCGATGCTGGCGGCTGAGGATACACCTACAATCAAACCCAAGGGTTTGACTTGCAAAGCCATTGATCATGACGCGTTGGTGGCGTTGATGCGCAAAGCTGGGAAATGCCTTTAAGGGCATTTCCCCCGATCAAAAAGCGATCACTCCGGCTGAACCCGGAAGTGATACGACTTCAACCGGGTTAAATGTTGGTAGGCATGTGACGACAGCGAACATCCGCGCCCGGTATCTTTGACCCCAGTCCAGGCCAAACCCGGGTCAAGATAGTCGCAGCGGTTGGCAAAACAGGTGCCGGTTTCCAGCTGCTCTGACAAGGCTTCAGCAGCGGCCATGTCTTTTGTCCAGATTGAGGCCGTCAGGCCGAAGTCACAGTCATTCATCAGCTGCACAGCTTCCGCGTCATCTTTGACTGGCATGATCCCGACCACGGGCCCAAAGCTCTCTTCGGTCATCACGCGCATGTCGTGTGTCACGTCGACCAGCACCTGTGGCGCCAAATAGGACGTGCCGTGTGCGTCAGCTGGAAAATGCGCGGGGTCAATCAGGGCCTTGGCCCCGGCGGCGACCGCCTCATCAATCTGGCCGCGCACAAATCTCGCAGCACCGGGCTTTACAACGGGGCCAAAATTGACGCCTGGGTCAGTCGGATTGCCCAAACGATAAGCTTTTACAACCTCCTCGACCTTGTCAATGAACGATGCGAAAATATCTTCGTGGACATAGATACGTTCGATCCCACAACAGGATTGGCCCGAGTTAAAAAACGCCCCGTCCATTAGATTTTCCGCCGCAAAATTGATATCTGCATCGGCACGCACATAGGCAGGGTCCTTGCCGCCCAGTTCCAGATCAATCCCCGAGAAGTTGACGGCATTCGTCTGCTGCAGATGCCGACCAACGCCGACTGACCCGGTAAAGACGATGTGGTCATGATTGCCTTCGCCTATCAATATGGCGGTGTCATCGTTGGTTGGCAGAAGCACCTGAAAAACCCCTTCGGGCAGCCCGGCCGCAGCAAAGGCCTCGGCAAATCGTTCACCGCAAATAAGCGTTTGAGCAGAGTGCTTTAGCACCACCGAATTCCCTGCCGCTAACGCCGGGAAAATAGCATTGGTTGCTGTCAAATAGGGGAAGTTCCAGGGTGCAATCACTAAGATCGTACCAAGCGCTTCTCGCCGGATGGTGCGTAGGGCCAAGCCGTTCTGTGGCAGGGCGTCCTGTTCCAACGCCTGAGGCGCGATGTCGATCATATGGCGGGCGCGTTCTTCGAGACCGTCAATTTCCCCGGCGGCCTGTGAAACAGGGCGACCCATCTGCCAGGGAAGTTCGGAACCGATCTCGGATTTTACCGAGATAAAATGATCAACTGCTTTGTGCAGAATGGCGCAGCGCTCGGTCAGTGGCATGGCGGCCCAGCCTTTCTGCGCCTGCTTGCTGGTGCCAAATACCTGACGGGCTTCTTCAAGAGTGGTCGCTGGGCGTTCGGCATAGATGCTGCCGTCGACTGGTGAAATACATTGGATCATGATTGTCATGCTGACCTCCGAGGTTGCCCGTTGTAGATTTTGAGGAATTTGCGAAGAGATCATAGGATCTCAAAGTACCGTCTGAGTTCCCAATCGGTAACCGCGCGGCCGAATTGGTGGGCCTCAAAAATACGAGAGGCGGCGAAGTGTTCGACAAAGGCGTCGCCAAACAGCTCTTTGGCCGCTTCAGACGGGCCAAAGAGAATGCCCGCGCTTTCAAGGTTTGTGGGCAGTTGTCGATCTATCGGCACGTGTTGATCATAAGCATTGCCATTCGACGCCTCCCCCGGGTCAATCCCTCGTTCGATCCCCAACAAACCTGATCCGATCGCCGCCGCCATCGATAGATACGGATTCACATCTGAGCCAGGAATGCGATATTCAAGCCGTTGCGATTTTGCGGAACCCTGAACGACCCGAATACCGACCGTCCGATTGTCCTCTCCCCAGGTTGCAGATGTCGGGGCCCAATGACCGGGTGTCAGCCGGGCGTAGCTGTTGACGTTGGGCGCAAGCATTGCTGCAAATTCGCGAAGATGCGCCAGCTGACCACCCAGAAAATGACGCATGGTTTGGCTCATCTGGCATTCGCCCGCCGGGTCAAAAAACAACGGAGCACCATCAAGGGACCACAAAGACATGTGCGTATGCCCGCTTTGCCCAGAGAGTTGCTGGTTCCATTTCGCCATGAAAGTGGCCATCAGCCCTCGTTTTTGAGCGAGGATTTTCATGAACGATTTAAAGATCGACGCCTTGTCTGCCATCGTCAAGGCATCATCGACAGCAATCGCGGCCTCAACTACACCAGGGCCGGTTTCAGCGTGCAGCCCTTCCAGCTCGACCCCGATACTGTCAAACGTGTCGAGAATATCCTGATACAGATCTTCGTGAACGATAGAGCGCAACGCCGAATAGCTGAAGCTGCCGGGGCTCAGCGTCTGCAGATCCCTGAAGCCTTTTTCCTCGAGACTGTCCGGCGTTTCCTGGAACATGAAGAATTCAAATTCCATTGCTGCATTGACGACAAATCCCATATCCTTTGCACGCTGAAGAACCCGGCGCAGTACCGCGCGTGGGCAGATCTCCTCGGCACGTCCCGCAAACTCTGAGCTAAAAAACAATGTCTCGTTTTCAAACGGTAGGATCATTCCGCTTTCAGGGAGAATGCGCAAATTGGCGTCGGGGAATCCGCTATGCCAGCCTGTGAATTTCGAATTGTCGTACAGCGTATCAGCGACATCCCACCCCAAAACTGCATCGCAAAACCCGTAGCCATCGTACAGCGCCGCCAGGAATTTTCCCTTGGCCATGAACTTGCCTCGAAAAACGCCGTCAATGTCAAAGAAGCCGACCTTGATGTGTTTCGGGTCCTTTTCCACCACATAGTTTCGAACATCTTCTGTAGTCTTCAAATTAAGATACTGACCTACCATTGTGAGGATCCTGGCTTAAAGTTCATTGGCATTTTCATAGGCGCAGAGTGCTTGGGCCAGTAGGGCTACCCACCTCTCCACTGCCTCTTTCGTGCGCAATAGATCATTGCGAATCTCGACCATCGTGTAGGGAATGCTGCGGGCTTCGGCTTGAACGCGAAGCGTGTGATCGACCCCGTCCAATGGCGAATACGGTTGATTATCACCTACATTGAAGTCGGTGTTTCGCCGAAACCAATCGATCAAGAACCGCGACATCTGCGGCTGCTGATTATAAAGAAAGCCAACGTGCCAAGGACGAGATTGTCCGCGCACCATATCATTGAAGCTATGGACCGCAACAAAGGCTGTGTTCCTACCCGCCAAACGCCGTTGGTCTGTCAGTTGGCTAAGGGTTTGGTGGAACGGACGGTAGATCGCTCGTTCGCGGGCTTGTCGGTCAGCTGCGTTGAGATCGGCATTGGCCGATACGTGTGTACCGTCAGCTTCGACAACGAAGGCGCCGGGGTGGCTTGCTGTGCGGTTGCAATCATAAACCAGCCGGGAATAGCGTTGCAGAACCGCGGGGCTATCCAGTTTTTCGGACAGCTTTTCGGTCAGCTGCGCCGCGCCAATGTCCCAGGCGATATGACGAGTTCGCTCGGCTTCGGACAGGCCGAGTTTCTCAAGCGCGCTGGGAATACGGTTGCCTGCGTGTTCGCACCCGAAAACGAAAAGTCCTGCTCCCGCGTAGTTGAGCAATTTCACCGGAAATGGATCCTTTTCGCTCAGCAAACCGCGCGTGGATTTGGAATCTCCAGCGATGTAGAGATCCCAAAGATGTTGATCACAAACCGACATCGGCGAAAACCTCGGACATGGTTTCGTCGAGAATATCGAACATCTCGTCAACTTGTTCAGTGTTGATGATGAAAGGCGGTCCCAGCACAATGGCAGCCCCCAGTGGTCGACAGATAAGCCCTTTTTCCAGTGCCTTGTTGGCGATGCGTTCAGAAACTTGCAAATCGCCGGGCAGTGCTTCTTTGGTGGACTTGTCCGCAACAAGCTCGACCGCCCCCATCAAGCCGACACCACGTGCCTCACCAGCGTATTTGTGCTCTCCAAGCCTATGCAGTCGTTCCAAAAAGCGTGGACTGACACGGTTAACGTTTTCCAAGAGACCTTCGTCTTCGAGAACTTCTAACGCCTTCAGCGCAATGGCGCTGCCCAACGGATTACCACCGGCGGTGAACCCGTGCGGAAATTCTTCGGCCTCTTCCGAAACACGCGTCAATTCATCACTTAGACCTTTGCCCAGAATGATCGCGCCCATTGGGAAATATCCGGCCGTGATACATTTGGAGGCGATGATGGCATCGGGTTCCATGTTGTATTTTACACTGCCCCACATATCGCCAGTACGACCAAAGCCACAAATGACCTCATCGGCGATGAACGGAATGTCGTATTTCCGCAAGATCGGACGGATCGCCTCAAAGTAACCTTCAGACGGTGGTATTACGCCACCGGCCCCCATGACCGGCTCTGCGAACATGCCTGCAATGGTGTCGGGACCTTCTTTGATAATCAGTTCTTCAAGGTTGCGCGCAAGACGTTCCGAAAACTCAAGCTCATCTTCACCGTCCAGTCCAAACCGCCAATAATGCGGGCAATCGGTATGCAGGAAACCAGGAAGGGGCAGCCCAAACTCGGAATTATACGCCTTTCCAGTCATCGAGGCAGAGACTGCCGTTACCCCGTGATAGGCATTCAGACGGGTGATGATCTTGCGGCGCTGCGGTTGGCCATTGCGACGGTGCAGCATCCACAGCATTTTGACCATCGTGTCATTCGCTTCGGACCCGGAATTGGTGTAATAGACCTTGCCCTCGTCAAAGGGAGAAACCTCCAACAGCTTCTCAGACAAGGCGACCGTCGTATCCGCTATCCTGCCAAAAAAGGCGTGATAGCCTGGGAAGCGGCGCGCTTGGGTACAGATTGTATCAATTAGTCCCTGATGATTGAACCCAGCGACATTGTTCCACAAGCCTGAATTCGCATCCATGTAGCTTTTGCCGTGAACATCGAACACATGAATGCCTTCGCCGTGCGTCAGAACAACGGGGCCATTCGCGTTCAGCGTACCCAGGTCAGTGAACCCGTGAAAGACATTGTCCCTGTCTCTCTGCTCCCAGGAGTTTGTAGCTTTTTTATTCATAATCGAATCCCCGTTGTTCTTTGGCATTACTAAAATACATTAACCACACATTGAACTTTAGTCAATGCAAAAAACATTACCCATTGGAGGAGTGATCCATGTTGAACTGCTTTCAGAGAGCAACATGATTAATAGCAATATGTTAAACTCGTCTCACGGAAGCACTTTACGTCCAGCAACACTACTTCAACCTAAGTAGACGATGAAAATACAGTCGGGGGGGGGGG
>JGI24724J26744_10001005_pt1 | contig 19687 bp, 19 predicted proteins | sample Cruoilmetagenom7_FD_26744 | JGI IMG/M metagenome (IMG submission 26744) | reverse complement strand
GCACGGAAAACAATCTGCTTTTCGAAGTTAGAAAAAATGCATGATACTGTCATAGGGCTGTTGATTAATAAAGTTGAAGTTGGTTTAGATATTCATGCTAAGTTACAGCTTTGACCCATCACCCCTTCTGCCAGAGCATCAAGAACCGTGACATTATACCCGTTTTTTTGAAGACTTGCAGCAAGATACGCCAGGCCAAGCGGAGGATTGCAATGTTTTCGCTGAACAGGGCTTCCGCTATCTTCAATATATACCTTGTTAGAAGGGTTTATGAGTAAAATATTTTTAAAAGATGATTTTTTTGACATAATTTTTTATTAAAGTCTTTGTTAAATATCTACCAGAATTTCTATCTCTTTTTTAATGTCATTGATTCTGTTTTCAACACTGCCAATACCTCTAAATCTACAATGGATATTGTTGTCGTAGAAAATAATCTGAGTGGGTAATTCTGTTATATTATATTTGCTGACAAGGTAAGGAAATCGTTCAGCCTCTATTTTTAACGTGATAATTGTCTGTTCAAATTCAGAATCTATAAAGGATACAGCTGGAGCTGCTATTCTACAGTATTCACATCTGTTTGACCAAAAATCCATCAGGATTGTCTTATTGTCGTTACCAGTTAAAAAAAAATCAAAATCCTTTTCATTCTGAATATCAATTACCATAAACACACCTTTTGCCTAAAAACTCAAAATTGTAATTGTAATCTCTATAAAATATACCATGAAAATTGGCATAAAGATTTCGCATTAATTCTGCATTAGAATAACTATCTTTTGTCCATTTGCCGCCTTCTCTGGCAAAATTTACTTTTTGACCATAAATATACACAATATCAGGACATACCTCTTTTAAATATTCATCCTGAGTCAAAGGATCTATCTCTGTTAAACTTACTGTTGATATCAAAATTTTATAAAATTTTACAAAATCACTTATTTTATTTGACAAATTTGTATGCAATAATATGATTTTTGAATCACTGTTGCCATGTATAAATTCGCCGTTGATGTCAACTACAGCTATCTCATGATCTTTAGTAAAAAAACTTAAATAAAAGTACTGGATGCAAAGCATCACAGGAAGATCAATGATAATGTACTGGTTCGCCAGTTTATAATCATTAATAATTCTGCATAAATTGCCAAACCCTCCTCCAATTTCTATAAATGTTAATGGAGAAAAGTTACAAATATGTTTAATATACCTGGATAAAAACGCAGCGTGATATAAATGCCTTATTGCAGTTCTCGTTATAAAAGTACCGTTAAAATTAATTACATCAACAGGAGAACCTATCAAATTTTCTGTATATGACTTTAAATATATATCAAGTTCACCTGAGCCAATATTTTCAGCAAACCTTTCAAAATAATGTTCTCCACCACCTCCGCAAATATTAGGCGCAATTTGTTTGCATCTTTGAAAATTAATTAAATTTTCTCTTTTTTTTATCGACTTATAAATTCTGTGATGGACCTCGTCCCACAAAGACCAGCTTTTTTTAACATTTTTAAACTCAAGTTCAAAAAAATATTTTTTAAAAAGATTAACAGATCTTGTATAATTTTTTATCTTTATACTTTCCCCTACGTTATACGGTGGATTAAAATTGCAGCTGTTCATATTAACCAATTTATATATTATAAAAATTGTTCATGCAGGTTTTAGCTTTTATACAAAAGCTAAATGGTTTTTATCTGCAGATAAATAGTCGAATAAAAATGTGTTTTTTTGGTTTGACACACAATGATGTTTGCAATCTATAGACGGATTTATGGTGAAAAATTTATCTTTATTGTTAAACCAAAAATTTTTAAATTTCATATCGCGTATACAGCCGAGCAATCCTTTGTTGAGATTATAAGCTTTATCCTGGCAGAAATAGATGTTTTGGTCAGCGCCGATTACAGGTAGAATCTGACAGTATGGACACCATGAATATTTTTTTGTGAATTTTGCATCCAACTCGTGATAAGCATCAAATATGTTAAATGTATCATTTTCAATATTATTTCTGGAACGTGCGATCTGTTCCTTTACAGCTTTAAACAAGGGTTTGTGATAAACATTGTTTTTTGCGCCTTTGTTGGAAATGATACATGGTGAAATTTTGACGCTATTTACACCGACATCTTTTAGTTTACTAATAAGTTCATAGATATGCTTTGCATTTTTTTCATCGACAATAAGACTGACCCCTAAATAACATGCTCCACCCAGTTTTTTAAATTGTTCCATATTACAAAGAAGCTTACTAAATTCACCAAATGGCAGACGTCTGTATTCAGAATAACTCTCATCGTCCCATCCATCCATGGAAATTCTGATCCATGCAGCGTGATGTGCAAAAAGAGCTGCTATATCTCCTTTAAGTAAAGAACCATTGGTTAAAGCAGCAAATCTTACAGGAGAATCTGAAAGTCTTTTTAGAACCTCGGCAAGATGCGGATAAACAAGGGGCTCGCCGCCACCACTAAATGTGACAGCTTTTACACCCATATCTATGATATCTTCGACTATCTCCATCATTTTTTCTTTTGGTATAAAATCGGTCTCATTCATATCACAGCCAAGCTGGAGATTTGTAGCACGGTATGCGCAGTATTTACAGCTGTGATTGCATATGTTGGTTGGTTTAATCCTGATATGTACAGGCGGTAGAATTTTATCAACTGATCCTGGCAAAGAATCAATTTTATCTTTAAAATGAAAAATTTTTGTTTTTGAGTATAAATTTGTCATACAATCATCTTTTTTTACTTAAAGTAGATAAATTCATAATCTCCGGTATAACCAAATTCATCAAACAGCCAGATCCATTCTTCTGGTCTAAAAAAAGATTCACAAGTCAATGCCCAGCATTGTAAATTAAATAATTCTTCTTCATTTCCATAACCTTCAACAACTATATATTTATTCTTCCCTACTCGCTCAATTTCTCTTAAAGCTGATTTGAGTTCATAAATATGAAGATTATGAAGAGTAGTTAATGATATGACAAGGTCAAATTCTTCATCGCCAAAAGAGTATGGATTTTGCGCCTTGTATTGAAACAGATTGTCTTTTATCTCCGATTTCGCATTATCAACAGCATATTGAGATATGTCAAAGCCCTTAACTGTTGATTCCGGAAGAAGATTTTTAAGTTCATAAAGCAGGTATCCTTTTCCACATCCAACATCTAAAATATTTGCATCATTTGGCAGGCTATATGTTTCAATAAGTTTCTTTGCTACAGGTTCCCATCTCCTGTCATATTTATAGCCTCCATATCCGAACCTTCTGTCACCATCCCAAAACTTCTGACCATATTGCTTTGCAACACTCATACAATTGACCTTATTATTGGTCATCCTGTTGATATAATTTCGTTTGGTTTTTGTATGTAATGGCGTTACGATATTTAAAAGCTTACCCATAACTGAAATTCCGATTATCCATATAGAAAGTATTTTTTTTAAACAGCAATTGTTTTGCTATAAGAGCAATGCCTTCACAATCAAGCCCGTATTCATGCTGCAAATCCGCGTGCTTTGCAGTCATTTTTAAATATGTGTCATTTAGACCTAATCGTTTGAAAAAAACAGGACAGACAGATTCCTCAGCTAAAACTTCTGCAACTGCACTTCCAAGACCACCTATAACATTATGCTCTTCAACAGTTATAATTCCGCTGGTTTTTTTAGCACATCTTAAAATTTCTTTTCGGTCAACCGGTTTAACAGTATGCATATTTATTACTTTTGCTCTGATACCTTCCTGGGATAGAATGCTTGCAGCATCAAGAGAATTTTTAACCATTGATCCATGGGCAATTAATGATATATCTTCACCTTCCAGCAGAATGTCTGCCTTTCCGATTTGATATGCATATTTGGCAGGATAAACAGCAGGTTCATTATTTCTTCCAATACGAATATAAACAGGGCCATCTATTTCCATTGTTGCATAAATCGCTTTACCGGTTTGTACTGGATCTGCCGGAGATATTATCGTCATATTTGGTAAGGTTCGCAACATACCTATCTCTTCAATGGCGTGATGGGTTACTCCCTGAGGCCCATATACAAAGCCGCCCCCTGCGCCAATAATTTTCACAGGCAGCTTCTGATAACAAAGATCAACTCTGATCTGTTCAAGGCATCGCATAGTTACAAAAGGTGCAATGGTAAAAGTAAAAGGAATTTTATCAAACATTGCCAGTCCTGCTGCAAGTCCCATCATATTTGCTTCTGCCACACCAACATTAATAAAACGCTTAGGAAAATCAGCTATAATATCATCGAAATTGCGATACCCAATGTCAGCTGTAAGAGCAAATACACGATTGTTTTTTTGCATTATTTCGTGTAATGCCATGCAGTATGCTGTTCTCATCCTGCCTCACATAATTTTATGCTGCTTTCCAATTCGAACAAAGCTGTATGAAATTCTTTTTCTGTTACAGATCTGGCATGCCACATAATCTCATTTTCCATATATGAAACACCTTTGCCCTTTACTGTTTGTGCGATAAAAACTGTTGGCGATCCTGTTTTAACAGGAATTTTACTTAGACCATTTAAAAGATCGTAACAATTATGTCCATCAATTTCAAACACTTCCCAACCAAAGCTTTTCCACTTGCCAGCAAAAGGTTCCATGGAAATTATGTCATTTGTCATACCTGTTGCCTGCATACAATTGGCATCAACTATGGCAATAAGGTTATCTAACCTGCTAGCTGATGCAAACATTGCAGCTTCCCAGACCGACCCTTCCTGACACTCACCATCTCCTAATAAAACAAAAACCCTGCTGTTTTTACCATCAGCTTTTGCAGCAAGAGCCATCCCTGAACCTATGGAAAGTCCGTGCCCAAGAGAACCTGTCGAAACATCTACACCAATAACCCTGTCCCGATCAGGATGTCCCCCGAATATAGTCCCTTTTTGTTTAACCGTATCAAGCAAATCAGCTGAGAAAAATCCTCTTCTGGCCAGCACTGCATATAGTGCAAAACAGCCGTGCCCTTTGCTCATGATAAAGCGATCCCTGTCGTTCCATTCAGGACGCAAAGGTTTTATATTTAAAATATTAAAGTACAAAGCAACCAAAATTTCCATGCATGAAAATGCTGCTCCAAGATGCCCTTCGTGCGAAGACATTACCATCTTTAATACATCTATGCGCAATTGCAGGGCTAGTTTTTTAAGCTCACTCGGATCTTTAATAATTTGAGCGCTAATACTCATTAATAAATAGCTTTAAATCCTTTTTTTTGTTATTTTAACTGAATAGACTGCATTGTTTTGATGTTGAAATACCTGATGTCATTCATGGGATCTGGCAGACTGCCTGCATCAAAAGCTGCTTTTAAATCCATAACAGCTTTTTCAATTGAGCATTTTGCTTCAAACCCGAGTTCATCTTTAATCTTTCTGGATGAAACATGATATGATCTGTAATCGTTTGAAGGTGTTGTATGTACAGGAATAGTGCCACCCAGGGTTTTATTTATAATATTTGCAATTTCGCTGACTTTATAGTTCTCATATCCTGCATTATAGATTTTATTTCTGATCTTTTCATCAGATTGATCCAGCAGAAAAAGATACAGATCTGTCATATCCTTTATATGAATGTTAGGACGTTTTTGCTCTCCTCCATATACAGTTATTTTATTTTTATTCAGAGCATGATTTGTTAAAATGTTAACTGTCAGGTCTAATCTTTGTCTTGGAGAATATCCGCATACTGTTGAAGGTCTTACAATGGTGACTGTAAAATTATCATCAGCTTTGTTTAAAAGAATTTCTTCACATTTAGCTTTATACCTGGAATAATCGGTTAAAGGTGATAGTGGCAAATCTTCTGTTACCTCTTTTTCCGTTTTAACTCCATATACACTGGAGCTTGATGCATAAATAAATCTTTTTACTTTACTTTTTTTTGCAATATTAACAAGTGGAATAAATGCATCATAATTTATGGCCTTACCCAAATCAGGGTCAAGTTCATAACTGGGGTCATTTGAAATGCATGCTAAATGAATAACAGCATAAGCATTCTGACATTCTTTTCCAAGAAGGCTTTGATCTCTTATGTCACCTTTAATTTCTATAAGATTTGGATTATTTTTAACAGATGCCAGAACATCTTTCCCATAAATATAAAGGTCTATGACTTTAACCTTATAACCTCTATCCAGTAATTTAGGGACTAATACCGCGCCAACATATCCAGCGCCCCCTGTGACTATAACAGTTTTCATTTTTTACGCTCTTTTTTTTGTTTGCATTTGTGCAGCACAATCGTTTTCTTTTGTTACAGCTTCAATGATGTGGTCTGCCCAGAAATGCAAAATAGCAGCATGGCAGCTCTCAGCAAGACCATAGGTTTTAGCTGGCAGATAAAAATTGATATCTCCAAGACTGCTTAATGCATTATTTTTCTGCATTGCAGAAAGAGTTATTGTTGTGCCTCCTAAAAGTGTCGTTTTTTTGACAGCTTGAATTATATTTGGAGAATTACCTGAACTGCTGATTGCTATAAGCATATCACCTTTTTGCATGCATTGTGAAAGAGGAGTTGAAAATACATATTCATAGCCAACATCATTTGCAATGGCTGTCATAAGAGAGATATCTGTAAATACCTGGGTGTTGACATATGCATTGTTTGCAAGATCTGCTGCCATATGGCTTGCCATTGATGCACTGGCGCCATTACCTACCAAAAAAATTGTATTACTGTTTTTTCGAATCTTATAGGATTGTCTTGTCCATAAAAAAAAAGCTTTATCAGTTTCGATTTTATTACCCAGGCTATCATAAGCCAAAAGCGATTTTAACAAAAAATTTATAGCCGTAATATTTTGACTCCAGTTCATTTATATCCTCCATTATTGCAGTGTAGAGCTTCCGATTAGGTGAACATGTTTATCACTTTTCGCTAATTTACAGCATATTTTAATGACCTTTTTTAAGCTAATGGACTGTTACATCTCTAATATTTCATATTGCTTATCATCTGATAAAAAAAAACCGCATCTGCATTTCCATTTGCCCGCATATTTAATAACGTTGGATTTATTGCAGGATTGACAGGTAATAGAAATTGGCAGTTCTTCTAAACGATAGTTATTTTCTAAAAGCTTTTGCCTTAAAGGAATAGAAAGCCTCGGCTTCTTAAAAATGATTGATACCAAACTGTCATAAGGTCTTTTCCCTGTTTTAGATAACAAGTCAGTATGTGCGATTGTTTCATTCCATTTTCTTAAAAATTCAGCTTTTATTTCTGGATTTACATCATAGTTTTCCATTGGCAACTGATAGCACAGGTTAAAGGGCTTAAAAGCGATAATTCCCAATTTTAAGCCAACGCATAATTTGGCCAATTCTCTTTCTGACATTGTAAAAACAAAATCGCCATTAGGTTCAAATTCTCGATATAAGGCTCCATTTACATCGTTTGGTTCAATTAATATAACAGCTTTACTTGCAACTCTTATCATTTCATATATTGCAATGGCGGGACGTGAAAAATGATGTAAAGCTTCTTTACATAGCACAAAATCAAATTTTCCGTTTTTAAATGTTAGTGATTCAGCATTTTCTTGTTTATATTCTGAAATATAACCGACTTTTTTAGCTGGCAATAATTCAACATCATTAATATCGGTTGCAGTAGCTTTACTTCCATTTAATCCAATATAATGTGCATCGCGACCATAGCCATCTCCTACTGTAAGCCAGTTATTATTTAGATAAGAAAAAAGTAATATATCAATGTTGCTAAATATCCTGTTATCATGGGAGGATGAAATGTGAACATCTAAGGCTTCAAAGGCCAACCTGCCGTTAACTAAGGCAGAATAATTCTCAGGGTCTTTTTTTAATGCAGTTACAAATGAATTGCACGCATCTGCTGTCTTACCGGCCTGATAATAGAGAACTCCAATATTGTTATGGACAATTGAATTGTTTGGATCTATTTTTAATATCTTATTAAAAATATTTAACGCTCTTTCCATATCACCCTGAATAAACAGACTTTCACCATTATGGATCAATTTTTTAACTTGCCTTTTTATTTCATAGCTTTCAGAGTGACACATTTGCATATTTCGCTGATTTATCGAATTGGTGAAAGCATTTCCATATCATTAATCATTAATATGGGTTATTGCTGTCCAAAGTTTTGGGATCGTTTCACTATGGGAATCATTAATGTAATAACTTTCTCCTCCATCTGCAACTGTTCTTACAAGCATTGTTTTCCATGGCCTGAAATAATAAGAAGGATTATCTTTTGTGGCTTCTTTACGAAAATCATTGGGCAGTTTATATAAATCACAAACAAGTGTAGTAAAATTTTTAATTTCACGATTTTTTTGATTTGCTACATTTCTTACCATTGACAATGCTTTTAAATAAATTTCAGGAGCCATCACAGCGCTGCCGAAATTCATTACTACCCCATTTTCAAGAGATTCCAGTATTTTTGTAAATATTAAAAAATCTTTGTAACTTGTCGCGCCATATGCAGCGCCGTTACAATTGGGAAATTCATATACAATGTCATAACCTATGCCAACATGAACAGTTACTGGAATTTTCAATCTGTAACCAGCTGCAAAAATACTTATATCGCGATGAGGAAATTTTCTTTTTTCCATAGCACGTCCTACAGATTCGCCCAAACCTGATTTGCTACACATTGCTTCTGATACTATATCATTTATCACACCTGTTTCTTTCCACAACCCAAACTGCCCATCTTTAATATAATGTTCAACACTTTCTGTAGTTGCGCCGACAAGGGCGAGTTCAAAATCATGGATTAAACCCGCACCGTTTGTTGCAATGCATGAAATAAATCCCTGCTCCATCATGTCAATGATATACCGTTGCAGACCTGCTCTTATTACATGTGCTCCCATCATCAATACTACTGAAGCATGACATTTTCTGGCATTATTAATTTTTTGAGCTATTATGTTAATTGTTTGATCAATACCTGATACTGATTTAAGGGATAAAATATTTGATAAGGATATATTGCTTTTGCGTTTAGCAAGTTTATTGATTATTAATTTTGAACGGTCAAATGTTTGAAACTTAAATGTCATAACACAAAGCTTTATTATTTCATAAGAGATGTAATATATTTTTCAGCACTTTTTTTATCAACGGCTTTTTGATTGCCAAGTGTTTCCACAGCCAGACCTCCAGCCACATTGCCGATAAACCCTATAATTTCCAGAGAAGTATTCAGATAAGCAGCAAGAGATGTTAAGGAAAAAAAAGCATCTCCTGCACCAATGCGGTCAACAACTTTCGGTGCAAAAGAAGGCACCTCAACAAACCGGTTGTGCTGATTTTTTATAAGACATCCTTTTTTTCCAAGTGTAACAGCAAAATATCTGCTTTTTAACTTATCTTTCAATATATTAATCATTGGCTTGATATCTTTTTTTGTATCGCGCATTTCAAGCCTTACTTCTCCTTCTGAAATACTCACATAATCTGCTCTGTCATAACAGCTTATAGTATGAAAACCCCTGTTACCTGCATTTGCCTGCGTATTAACAGATAAAAACTTATCGGTTTTTGCAAGCAGTTTACGAACTTTGGGAGTTATTGTACCATGCCCAAAATCAGCAGCTACAATAAGATCATATTGATAAGCTTCCTGTTTAAGATAATTACATAATTGAATTTCTTTTTTTGCAGATAGACCTTTATCATTCATTATATAAACTTCAAAAAGTTTGTTTAATGAATGTCCTTCAATAAAGCGTCTTTTGATAATTGTTGGTGCATTGTCCTGAACAAAAAAATGCAGTAAAACATTGTTATTCAGCTTTGATCTTATAAATTTTTCGTAACTGTTTTTTTCTCCGAGTATTGTAATAACTTTCACTTCATTAACAAAATTTGACAAGTGATTGCCAACAGCCAGAACGCCTCCTGCAAAAAGATCGTTGGATTCATATTGAAGGGCTAATGCAGGATCTTTTGATGATATACCCAGAGTATGGCAATAATGATAATCATCTAATATTGTATCGCCAATAACTAATACTTTAAGATTTGTCATTTTTTCAAATACTGACAAGACATCATTTATACTGTATCTGGATTTGAATAATGACAAGTATTGCCGAACGTCTTCTGAAAAATTTGATAAAAAACGATTAATCAAATTTGTTGAACTAAAAACGATATCTTTTGTAAAGACAAGCCTTGCACCTATTTCATTTACAACTTGTTCTTCTTTTAAAAGTTTTCCTGTGGGATCTGAAGAAGAATTTTTAAAATCAGCACCTTTAACATAGATATCTGGTTTTATAAGTCGCAAAGTTTCTTCAGCAGTTGGCCATTTGTTTATGGCAACAAAATCAACACAATTTAACGAAGCAACTGCTTCTGCCCGCAATGTTTCTGTAAATGCAGGTCTAAATGGTCCTTTATCCACATATTTGTCTGGTGTCACTGTTACAACAAGTATATCGCCCAGGCGGGCTGCCTGCTCAAAATATCGTATATGTCCGATGTGAAGCAAATCAAAGTTCCCATGGCAAAGCACAACTTTTTTGCTATCAGCACGATACAATTGAACCAATTCAGAAATGTTTTCAATTTCTTTTATTTTATTGTCTTGTGATGTCATTTATAAATTGCTGATATTTTAGCTGATCAGAAAATAACCTGATCATATTGTGTGGTTACCTGTATCTGATCTATTTGTTCTTAACTATTTAAAATTAAACCAATTCAAAATATTTTAAAACAGCTATGCTAACAAAAAAAAACAATCAATAATTTCAGGCGCAGATATACTATTGAATATTGCTAAAAAAACTAAATATTTCTTTTTTTACTACTTCTGCTATATTATCTGCCAATAAATTAATATTAATTTTTTTTGGCACTGTGACCTCTTCTGATTTCCAGTTCATAAGCTTTGTTTTAATTTCAACCAAAGTGTACCCCTGTTTTTTTAATGTGAGTACTTTCTCAAAAGCATATAAATTAGCCGAGGTATAGCGCCTTTGTCCTCCAGGAGTCCTCTCCGGAACAATAAAACCACCAAATTCTTTTTCCCAAAAACGCAATGTCGATTTTGGCACAGCAAGCTTCTTGCTAAGTTCCTGAATTGTAAAAAATTGATTGTATTTTTCCATATAAAACCATTTCTTTTTTTATTTTTGTTTGGTTAATCTGGCTAATAATTCGTATGTTAAAAATGTAAAAATCCTGTAATATTTTGGTTATTATTAATGATTAAATTTGAATTTTTATTTTTTTGTTTGCATAAACAGCTCCGCCCCTTGAGTTACATTCATTCTTTTAATGTAACAAATTGTAATTATTATATTTTATGTATGGTAAACTTTTTTTACTAAAAATGTTTACCATACAAACTTTTCAAAAATTTAATTACGCAACTTAGCGTATTTTGATCAGATATTATAAATTTTATAAGCCTTGATTTGTTTGATACAAAACAAAATTTCCTGCCAGTAATACAACTTTAACAATTTACGTAAAAAAAAAATTTCTTATACGGCTGGTGTGCAAGCAGGTGTTTAACTATTTTTTACTACCATTATTTTAAATTTTGTTTTAACTCTTTTAGATTGAAATTAACCGTAAAATCATCAGCTAAAAATAAATTCAGGCAATTAAATTACACAAGGCACTATATTTTGTTTGATAGGTATATATTATTTCTATATGTAGTAGATATATATGAAGTATAAGTTCAAAATAATTTAAATTTTAAAACATATATCACTTAATATTAAAATTTTGTAATTCAGGTAGGAATCTGGTAAACTAAGGTAGGAATCTGGTAAACTATTTTACTAAAACCAAAAAAAATTATCTATTGTCAAAAATGTATTGTTTAATAAATAAATTAAACTTTGATGTAAAGATATAGCAAAAAACATGCCATTTTCAATAATGGAGCAAATAATCAAATAAATCAATAAGATATATTAGATATGATATATTAAACAAAGGTTAACCGATGGGAAAATAAGGTCAGTTTTTTGACATTAAAGAGGCAAACTTTATCTTTTTAGAATTTATAATTATCATTCAAATACTAGTTTGTATCCATTCGGAAATGGCCATTGATAAGATTTTCCGGACAAATCTAATTTAAAATTTGACAGCTGTTTATTATGTTATGTTTCCACTTTATGACTTTTACTTTAAAGTGTGCAAAAAATGACAGTAAAATGTTAAGCTAAACTCTGCTGTTTTGCATCAAAAAGTATAATAAAAAAAAACATAATCTTAGTGTAGCTCCATTTGTATCTCTTTAGCCCTAATATATAATATGGGCAACACCGGTGTTAATGTTTAGATAAACCTGGTTCAAGAGACAAGCCAGACAGATCAGTCAACTCTATCTTCAGGTATTCCATCACTGTAGATTCAACAATATCCTGCCCGCACAAATCTCATCCCTGGCATATTGTTTGTTTTGTTCAAGACAGTATATCATGAAGGTCTTATCTGTTGGGTGAACTATCCAATATTTTCTAACACCTTGTTTTTCATAGAGATCACGTTTGATTTTCATAGCTTTAATAACTTATCACATAAAAACCCATTTGCACAAGTAATGCTTCTATCTCTCAATGGGCTGTTACAGAATCAAATTGTCCACAAAATTTTTTCTTACAGTGCAGCATATAATATTCCAGATTTTATCTAAATAAACAAAAATATTGAAAATATATATTTAATATTATAAATTAAAAAAATATTTTAGTGAAAATTAAATATAAAACAAGTGAGTTAATGATTTGGATATTAAAAGTGAATTACTGTTTTGTGCCCACGCAAAAGGGGTATGGAGTGGTATAAAAAAAAAATTCAGCTTTGCCTTTGTAAAAATATAATAAAAAATTATGCAGTAGAAATTCATATATAGGAATATTAGATATTAAAAGAGTTTGCAGAAAAGTGATTATATGAGAATATCTATTTTTTTAAGCTATCCCAAACCTCATTTAACCAGACAGCAAAAATTCATTGACCGGCTTGAGGAATATCTTAAAATGCGAGGCTTGGAACCAAGAACACTTGGTGTTACTGATTACGATATGGATGCCCCCCTTAAAGCCATTCGACGGCTTATGCTTGAATCCAATGGAATTATCACCATTGCCTTTTGTAGATCTTTAATCACAAACGCTAAAGTCAGAGCTGGCGCTGATATACCCCAAGTAGAAGAATCTCAACTACAAAATGAGTGGCTTACTATTCCATATTGTCAAGTTGAGCCTGCTATGGCTTATCAAATCGGTTTGCCAATACTTATCTTGCGTGAAAAAGGGGTGATTCAGGAGGGATTGCTCGAAAAAGGAGTAGTTGGTACTTATATGCCTGAATTTTCCTTAGAGGATGAAAATTTTGATTACCTTCAATCACCTGAATGGAATGATCTTGTAGGGAAATGGGAAGGATTTGTACGTGCTGTCGTAGATATGAAAGGAAATCCTCCTAAACTTTATGGATATTAATTTACTGTGGGAAACTTAGACATCACTTCGTAAAAAGACAGAAAAATAGCTAACATATAAATTTGTATTCATTCATCAAATCTAAATACTGGGTGTGTCCCAGCTTTTACACATATGGTCAAATCCCATTTTTTTATCATTGTTTCTGGTATGTTGATAAAATCGGTAATATCAGCAGATAGGTACTTTGTTAGACAAGCGTCTATACTTCCCTAAACCTCTTTTTTTCAAAAATTGCCCCCTTAATATTTTTTGCCGTATGAAAATGATCTTTTTTTAATGCTGTATCATGTAAAATTTATAGTTTATTAAAAATTAATCTATATTATTAAAAACTTAAACTTGTGTAAAAGGTGGGACACACCCTAAATACCTTCAGCAAGTTGAACAATCCAGAAAACGAAAAAGATAGATTAAAAAAAAATTATACGCCCGGCTGGAATCGAACCAGCGATCTTCAGCTCCGGAGGCTGACGCCCTATCCACTGGGCTACGGGCGCATTTTTAGCAAGTGTATTTTATGTATTATAATTAGTCAAGTTCTAAAAAAATTAACACCAATGTTTTCTATGAAACAGGCTTAATAATAATTATTTAGAGTTTTTCATAGTATAGCTTATTCAAAGCCAAAATCTCTTATAAATATTTTTATTAATTTAATGGATTTTTCTCAACATACTCTTTTACTTCACCAACGACATATAAAGAGCCTGCAACGCAGATAACTTCATCAGGCAATGCTGTTTCAACAGCATATCGGAATGCTTCGGTAACGTTTGAGATTATTTTTACATCTGAGATAATTGCTTTAGCACACGGATAAATTTTTTCCGGGGATATGGCTCTTTCTATTATAGGGCGAGTTAAAATAACTTTTGAACATATTGGAAGAAGATTTTCAAGCATAGCTGAATATGGCTTATCATCTAATATACCTAATACAAGAGTGACTTTTTTATCATCAAAATTTTGGTATATAAATTCTGCCAGGTTTTGCGAAGCAACCAGATTGTGAGCGCCATCAAGCAGTATATGTGGTGAACTTGAAATGACTTCCAGTCTTCCAGGCCACACATTTTCTAAAAGACCTTTTTTAATATTTTCTATTGTTAATTTCACATTATTTTTAAACAGCATTTCACAAGTGGCAAGGACCAGTGCTGCATTATCGACCTGGTGATTTCCAAGCAGTCCTGTGCGCATGTCAGGCCATATGTTTTCTATTCCATAATAGGTAAATGTACCATTTTGGTTTTTANTTACATTAAATTTATCTCCCAAACGATAAAATGGAGCNTGTTTTTTTTGAGCAATTTCCTCCAACACAGCAATGGATTGTTTTTGTTGAACACCTGTTATAACCGGAGAATATTCTTTTATTATTCCACCTTTTTCCCTTGTTATCTGAGATATAGTGTCCCCCAGGTATGCCTGATGTTCAATGGATATATTTGTAATAACAGATATTTCAGGCTGAATAATATTTGTAGCATCCAGTCTTCCTCCCATTCCTGTTTCAATAACAGCCCAGTCAACCTTTTTCAGACCAAATTCATAAAAGGCCATAGCTGTTGCAAACTCAAAAAAAGTTGGTTCTCTTTTTCCGTAGTTAGCATTTTTTACGGCATTGTAGGCCAAAACCACATCTTTATCAGCAATCTGAGAGTTGTTTATACGAATTCTTTCGTTAAATCGCACCAGGTGTGGGGAAGTATAAAGCCCGACTGTATAGCCTGAACATCGCAATATTGCCGCTAAAGCCGAAGCTATTGAGCCTTTCCCGTTTGTTCCTGCAATGTGTATAGATTTAAAACTGCGGTGTGGATTTTCAAGATTGTTTAAAATATTAGTTATAGTACAAAGACCCAGTTTAATCCCAAATCTTCTNAACCCAAACATTTTATTAAGACAATCATTATAAGAAATTTCTGTACTCATATTTTAAAATTAACCATAAAGTATTAATTTGCCATAAAAAAACCCGACAAAAAAACAAATCTTGCCGGGTTGCAATAATTTAAATAAATATTATTCAGTTATCTAATATCTATTTCTATATCTACGATTTTTTGACTCAGAAATTCTTTTTCTTCGTAAGGCTTCTCGATGTTTGCGCCGTCTGTACTCACTCGGTTTTTCATAGCTTTTTTTAAGCTTAAGGCGCTTGAAAAGACCGTCATTTTGAATTTTTTTCTTTAAAATGCGCATAGCCTTTTCAAGGTCATTATCAAAAACCTTGACCTCAATATCTTTCAAATATCTCGCCCCCTTCTTTCAATCAAAAAAACAAACATTTTCCTGATAGTTATTTTTTTGTATATACCAAAGATATTGTTTTATAGCAAGAAAAAAATATTAAAATTACAAATTTCTCACGGGTTATTTGTCAAAAAATTATAGTTTTGAAAGAAGTTCGCTTGTAACATCTTTTACACCGGGCTTTCCATCTAATGTAACATATTTAACTGATTTTTCTTTTGCAGCAATATCTTTAAAATAATATGAAGATGCGAGGGTACCTGTTGTTGTATCATAATATATATTGTGGCGTTTGGCAATTGCCTGCTCATCCTGATCGTCTGCCCTTGAAGATAATTCTCCACCACAAACCCGGCATTTTTCTCCGTCCGGTTTAATAGCATCTATAAAAATATTATTGGGGTGATTATTGTCATTTACACAAAGCCTGCGTCCCATAATTCTGTTTTTTGCAATTTCTCGGTCAAGAATTATTTCAACAACAATGTCAAGATCCATGCCTTCTGTTTTCAAAGATTCATCAAGTTTTTCTGCCTGCACTTTGTTTCTTGGAAAACCGTCAAGGAGCCAACCTTTTTTACAATCATCTTGCTTAAGCCGATCAAGTACCATGGGAATGGTTATCTCATCAGGCACAAGATCACCTTTATCAATATATTCTTTAGCTTTTTTACCTAATTCAGTTCCTTTTTTAATATTTTCCCGGAATATCAATCCGGATTCAATATGGGCCATATTGTATTTATCTTTCAATATTTTGCCTTGAGTCCCTTTTCCACTGCCATTTGGTCCAAAAAATAATATGTTCATATAATTCTCCTTACTGTTGTTAAACATTCAAAGACCTTTTGAATGTTTTAAACAATTTAATATTGATTTTATGACTACATAAAACATATTTGTGTTAAAATAAAAATATATCTGTTTTATAATAATCTCTAAACACTAAACAAAAATAACTTTTATTGTTGATCCATTATTTTTGTAAACAACATAGTATGTTTAATTGCATTTTATGAGCAAGCCATTTTTTAATTAATAGTAAAATCTTTATCAATAGTGCTTAAACATTATTTGATGTTTAAACTTAAGCTTGTTCTCTTGTATTAAAGCAGGATCCTATTGTCAAGGCTATGGCAATTATTTTCACTATTTACAAATACCTAAGATAAGCTTTAATTTAAGCCCTAAAAACAGGATAATGACGATTTTTATCAAATACCATAAAAATTTCTCAAACTATATTTAATTGTTAAAAAATGCTTGACATATAATATTTAATGTGGTTAGTTAAATTATTCACACGCTATAGTATTTAGATAGATGCATTGTTGGTATGTGCTAAGGTAAATATATACATTTAAAATCCTCCATTGATTCTTTATGGTTCCAGCCAGATTTATAATCACATGAAAAATTTAAGTATAATAAATTCCTTGGTCAAAATATAGCTTTGTTGATTATTTGAAGCATCATGCAGTATTGGCATTAAACTTTAAGCTATTTGACAGGCTGCTTGCGAAATGCAAATTTTTAAATTCTAAATTCTACATGCAATATAGCCATGCATAACATATTTACATACACATACAATATATTGCGTATGAAAATTATTTTAAAACTGTATTTTTTTATATTGAACTAAGCTTGATTAAAAGCAATATGTTATGACTTTTGTGTTTTTCTAATTAGTGTTTATAAATGAGGTTTTTATTCAAGATCAAGGCATGCGAAAAAATGTGTGTTTTTTAATGTCTTAATCTATTTAGATTTAAACATGTTGTTGATAAGTTGTTTTTTTTAACACAAATAATTTTTTGTCGTATTTCTTTGGTATGACTCAATCAAAAATGTATTAATAATTTGGACTTTATATGGAGTAAATAGTAAATGAACTTAATGGAACTGAAGGAAAAAAAAATAAGCGAACTTACTGAAATGGCCAAAAATTTAAAAATAGAAGGTGCCTCTGGAATGAGGAAACAGGTTCTGATTTTTGCTTTGCTTCAGGCGCATATTGAAAAAAATGGTTTAATATATGGTGAAGGAACACTGGAAATATTACCTGATGGATTTGGATTTTTACGAGCTCCTGATTATAATTATTTACCAGGCCCTGATGATATATATGTTTCACCTTCACAAATCAGACGCTTTAATTTAAGAACCGGAGATACTGTGTCTGGCCAAATCAGGCAGCCAAAAGAGTCAGAAAGATATTTTGCTTTATTAAAGGTTGAGGCGGTCAACTATGAGGATCCTGAAATAGCAAGAGAAAAAATGCTTTTTGATAATCTGACTCCGCTTTATCCTGATAGAAAAGTTGGTCTTGAAACCGAGGATAATAACTATTCAACCCGCATAATGGATCTTATGACTCCCATAGGTTTTGGCCAAAGGGGTTTAATCGTTTCGCCTCCCAGATCAGGGAAGACCATGATGCTGCAGGCAATAGCAAACAGTTTAGTGGCCAACCACAAGGACATTGTTTTATTTGTGTTACTTATTGATGAACGGCCAGAAGAAGTTACAGACATGGAAAGATCTGTCAAGGGAGAAGTTATTAGCTCAACTTTTGACGAACCTGCAGAAAGACATGTTCAGGTTGCTGAAATGGTAATTGAAAAAGCCAAAAGGTTGGTTGAACATAAAAAGGATGTTGTGATACTTTTGGATAGCATTACAAGGCTTGCAAGAGCTTATAATGCTGTTATGCCTCCAAGTGGAAAGATACTTTCAGGGGGTGTTGATTCCAACGCTCTTCAACGTCCAAAACGTTTTTTTGGAGCCGCCAGAAACATTGAAGAGGGAGGAAGTCTCACAATTTTAGCAACAGCATTGATTGATACCGGCAGCAGAATGGACGAGGTTATATTTGAAGAATTTAAGGGAACTGGCAATATGGAAATTCAGCTGGACAGAAGGCTTGCAGACAAAAGATTGTTTCCGGCTATAGATATTAATAAATCAGGCACACGCAAGGAAGAATTATTACTAGAAAAAGAGATCCTCAATCGGGTATGGATTTTGCGAAAGATTCTTTCCTCTTTGAATTCTGGAGATTGTATAGAATTTTTAATTGATAAAATGAGTGGAACAAAAACAAATCAAGATTTTTTAAATTCAATGAATGCATAAGATGTTATATTTGTTAGTTTAATTTTTTTTCATTACACATGGGGCAATAATTTATTGTTGACTTTAATTGTATATTGTTTAAAATAATTTCTTTTTGTAATAATTCAAAATTTATGCTCTATGAATGTGGATTATTAAAGTTCTGGAATGAATAAAGTATATTAAACAAATTATCATGCAATAACGGTAAACATTGTTTACTTATCATTTATTCGCAATTTGATGAGTTAATTTTGCAAAGGAAATAATTAAGAAAATGAAAAAAGGTATTCATCCAAAATATAGTGAAACAACAATAAGCTGTGCCTGTGGAAATTCAATTGAAGTAGGTTCTACCAAACAAGATATCAGGGTTGAAATTTGTTCAAAATGCCATCCTTTTTTTACAGGTAAACAAAAACTTATTGATACTGCCGGAAGGATAGAAAGATTTCGCAAAAAATATGCTGAATTTCAGTAATATGTCTATAAAATATTTTTTAGAATTTATATAAATATAGTCCAAATATAACTGCATAAAGCTGGACCATACTTTGCTTGCAGCCAACATGCATAGGTGTAAATAGGGGGGTGCCCATCCCTAAATGGCCTTTTTGTCCAATAGCTTTGTTATGCTACAAAAATAATCCTCGACAGGCTGCTTACGGAATGAAAATTTTTTTCAAGTTCAAGGCGGAAAATTAATTTGACCGCAGGCATACAGATAGTATTTAAGAGGATCAAATTAATTTTCTAACGCAGAAATTGGANAAA
>JGI24724J26744_10001003_pt1 | contig 19710 bp, 16 predicted proteins | sample Cruoilmetagenom7_FD_26744 | JGI IMG/M metagenome (IMG submission 26744) | reverse complement strand
ATAGAGGACGCTGAGGCCATGGCCCCGTATTTCGAGGAGGCAGGGGTCGATTACATAAGTGTGTCCGGAGGGGTCTACGGTTCTGTAAAGGCAACAGTAGCACCTATGATGGAACCGAGGGGAAGTTTTGTGCCGTTGGCCAGGGAGATCAAGAAAAGGGTCAGTGTGCCTGTTATTACAACAGGAAGGATAAATGATCCCATGCTGGCCGAAGAAANCCTTGTAAATGGATGGGCTGATCTTATTGGGTTAGGCAGATCGCTCATTGCGGATCCGGAGCTTCCCTTGAAATTGCAAAGAGGCGATCTTCGAGATATTAGNAAATGTATTGCGTGTAACCAGGGATGTATCGACAGGATAAACAAGACCATATTGCCGGGAAAAGATGACGGACAGGACGCTTCTTTGACATGCATGGTTAACCCGGATGCCGGCAAAGAGGGAAACTTTTTGTTTAAACCGGCAAAGAAGAGGAAGAAGGTTTTGATTGCCGGTGGAGGCCCAGCCGGAATGGAGGCTGCGAGNATAGCCGCGCAAAGAGGTCATGATGTTATCCTGGTGGAGAAGGCAAATAGGCTCGGTGGTCAGTTTAACCTGGCGGCAAAGGTCCCGCTCAAGGAAGAGATAAAAGAAGAGGTCAACTATCTCTCCTATCAAATGGAGCGTCTGAAGATAGGGGTAGTATTGGGGAAGGAAGCAGATCTAAAAACTATAAACGAGTCGGCCCCTGATGTTGTTATTGTTGCAACAGGCGCAAGTCCGATAACACCTGAAATTGAAAACACGGGGACTCGGACCGCTACTGCATGGGAGGTACTCGATGGTAAAGCAGAGCTTGGAAGCGATATCTTGATAGTGGGAGGCGGATCCGTTGGTTTGGAGACAGCCCATTTTTTGGCGGAAAAGGGCAAGAATGTTACAGTGGTTGAGCAGCTCAATCGATTTGCGGCGGACATGGGGCCCATAAGCAGATTTTACCTGAGGTCTAAACTGAAGGAGCTGGGGGTTACTCTGATGAAGGCCACAAGGTTATTATCAATAAATGATCAGGGTGCTATCGTGGAAAAGGATGGGAAGGNGACCTTAATCTCCAATATTGATGCCATTGTATGGGCAGTGGGGTCTGTGTCCAACAATTTACTCGTAGATGCGTTAAAAGGAAGCCATTATGAAGTTTATATTGTAGGGGATGCCAATAAGCCAAGGGACGCACTATCTGCAATTGAAGAAGCTCACATAACAGCATCTAATATTTAAGGGACGAGGCGGTATCGTTCTTTTTTTCTTGGTATCCAGGGGGATACCAAGGAAATTTATATGTTTCTCAATTTTAACTTGTTTTTTTTGCAGTGTTCTGTTATTGATGATTCTAATATTGGTTATGGAGACGGATTAGGGAAGGGGCAAGTGGGTCTGGCCAGTTCGGTGTTTATCGGCTTTTCCCTCCCGGCCGAAAGAGAGGAACCAAGTATAAAGGAGTGGATATTATGGCTTGTATAAGATCAACAGGAGCCTACATCCCTTTTTATCGAGTGAAAAGGGAGGAGTTTGTTCAGGCTTGGGGTGGTGCTAACCAGGGTGGCGAAAAAGCAATCACAAATTATGATGAAGATAGTCTCACCATGGCCGTGGAAGCAGGGATGGATTGTTTGTCAGGTTTTAATAGAGAAGATATCGATATCCTCTATTTTGCCAGCACGACTATGCCATACCGGGAAAAGCAAGGAGCGGCCTTGATCGCCAATGCTTTGGATTTACGTCGGAACACACTTACNGCCGATTTTTCCGGTTCCCTAAGGGCAGGCACAAATGCGCTTAACGCCGCCATGCATGCGGTTACGGCTAACCCCGAAACGAATGTAATGGTGATAGTGTCGGATTGTCGGCTAGGCGTTCCCGGATCTGACCTGGAGCAGATTTTCGGCGATGGGGCAGCAGCATTGATCGTAGGGAGCAAAGGCCCTGCGGTGATTTCGGAGACTTATAGCCATGCTGAAGACATCCTCGATATGTGGCGAACACAAGAGGATACCTATGTAAAGATGTGGGAGGATCGTTTCGTCTTTTTAAAGGGATACGTTGGTAATGTTCGGGAAGCAGCGAGCACATTCTTGAAAAAGGTAGGTTCAACCACAAAGGATTTCACAAAGGTTGTGTTTTTTGCCCCGGACCAGCGCCGTCACAAAGAAATATCTAAGGTCCTGAAGTTAGAAGGGGATCAGGTACAAGACCCTCTGTTCCAGGAAGTTGGCAATACAGGTACCGCACATGCGTTGATGATGCTGGTCGGTTGTCTGGAAGAAGCAAAGGCTGGTGACAGGGTATTGCTTATAAATTATGGTGATGGCTGCGATCTTTTCACATTGCAGGTGGAAGAAGAATTTCCTAAAAATTCCAAGCGACGAGGGTTGAGAGGGTTTAAAGATTCCAAGAGGTTGATCAAGAACTACGAAAAATATATTCAGATGAAAAGAGTCATGGAGGTACAGACAGGACGACGTCGTCCGGCGGCAGTATCTTCCGCTGCAGCGCTTCACAGGGATCGAGACATGATCTTAGGGTTCTACGCGAGTAAGTGCAAGGGTTGTGGCAGGTTATTCTTTCCTCCACAGAGAGTCTGTATGTACTGTCGTACTAAGGATCAATACGACATGGTGAGACTTGCCGACAAAAGAGGAAAGCTTTTNACCTTTTCCAAGGATTTTCTCGCACAATCAATCGACCCCCCGATAATAACAAGCATTGTTCATCTCGATGTAGAAGACGGGATCCGAGTTTTTTGCAATATGGGTGATCGGGACCCTGATGCAGTCAAGGTCGATATACCTGTAGAGATGACATTTAAGAAGATAAGCGAAGCAGAAGGGTTTTTCAGCTATTTTTGGAAATGCAGGCCTGTAAGATAGTATTGCCAGGCACGGATCCTTTTTGCATATCATTAAAAAAGATCAGTATCCCTTTTTGGTTTGGGCGATGATGGAAATCCTCGTGAAAGGGTTAAATATAACTTTAAGATTTAGGAGAAGAGATCGATGGAAGCCAGTGCCATTAGAGACAAAGTTGCCATAATTGGTATGGGTTGTACCAAGTTTGGAGAAAACTGGGATATGAGCACAGATAACATGATTGTTGATGCTGCTTATGAAGCATATGAAGATGCAGGGGTGTCTACGGATGACATTCAAGCTGCCTGGGTAGGAACTATGGCCTCAGGGATTGCAGGGATGGTTATCGCGGCCCCCTTGAAACTTCGTAATATGCCTATCACAAGGGTAGAAAATGCATGTGCAACCGGCATGGATGCCCTTAGAAATGCCTGTGCGGCGGTTGCCGTAGGTATGTACGATATTGTCTTGGTAGTTGGTGTAGAGAAGCTAAAAGACAGCGGTCTGAGTGGGTTACCGGAATTTTTTGCGCATCCTGTATATGGACAAGGGTTTACGGCNCCAGGACGATGGGCGCTAGCAGCGACCAGATATTTTGAGATTAATGATATTCCACCGGAAGAAGGGAAGAAGGCCTTAGCTAAGATCTCCGCAAAGAATCACCATAATGGAAGTATGTCGCCGAAGGCTCATTTTCAAAGAGATGTGGGGTTGGAGCAGATATTAAAGGCGCCGATAATCGCTTGGCCTTTAGGCCTCTTCGATTGTTGTCCTACAACCGATGGGGCAGCTGCTGCGATAATCTGCCGTGCGGATATGGCCCCTTCTTTTAAAAAAGACTATGTATTAGTAAAAGGGTTCGGGTTAGCTATGGGGCCTGGGTTGGGCAAGGAGGATATCGATTACAAATATGATTGTTTACCCGAGACTATAGCTGCAGGAAGACAGGCTTATGAGGCTGCAGGGGTAACGAACCCTCGCAAAGAGATCAGTTGCGCACAACTTCACGACTGTTTTACAATCGCGGAACTTCTTGAATACGAAGCGCTGGGTTTTAGCGAGCAGGGGAAAGCGATGGAAGATGTCGAAGCCGGTACCTTTACCCTAGAAGGAGAACTACCGGTAAATACTGATGGAGGGCTGAAGGCGTTCGGCCATCCTATCGGTGCAACGGGCTTACGTATGTGTTACGAGCTTTATAATCAGTTGTTGGGCAAGGCCGGACCCAGACAGATTAAAAACCCCACCCTTGGTCTGGCTATGGCTCAGGGAGGACACCCTGGAATGCTGATGCCAATAGTCACAATTTTAGGTAGAAAGGATTAGTGTCCCACGAGAAGCGCACCGGTTCCAGACCTCATCTTGACAAATGCCAACATTATTACTCTGGAACCCGTTCGCCCTCGAGCTGAGCTGGTGGCCATTCGCGGTGGCAAGGTGTTCCATGTCGGGGAGGGCAGCGACCTGAAAGAAATTAAAGGTCGCAAATCAAGGGTCATTGACTGCCGTGGCAAGACGGTTCTGCCCGGATTTAACGACACGCATTGCCATTTCTTCGCTTTCGCCGAAAGCCTTTTGTGTTGTAATTTCAGCCCTAAACAAGTACGTTCTATCTCCGATATGCAGGAATATATTCGAAAGTTCACCAAAGAGGTGCCTTTCGGAACCTGGATAAAGGCAAGGGCATATGACGAATTCTACCTCAACGAAAAGCGGCACCCCACTCGCTGGGATCTTGATAAAGCCACCATTTCGCACCCTGTAAAGTTAGCCCACAGGTCAGGAAACGTCCACGTTCTCAACAGCCTCGGTATGAGGATTGCCGGGATATCCAACGAAACCCCTGAACCGCCTGGTGCAATTATAGACCGGGAACTGAGTACAGGGGAACCTAACGGGATCCTCTTCGGCATGGGGTCATATCTATCGAAGATCATACCCACCTTGAATTTTCTCGATCAAAACCAAGGTGTCAAGGGAGCAGGCCTACAGCTTATCTCTCTCGGGATAACCTCGATTCAAGACGCCTCTTCAGAGAACGATTTGTTTCGCTGGGGGTTGTTACGGCGATGGAAAACCCGTGGAGACTTGAGGTGCAGGGTGAATATGATGTTGGGTTTTGAAGCATTCCGATCTTACAGGCAGCGAGATTTTTCCCACACATTGGGCAGTGATCAACTCGGTATTTCCGGTGTTAAGATCCTTCTAACTGAGACCACCGGGCGTTTGCATCCGCCTCAATCGGAATTGAACGATATGGTTTTGAAGGTTCATCGATCTGGGTTGCAGGTGGCTCTCCATGCCATAGAAGAGACAACCGTTGAATCTGCCTGCGATGCCATAGAATACGCATTACAAGTTTACCCCCGGTNGGACCACAGACATCGTATTGAACACTGCTCCGTGTGTCCTCCCAACTTGCAAAAGAGGTTGGCTTCCCTAGGGATAACAGTAGCCACACAGCCATCTTTTATCTATTATAACGGGGATCGATACCTGAGAACGGTCCCGGATCGGCAGATGAAACATCTCTACCCTGTAGCGACCCTTATGAAGAACGGTATACATGTATGTGGAGGATCGGATTTTCCTGTGGTTCCCCCGAACCCTATGATCGGTATCTACTCGGCAATCTCTCGGATGTCCGAGACAGGAGAGACCGTTCTGCCTGAAGAAGGGGTAACCCCTTTGGAGGCTCTTAGAATGTATACGGAGTATGCAGCAAGAGCCGGCTTCGAAGAAACATTAAAGGGATCAATCACACCGGGAAAATTGGCCGATCTNGTGGTCTTAAATGGCGACACTACAAAGGTTCCGATGGAAGAGATAAAGGATATTGATGTAGAGATGACCATCATAGATGGGGAAGTGGTATGGGATACTAACCGATAACCCCCTTCTCAATATACGAGGTTAATTTACTCTCTGAGAAGTTAAGCAGTTCCATATAAACGTATCTATTATCCTCACCCAATAACGGCGCAGCCTTCCATCCGGCGCTCNCTTTATCACTTAGCCTTATGGGGGATGCATCGGAAAAGGTCATGCCGAGGACCGAATGTTCTAATCCTACGAAGTAATCCCTCGCCCTCAGGTGAGGGTCCAGGGCTATATCTTCGGCGTTCTGAACTATACCCGCAGGAACATCCTCTTCTTGAAGGAGCTTAACAAGGTCAAAAGGAGAGAGTCTCTTCGTCCATTCTTCAAGCATGTTGTCCAACTCCTTTGCATGTATCTTCCGTTTTGACATTGTTGAGAACCTTTCTTGTACTGTCCATTCGGGGTGGTTCATGACACGACATAGGGCTTGCCACTCCGTTTCATTAAAAACTGCGATAACACACCACGCATCAGTCCCCAAACATCTGTAACATCCAAACGGAGCGGCCTGTAGATGATCCCCCTGATTGCCAGTGGGCAGGGACTCATTATCGTTGAGAGACACATCCAAGAGTGTAGGTCCGATTAGCGTACACGCAGCCTCATACTCCGAGATGTCTATATACTGGCCCTCGCCTGTTCTGTCTCGATATTCTAAAGCTGCCAAAACAGCAAGTCCTGCATAAAGACCGGCGATCACATCCGCATACGAATAACCGAGACCCATTGGGGCATCTTGATGGAAAGAGGTGAGGTAAGTAAGGCCTGAAAGTGCCTGAACAGTGGGGCCATATGCTACGAAATCTTTCCAGGGACCAGTTTGTCCCATTGCCGACATGCTTGCCATAATGAGNTCCGGTCTTACTTCTTTCATGCTATCGTAATCAAGACCCCAGTTTGACATTACCCGTGGGGAGAAATTTTCTATGGCCACATCGCTAATCTCCGTTAGTCTTAACGCTATCTCCCTCGCTTCAGGATGGCTCATGTCAAGGGTGATACTCCGCTTGTTGCGGTTCCAGGTATTGAAATATCCCCCCAGGTTGTACTCAACGCCCCCAAGAGTCTTAGCGCATTGGATCTTGATGACTTCTGCACCAAAATCGGCGAGTGTCCTTGTTGCATAAGGACCGGCCAACATCCATGTGAAATCCAAAACTCTCATTCCGCTGAGTATACATCTATTCATCGAATATCCCGTCAAATGACATTCATGGAAGAGAGCCTTTGCAGTTCCTCGTCTGAGAGACCCAGCTCTGTCCGATATATTGAGATATTGTCCTCCCCTATCATAGGGGCCACTTTCCACTTTTCCAAAGAAGCTTGGTTAAACTTGTAGGGGAGGGAAGGGTGTTTGATCTGTGCGCCGGTCTCCCGATGATTCGAGTAAACGAAAAAACCGCGTTCTTTCAACTGGGGATTGTCAAGGACATCCCTCGGAGAGTTGATCCTGGCCCATGGGAAGTNCATAAGCTGCCCCAGTTCAAAAAGCTCTTGGGCGCTTCGGGTCTTGGTCCAGCGTTCCAGGACATCTATGACATGATTAACGTGTTCTAGACGGTATCCTTGATCTCTCCACTTTTCTTCTGTTAAATCCTCAGCCATATCTTCACTATCCATCAACTCGACCAGGGTTTCCCATTGATGGGAAAGAGTTATAAGGATATGATCATCTCTGCAAGGCAGGATGCAAAAAGAGTTGTCCCAGTGTAGGCTGCCCTGTCTTTCGTGAGTTATTTGATCGTGAAAGTAACGCACCATTACATGCTCTAATGTGGACGTCACCGCTTCTTGCATCGAAATATCTATGTGTTCTCCCTTGCCGCTTTGGGTTCTCTTACGAAGGGCAAGCAGAATAGCGGTAGCGCCAAAGAGGGAAGAAGTATAATAGGACTGCTCACCAAAAGGTTTAAGCGGGGGTGTCCAAGGGGAACCGCAAACAGACATGGAACCGCCAAAAGCGGATGCCACTAGATCACAGGACTTATACCTGCTTCGGGGGCCATTCTGTCCAAAACCGGTAAAGGACGATAGTATGAGCCTGGGGTTCCTTTTACTTAGAACTTCAAAACCGAGACCGAGTTCCTTCATGTATCCCGGAGGAAACGTCTCAACTACGATGTCTGTTCTATCCACCAGCCTCAAAAAGATCTTCCTGCCGGCACTNTGCTCCAGATCAAGGGTTATACCGCGCTTATTGGTATTGTTATAATAGAAAGAGAGACTTCTCTCCGGATGTGAGGAGTTGCCCCAGAACGGGCCTTGCATTCGCGATGGATCCCCGCCCGGTCTTTCCACTTTGACTACCCATGCCCCCATGTCAGCTAGTAATTTAGAGCAAAAACTGGCTTTCTCGTCTGCCAGGTCAAGTATCCTTAGCCCTGCCAGAAGGCTATCCTTCCTGTCCTTAGACTCCATCTTTAAACTCCGGAACGAGGGTAGGTTGGCGCATCTCATACCCCGACCTATAGATCATTTAAGAAGTTCAAAATTACCTTCTTAAAAGCTTCCGGGTTCTCCTGTGCTGGAAGGTGCGTGGCTTTGGGTATCTCCCGCCACTGTGCGTTGGGTATTACCCTGCACATCTCTTTGGCCTCTTCTCGAGAAAGGAAAGGGCTTTCTTTTCCGCGCACCACAAGGGTAGGACATGGTATATTCTTCATGAAAAGCCAGAGATCTTCAGCGAAGTAGCCCCATCGTTGACATTGTTCGCTCATCCTAATGTCATCTCTGGGGATAAATGTTCCGTCTGCCGTCTCTACGAAACCATANCTTACCATCTGGTAGCAGATTTCCCATGAGAGATACGGATAGATAACTCGGGCTATTCGCACTACTTCATCGAGGGAGTTGGCTTCAAGGGGAAGGCTGTCAAGAAGATGCTTCAACGCGTTGGAAGCCGGTGGATTGTTACCGGGGCGTGCATCAACAAAGACAAGTCGTTCTATGTTCGAAGAGATGCAGGCCGCGTAAAAAAGGGCATTCCTACCTCCCATTGAGTGGCCTACTAGAATCAGTCGCCTTAGGTTTAAGGCCTCGACAAAATAGGCGATGTCTGCAAAATGTTGGTCCAGGGTATAATCTGCATCCGCNGGCCACTCACTTTCCCCGTGTCCGCGCTGGTCCAAAGCGATCACATGATAAGAGAATCTGAAGCTCAGGGCAAAATCGTCCCATGCATGGGCATGGGACAAGAAACCATGGAGGAGCAACATGGGCTGATACTCAGGATTCCCCCAGTCGAGGTAATGTAGCCGCAACCCATTAACGACCAGATATCTGTCCCGTGGCCAAGTAGCCTCCATTTTATTACCACTTTAGTAAAAAAGGGGATGGTTCCTTAAGCTGTTATTTTGACCCTGTCCCTAATCAATCGGACGATGCTACGGGTTTGGGCTCCTGAGTTTCCATCTCATTATCGCAGCATGTAGGAGCGCCGTCACCGGCTTTGGTACAAAGTATTTCCGTATTACATGCCTGGCAACGATACCTTTTTCCAAGTTGACTCATTGTTTGTTACCTCCACGNATTACCTAAGTGTCCGTCCAGAAATGAGTTTGTTTTTGCAAGGTCGAGGNAGACAAAGATTTTAACCCTAGAAAAACATTGGGTAAGTAGGGGCACATTGCAATGTGCCCCTACATCTGAGTCAGACCTGTCTGCGTGCTACGCACAGGCAGGCGCAAAGATTGCGGAAAATAACCATTTATGGATGGGTACTACCTAGAAAAACCAAAGTTTAAAAAGACTAAAGACCAGATGTGTAAATTTTTAGATATTTAATTATGAAGTCTCTTCTGACTTCTGACAACTGACCCCTGTGACCTGTTACATTACTTAAGTTCCATTGGTTGACCGCAACAACTGAGTTTTCCATCACCGCCTCGGGTTGTGATGAACTCTGAACCACATTTCTTACACATATACCTTTTCCCAATTTGATTTGCCATCTTGACTAATAACTCCTTTGATTCTTAATGGTTCTGATAGGCCTTTACAGAAATCAGGGCTCCCCGAATTCCTCACAAAGGACTCTCTTTAGAAGTTTACCCATCGGGTTACGGGGTAAGGAATCGACAAAAACGACAGAAGTGGGTCGCTTAAACCCTGCCAGCTTCGGTCGACAGTAATCTATAATCTCTTCCTCTGTAGCTTGTTCCCCTTTTTTCAGCACAACAATAGCTCGGGGTTCTTGTCCCCATTCCGGGTTAGAAACTCCAATTATCGCCGCTTCTTCAACCTTGGGATTAGAATATAACACTTGCTCAACCTCTTCTGGTGAGATATTCTCCCCCCCCCTGATGATCATGTCATCACCACGACCAGCAAGGTAAATATAGTCTTCTTCGTCCATCCATCCCATGTCACCCGTACGCAGCCACCCGTCACTGGTTAGGAGATGCGAAGACTTTTCCTCATCACCCCAGTAACCTCTTACGATCCGTGGCCCCCTGGCCACGATCTCGCCCACTTCCGATCGCGGCAGCGGATTCCCCTCTTCGTCAACTATCTTCACTTCAACATCGGGCAGTGGTCTGCCAATGGACGAAGTCAGCCGTTTCAGCTTTTTCCGCCGCTCCTCTTCGGTCCCTTTAATTACATGGTCTTCGGGACCCAGAATGGTTATCGTTGAAGCTGTCTCTGTTTGACCGAATGCGTTGATGAATTTAACCCATGGCATCAACTTAATGGCCTTATCGATGACCTCAAAAGGCATGGGGGCAGCGCCGTAAGTAATAACCTGAAGGCTCGTCAGGTTAAATTCCCCAAAGTCCGGATCATCTATAACCCGTTTAAGCATCGTAGGGACCAACATGGCCCGGGTTGCCTGCTCCTGCGCAACGGTCTCTAACCACTCCTTCACCTCGAACTGCCTCATTAGTAACAAGGTTCGACCACCGTAAGTCGCGGCCAACATAGCCTGAATGCCGGCTACATGGTAAAGGGGAACTGTGAGTATGTTTTTCTCCTCTACCTCCGGATTTGCAGGATCCACGTTATCCAGGACATATATGCCAAAGGCGTTGTGTCTCAGCGGCACACCTTTGGGACGTCCAGTAGTACCTGCAGTATACATTAAAATTGTGATATCCTCATCATCTATTTCACAAATATTTTCCTCTGAAGACGAGNTATTTATTATATCCTCGTAATAGAGCATCCCCTCGATATTGCCGTCAATCGAAATACACTCTTTCACAGTGGGTAACTGATCTAATATGGAACTTACCAAATCCATATACCTGCTTCCCGTCAACAGGATTTTTGCCTCAGCATTGGCTATCAAATAACACAGTTCATCCTCCTTTGCCCTAAAATTTAAAGGAACGAGGATAGCACCCAACTTCACCAACGCATAGTAGGATTCGATATACTGATTGCAGTTTACCTGGAGGATTCCGACCCGATCGCCTTTACTCACCCCCAGTTCGGCCAGGCCATTGGCCAACCTGTTTATTCGATCGCAGGTCTGGGCATAGGTAAACCTTTTCCCCTCGAATACCATGAAATCACGCTCAGGGCATATCGCCTGAGCTATACTTAGAAAATCCGCTGTGTTCATATTCTCCCCTTTCCCAAATTGGCCGCTAGCAGAACCTCCAACGCAAGTTTTTTTTCCAGATCCAGGCCTTGTTCAAGGGTAAGATCTAACCCTCTGAGCACGGCTTGTTTGGCGCTCCTCACAGCATTCGGATCATGGGAAGCGATCTTTTTTGCTAACGCTTCTGCGGCCTTGATAAGCTCTTCCCTTGGGACAACCCGATCCACTAGGCCGACCCTGTAAGCGTCCTCTCCGCTGATCCAGGGGTCTGTGAGCAACATTTCCAATGCCTTCCCCCTTCCTACGACCCTCGGTAAGGTCTGGGTTCCGCCAGCAGCCGGTATGATACCTAACCCTACCTCGGGCAAACCAAACCGACTGTCATCCGAGGCTATTCTCATATCGCAACACAGAGCCATCTCAATCCCGGAGCCCAGCACGTATCCATGAAGCGCCGCTATGACCGGCTGGGGGATACTTAAAAAAAGTCCCCAAACATCCCGCTCCCAGCGTGCCTGTCTCGCGATTATAGGGGATGGCGCGCTGAGAAACTCACTCAAATCNGCCCCTGCGCAGAATGCCTTTTCTCCTGCTCCCTTTAAGATGGCGACCCTGATATCGCTGTCGTCTCTAATAGCGCCGAGAACTTGATAGAGATCATCTCTCATCTGAATATTATAAACATTCAGAGCCTGAGGACGATTGAGAGTTATGTAAGCGATATCAAACCTTTTTTCGTAAAGAATGGTAGTAAAGCCATCCATTGCATCCCCCAAGAGATTAGTCCTACCTTCCTTCAAACTCGGGTGTTCTCTTTTGCCTAAAAGCTGTTACACCCTTGGTACGATCACTAGTTGTATGTAATAAAAAATAGAGGTCCCCCTCCAGACGCAAGCCCTGTTCCAGAGTCAGATCCATACCTTTGTATATCGCTTCTTTGGCGTATCTTAATGCCACTGGTCCCCTGGCGGCCATTCCATGGGCCATATCCATAGCTGTTGCCAAAAGCTCATCAGCATGGACAACCTTGTTGGCCAGTCCGATCCTGTAAGCATCTTGAGCATCTATGATTTCTCCTGTGAGGATCATCTCCAATGCTTTTCCCTTTCCCACCAAACGCGACAATCGTTGGGTTCCCCCGTCCCATGGGATAAGGCCTGCTGTAATATGAGGAAACCCAAAACGGGATTTCTCCGCAGCAATTCTTATGTCGCACGCCAAAGCCAACTCCAAGCCCTGCCCTATGGCGTCTCCGTTGATCGCTGCGATAACTGGTAGGTCAAGCCTTGCAACATGCTCGGCAATGGAATGTATCTCCCTTTGCGATCCCTTTTTGATCACGGAAGCCGCTCTTTGTAAATCCGTTCCTATAGAAAACGGATCCTCTTCCGCGCCAGTTAGGAGTATGACTCGCATTTCTTCGTCCGAAGTTATCTCTTTGCAAAGGTCGGAAAGCTCATCGGAAAGTCTTGCCATCTTTATCTGGTCGTTGCCGATGCCCGCCAGGTTTATAACGACCACCCGGTCTTTTTTTTGAAGGGTCAAAGTCTCATAAGGCATGAGATCCTCCTTGGCGCTTTTAAAACCCAATATCTGAAAATTTATAGGTAAATTGGGTACATTAATCCTGTATTCTGGCAATTACAGATTTATAATCCTCCACCATGCGTCGTATTACCTCTCCGGCCGGAACAATATCGTCTATGTTTCCAGCGATAGACCCGCATGCCGCTGAACCATATTCGANATTACCATCCACGAGAGCCGCTGGCACACGGCGCCATCCTCTCAGATTGTCACCTGAACGTTCATATTCTCTCAGCTCCTCAAAGGTAGCGCCCTTGGCTTCCAGCTCCATGTGACGAGCAGTATAGGCGTTCCTGAGACATCTTGATATACCAGTCCTACGGCCAAATGCAACAGCGCTAATATCCTCCGCTTCAACAAGGGCTTGCTTCATCCTCGGATGAGCGTCGCATTCAGTGGTCGCTAGAAAACGTGTTCCCATATATATGCCTTCAGCCCCCAAAGCAAGGGCTGCAACAAGCCCTCTCGCATCGGCGAATCCCCCGGCGGCGATCACCGGTATCTCCACAGCCTCCGCAATCTGAGGGACGAGAACAAGAGTCGGCAGTTCATCCGGGCCGATATGTCCGCCCGCTTCGTACCCGATGCAAACAACCGCATCCACCCCTGCTTTCTCTGCCTTTAGGGCTTGCTTGACTGATGTGACAATATGGATAACCTTGACCCCGGAATCATGCAGCTTCCCGGTAAACGCCTCAGGCGACCCCATTGACACATTGGCTATGGGTATCCCTTCCTCCAGGGCAGCAANCATTCGTCGCTCGTTAACTATCTTCTGCTTTCCCCAGCCGATGGGAAAATTAACGGCAAAGGGTTTAGTGGTAAGACTTTTCACCTTGCGGATCTGCTCCCTCAAGAGTCTTTCCACAGTGTCGAGGTCCTTATCTTCCTCCTGCTTCCTTGCCCCTGCTGCTGGGCCTAAGGTACCGAGCCCCCCTGCATTAGAAACCGCTGCCACTAGCTCAGCGCCGGCGATCCAGCCCATGGGTCCCTGGACAATGGGGTACTTGATTCCGAATAGGGAGCAGAGTCTTGTCGTTTTCATTAGTACCTCCCGTTTNGTTTAAGGGTAACTCTCTGTATTGGCTCACTCCAAGGCACTGCTTTGGATGAGTTCAATAAATTCTTCATCGGACATTCGAAGGATATGGTGGCATATGTATTCATTGTGTTCCCCGAGACATGGGGCGCTCATCCTCACCTCACAGGTGGTCTTTGAGAATCGGAAGGGAGGGTTGTCAAAAGGCACCTGTCCAACTTCAGTGTGATTGAGTAACCTGAAATATCCCTGGTGTTTGAGGTTGGGGTCGCAATAAAGGTCTTCCCCGGTAGCTACAATTCCGGATGCCACCCCNGCCTGCTGCATGAGAGACATCACATCTTCCGCNCAGCGCTCCATTGTCCAGCTCTCCACCAGATTGTCGAGTTCATCCTCATTCCTCTTCCGTTCCAGCAAAGAAGAGAACCTGGTTTTCTTTGTCCAGGCCGGATTCCCGATAACTCGGCAAAAGGCCTCCCATTCGTCATCACTATATACGGCGATAGTGCACCAGCGGTCATCGCCTTTGCACCTGTAGGCTCCATGAGGGGCTGCGGAATCCTCCCGGTTGCCTATTCGTTGTGCGAGCCTTCCGTTGGTGGTGTAATCCAGAATCAAGGGACCAAGGAAGTGGATACCGGTCTCTAACTGGGAATGATCTATGTACTGCCCTTTCCCAGTCCTTCTGCGGTATAGTAANGCCGCAACAACAACGGCTACGAGCCATTGAGGAGATACCATATCCGTGTAAGAGCCAAAAGGCCCAATGGGACCGCTGTCCGGATACCCGGTCGCCTCATGAAAGCCTGCTATAGCCGCCGCTTGAGCCCCATAACCTTTGAAGTGGGCAAGGGGACCCTTTTGTCCCATCTGGCAGGTACTCAACATTATGATACCAGGGTTTATCTCCCTCACCCCTTCATAATCGAGACCGTATTTGGCAACAACACCAGGGGCATTGCTCTCCATAAACACATCAGCCCACTCAATGAGGCGGTACATGACATCGATACCCGAAGGATGTGTGATGTCAAGCGCCATCCCGAACTTATCTGCATTGTACCTGTTAAAATAGGCGGAACGATTGATCCCGGCGGTTCCGTCCTTAAAGGGGAATAGAACCCTCAGCGTGTCGGGTTTTCTCCCAGTCTCTACGTGTACGACAGTCGCCCCGCAATCAGCCAGAATCCTCCCTACACACGGCCCAACAATGACTCGGGTCAGCTCCACAATTTTTACACCGGCCAGGGGAAAGGCTTTACCCATCCCTATATTACCCCCCCTTGTTTCAGTATAGTAATTTCGTTAATCGATAAACCCAGTTCTTTGTGGAGGATTTCCATATTATGCTCGCCGGCAAGAGGAGCCCGCTTTTTTATCTCCATAGGCGACTCGNTCAAGAGAGCGAAGGGGCCCGGATAAGTAATGGAGGTTCCAATTTCAGGGTGTTCTATACTTTTCCAGAAATCCCTAGAGTGAAGTTGGGGGTTTTTCAATAAATCCTCGGTATTGCTCACCGGAGCTAAAAACAAGGTATTCTTTTGTGCCCACTCGAATAGCTCAGCTTTGGTCTTGGTTGCAGTGAATGCTACCAGCGCATCAGATAGGCTATTGAAGAAGTCTTGTGACGCTGTGGACACATCAAGCTCAGAAAAATCAAAGCCGCGCAGCCAATCAGGGCACATCCCCTCCCTGTCCATCCATTCTATGAATAAATCCTGACCGGCCGCTGCCGCAGTGCCTCCTATAATAAACAACATCACCAAGCCGTCCAGACAAGGATACAACACCTGCATCCTGGAGGTGCCTATCTGTCGCCAAGTGCCATCCCGCTTCAGGTTGATCCCAGAATAAGACCACCATTCCTGCGTGGCGTACACTGCCCATGCAGCCGCCTGCTGCATTGAAACCGCCACCTTCTGACCCTCTCCTGTGGTTTGGCTGTGATAGAAAGCAATCATTGAGGCAGCAGCAGCCCATGAACCGGCGTGAAAACAGGATTGGGGAACAGGGATCCGTAAGGGCTCGCGTGTCGGTTCGCCGCTTATGTAACTTAGGCCTCCGAGTCCCATGAGCACAATATCCGCCCCCTTATAATCGGCGTAAGGACCATCTGCGCCAAAAGGGGTTATTGATGTCATTACCAGCGCCGGGTTGATCTTGCTGAGAACCTCATAGCCTAACCCCAGATCAACCATATGTTGAGGAGGAAAGGATTCTATGACGAAGTCAGCGGTCTTTGCAAGTCTTTTGAATAGTTCCCTACCGTCAACGGTTTCCAGGTTCAAGGTTATGCTGCGCTTATTGGTGTTGAGGAGAAACCATAAGAGACTTTTTTCCGGATGAGGGATGTCATGACAAAAAGGACCTCTTCTTCGTGCGGAATTCCCGGAAAGGGGTTCAACGACAACTACATCTGCTCCCATATCACCTAAAATCCGGCCACATAACAGGCCCTTTTCATCGGTAAGGTCTAGAACCCTTGCCGAATCAAGCAGACTATCCACCGTCCTTAACCTCTCTTCGCAATCGTAATCTTGTCACAACCCTGAGACGTCAAATCAGGCCTTCCTTAATGAGTTGCTCCAAAGGTCTTGCTTGTTTTACCTCTTCAAGTAGCTCTGGCGAAGGATCGGGATGTTTTGCCGCTCCATGCTCCTTCGATGGCAGGATCACCGTTGATATATGTTTGGCCATTGACCATTCATCTCTCTGATTCTTCGCCCAGGCCTCGATATCCACACAGCACTTCCCATCATCGATGTACTTTTTAGTAATCTTTCCCTCAAAAGTAGTGAGATCTCCCATCTGGTTAAATACCCTCAGGTCACCGTGCATCTTCCACAACCAGGCGTCATCCCCCATCCAGTTGGTAAAGAGGTTGTTCAACCAGCTCATCCTCTGAGAACCATAGTCGTAAGCACGCTCTACACCAATGGTCTGTGCAAAGGGGTTAAGTATATGGACCAACTCAGGGACATCTCCCGGGGTATCCGCTTCTTCCGTTTCCACATACTCTAATGCCCTGGGGTGCCTCATCTCATACTGGTACTCAATCTTATGTGCTCTGAAGAAAGGTGAGCCGCCCCCCATCAGCCAGGCAATCTCGTCCCTGACGCTCAAAGGCCCTTTAATCATAGGGCCGATCTTATCTCCTACCTGTACATCTTCCCAGTACCTGGGCTGAGAACCCCTTAGCTCCTCCTTCTCATACATATCAAGTATCTTGATCCAATCTTCTTTTGTATATACGGATTTGGGGATCTTACGATATTTCCCTGCTGAGCTTGCCCTCGATCTCTCACTCATAATGGCGTATCCATGCTCCATGCCTACAACCTCATCTTTCTGGTTTATGTATATGACATCTGAGTAATCGATCCAAGTCTTTCCTCCCCCCATCTTCCCTTTCTTGTCAACCAAGTCTCGCAAAACACAGACCACAGTGAATTCATCGCCCTCGGATATGGGTTTATACCATTCCCACTCTCCGCCGGAATACCAACCATGTATCCCGGGGCCTCCCCCCCCAGGTGATACCCATTGTATAGTGAACAAGTAAGTGCCTGGGGCAATGATCTTGCCGTATCTCGCTTTCTTTGCATATTCCTTGTCTCTAAATAGAGGGTTTGTATCACCTATACCGTCGACAAAATGCCTGATCCCGTCCTTTGATGCCTGTCTGTTGAAATAGATAGACCTTGGAGTGAATGGGGTGTTTGCCCTATCCCTCCTCCTCTTTTGGGCCTCAGGGGTGAACTCTTCATGCTTTTCGCTTTCCTCCGCCTTTTCTTTGCTAAGCGCTATCAGACGTGCATGTTTTTGCCATCTATTCTCATTTCCCATGCTATATATCCTCCTTTTACGACCCTTAGATTTTCAGATATTAAATTTCACAAGGCCAGAGGGAGGAATCCGAGTAAGTCGCACATATTAGTACGTCGTCGATGATTCCGACCGGTAACGCCGTTAAATTTAATATATGAAAACCTATAGCACCTAAAAAACCATTCATTTGCGGTATGAGCAACGAATCAGCAGAATCTCCCCACTAAGGCACGATGCTCCATACTTTTAGGCATCCTTATCCGAACATCTTGGAAGCTTCCTCCTCCAGTTCGGCGCGAAAGTCGGGGTGGGCAATGGAGATAAGCTCCTTAGCTCTCTGCCTTGCAGATGCTCCCCATAGCTTAGCTATACCAAACTCAGTAACCACCTGATCAACACAAGCGTAATGTGTAGTTATGGTCGTTCCCTCAGGGAGCCGCGGCATAATGCGAGAAACCTTCCCTCCGCTAGCTGTTGAGGGAAGCACAATGATAGATCGCCCGCCTTTTGANAATAAAGCTCCCACAACAAAAGGGAACTGCCCCCCGGTTGCAGAAAACCTNCGGTCTCCCAGAGATTCAGCGGTAATCTGCCCNGTAAAATCTATGGCTAAGGCATTATTTATAGAGACCATATTGTCATGACTGGCAATTACCCGAATATCCTCCAGGTAATTAAGATCAACCAGGTGAAACAGGGGATTATTGTCGGCCCAGGACATCTCCTCCTTTGATCCACCGCCAAGGGAGGTAACTACAACCTTACCCCTGTTAGTGGTCTTGTATTTCCCTGTGATCATCCTCTCCTTGACGAGGGTTATTATCCCAGGTGGAGTTGCCTCAGAGTGCACTCCAAGATCATGCTTACCGTCAAGCACCCCCAGGCTGACCAGAGGTTCTGTTGTCCTTCCCACACCGATCTGAATGGTATCATGGTCTTTTATCAGCTCATTGACATATCCTGCAATATCCTTAAGATAAGATTCCGGTTCTTTTATCGCTCTGCCGGCCAGTGAACCTTTACCCGGAGCTCCACCGGAGCCTACGTGCTCCACGAAGTAGTCTATTTCAGAGACATGGATGAAGTTATCTCCGAAAGTTCTTATCAGGTTTTTATTCACCTCGGCGACCACAATCTTGCCCATAGAGATCTGTTGCCGCTTATTCCATAGAGACTGACCGAAACTGCAAAACCCCCTCTCGTCCGGTGGAGATACTTCGGTAAGGACAACGTCTGCAGGCGTCGTCCAAAAACCCCTATGCGGAGAGACCGGCGTACCTAAAGCTATATCTAACCTTTTGGCATCAATCGCTTCNTGACAAGTGGCTGTGGGCATGCCTATACAAACATCAAAGGAATCCTGCCATCCTTCGTCATACCAGCCAAAATCATAGCCCGGTGTGGGGACAAAAATACGGACGTTCTCGAGCTCTCCGATCCTGGCAGCTAGCGCTAACCCAGCAGCGTGAGCCTCCCTTCCCATAGTAAATACGACCGTATCACCAGACTTAACCGTATTGGCTGCTTCCTCTGCAGAGATAAATTTGCTCTCATACTCCCTTTGCCGGTCTTCCATGAAAAAAACCCCCTTCTTCCCTCTGGCATTGTCCCTTAATATCTGAAAACCGGTAACTGCTATTTTAGCTTCATATTTTCAGACGATTTTTAAATATAGAAGACCCTGTGAGAGGTTGTCAAGTTTTTTTTCTTGTTTATAGGCTATGAGCTCAATGCCCCACTTCGCTATTGTTTCCATCGTTATAATATAAGTATTCTTAGGCGCTAGGTGCTAGGTGTTGTTGTGGCCGTCCGAGGTATATATCTTTTAGAATCGCTGAACATAAAAACAAGTTGTTGACAATTCATTATCTATAAAATACAATTCTTTAAGGTTCATCATGTATTACTGGGGTAATCCACTCGAACAGCCATTAGAACTTAGGTTTTAA
>JGI24724J26744_10000996_pt1 | contig 19805 bp, 16 predicted proteins | sample Cruoilmetagenom7_FD_26744 | JGI IMG/M metagenome (IMG submission 26744) | reverse complement strand
CTGCAACTATCACCGCTGATGTGGTCATCGGGTTCCTTTCGTGTCTGGCCTGTTTATGTGGCTGCGCAGTGGGTAGCAATACGCGGGAAATGCGCCTAAATAATAGGCAATCGGGGGTAGATGCCCCAAAAATAGCTGGCCGACGTTGCCAATCGCGGGCCAAAAAGCTAGGAGAAAGGCTAATTGCATAAGGATTAGGCATTTGTCTATTCAAATGGCGAACACAGAAATCAGCATGCCGGTTCTGCTGGCACCGATGGCCGGGATCACCGATTTGCCGTTTCGAAACGCTGTGCAAAAATTCGGTGCCGGGCTGGTCGTCAGCGAAATGGTTGCCAGTCAGGAAATGGTGCAGGCCAAGCCCGGTGTGCGCGAGCGGGCCGAGCTTGGCGTCGCCATCGAAAACACCGCCGTGCAATTGGCTGGTCGCGATGCGCATTGGATGGGCGAGGCCGCCCGAATGGTCGCCGGTCGCGGCGCAAAGATTATCGACATTAACATGGGCTGCCCGGCCAAAAAGGTGACGGGCGGCAGTTCTGGTTCGGCGCTGATGAAGGATCTGGATCACGCCCTGACGCTGATTGCGGCCGTTGTGGCGGCGGTTGATATCCCGGTGACGTTAAAGACCCGGCTGGGTTGGGATGACGGGGCGATCAATGCGCCCGAACTTGCCCGCCGCGCCGAGGCGGCTGGCGTGCAGATGCTCACCATCCACGGGCGCACGCGCTGTCAGTTTTACAAAGGTCACGCTGATTGGGCCGCGATCGGTGCCGTCAAAGACGCGGTCACCATCCCGGTTATTGCCAACGGCGATATCGTCGATCAGGCCAGCGCGCGCAGGGCACTGGCAATGTCGGGGGCGGATGGTGTGATGATCGGGCGCGGTGTGCAGGGCAAGCCGTGGATGTTGGCAAGCATTGCTGCGGGTCTTGGATTTGGTGCACCGCCCGTGCCGCCCCAAGGGCAAGGACTGGTCGATCTGGTGGGCGAACACTACGAAGATACGCTGCGTTTTTACGGCGTTGCACTGGGCCACCGCGTGGCGCGCAAACATCTGGGTTGGTATATGGACGGGGTCGCGACACCGCCCGATCTGCGCCGTGAAATCCTGACCCAATCCACACCGGCGCGGGTTCTGGCCGCATTGCCCGACGCGCTGCACCCCCCACGATTGGCCGCCGCATGAGTGATATGACAAATGCCGTCTGGGCATCCCTGCCGGTGCCTGCCTTCCTGCTTGGCCCGGACGACGCAATCGTCGCGGCTAACCCGGCGGCTGAACAATTCCTGAACACCTCGGCCAAAATCCTGTTAGGGGCGCCGGTGTTTGACAAACTGGCAATCGACGCGCCGCTGGAAGGGGCATTTAGCCGTGTGCGGCGCGATCAATCGGCCTTGTTCATCAACAATGTAGATGTGTCGGGCGGCAATTCCGCCCCGGTTCAGTGCAACATTCAGATTGCCCCGATGGCGGGCGGAACCGATCACGTTTTGCTGTTGATGGAGCCGCGCCAACTGGCGGATCGGCTGGGCCGGTCCCATTCGGTGAAATCCTCGGCCCGCTCAGCGATCGGCATGGCCGAGATGCTGGCCCATGAAATCAAGAACCCGCTGGCTGGNATTACCGGGGCTGCGCAATTGCTGGCGATGAACCTGCCACAGGATGATCTGGAAATGACCGACCTGATCGTGGCCGAAAGCCGGCGGATCGTTGGTTTGCTGGAACAGGTTGAACAATTTGGCAATATCCGCCCCCCACAGCGCCGGGCGATCAATATNCACGATTTGCTGGACCGGGCGCGCAAATCAGCCCATGTCGGTTTNGCTGCGCATATGAAGATCACCGAGGATTTCGACCCCTCATTGCCGGCGACCTATGCCGATGGCGATCAGTTGTTGCAAGTGTTCCTGAACTTGCTGAAAAACGCCGCCGAGGCCGCTGGCAAAGCCGGTGGCACGATCCGAATCCGCACGTTTTATGATCTGTCGCTACGCTTGCGCCGCAAAGATGGATCAGGCAACGCGCTGCCGCTTCAGGTCGAGATCATCGACGATGGCCCCGGCCTGCCNCCAGAAATTGCCGCCGACATATTCGAACCCTTCGTNTCCGGGCGCGAAAACGGCACCGGGCTGGGCTTGGCGCTGGTGAGCAAGATTATTTCCGAACACGACGGCTGGTTAACGGTGGATTCAGTGCCCGGACGCACTGTTTTCAGAATATCGCTGCCCGTTGCACCAAAAACTTCCCCGGAGGAAAACTGATGGACGGAACCATACTGGTTGCCGACGACGACCGCACAATTCGCACCGTTCTGACACAGGCGCTGACGCGCGCTGGCTGCAAGGTTCACGCGACATCCTCGATGGTGACCCTGATGCGTTGGGTTCAAGAGGGCAAAGGCGATCTGGTGATTTCTGACGTGATTATGCCGGATGGCAACGGGATCGAGGCGCTGCCAAAGATTTCCGCTTTGCGCCCCGGTTTGCCGGTGATTGTGATCTCGGCGCAAAACAACATCGTGACGGCCGTTCAGGCAGCCGAGGCCGAGGCGTTTGATTATTTGCCCAAGCCCTTTGATTTGCCCGACCTGATGAAACGATCCGCCCGCGCGCTCGAAGTGAAACGCCGCGCGCCCGCCGCGCGCCCCGATGAAACAGAGCAAACCGATGATCTGCCGCTGGTTGGGCGCACACCGGCTATGCAATCGCTTTATCGTCTGGTGGCGCGGGTCATGAACACCGATCTGCCGGTTCTGATCACGGGCGAAAGCGGCACAGGCAAATCCCTGATTGCACGCGCCATCCACGATTTTTCTGATCGGCGGACCTTGCCATTCGTTGTCGCCGGGGCAGGGGATCTGGACACTATGGACGGCCCTGCCGCCTTGCTTAGCCGGGCGCGCAACGGGTCGTTGTTGTTTGACGAGGTCGGTGATCTGGACCAGGACGCACAATCACGCATTGTCCGTATGCTTGACAGTTTCACAGATAATGCGCCCCGTATCATGGCAACCAGTCAGGCCGATCTAGAGGCCAAGATGGATGCGGGTCTGTTCCGTCAGGATCTGTATTACCGCCTAAGCGGTGTCACGGTTGGTGTGCCTTCGTTGCGCGAACGGGTCGAGGATATTCCCCTGTTAGCAGAACACTTCCTTGCCCGAGCAGAGCGGGACGGTCTGAGCTTGCGCCGCTTTAGTGATGAGGCGCTGGATTTGATCCGCAGCTATTCCTGGCCGGGAAATGTGCGCCAGCTGGAAAATACCATCCGCCGCATTGCTGTGACCTCTTCAGAAGAAGTGATCAGTCGGAGCGAGACAGAGTTTGTTCTGGGCAATCAGCCTGCGATGGAACCGGCTGATGGGGCTGGGTCGGGCGATAAGTTAAGCGCTTCGATTGCGCGCCACCTGCGGCGGTATTTTGATTTGCATGGGGGTGTGTTGCCGCCAGCGGGGCTTTATCAGCGAATCTTACGCGAAGTAGAGCTGCCGCTGCTGGAAATTGCACTTGATGCGACCGGCGGAAATCAGGCCAAATGCGCTGATTTACTGGGAATTAACCGAAATACCTTGCGCAAGAAGGTTACAGAACTGGATATCCGCGTGACACGGCGCCGCAAGTTGATGTAAAACAGCAACAATAGAGTGGCAAATCGGCGTCAGCCGGATAACGCCACCATTTGCGGTAATGCCGTGCGAACGGCGATTTTGGCGAGGTAGCAGCGTGCGGGCACCCGTGCGAACGTCAACCTGGGAGCGTCTGAGCAGGATCAGGCGTCAGCGGCGTGTGCAGAATGCATCCACCCTTGGGTTGGTGATTCTGGGGCCGGTGTTGGCTATTCTCACATTTTTGGTTTTGGGTCCGCTGGATCAAGGCGCAACATCCCCGTCGTTGCGCCTGATTTTGCTGGCCGATCTGGTCTATGTGCTGGTTGTTGCGGCGCTTGTCCTGCAACGGGTGGTGCGGATGATTTCAGCGCGCCGGGCCAAATCAGCCGGATCGCGCCTGCACCTGCGTCTGACCGGGGTTTTTGCACTGGTTGCCCTGATCCCGACGGTTCTGGTGGCGGTTTTTGCGACACTGACCGTCAATGTCGGGCTTGAAGGCTGGTTTTCGGAACGGGTGCGCGATGTTGTCGGCAATTCGCTGTCGGCCGCGCAGGCCTATGAGGCCGAGCACCGCGAGGGCCTGATCGAAGATACCCAAGCTTTGGCCAATTTCCTGAACGCAGCGCGCCGGGCCCGGATTTTTGTTTCAGATGGCGATATTCGAAAACTTTTGACAAGCGGGCAGGTGCAAATCCAGCGTGGTTTACGAGAGGCCTACGTTATTGATGGTGGCGCTGAAATCCGGGCGCGCGGCGAACGATCTTACCTGTTTGATTTTGAGCAGCCATCGCCAAAGGATATTGAGCGCGCTCTGGCTGGTGAAACGGTGATCATTCAGGATTGGGACGTGAACGAATTTCGCGCCTTGGTGCAGCTAGACGATTTTGTCGACCGGTTTCTTTATGTCAGCCGTGATGTGGATGGTCAGATCCTAGCGCTGCTTGATGACACGCAGGAAACGGTGCGCCTGTATAACCAGCTGGAAAGCGAGCGCGGTCGGTTGCTGTTTGAATTCGGCCTGCTTTATCTGGGGTTTGCGGTCATTTTGATCCTTGCGGCAATCTGGCTGGGGCTGTGGTTTGCCGAACGGCTGGCAGGCCCGCTTGGCCGGCTGACCGGTGCGGTGCAGCGGGTTGGTGCGGGCGATCTGGATGCTCAGGTGGTCGAAGAGACGGGCGACGATGAAATTGCAATGCTGGGGCGAATTTTTAACCAGATGATCCGTCAGTTAAAAGGCCAGCGACAGTCGCTTTTGGAAAACAACCAGCAGATCGAAGAACGCCGCCGCCTGTTTGATTCCGTGCTTTCATCGGTCACTGCCGGTGTTGTCGGGCTGGATGAGGCGGGCAAAGTGGCCTTTGTGAACCGCTCAGCCGAGCGTTTGCTGGATGTGTCGCGCAGCGCCGATCACGACACCAATCTGGCAGTGGCTGTTCCTGAATTCGGACCGCTTTTCAATCGGTTGCGCGATAGTGGCACAGAGGTTGCACAAGAAGAGATCCGGGTTCTGCGCGGCGGCAAACAGGAAAACCTGCTGGTTCGAATGGCGATGCGGCGGGGCGAAGATGGCGAGCCTTTGGGCTATGTGGTGGCCTTTGATGACGTCACCGATCTGGTGAACGCACAGCGGATGGCGGCCTGGGGTGATGTGGCCCGCAGGATTGCCCATGAAATCAAAAACCCGCTGACCCCGATCCAACTGTCCGCAGAGCGTCTGAAGCGCAAATTTGCGCCAATGTTGGGCGAAGATGGCGCCGAATTGGTGCAATATTCCGACGTCATCATTCGCCAGACCAACGATTTGCGGCGCATCGTTGATGAGTTTTCACGTTTTGCCCGGATGCCGGAACCTGAACGCCGCCGCCAAGATCTGACGGAACTGGTGCGTGGGGCCGTTGTTTTGCAGCAAAACGGTCAGCCGGATGTCACGATCATTTCAGATATTCCTGATCATCCCCAATATTGCGATCTGGACGCGACAATGATCGGGCAGGCGTTGACGAACCTGATTAAGAACGCCGGTGAAGCTATTGAAACCCGGATAGAAAAGGGTGTTCCAGATGGTTTTCGACCAGAGATTCGGGTGCAGATGCAAACCACTGATGCGCAGGCGCTGATTTCCATTTCTGACAATGGCATCGGTCTGCCGGCCGATCGTGGTCGGTTGTTCGAACCCTATGTCACAACGCGCGAAAAAGGCACCGGGCTGGGCCTGCCGATCGTCAAAAAGATCATCGAGGAACACGGTGGCTCGCTACGGCTGGTTGACGCCGAACCATTTGACAAAGACTCCGGGCAACGGGGCGCGCGGGCCGAGATACGGCTGGCGCTAATAGACGAAAACATTCCTTCCAAAAAGACGACACAGCAGGAGCTGGAAAAATGAAAATGTGCAGTTATGGGTGATATTCTTATAGTGGATGACGAGCGCGATATTCGCGAGTTGATATCCGATATTCTGAAGGACGAGGGTTTTTCGACCCGGCTGGCGGCCAATTCGGATCAATGCATGAAAGAGGTGGCCAAAGAAGCGCCCGCCCTGATGGTGCTCGATATCTGGTTGAAAGACAGCAATATGGACGGGATTGATATTCTCAAGTCCATCAAGCGCGATACACCGGATATTCCGATTGTCATCATATCGGGCCATGGCAATATTGAAATTGCCGTCGCGGCGATCAAACAGGGCGCTTACGATTTCATCGAAAAGCCGTTCAATATTGACCAGTTGATGGTTGTCGTGCGGCGCGCGATGGAAGCTTCTCGGCTGCGCCACGAAAATCAGGAACTGCGCCGCAAGGATGTCAGTGCGGATGAGATGGTCGGTTCAAGCTCGGTCTTTAAGCTGTTGAAAAGTAACCTTGATAAGGTCACTAAATCGAATGGCCGTGTGATGCTGACCGGGTCCGCCGGGGCCGGAAAAGAATCCGCTGCACGCTATATCCACGCCAATTCGGACCGTGCTGATGCGCCTTTCCTAAGCGTTAATTCGGCCTCTGTTGAAGCCGAGCGAATGGAAGAAGTTCTGTTTGGCCGCGAAAGCAGCGAAAATGGGATCGAACCGGGGGTGCTGGAACAGGCGCACGGCGGGGTGCTTTACTTTGACGAAGTCGCGGAAATGCCCGCCGGAACGCAGTCAAAAATACTACGGGTATTGGTAGACCAACAGTTTCAGCGTCTTGGCGGCACTGGAAATGTTCAGGTTGATATTCGGTTTATATCAAGCACTAACAAAGACTTGCAGTATGAGATTGAGGTGGGAAATTTTCGCGAGGAATTATTCCACCGCCTGAATGTTGTGCCGATTGCCGTGCCGTCACTGGAAGAGCGGCGCGAGGATATTCCCGAACTGGCCGACTATTTCATCGAGAGTCTGAACAAATCACAAGGTTTGGCACAGCGCAGTCTGAGCGAAGACGCGGTGGCGCTTTTGCAGACGATGCTCTGGCCCGGAAATGTGCGCCAGTTAAAGAATGTCATCGAGCGTGTGTTGATCCTTGGCGACAGCAGTGGTCCGATCACCGCGTCCGAATTGCCCACAAGCGAGCCCAAAGACGACGAAAAAGGCCGCGTTGTTCTGTCGGGCAGTTTGGCAACGCTGCCGCTGCGTGAAGCGCGTGAATTGTTTGAACGCGAATACCTGCTGACCCAGATCAACAGGTTTGGTGGCAATATCAGCCGGACGGCGACGTTTGTAGGAATGGAACGATCGGCGTTGCACCGCAAACTGAAATCACTTGGTGTGGTGACGGCGAATAAATCGGGTGGTCGGGTCGCCTTTGTCGAAGAAGGCGCAGATTGACCCAAATGGGATGTTCTGCCATGCCGATGTTTGGATTGCGTGAAGGATTGATGCGATGAAGGTTATCATCTGCGGTGCCGGTCAGGTGGGCTGGCAAATCGCGCGCCATCTTTCGGGCGAGAAAAACGATGTGACTGTTGTGGACAACAACGCCGAACTGGTGCGTCGTGCAACTGATACGCTTGATGTGCAGGGGATCGCGGGGTTTGCCAGTTACCCGGATATTCTGGATCGTGCCGGGGCGCGTGACGCGGATATGATTATCGCCGCGACCCATTCGGACGAGGTGAACATGGTCACCTGTCAGGTGGCCCATTCGGTCTTTAACATCCCGCGCAAAATTGCCCGGCTGCGCAGCCAATCCTATCTGACGGCGATTTATTCCGATCTTTATCGGCGTGATCATATGCCAATCGACGTGGTGATCAGCCCGGAACGTGAAGTGGCTGAAGCCGCCCTGCGCCGTTTGGCAGCCCCCGCGGCGTTTGATATTCAGTCGTTTCTGGGCGGGCAGGCGCAGCTTGTCGGTATCGCGCTGACGGATGAATGCCCGGTGGTTAATACGCCGCTGCGCCAGTTGACGGATCTATTTTCGACCTTGCGCGCCATCGTTGTGGGGGTGCGCCGCGAAGACCGGTTGTTTGCCCCGGTGGCTGATGATCAGCTATTTGCTGGGGATCAGGTCTATCTGTTTTGCCACAGCGATGATCTGACCCGCACACTGGAAATATTCGGAAAAACCACCCGCAAACAGGAACGCGTGGTGATCCTTGGGGGCGGCAATGTCGGGCTGTCGGTGGCCAGCGCACTGGAAAAACGCACNGAACGTATCCGCGCCAAAGTTATCGAAATGAACCGCGNCGTTGCAGAATACGCAGCCGATGCGCTAGAGCGCACNATNGTTNTGAATGGCGACGGATTGGATGCTGACCTGCTGGCCGAGGCAGGCATCAAGCGCGCTGATGCCATTTTGGCAGTAACGGATGATGATAAGATCAACATTCTGGCCTCGGTGCGGGCCAAGGCCTCGGGCTGCAAAATGGCGATCTGTCTGGTCAATGATCCGACAATGGTGCCGCTGATGCGCACGCTGAATATTGACGCATTTATCAACCCAAGGGCCACGACCGTCAGTTCAATCCTGCGCCATATCCGGCACGGGCGGGTGCGCGGTGTGTATTCTGTCGGGGATGCCGAAGCAGAAGTCATCGAGGCGCAGGTCTTGTCGACGTCACTGATTGCCGGGCAGATGATCCGCGATATTGATTTCCCCGAGGGGGTGATGGTGGGCGTGGTGCAGAAAGGCGACAAGATCATCCGCCCGACCGGATCGACGCGGATCGATGAAGGTGATGTGATTACCCTGTTCTCGATGGCCGCGGACGTTCCCGAAGTCGAGCGGCTGTTGCAGGTCTCGATAGATTTTTTCTGATGCTGGCGCGCATTCTGAAACTTCCGTTTCTAGTGGTTCTGATGGGCCTTGCGGGTGCATCTATGTTGCTGCCTGCTGTGCATGCCTCGGTGACGGGCGATCATTTTGTTGCCCGCTCCTTTGGGTATAGCGCGCTTCTGTTTTTGATTTTGACCACGCTTGTCGCGATTGCCACGGACAACCAGAAGCCGGACAATTTGGGCCGAAATCACCTGTTGACGATGTTTGTGGCCTTCATTGCGCTGCCCGCCATGCTTGCCTTGCCGTTCAACATAGCCGTTGGCGACACGACCTTTCTGAATTCCTACGTCGAGATGGTGTCAGCCATGACAACCACCGGGGCAACGCTGTTTGATGACCCGGCACGCCTGCCAGCATCGGTGCATTTCTGGCGCGCCTTTGTGGGCTGGATGGGCGGGTTTTTGGTGCTTGTTACGGCTGTGGCGATTTTGGCACCGCTTAATCTGGGCGGTTTCGAAGTGATGGCGCCGCTTAACAACCGTCGAAAATCGGCAGGCCAAAGCAATGTCGTCTGGACGGCCGACGGGGCGCACCGGCTGCAACGGTTCAGCGCGCGTCTGTTCCCGATCTACGCCGGGCTGACATTCGTGCTTTGGGTCATTTTACTTTTGTTGGGGGATGTGCCGCTGGTGGCGGTAAGCCACGCAATGTCGGTGCTGGCCACAAGCGGGATATCCCCGGTTGGCGGGCTTCAAAATTCGTCCGCAGGGATCGGCGGAGAAGTTGTTGTTTTTGCGTTCCTGTTTTTCGCTTTGTCGCGCCAGACATTCATGTCCGACAAGTCAGATGGCAGCATTGCACAGCTAAAATCGGATCCCGAATTCAAGATTGCGATTTTCTGCATGATTGTGGTGCCGTCACTGCTTTTTGCGCGTCACTGGCTGGGGGCCTACGAAGTCGAAGAGGTCGCCGATGTCGGCGGCGCTATGGCGGCGCTTTGGGGGGGGATTTTCACGGTTTTGTCGTTTCTAAGCACGACCGGGTTTGAAAGTTCGGCCTGGGGTGCGGCGCGCGAATGGTCTGGTCTGGCTTCGCCCGCGATCATTCTGATGGGAATGGCGCTAGTCGGTGGCGGTGTGGCGACCACGGCGGGCGGGGTGAAACTGCTGCGGGTCTATGCGCTTTATAAACACGGGGTGCGTGAAATGGACCGGCTGGTGCATCCGTCTTCGGTTGGCGGGGCTGGGTCTTCGGCACGTCGGTTGCGCCGACAGGGGGCCTATGTGGCGTGGGTGTTTTTCATGCTGTTTGCCCTTAGCCTTGGGTTTGTGACACTGGGGTTGTCGCTGACCGGGTTGGATTTTCAGTCGGCGATGATCCACACGGTGGCGGCCCTGTCCACAACCGGGCCAATCGTTTCAGTGGCCGGCGCTGATGTGGTGGCAATGAGCGCGTTAAGCGAGCCTGCGAAACTGATTTTGGCCGGTGCAATGGTCCTTGGACGTTTGGAAATGCTGGCCATTATTGCGCTGCTGAACCCGGATTTCTGGCGCGCGTAATGTTGCGCCTTTAACAACACCGGGCAACAGTTTGATTTTAGGGCTGGAATCTCGATTATTTGCACGGCATAATTATGTGTAATATCAAACGGCCTGCCGTAGAGAGGCAGAACGCAACAAAACCGCGCAAAAAGAAAAGGCATAGCCATGGCTGGCGATAAACAAAGTTTACAGGATGCATTCCTAAATCACGTCCGCAAAACCAAAGTTCCGGTAACGATATTCCTGATTAACGGCGTCAAGCTGCAGGGGGTCATAACCTGGTTCGATAATTTCTGTGTCCTGTTGCGTCGCGACGGCCAGTCTCAACTGGTCTACAAGCACGCAATTTCCACGATCATGCCATCGCAGCCGATCAGCCTTTATGACGGTGAAGAACCGTCGTGAACGAACATGACCCGCGCGCGACACGTGCGTGGGTATTGCACCCTGATATAAAAAGCCAAAGGGATCGCCGCATGCCTGTGCGAGCGCTGGATGAAGCTGTGGCTTTGGCCGGCGCGCTGGCCGAATTGCAGGTTGTTGGTGCTGATGTCATCAATTTACCCCGTGCCCAGCCGGGCATGCTGTTTGGCAAGGGCAAAGTTGCCGAACTAAAGGCCAAGCTGGCCGCACAGGACATTGAACTGGTCTTGATCGACGGCCCGGTAACCCCGGTTCAGCAGCGCAATCTGGAAGAAGAATGGGGCGTCAAGCTGCTTGATCGCACGGCGCTGATCCTTGAAATTTTTGCCGATCGTGCGCGCACCCGCGAAGGCGTGTTGCAGGTCGAACTGGCCGCGCTGTCATATCAGCGCACCCGGCTTGTGCGCGCCTGGACCCACCTTGAACGCCAGCGCGGCGGGCTTGGGTTTGTGGGCGGTCCCGGTGAAACCCAGATAGAAGCCGACCGGCGCGCCATTGACGACGCCATTGTGCGCATTCGCCGCCAGTTGGCCAAAGTCGTCAAAACCCGCAGCCTGCATCGCGCCTCGCGCCAAAAAGTGCCGTTTCCGGTGGTTGCACTGGTGGGCTATACCAATGCGGGCAAATCGACGTTGTTCAACCGGCTGACCGGGGCAAATGTGTTTGCCAAGGACATGTTGTTTGCCACGCTCGATCCGACAATGCGGGCGGTTGAATTGCCCTCGGGGCAGAATGTGATCCTGTCTGACACGGTTGGGTTCATATCCAACCTGCCGACCGAACTTGTCGCGTCTTTTCGCGCCACTCTGGAAGAAGTTTTGGCCGCTGATCTGATCTGCCATGTGCGCGATATCAGCCATCCAGACAGCGCGGAACAAGCAGCTGATGTAACGGCGATCTTGAACCAACTTGGGGTGCCTGATGATGCGCGCATCATCGAGATTTGGAACAAGGTTGATTGCCTTGAACCGGACGCGCAGGACGCCAGGCGGGTTCAGGCGGACCGACAGGATGATGTCTTTGCTATTTCGGCGCTAAGCGGCGACGGGGTGCCTGAATTGCTTGACGCAATGTCGGGGCTGTTGGCGCATGAAAAAACTGATGTGGAAATTTTGCTGGCGTTCTCTGAGGCGCGCAAACGTGCGTGGCTTTATGAGCAGGGCATCGTCACAAATGAGACGACAGGCGAAGAGGGCAGCACAGTACATGTGCGCTGGACCGCGCGGCAGGAAAAGCAGTTTAACGCCCTTTAGGTGTGTGGCCAGANCATGCGCGGCNTTATTGTTCGCGCGGAACCAAATGTGTCACGCCGACCGCTGCNCCGCGCGCCAGATCCGGGTCCAGCGACATCGGGATGTATTCACCGCGCCGCCAAAGTTCACCCAGATCATCGTAATGACGCGACAGGAAATGCCCTGATTGCCCGGTCGATGTAATAAAGACCGAGCTGTCCGGATCGGCGAAATCATACACCCCGCGATAGGTTGCCCCATGCACATTGGTAAACGGCTGCGCGCCGGTGCCAATGGTTAAACCGCGCTGCAACGTATTGTCGCCCCCGCTGGTGGACTGGCGGATATTGACGAACCATTTTAACAGCGGCAATCGCCCCAAAACCGGATGGTCGTGGGTAGCCTGATGGGCGCTGCCCCAACGCAAGGATTCCAGTTTGTTGCCATAGGTCTCGGCAATCCAGATCAGGGCATCATCCAGCGACTGGCGGGCAATGTCGGTGCAGGTTTCGCGCGGGGCCGATTGGATCACATCGCACCAGATTGCCGCCCCTTGCACGTCGCGGTAACGCGCTCGATGAATATGGGTTCCACATGGCTGAATTCATGGGCCAGCGGGCCCAATTCATCGCGGATCAGGCGGTCTTGCAGCGCGCGCAGCCATGCGGCGTAAATCAGGGGTTCGGGCAGATGTTCGTTCATCTCGCCGTTCCATTCAGCCAACAGGGAAAGGGCACGCTGGCGGGCGCGTTCGGGGGTGCCTTCGGGGGCGGCGTCGCCCGTAAACCATAGGTCTGCGGCGATCAGGGGCAGCAGCGAACGGGCGGTAAAACTGACCGTATCAAGCTGGGCTTCGATAAAACTTTCGCGCGTGTGCACCTTGCGGTTCTGCATCAATGTGCGCCAGCGTTGGACCCGCTGTGTGTCGCCCCATGCATAGGACAGATGAAACGGAAACGGGCGGTCAACGATCTTGTTGTTGGTATTGCCAAGGATGCCGCCCTGAGGGGCGGAAAATTCCGGGTTGGCGGCATAGTTAAAGCGCCCCTGCCAGTGGTTCTGGGTCAGCCAGCCCTTGGTGGGCAAACGGCCAAATGACTGGTGGCGCGCCGGGCGTCGGGGCAGGGCACCGATGGTTTTCATCGCGATGGTGTTGGCGTCTGCCAGCGTCAGGTTCTGTGCCGGGGCGATGAAATCGCGGCCCGCCGCGATGCCCTGTTCCACGGTTTTGGCGCGTAGGATGCCAAGCGCGAAATTCATCGTCGTGTCTTTGCCCGAAAGTGCTGTCCAGCCAAGTGACGCCACATGGCCCGGCGGTGTCACCGCTGCCAGATTGAAATGTTTGCCCGGCAGTATCGGGCCGTTATCGCTCCATTTCAGGGTGATGGTTTTGGGGGCGGCGTCTTTGATCCGGATGATCGAGGTTCTGGTGACCAGCGGTTGAAATCCCTTTGGGGTCAACACCTGATCCGGGTTGTCGGGGTTCAGTTGCTCGATGAAAACGTCCTGATCGTCGATCCCGGCGGATGTCAGCGCCCAGCCAAAACCTTCGGCCCGACCGAGCATAAGGCCGGGAATGCCCGGGATTGAGCCACCGATGACCCCGCCGCTCGACAGGCCAAGATGCGCCAGATACCAGACCGTGGGCGCGCTAAAGCCAAGGTGCGGATCATTGGCCAGCAAGCTAGAGCCNCTGGCAGACCGCGACGGNGCGGCGGCCCATGCGTTCGAGGCCCCGCTGAACCCGCGTTTTGGGGCAGGCGCCATAAACGGGGTGGCGGTGGAAATGAGGGCCGCTTGCTGGACGGGTGCGCCAAGGGCCGGGGGGGCTAGGGCCGGAAACAGCGATGCGTATTCCGGCAGTTCAGCGATGCCGGTTCCCGGGCTTTTGGGGATTATGTCGCCCACCCGAGCGCTCGGCAGCATCAGGGAGGTTTGCGCCAGTAACACCTCTTCGTTCAGGTGCCCGGCCATTTGCAGGGCCATCAGCTTGGCCATCGCCACAGAATCGGCTGGCTGCCAGGGCGCCAGCACATTTGAAAAGACAAAGAACTCGGGTGCGCCGCGCCCCAATGCCCCTTCGTTGACCTGTGACAGCCATGCGTTGACGCCCGCCGAATAGGCAGAAAGGGCGGCCCTTGTGGGCGCATCCAGCGCGTCAAGCGAGCTGACGGACAGATTATACAGATCAAGCCGACGCAGCAGTTCATCGGTATCCAGCGTGCGTTGCCCGAAGATTTCCGACAACCGCCCCTGCACCGTGCGCCGCATCATCATCATCTGCCACAGGCGGTCTTGTGCATGGGCAAAGCCCAGACCAAAAAAGATATCGTTATCCTGATCTGCGAAAATATGGGGTACATTTGCGTTGTCGCGAACGATTTCAACCGGGCCGCTCAGCCCGCTTAGTTGATAGTCCGCGTCATAGTCGGGCAGCGACCGCGCGGCCATCTGATAGATGATGAATAGCCCAAACGCACCAATGAAAGACAGGCCGACAAAGATACGAATTAGCCAGCGAAAAATACCTGCCATAAAAGCCTGCTGTTGACCCGGTTTTTAGAATAGTTACTTAGGGGCAGACATAGATCATGCGGATGCGGAGGGAAAGCCATGGCGAAGGTTACTTTTTTAGGTTTGGGTGTCATGGGCGCCCCGATGGCCGGGCATTTACAGGCCGCCGGGCATGAGGTTACCGTATATAATCGCACGGCGGAAAAATCTGCCGCCTGGGTAAAGACGCATGGCGGTGCAAGCGCGCCAACACCACACGCAGCCGCTGAGGGCGCTGACTTTGTGATGGCCTGCGTGGGCAATGACGATGATTTGCGGGCGGTCTGTTTGGGCGAGCAGGGTGCTTTTGGCGCGATGGCTGCGGGATCGGTTTTTGTCGATCACACCACGGTATCTGCTGGCGTAACGCGCGAGCTGTGCGAAGTGGCACAAGGTGCCGGAATTGCTTTTGTGGATGCGCCGATCTCTGGCGGGCAGGCGGGGGCAGAAAACGCGGCCCTGTCTGTCATGTGTGGTGGCACGCAGGCGGCATTTGACAGGGCCGCACCGGTGATGGACGCCTACGCGCGTATTTGCCGGCGTATTGGCGACAGTGGTGCCGGACAATTGACCAAGATGTGCAATCAGATCGCAATAGCCGGTTTGGTGCAGGGGCTGTCTGAGGCGCTGCATTTTGCGCAGAAAGCAGGGCTTGACGAGCGCGCCGTGGTTGAGGTGATCAGTCAGGGTGCGGCCGGTTCCTGGCAGATGTCCAACCGCTACGAGACGATGATTGATGATGAGTTTGAACATGGCTTTGCGGTGGATTGGATGCGCAAGGATCTGGGAATTTGCCTGGCGGCAGCGGATGAAAACGGGGCCAGCCTGCCGGTGACTGCACTGGTCGATCAGTTTTACAAAGACGTGCAAAATCTGGGCGGGGCGCGATGGGACACATCCAGCCTGATCAAGCGATTGCGCGCACTAGGATAGGGTGATCCAGCGGTGCAGCCTGCGGCTGCATTAGATATTATGTGGTGCTGCGCACCCGTCTGACGCACGGTTCAGGGAATATCAAAGCCCGGTGGCGCAAGCGTGAAGGTTTCAAACTGAAACCCCGGCGAGACGGTGCAACCGACCAAGGTATAATCACCGGTGGATTGCGCCGATTGCCACTGTTTGGGTGGAACGATGATCTGGGGGTGCTGGCCCGCGCTTAGGTCCGGACCAAGGGTATGGGTTTGTTTGGGTCCTGCGGATGTTTGGGCGATGTTCAGACGCAACGGCGCACCGCTGTAGAAATGCCAGATCTCGGCGGCATCGATGTGGTGCCAATGGCTGTTCTCACCGGCCTTCAGCAGGAAATAGATGCAGGTTCCCGCCGCACGGCCCGCCCCATCGGCCACCCATGTCTGGCGATACCAGCCGCCTTCCGGGTGCGGGGCTAGATTTAGCTGGGCGATGATCTGGTCTGGGGTCATGGGCTGATTTTACCGGCTGGCGTGCCAATTTCAACAGTGTCGCGCAAAATAGGATGACGGGCAGGGCGTTGTCAGCCGAGCTTTGGTGCGATAATTGTTCGGGAACCGAAACATTTATAAAATGAGCCCGCCAGATGACTGAAGCCACCGAATATACGCCACCCAAAGTGTGGAAATGGGACGCTGAAAATGGCGGCCAGTTTGCTAAGACCAATCGCCCCATTGCCGGGCCCACCCACGATAAAACCTTGCCTGTGGGCGATCATCCATTGCAGCTTCATTCGTTGGCGACACCCAATGGTGTGAAGGTGACGGTGATGCTGGAAGAACTGCTGGCGCTTGGGCACGCGGGGGCGGAATATGACGCCTATCTGATCAACATCGGCGAGGGTGACCAGTTTTCCAGCGGGTTTGTCGATATCAACCCAAATTCCAAAATTCCTGCGATGGTGGATCGCAGCGGCCCTGAACCGATCCGGATTTTTGAATCCGGTGCGATCCTGCTTTATCTGGCCGAGAAATTCGGTGCCTTCCTTCCCACTGATCCTGCGGGGCGTGCGGAATGTTTGTCGTGGTTGTTTTGGCAGATGGGCAGCGCGCCGTTTCTGGGCGGCGGTTTCGGGCATTTTTATGCCTATGCCCCGACCAAGATCGAATATGCGATCGACCGCTATGCGATGGAGGTCAAGCGTCAGCTGGATGTGCTGGATCGCAATTTGGCCAAGCGGAAATTCATCTGCGGTGACGACTATACAATCGCGGATATGGCGATCTGGCCGTGGTATGGGGTGCTGGTGACGGGCACAATCTATGACGCTGCCGAGTTCCTTGATGTAAAATCTTACAAGCACGTGAACAGATGGGCCGAGCAGATTGCAGCCCGCCCCGCTGTTGTCCGCGGACGCATGGTCAACCGCAGTTTCGGCCCGCTGGAAGAACAGCTGCGCGAACGCCATGACGCCAGCGATTTTGACACCATGACGCAGGATAAGATCGAAGCCGCAAAGTAGGGCGCGCGCCTGTTAACGCAGCACCGAGCGCCCGGCGTATTCAGCGCTTTCGCCCAGCATTTCCTCGATCCGGATCAACTGGTTGTATTTTGCCAGCCGGTCCGAGCGGCTGAGCGAGCCAGTTTTGATCTGACCACAGTTCGTGGCCACGGCAAGGTCGGCGATGGTGGCATCCTCTGTCTCGCCAGAGCGGTGCGACATCACGTTGGTGAACCCGGCCCGATGCGCCATTTCAACCGCGCGCAAAGTTTCTGACAGGGTGCCGATCTGGTTGACCTTGACCAGCATTGAATTGGCCGAGCCGCGTTTGATGCCTTCTGCCAGTCGCGCCGGGTTGGTGACAAACAGATCGTCGCCCACAAGCTGGACCTCGTCGCCCAACCGGTCGGTCAAAGCCTTCCAGCCGTCCCAGTCGTCTTCGTCCATGCCGTCTTCGATGCTGATGATCGGATAATCCGCCACCAGTGCGGCCAGATAATCAACGTTCTCGCCCGATGNCAGCGATTTGCCTTCGCCCGCCAGTTCATAGCGGCCATCCTTGAAATATTCAGAGGCCGCGCAATCAAGCGCAAGGTGGATGTCTTCGCCCGGCTTATAGCCCGCTTTTTCAATCGACTTCAGGATGAAATCCAGCGCGTCACGGCTGCTTGAAAGGTTGGGGGCAAAACCGCCTTCGTCGCCGACACTGGTATTGTGGCCCGCATCTGAAAGCTCTTTTTTGAGGGTGTGAAAAACCTCGGCACCCATGCGCACCGCTTCACGGATGTTGCCAGCACTTACCGGCATGATCATGAATTCCTGAATGTCGATCGGGTTATCGGCGTGTTCGCCGCCATTGATGATGTTCATCATCGGCACCGGCAGCACCCGCGCAGCCGAGCCACCAACATAGCGATAAAGCGGCAGGGCGGAAAAATCCGCCGCCGCCTTGGCCACCGCCAGTGACACGCCCAGAATTGAATTGGCGCCAAGGCGGCCCTTGTTTTCGGTGCCGTCGATCTCGATCATCAGGGCGTCGATTTCTTCCTGTTCGGTCGCGTCATACCCAACCAGCCCGTCGGCTAGTTCGCCGTTTACTGCCTCGACCGCGCCAAGCACGCCTTTGCCAAGATAACGCGATTTGTCGCCGTCGCGTTTTTCCACAGCCTCATGGGCACCGGTCGATGCGCCAGAGGGCACGGCGGCGCGCCCCATTGTGCCATCTTCCAGGATTACGTCGACTTCGACCGTGGGGTTGCCCCGGCTGTCAAGAATTTCACGGCCAATGATGTCGATGATAACTGACATGGGGGGTCCTTTTGGTGGGGAATAATTCGGGCGCTGGATAACGCTTTCAGGCCCAAAGGGAAAGGCGCAAAAGGCCCCCGGTCAGTCCGTTTTGTCGGAATTTATCGGATCGGCGTAAATTTCCAGCCGGTGAAAGCGGATCTTGTAGCCCAGCTTTTTGACCAGTTTTTCTTGCAGCGCCTCAATCTCGGGTTCGCAAAATTCAATGACTTTGCCGGTGCTCAGGTCAATCAGGTGATCGTGGTGTTCGCGATCGGCCGTTTCATANCGCGCACGACCGTCGGCAAANTCGTTGCGGATCANAATACCGGATTCTTCCAGCAGTTTGACGGTGCGATAGACGGTGGCAATNGAAATGCGCGGATCAATTTCGGTGACTTTGGCATAGAGNGCCTCGACATCCGGGTGATCGCGATGCGCGGTTTCAAGAACGCCGGCAATGACGCGGCGTTGCCCGGTCATGCGCAAACCCTTTGCTTCGCATTTTTTCAAAATAGTGTCGGTCATTTCCACCCCGTCTGGTCCGACGTTTCTAACCCATGGCAACACATGACGGAACAACAATTTTTTGCAAAATATTAATGCAGTTCAGGTTCGCGCCCCAAACGGCCAGCCAGTGGTGCAATTGTCAGCCCNTGAATGATGATCGAGAATATCACCACCACATAGGTCGACGTCAGGATCAGTGGTTTCCATTCGCCTTCGGGCAACGAAAGGGCCAGTGCAACCGATATGCCGCCCTTTATCCCGCCCCATGTCATGATCGGAATGACGCCGGGCGAAAAATCGCGAAACGGGCGCAGGATCAGAACCGGGATTGCCACGGCGGCCAGTCGGGCGATCAGAGCAAGGCCGATGGCCATGACGCCCGATGTCAGCGCATCAACGCTAAAGGCGACGGCGAAAACCTCNAATCCAATCATCAGGAACAGCACCGCGTTCAGAATTTCGTCGATCATTTTCCAGAACGCTTCGACGTAGCGCCGGGTCTCTTCGCTCATGCCATGTTTGGTGCCCACATCCCCAATCAGCAACCCGGCACAGACGGCCATGATCGGGGCGGATACATGCAGCCCGACGGCCAGCTCATAGCCNCCAAATGCCAGCCCCAATGTAATCAGCACCTCAAGGGAATAATCGTCGATCCGGCGCATGACGCGAAACACCAGCCAGCCAAGTGCGATGCCCAGCAACGCGCCACCAATNGCCTCTTGCACAAATAGTTGCGCGGCCCCTGCCAGACCGGCGCCGTGGCTATCACCCGTTGGAAAGGCGATCCCGACAAGCACCAAAAACACCACATAGCCAACACCGTCGTTGAACAGGCTTTCGCCAGCGATCTTAGTTTCCAGTGTTTTGCGCAAATTAGCCTCGCGCAGAACGCCCAGCACTGCGACCGGATCGGTCGGCGAAATCAGCGCGCCAAAGACCAGCGCGATCAGCAAAGGCATGCCGGTTATCCAGCTGAACCCGACGCCGAAAATGACCGTGGACAGGGCGATCCCCATCGTCGCCATCAGGAACACCACCCGCCACTG
>JGI24724J26744_10000986_pt1 | contig 19857 bp, 19 predicted proteins | sample Cruoilmetagenom7_FD_26744 | JGI IMG/M metagenome (IMG submission 26744) | reverse complement strand
CAATTCCTACTTTTTCCACTTATCATCTCACCTCTCAAATTTTAACGAAACCCTTAATATCTGAAGGGTCCCCTTTCGGTTTTTCTTCCCATTCAATTTTAAGCTTCATCCCAGTTTTAACTTCCTCTGGTTGCATATTTAACAAACGATAAATTATAGCTGTATTGCTCCCATCAATTTGTACCATGCCAAGAACTTGAGGTTTAGCCTTTCTTGTACTTCTATCGTTAACTCTATATGGCGTAATGGTATAATTTTTTAGGATGCCTGTATCAGGCAAATCAACCCAATTCTCTTCTAGTGGAATTACTATGTTACATTTTCCACACATCTTTCTAGGAGGAACAAAAACATCACCGCATTTTTGGCATTTATTGCCAATTANTTTCTTTTTTTCAAAATTATCGTAAAATTTGTCCATGTATTGACCGACCCAGAAGTTGAACTCGGCACGAACCATACCTTTATTTGCTACAATTACTTTATTTTCACTCATTTTGATTCCGGTTTTTTTAATTATTATAACAAATAATATGATTAAAGATATTAAAAACTTTTATCACTAAAAACTGAATTTTTAAAAAAATAATGATCAAAATAATGTAATATCAAAATAATATAATGTTTAAACTAAGTTTATTCATATTTTACTTCCAACATAAAAATGATTTAAAAAAAAATTGGTCGTGGTTAAAAAATTGGGTAGATTTTGGAAGAAAATGGAAAATGAATTATTAATTTCCCCTGAAGAGACTATGGGTTTTTCAAGAGAGTTCTCTTCGTTTAAACAGAGTTTTATTATTAAGAAATACGATTTCTCATCGCTTGAACAAGTTGAAGAAATTAAAAAGGAACTTCTCGGCAAAAGAATTCTAATATTAAACGCGAAAGAAATTCTTCAAAATATTGATGTCACTCAACTGAAAAGAGGGATTGAAGATTTAAAATCGTTTTTAAGAGAGAATGGTGGCTCCATGGCCAGGTTAGGAGACCAATACTTAATCCTGACTCCGAACTCTTACGTAAAGATTTCTAATTAATCTTAAGAAATTTTATTTCAAGTACTCAATTTTTATTCTTCAGAAAAACCTTATTTTTAAAAATTAAGGTTAGAATTGATTAGATGGATGACTATATCTTTTAAAATCGGTGTGAGATCATTTTTCAAAGCTTGTCCATCTAATTCTAAATCGGAATTTCTTTTATTATATTCCATTAAAGAGTTGGAAATTAGTGATTCTAGATGATCTTTTTGTACTTGGCTTTTTACATTATCAGTTAGTCCACTAATTATATCCTCTGCAAAACATTTAGTCATATTATCTTTGAATTCTGCGAATTTATAAAATGAGCCGAAACGAAGATAAGACGATAAGAACTGACTAACAGCTTTTTCAGTCTCACTAGGGCCAATCTGTTTTTTACTAATGCAACAAGTTTTAATCATTCTTTCTAACAGAGAGCCATGAAATTCGTAAATTATTTTTTTTTTAGATTTAACTTTTTCACTTAATTGCTTACTTTTCATTGCTTCTTCTTCTTTTCTTGAAAATAAGACATCTTCATAATCTTTTACAATTAGATTTGATAGAGCAGAACGCAATATTATAATATTTACATTAATTTTATTACTTCCTTGGAAGTGTGTAGGAACATTATGCATGTGTCTAAGCAAAATATCTTCTATATTTAGGTTTTTAGTATCGTAAGGACTAAAAAATATTTCATATAAGGCGCTAAAGTTATATTCTTGAATATTTTTTTTCATTAATGTTCTCAAATATTTATTAATATCAAGGAAAAATCGAAAAATGCAATCGTCAATAGCAAGCGCTAAGTTATTTTGTGGATATTGCGCTCTGATAAGATATTTCTTGTATTCTAATCGGATTTTTTGAGCCCTTATCCATTCTATAGCGAAATCTAACAAACTTTTCCCGACTATAATTTTATCTTTAAAATACAGAAGAATATCATAGATGTCATTATAAGAGGACCCAATAGATTGATTGAGAAGAAATTTTGCGATCATGCTTAATTCGTCTTGATCATCTTTAGATGACTGCCTTTTAATCCTGCTGTAATAAGAAATCAGTCTTTTTTTGTCAATTTTGTACCTATTTTCAAACTCCAAATCCATACATTCCATTTTTATTATTATTATTATTATTATTAATTATCAAGGTCTGCTTCCAACTCGTTAAGAGTCTCATTAGAAAGAGTATCCCATCTTTTAAATCCAAAATTAGGATTTATTTTCAACATTATATCATGAACATCCTTGTTACTATCCAAAATTAATCGTAAATTTTTCCTATAGAAAGCTATGTTATTCAAATCGTTAAAAATTTCATCATCTTCAATTAGAATAACGCCATAACTCTTTTTTATATTTTTTTCAATAACATATTCTTCTAAATAAATCACTTTTTTCTCATGAGAATGTAATTTAATTGATCTAATATTAGGATATATTGTAGTGACATTGAATAACTTTAAAGTCTCATCTATTAACTTTTCATAGTAATCAGGTAAAATCGCCATAATGTAATAAGATGGGATAAATTCTAAACATTTTTTTCTTAAAAGGTTTTCCTTATCAAAAGTAAACAAATTCGATTTTTTATGGTCTTTAGATACTATCCTTTCAATTAATCCTACACAATGATAATTATGTTGTTCTTCCCAATACACTTTTCTTGACGATCCAAGAGAATATTCGATTAAATTTAAACCTCGGGTTAATTCCTTCTGTATAAATTTAGAATACTTAAATTTACTTCCTAAAAAATTCTCCTCTACAATCTTTCCTTGAGTCATAGCAGGGAGGATGTATTCACATAATTCGTCAGCAATCTCCCTAATATCTTCTGTATAAGGAGACGCTATCAATGCTGAGAGATTAATTGTCCCGTCTTCACTCTCATTCGAAACATTTATATTAAAAAAGGATTGAAACATTTTCTCGTTATATGAGACTTGATCCTGTAAAATTAATGCCGATTCAACTAAATCAATATTCCAAGGATTTCCTTTATTACACATTTCAGTTAAAAATACAGGACCTAAATATTTAAAAGAGAGCATTTTCAAATTATTCTCTCTTTCTTCAGTTAGATTTTTTTTTTTGATTTTATCATAAACCATTTCATTTTCATCTGCGAAAAACAATCCTAGAATTGCATTCTCTCCTCTAAACATAGTAATATGTGCTTTTTTTAAATCTTTAGTTCTTATTAATTTTAATTCTAATATTAATTACTAATTCATCACTTTATATCTTGACTTTGAATAACTTGAATGTACTATAATCAGTAACAAAAATTATTTAGTAATGGTTTATCATCAATTCGGCATCGCGTATCTCTTTAAAAGTTAATAATATAAAGATTTCTCGATTTATACTTCCTATCTATAATTTCTTTAAATTCAATAAAAATGCCTAATAATAAGCTAAAAATTGGTGTCATTGGATGTTGAACTGTTGCTAACATTGGTCATTTACCAGTATACCATAAATCTCCACTCACAGAAATAGTAGCGGTTTCTGATCCCCTTGAATCTCACCTTAAACGTGTTCAAGAGCGTTATAACATTCCTAAGGCATATCAAAATCCAAAAGATTTGCTAGAAGATCCTAATATCAATGCTGTAAGTATATGTTCTCCTCATTGGGCTCATGCAGAATAAGTAATTAGAGCTGCTGATAATGGAAAACACATTTTGTGTGAAAAACCAATTGGAATAACCTTAGAAGAAATAAACAATATGAAACGAGTTATAGAGAAAAACGGGGTGATTTTTCAAACGGCAACTCAAAAAAGGTTTGATCTAGGATTCCAATTCCTCAAAGAGAAAATACTAGAAAAAGAAATTGGAAACATTTTCCATACAACAATCTCATGGTATCATTCCATGCCCGATCTTGGACCTAATCCAAGTCAAGATGTAATTCAAGAAGCAGGATTATGGAGAATGACTGATGAAAAATGTGGAGGTGGAGATCTATTGGATCATGGACCACATTATTTTGATTTATTTCGGTGGTGGTTCGGTGATGTAAAAAGTGTAAGCGCTCAGATTAGGAGTATAAATCAGAATCGCGTTAATGAGGATCATTGTACTGTTCTTCTGTCTTTTAAAGAGAGTGATGCCATTGCAGTATTTGAGCGATCTGAAGCTTTTATTGGTAGTGTCTATGGAGAGGAAATTGGAAGAATTCATGGAACAACAGGAACATATTTCTTCGATGTCCCTAACGAGTACTTCTTAAAACCAATGACGATTAAAAAACGTTTTAGAAAATCCAGGACGAGTAAACTCTCGGAAGTAGAAACAGCATTCCCTAAAGATCGTTGGAATGTAGCATATGCTCGAAAGGTACGTAGCTTTATAAATCAGGTTCTAGGGCATTCAAATGAGGATGTCGGATTTCCTGAAGATTGGATACCAACCATAGATGATGGTAAAGTGGGTTTGGAAATCGTTCTAGCTGCTTATGAATCGCAGCAAACTCAACGCACTATTCAATTCTAGATATTATCGTTTTAAATCAAATAACAGTTAAGCTTAAAAAGTTACTTCAAAAAAAAGGAAAAATAAATATAGTTAGGATTTCATGCGTTTTCTAATAATCAGAGTAGATCCACTTTAATATATTAGAGTTTATATGTAATAATTAAACTTCTTGAGTTACTTGAATACTTCTCTATTAATATCCTTAGATCATATCTTTCGACTGAAAATAAATCTCTGAAAGATTGATCCATCTGAGAAGGGGATTTATAAGAAATATGAAAGAATTTTTCCATGATATATCTTGGATCTACATTTTGTTGGAGGAGTGAGATTGTCAACTGTTTTTTTATCTCTTTCTTCAAAAGGGCTAAAGAATCTATATCTTGTCCAATAAGAACTTTAGAGAGTTTTATGACATTTGTTTTCTTATATAATGAAGCTTTAGATATATTAAACTTAGAAGCAAGTTCATCCATGCTAATCTTATTATCTATTAACCACGCCTTCCAAGTCTCAGCAGATTGTCCTCTTAATACTTTTTGAGTTTCTACTTCTATTTTATCAAGGTGTTCCCAATCAAGAATACCCGCTTTTAATAATGCCTTTAAATCATAATAATTATACCCATTAAACCATTGGCTTAATTTTACGCCCAATGTGCTGACATCCAAGCATACAGAAGAAGCTATATCTCTTAAAGTAAAATTTTCAGAATCTTTCAAAAGAGATTCAAGTACAGGTTTCAAAAACCGATCCCGTAATTCTACACTATTCATTCCAAACTCTTTCTTCACAGCTTCAGAAAGTGAAGCTGAAGGAATTCTATCATTGTATACTTTATTTAAAATTCTAACAATTTTTTCATGTTTCATCCCTAGTGAAGTTAAAGCAACATAATCGAAAAGATGAAAATCATAATCTACCTCAGAACCCCCTGAACCACCAGCGACCATGTTTAACCCGTAAGGAAAAATAGTACCAATTTTTTTATCCCCGTCTATAAAATGAACTTTAGTTTTTGTTAATTCTTTTTCTCTATCTAAAGCACTTGATCTAAGTTTATGATATTCAAGAATAGTAATATCAAAGTGTTTTCCAATTACAGCATTATATATAAAATTTTTAAGATTCTTACGTGTGCCCCAAGCTGCATTCCAAAAATAGATATCCTTGATATTATTTATGGTGGCAAATTCATGAATCTCTTCAATTTTATTTTTAATTATTAAAAATTCCTCTTCAATAGCTTTAATGATTGCTTTATCAATAAATCGTGTTAGCTGGTTCTTAGCACAGGCTTCCAAAGCTTCAGAAATATGACTTAACATTCTACTTTCAAAATCCTTGCTATAACCAATATATGGGAGCTCAAAATAATGACCATCATCAAGTTTGAACACCATCTGATAGACTACATAATTAAAACCATATTTAGAAGGCTTTAAACAAATTTTTTTAAAATTAGTATCATTCACTTTAGCAACATTAGCTGTAGAACCTATCCAATTTGTTAAATCTTCACTAATTTTCGTTTTAGTGATGTCTAATAATTCAAAGTTATTTAATATATATTTTAATGTAACCTTTTTCGACTGTTCCAACATCTTTTCATAGATAATTTCTCCTTTATGATCATCTTTTATTTGGTTGAATGCCTTTTGGTAAGCTTTTACATATTTTAGGGAATTCATTAGATTTAATTCAACTCTTCTTTTGATTAATAGTCAATAACTTGAATTGCATGAAGAAATTCTATGTCTAATGATTAATTCAAAATTTTCAATCATATAAATAATACAGGAGTGAATAGATTTAAATAAAAAGAATTGCTATTATTAGTTTCTCCGTTTAGACAAAATCTCAATAAAGCTTTCAATTTGGTTAGACAGTTGTTCTGCATTAAATTTGCGAGGATCGTTCATATCAGCGGTTATGACAAGGCAAGGAATATCGTAATCGTCCATTAGATGCTTCTTAAGGTCATAAAGACCGCAAGAGTTTGGTCTACAAGAAAGGTTTTCGTGCAAAAGAACGCCATCTATCTTCCATTCTTCGACAGTTTCAGCGAACTTTTTTATTCTTGTTTCAAGATCGTAGACGTACCAGAAACTCATCATTAGTTCTGACATCGCTTCTATTGGTTTATCGAGAACCATTTCTTTGGTTATATTTGGATTCATATACTTACTAAACGCATAGGTATATGGCTCATAGACGATGATTGCTCCATATTTTTCCAGCGTACTAAAGAAGCGTAGCGAGTGCCAGAAAGGAATACCTTCGAACATTAAGCGAAACTCCTCATTTTGAAGAGCTCCAACTCCATTATCAACTCTTTGTTTAGCTTCTCTATACATTCTTTTATATAATTTAATTGGTTCTTTCAGACCAGGCATTGTGAACAATGGAAATAGTCCTCCGAAGGTGTCTCTCGTAGAGATTGGGCAGGGAACTTCTTTTCTCAAGTTATAGATGTCTTGCCACACCATGCTTAGATTCCAAGAGTTTTCGCTTACTTCTCTTGCCTTCTCTTCATTATATTCGTGCCCAGTTACTTCTTGCATGAAATCAATAAATTCATACAATTGTTCTGAGATATATTTCTTAAAATAATGTAATTGTCTATTAGTTGTATTGCTAACAACATGTGGTACATCGATTGAAAAATGAGGAACTTTCATTCTTTCAGCTTGTACTTGAAACCAATTTACATGCGTATCACAGATCACATCTGTAGAAAGCATAAAAGCTGGTTTCCGAGTACCTCCTTCTAGCATGCTAGCATTGCTACTAACTGCTCCTACATTTGTTTTGAAATAAGAACATAAATCATAGGAATATCCCTGAGCTTCAGCTATCTCAATAAATTTTTGTGAGAATTTCTGAGCAGCGCTAACCGTTGCACTATTTTCAGGGAGCATGGGTTGAACATCCATAGCATAAAGCATTTCAATAGGACTTCCAGAAGTAGCCCAAGCAGTCGGTTTCCCATCTCTGTAAGCTTGTTCAATCGCAAGGAAGTGTCGTCCCATAATATTTTTTAAGCCTTGCGTAGCATTCAACATTTTATTGTGCGTTTTTTCAACTTTTGACATTTAATCACCTCTATATTATTTCAGCAAAAGCTGAAAACCTTGTTGATAATTGTTTATATGATTCTCTGTTATATGTTACTTCAACAAATAAATACGGAATTTCGAGTTCTTTAAACTTTTCTTTTAAATATGGATGATCGTATAAAACAGGTTCGCAAAACTTATGAGCAACATTTAAAATTCCATCCACTTTATAGCTTTCTGCCAATTTTTTAATGACATCAAATCTCTCGTAAGATGGAAACTTAGTCGAATGAATCGGTTTTTCTAAATGATATTCGGCTAAGGCTTCGATGGGCTCCTTATTTTCGTCAACTCTATTCCAAAAATATTTGGTACCTATGCCTAAATCGTCGATAACTATTTGAAAGCCAAGATTTTCAATATACTCAATAAATTCCGTATCGTCTAAATCTGAACCTGTTAACATAATTTTTTTATATGTTTTATTTATTGTGGGTTTTTTGGTTTTCATTTCTTTCAATTTAGCTTCAAGTAGTTTAACTGCTTCGTTCTTATCTATTTGTTGGACTTCTTTGACGAGTGCGTGAAATTCTGATCCTTTCAATACCATTTTACTTCGAAATTCGGAAATCTCCATTAACAAGGATCTAATTTTATTCATCAATTTAATTGCTTCTTTGATTTTTTCAGAAGAGACTTTAACGCTAAAACTATCTTCTAATTGAGCTATTAATTCTTTCATATCGTCTATAAAAAATTTTAAAGCTATTTTGTCGCGTTTGAAGGGAGAATTCAAAAAAAACATAAAATCAAGGTTAATACACTTTAACCAAATATCAAACTCCCGATTGGTTCGATCGCAACCATGAGTCGCAATTATCCCTACAATGTCTTTATCAAGGCCTCTTATTGCTTGTTCTAAGAGGTTTCGAGTCCAAACGCAATGAGTTGGAGGGATATGCTCGTTGGCTTTATCTGGTTCGATAGTTGGGTCGCCAAAAAGCCTAAGAGGGATAAATCCCGCAGCAAGGATGATTTCTTCCGGTGTGTCAACCCCACTATCAAAAATCCCTATTTTTTTCATAATTTACTTTCAAATAAATTTTATTTTAACATATAAATAAAGTATAGTGAAATTTAATCTATTAGAGAATAAAAAAATATTTATATTTTAAATACTTTTAATAGAATATCTATGTCGCAACAAACAATCTCAAGAACGTTAAGTAAAGCAATTTTAAAACCAAAAGTTAGAATCAAATTGAAGATTTGGAACACCTACTTGACAGGGAAGCTTATAAAATTTGATGGGTACATGAATTTGATAGTAGAGGATGCCAAAGAAATATATTTTGGTCGGGGTGGAAAAAGAAGCAAGAGTCTTGGGACCGTTATGATTAGAGGGGCTTCTATCATTTTCATTGGGCAAGATAGAAAGAAATTGATTTTTTCTGATACTGATTCTAAGGATGCGGTTGACGAAGAATCACACGATAAATTGATGCATAGAAAGGAAGTAGCAGATAGCTAAAAAGAGAAGAGGTATGAGAGAGGTTGGGTAAAGGAACTCCGAGCAAGGGTAAAAAAAATAAAGCAGCAAGTCATAAAACATGTAGAAGATGTGGAAAACATAGTTACCACAGAAGAAAAAAGTATTGTGCTTCTTGCGGATTTGGAAGAACAGCTAAGTTGAGACAACCAGCCTGGAGAAACAGACATAGAGCTTTTAACAAAAATAAAGGCTTCTACGCTTAAATTTTCTTTTAGTTTTGTGTGTTAATCTCTTTTTTTTAAAGAACTTATCGTAAGTTTTTAAAATTTAATTTTGTTATAAAGAATTCTTGGATTAAGCTACCGTTATCTCTTATAGCTTTATTCAATCTTTTAATTATTAATTGTCATCGTTAAAAATAAAGAGAGTGCGTAAATTAATAAATTTAAAAAGAATATTTAAAAATAAAAAGAATTAAAAAGTAAACAATCTCAATAAAATGATTGAATCGTCAAAAAATGAACCCGTTAATACGGAACTGGATAAATTGAAATTAGTAAATGGAATAATCGGTACTGCTATAGTAAATAGAAACGGTTTAACAATTATCTCCAAGTTGCCTAGATATGTTGAAGAGCGTAAATTTGGTGCGATGGCCGCAACCATGTTTGGAGCCATGGAAACAGCGATAACTACGTTACAAGATAAAGTCGTTAATTTGACTGTAGAGTTTAACGATTATCAATTAGTTATTTTTATAGTTAGCACTGAAATAATTTTTGTAGCATTGCTTGAACTTGACATTGACTTGGGGTTATCACTTATTGAGATTGAGGATTGTATAAAAATTATTAAAAATATATTAGAGGTGTGAAAAGAATTCTCACTGAAAGTCAAAAAAATAGATATTCAAGGCAGATATTATCCCCTTCTATTGGAGAAATAGGACAAGAAAAATTATCGAAAGTTAGAGTATTACAAATTGGTGCGGGAGGTTTAGGTTCTCCTTTTGCTCTATATATTGTTGCTGCTGGAATAAAAGAATTGACTATTATTGACAACGACACTTTATCAATTTCCAATCTTCAACGACAAATACTTTACAATGAAGCTCAAGTTGGAAAGGAGAAAGCGTATGCTGCAAAAGAGAGGTTATCTAATCTTAATTCTGAAGTAGAAATAAAAGTATTTAACGATTATATAGATGATAATTCTATTAAAAGGTATATTAAAAACAAAGATTTTATCGTTGATTGTAGCGATAATTTTAAAACAAAATTTTTAGTCAATAAAATTGCACTAGAATATAAAACTAAAGCCATAATTGCCGGAATTAAAGATTTTTTCGGGCAAATAATTACAATAGACCCTAAAAAAACTGCTTGTTATGAATGCGTTTTCAATCAACCAGATACTTTTGATTCTTCAGAAGGTCCTTTACCGGTAATTGGCGTTACTCCCGGTATTCTAGGGACTTTAGAGGCTTTAGAGGTAATTAAAACTACTTTAGGGCTACCTAATCTGGAAAATAAGCTTCTTATAGTAAATCTTTTAGATTTAATGTTTAATACAATAGATATTGTCAAAAACGAAAAATGCATTTGTTCAACATAATTTAAAAAAGAAAAAGATAAGAAAAAAATAAATTTTAATATGGGTTTAAAGACCTGCTTTAGTGATTATGTAAGCTACGCAACCATAGAACAAACCGTTAGCAATTCCGGCCGTAAAAACAACCAAGATCGTACCTAATTCGCCGTAAGACGCAACTTTAGTAAACCAATCAAGTGCTATATAGGCAGAGGATAATTGCCCTATTCCTAAAAGTATAGCATATACTACGCAGGTTATTAAGGCAGTTAAGAGCCAGGCNCCAAAAACAGTTTTGTCATTATCTCCTAAGAATGAAGCTACGATTACTGTAACTAATGGAGGGACTATTAAACTTAGAAATAGCATAAAATCAGTAAAAAAGTCAGTAGAAGTTAATAATGGTACGATCCCGTTTGTGGACCAAGCTGCTCCTGGGAAGGTAAAGATTGGCGCGAAAATCGTTGTTATAATAAATAAAATATCCGTTATAGGGAAACCAGCGACTGTAAACACCGCAATTAGCGTAAAGACGGTATTCAATCCCAAATATATTACTAGAGAAATTATAAAAGTTTTCAAAAAATTCATTTAAATCAAGTCCATTTTTTTTTTATGATTAAAGATTCCTATATTAAATCTTAGTACTTTTAAGTATATAAATATTTTAGAGCTAGTCTATTTTTAACCAGAAAGAATATTAAAATAATGTAATATTAAGGTAGGATTAGACACCAAAAGAAAAATGATTTAAAGGAATTAAGTTAAAAGACAAAGTTCTAGAGTTTTATGCGTTAATAATTCTTTTTAAAAAATTCTTTAAACAATTCACCATTCTCAGCATAGATGCCAGCAGCTTTTTCCCCTTCCATTTTACCCGTTTGTTTTAGCTGTTTCTTAATTTTGGCGGGAATTCCAACAGCTAAAGTTCTCGGGGGAATTTCCTTTCCAATTAAAACAGCTCCCGCGCCTACGATAGAGCCGTCCCCCATTTTAGATCGATGCAGCACATTAGCGCCTATTCCAATCAAACAACCGTTCCCAATTGTGCAAGGTCCATGCACCATAGCGTGATGACCAACTATACAATTATCGCCGATTTCTACAGTGGATCCTATTTCATTATGAATAGTAACATTTTCTTGAATACTTGTATTTTTTCCAATAATAATCGTACCCCAATCTCCGCGAAGGACTGCTCCAAACCAGATATTACTTCCTTCACCAATCGTAACATCCCCTATTATAACAGCTGTTGGAGCTATATATACGGATTCATGTATATTGGGTATTTTTTCCGTTCTAGGGCTTGGTATAATTAATGGCATTATTTCTTCACAATTATATTGCTTTTTGAAAATGTAGAATTAAAGCAATAATAATAAGCTTATTGTACTAATAAAAATAACCTTGTATTTTAAAATAAAATAAATAAAAAAAAATTATTTGGAGAGCTTTGCGTCTTCAAGAATTTTTTTATGATCGAAAGCTAAATCTAAATCTTTCAATTTTTCTTTAGGTATTATCTCTACTTTTTTAGAGTCATCTCCGCTTCTCAATTCAGGGAGATCTCCAATGATAGTACATTTATAAGCTATTGAATGAATGTTCCCTCTTGAGTCCCTTCCTTTTTCAGTATAAATACCAATTTTATATTTAATTTCTACTTTTAGATTAGTTTCTTCCTTAACTTCCCTTACCAAGGCATCGATTGGTTTTTCTCCTTTTTCGATAAATCCACCAGGGAGCGCATAAAAATTCTTGAATGGTGGATACTTTCTCTTAATTAGAATAATATTCCCTTCTCGATCTTCGATTACGGCGTCAACCGTTTTTCTAACTTCTAATTTTTCTGTTTGAAATCTTATATACAAATAATAACCAATTGTAGCAATTAGTATCCCTATTATTATCGTAGCGATGACCCCATTTAATACAGAAGTAATAAAATTTCCTTCTTGTAGATTTAGCCATATCATTACTACTCCAGCTAGGTCAGCCAAAATTCCCGCCCCAAAAAGTAGGTTTAATAGATTAAGTCCTCTCTCAGTTTTTTCTTGATTTTCTTCACTTTTTTTACGATGTAAATCTTCCATTACATCGTATATTGAATTAAATTTTTCATTTATGCGAGTAACAATACTACTTACTTCGAATTCATTTAACAGATGTTTTAGTACGCTGGTATAGTGTTGTCTTCTATTATAATCTAATTCGTTATATATTGCGCTTAGAGTCGTTTGAATCATACCCCTCTGTAATCTTAAATTCCTAATTTTTTTCTCTATTGTTTTTAAATCTTGAAATGCTTGCGTTTGCGTTTTCAAAAACAATAAATCTAGCGATTCATTTATCAAGCGTAGCGAAAATAAAACTGCTCTTATTCTTGGAGTCGGATCAAGTAGAAATTGTTTTATGTAAGTTTTAAAGAATCTTTCGTAATTTTCCTCAGCCATATAAACAAATCCAGAGTTCCTTCGTATAAAATGTAGTTCTGAGAACCTGTTAGATAAATTATTTTGGATTCGTTTGTCAAATAAAGTATCCGAATAATCATCCCACTGCCCCGAATATATTTCTGTCCAATACCCTATTACCTTCTTATATTTTTCAATATTTTCAGGATTCCAAATTATATTGCTGGGTTTGATTTTATTGGAAGTAACAAAGATATAAATAGGGCTTTCTATATCAAAATATAATCCCGTGTTTTCTGCTTTATTATTAAAATCTTTTAAAATCTTTAAAAGAATAAGTGGTACTTGCTGAACTAGCATTGGTCTTAGAGATTCTTTTTTTGAAGGATTATCTTTATAATATTCTACTACAAATTGGAAATATCCTAACAAATTGTAGTCCCTCTCAGAATTTTCGTCTTTATAAGGAAAATTAGATAAGCATGTAACCCAACTACATTTAATAGAAATATTTCTAATTAATTCCAATATATCTTCCTTAAGTTCTTTTTTGTATATATCCTCGTCCTTTAAATTTTGGAATTTATCTTTAGCAAGAATCTCAATTTCTTTACTTTTTAATTCAGTATTAATTTTTGATGTATTAATAAACGCACTAATGAACCAAAATTCTTCTTTATAGATAAATTGTAGATTTTCACTCATAATATCCAACATTAAAAATATTATAAATTCAATTAAATTATATTAAATATTTCAATTTTTGTTAAGTAAAAAAATTACTTTAAAACACCAGAAAAAATCAAAAAAAAAGATGACTCTAAAACAAATACAAGAAGATATTTTAAAATTAAAAAAACAAAACGATGTAATTTTACTTGCTCATTATTACCAGTCTATCGAAATTCAGGAAGTGGCTGATCATCTAGGTGATTCGCTTGGGTTATCTAGACTTGCAAAAGAAGCTAACACGGAATATATTATTTTTGCAGGCGTAGATTTTATGGCTGAAACAGCATCGATTTTAAACCAAGATAAACGCGTTTTATTACCTAGTTCAGAAGCTTGTTGTCCCATGGCTGCTTTTTTGGATGAAAATATGGTTAGAAAATTCAGATTGGAAAATCCAGGACTTCCAGTTGTAACTTACGTAAACAGTACAGCTGCAGTTAAGGCTGAATCCGATGTTTGTTGTACATCATCAAACGCAGTTAAAATTGTGGAAAAGATTAGTAAAGAGTTTAATACAAACGCGGTTTTATTTGGACCAGATGCAAATTTAGCGGATTATGCTGAAGAAAAATCACATATAAAATGCATTAAATGCCCTCCGCAAGGTCATTGTTACGTTCATACTTTATTAACTATTGAAGATGTTAAAAAAATAAGGCAAAAACATTCCAACGCTAAATTTCTTGTGCATCCGGAATGTGAAAGAGAAGTTCGTCACTTAGCTGACTTTATAGGGTCAACGGCTCAAATGTATAATAGGGTTAAAAAAAGTCCTTCAGAAGAAACTCAATTTATTATAGGAACGGAATTAGGATTGTTAGAAAGAATGGCTCAAGATTTTCCAAATAAAAAATTTTATCTCGCAAAAGACAAGATGATCTGTTATAATATGAAGAAGAATACAATTGAACTAATTAAATATGTTCTTGAACACTTAGATGATCCGACATTTGAAGTAAAAATTCCATCTGAAATTGCTAAACGAGCTTTGAATCCAATTGAGAAAATGTTGCGTTTTTCTTAAATCTAAAAAAGGAACATTTTTTTAATTGAATGAGGTAATTCTCGTTTGTTTTTGATCATATAGCCATTTTAAAAAAGCTCTTGTAGGTTTACCACTCCATATAGCGCTTTTATTTGTACTTTTTTCATAATTGTTGAGATCTCTATAACCACAGTTAAGATCTTTCATTGTTGATCTAGTATTTAGTAACCAAACCAGAAAATGTTTGTATGGTGTATTTCCATAAATAGCTCTATTAGTATGGGTTTCCTCGTATTGAGAAATATCTTCAATAGTAAAATTTGAATAACATCGATAATTTTGACTCATCCAAAAATATTTTGATGTCGAATCGCAATATTTTCTTAAGTTGCATCCCTTTAATTTTAAAGTTTTAAGGGATGGTAGTTCATTTAACACCTCGGGTATTTCACTAATATCCGAATTTCCTGATAAGTCAAGGTATTCTAAATTAATCAGCTTATCAAGTTTGTTTATCTCTGAAATTTGGTTATTTTTAAGGGTTAACTTTTTTAAATTTATTAACTTTTCTAATCCCTTAATTTCGGTGATTCGATTATTACTTAAATCTAATGCGTTTAAATTTTGGAGTTTTTCTAAACCGCTAATCTCATCAATTTGATTACGATTTAATTTCAAGGCCGTTAATTTTAATAGGTTTTCAATGCCATCTATTTTTGAAATCGTATTTATACTTAAATCTAATTCTTCTAAATTTGAATTCTCTTTGTTTAACCCTTCTATAGATGAAATTGTTTTAATATTTTTTCTATTAACGCTCAAATTTTGGTTTATTTGGATACCTACTATTTTTTTTTCATAAGTGAAATACTTGAAGTCAATTTCTTCGAAATTACTAACAACTTTTTTTATAAATTCAGTCATTTGAAATCTCTTACTGTGTCTAAACCGGTTATAAAGAATTTCTACAAATGTCTGCCGTAAATTATCTGGAATCTCTTTTACAACTCGAGATAATAACAAATAGCCATGTTGGAAGTTAAATAATCTCAATAACCTTTTAATTACATACTGTATACGCGATATATTATTTGGATTTTGCAAATCATTCAATAAGGGTTTTAGGGTTTTAATTAAATCCTCTATAATAGGAAGATGTATATCATCAAGCATACTTTCAAATTCATCAGGATTAAGATAATTTATATATCCATTATGCGTTAAAAATTGCATAACTGATGGGTAACCGCTCGCATATCGCATCGCTATCTCTTCTTTAAATTTCCTTAAAGCTATAGGGTCTCCAACATCAGTTAACCTTTTTAAAAGAGGAAATGCAAGATTTCTATGCAAAATTCTTGTATCATATTCATTATCTGCCCATGCTTGAATATTAGAGCAATGACCCATAAATTCTTCTTCGGGGGTTATTTGACTCCGTACTCTATGATCTCTTTCCATAGACCTATCTAACTTTTCCGCGGCTTCATCAATCGAGTCGATCATATCATAATCTCTAACTTGATTAACAGGGATATTTAATAGAAGAAACATACACTGTCTAAACTGTCTATTTTTTACATAAATATTAGTCCTTCCTTGTTCCAACTTTAATTTAAGATAATCATTTATTTTAAATTCTTTTACTTTGTGAGTTATAGCGAAAGTTGAACATAAAGTAATACTTATTATCAATATCACCAAAAAGAATTGAATTTCAAGCATATTACAAGTTAGCTAAGATTTTTGTGATTTAGGGATATTTAATCTTATTTTGAACTATATTAAAAAATCGACTCTTTACAGATTTATTATAAAATAGCATTTAAACAGAAAAAAATTCAGTGCTACTCCTTTCTAATAGGGGTTGAACATTCAGGGCAGATATCCCAGCTAGATTTCACATAATAATTACAATTTGGGTTAGGACATTCTATTATTTCTTCTTCTTTAAGTTTTATTTGCTTAAACTGCATACTCACTTTATTTGCTTCGTTGATATCTCTAATTAATTCGGTTTCTTCAAGTTCATTACTACATTTGGAGCAAAACATTGATAAATCTTTCTTTAAAATTGTTTTTCCACAATTAGGACAAAACCCTTGAATTTGCTCTAAAATTTCGTCCATATCTAAACTTTTAAATTCAGAAATAGACACCAAGTTTAAGTCTTCGTATCTTTCAGACCCCTCAATAATATCAATTAAGGAATTTACACCTCTCTTAGACTTTCGCATTTTTTCAGATTGAAGAATCATATCCATTAAGAACGGTCTTGAAAAACCTATATCCAAAGCCGTTTTAATTAACATCTTTTCAATTAACATTTCAAAAGGTTCTCGAATACCACCTATTTTAGCATCTTCATCCGCTTCCCATATTAGATTCATCTTTAATAGATTTTCGGCTATTTTTTCTGCCATTTTGTCAAGATCATAAATTTTTCGATAACCATCTAAATTTATGTGTATTATTTCTTTGATTAACCTATCCTTTATTAAGCGCAATGTAGTAGTTCCAATTATATCGTCGGCATGAAAGAAAAAAATATCATCTCTGCGAGTAAAAACATAGTAACCCAAATTATTTGACATTATCTTATCGACATAGAAATCAATCCTTAATCTCTTTACCTCGTAATGCTTACAAAATTCATTTATCTCAAATTTAAAATCCCTTGTAGAAACCGAATTTAAAAAGATATAAAACAGTGTTAAATAGAAATCCTTATCTTTCTCCAAAATAAAAAAGTTTTCTCCAACTTTTGAAGTCATTTTTAGGATTTGATATATTATCGAGTCTGCTACTCCAATTTCTTTATAAAAGTTAACTAAATCTGATAATTGAGAAATATAGTTATTCAATTCATTAAAATAAAAGGTTTCCGATATATCAATATGCTCCTCGTTTAACATTTCAATGCCTAATTCAGTTATAAAATAACGCTGTTCTTGTCTATTGGTTATTTGATTTTTAAACAACTTCTTTTCAATAATATTTTTCTTTTCGTGATTTTTCAAATATTTTGAGACCGTAGACCTGCTCAATCCAGCATATTCTATCAAATCTGTGAAACGTTGAGAACCTAAATTCTTTAGCAAATAGAGTATTCTTAAATCGTATCTATTAATTTTTTTAACTTCTGACAGGACTTTAGCTTTGACTTCCTTAGGTAAAGAAAATATGGACATAAACATATAAAAGAAATTGAACTATTTATACTTTTACTTATACTTATACTTTAGTTTCGATATCTTAATACTTATACAAAATTTGGATTGAAATCTGCTTTTAACCCAATTTACTTCCCAAATTAGCATAAAATTTAAATATCTAATTTGTAATAATAAATTGGAATTTGAATTTTTAAACATAATCAAAATTAAATAACTAAAATCAAAATTAAAATGTCGATAGAAAACCCAAATTTATTAGAACGAATTAAATCAATCGAAAATAGACTTTATCAAATAGAGCAAAGAATTTCTTCTATTGAAGACAGATTTGGAAGGTTTCCACCGAGACCAAAACCTCACCCTGGATCGCGTCCACCACCACATCCTCCAGGTACTCCTCCCGAACCTTTTAGGTTTTAAACACAATAGAATTTCTTATTGAAGTTTAAGAAGAATGCTTTTAGCGAATCTATAAACTCCAGTTCAATAAAAAATACCGTAGGATTTAACTATATTTTATCTATTATATTTTTAAACATAATTTTATAAAATTATAAAAGAAAAAGTGATAATTTATGGCTCAATATCGTTTCAGATTGACTGGCGTCCCACCAGACCAAGCTATCAAATTGATTGAAGTGGATCCAAATCAATCTATTGCGGAAATTAAAAAAACAGTTCAACGCGAATATAAACTTAACCCGATACTTGCAATCCAATTTATTTTTAAAGGAAAAGTCCTTCCTGACCAGCTTAAGTTCGCGAAAATTGGCATACACCCTAAGAAAGATGTGATTACCGTAATGGCAACACAAGCTGGCGGATCGTAAGATTAATACTGTTTTTCTGGAAATTATTTTTCTTTCTTTTTTATTTCATATTTAGATTTATAATCAACTCCTAAAATATTTAGATTACCATTGTTAAGAAATGCTGCTAAAGGTGGATCATTTTTTTCAGAATCTTACTGTGCTTTATAATCGTTGTTGATGTCCGCTTTGGCGAAGTCTAGCCCGGCGGGTTTTTTTAGTTGTTCCTGCTTATGGTTGAATAAAGAATCTTATGTTGCAACCATTTCTATTAGTTTTTCTTTTCTGAAAGCTAGACTCTGGACTGATAAATGGCATAAACTTGAGGAGGTGCACTTGCGGTACCATTGATCGCATTGATAAAACCCTTTAAGGTGGCAAAGCTAAACGAGCCGTAAAGGACAGCAGGAAGGAACATGAGACTTCCCTTAAAGAAACCAGAACTGACTAACTTCTGCCATGATTTCATCAGTTGCCGCTTTAAGTCCGCGTCATTTTGCTTTTGCTTTAAATCTTGGTTAATTCTCTGCGTAATTTCCACGATGGTATTCGTATTCCCGGACATCTTCACCTTAATAAGGGTAAGTTTGGTCTTTATATTAGCATCTCCGAAACCTATGCTAGCGTCTCCGAGTGCTAATTGTCCTATTACACCTGTAGTTTCTCTAAGGGAAGTTATAAAGGAAGAGAACCAAAAATAATACTTCGAAAATACAAAAAACTATAGTTAAGTAAAGGTGTTAAAAACCTTGAATAGTTTTTATAGCTTAAATCCTAATATCTAGTATAATGGAATTATACCACGATTACGGTAAGTTTCAAATTCACGCCTATTGGTCGAAAAAGGTTAACGGTTTGGTTGACGAGATAACGAGCCATCACACCAAGAGCTACGCCACGCAGCACGATATCGTGTTAAAGTTCGTAAATGTTAATGTTTTTCAAGGGAAAGGGGAGTTTAACAAAGAATTTAGAAAGAAGGGAAAAACCTATCCCGACCTGAAAATCTCGGCAACAAAAAACGAAAAGGGTTTTGAGGTCGTGGAATTACGGGTCCACACGAGCCAGCTAAAATACTT
>JGI24724J26744_10000985_pt1 | contig 19868 bp, 17 predicted proteins | sample Cruoilmetagenom7_FD_26744 | JGI IMG/M metagenome (IMG submission 26744) | reverse complement strand
GCGGCTCGTCATAGGGAAAGAGCACCTCGACCGCATTAAACCCGGCCGCTTTGGCCGCAGCGAAACGTTCCAGAAATGGAAGTTCGGTGAAAAGCAGTGTTAGGTTAGCGCAGAATTTTGGCACCTATTGCAGGTCGGCTGAAGGGATGATTGGAAAAAACTGACCCGACGAACGGATGCCAAACCAACTGGTCCCCTCGTGATCCTGATGGCTGCCGATATCCACCAGCCGATAAAAGCTTTTGCGGTCAATCAGGGCTTCCAGATTGGCGCGGATCAACACGTAGGGCGAGGGTTCGCCGCTGTCAGGGTCGCGTTCCACCCGGATCGGATTGTCGGGGCCGGCTGTGGCAAAGTCGCCGACGTTCGTCTCGAATGTCAGGGTCTGTTCAGGGCCGGGGGTGCTGACTTCAAAATCCACTGCGACAAAAGGGGCATCGTCGACGGTAATGCCGACCTTTTCTACCGGGGTTACCAGAAAATAGTCGTCGCCGTCCTTGCGGATGATTGTCGAGAACAGCCGAACCAGCTCTTTGCGCCCGATCGGTGTGCCCAGATAGAACCATGTCCCGTCGCGCGCGATCCGCATGTCCAGATCGCCGCAAAACTCGGGGTTCCACAGATGAACCGGCGGTAATCCGCTTTTTCCGGCAGCTTTAGCGGATGCGGCGATGGATTCGGCTGATAGTTTCACAATGTTTTGTCCGATTGCTTCGATTGTCATTTGTAAGGCGGTCAATAGTTCCCTTTAATAGCACATATATCGAATGAAGGAGATTTGTCATGGCCGATCCGCAAAATCTTGTGGCAGACATCGAAGCGCTGGGTGAAAAACTGGGCCAAGCCAAGGATAGTATCACCAAACGGTTTATCGGTCAGCACAACGTGGTCGATCTGGTCTTGTCGGCGCTTCTGTGCGGTGGGCACGGGTTGTTGATTGGCTTGCCGGGCCTGGGAAAAACCCGGTTGGTCGACACGCTGTCGACCGTGATGGGGCTAGATGGCGCCCGGGTACAGTTCACCCCTGATCTGATGCCAGCGGATATTCTGGGCTCGGAGGTGCTGGAAACCGGCACAGACGGGCAGCGCTCGTTTCGTTTCGTTAAGGGGCCGGTGTTTTGCCAGTTGCTCATGGCCGATGAGATTAACCGAGCCAGCCCACGCACCCAGTCCGCACTGTTACAGGCGATGCAGGAAAAATCGGTGACGATTGCGGGGCAGCCACATGCGCTGCCGGCGCCGTTCCATGTGTTGGCAACGCAGAACCCGATTGAGCAAGAAGGCACATATCCGCTGCCCGAAGCGCAGTTGGACAGATTTCTGGTGCAAATCGACGTGGATTACCCGTCTCGCCAAGACGAGCGTGATATTCTGCTCGCCACAACCGGCACCAATGAAGACAAGGCGCATGCGGTTTTTAGCGCTGGGGAATTGTTGGGCGCGCAGGAGGTTTTGCGACGGATGCCGGTGGGCGAGGCAGTTCTGGAAACGATCCTGGATTTGGTGCGTTGTTTTCGCCCAGAGGATGAAAACGCGTCTGATATTGTCAAAGAAAGTGTTGGCTGGGGGCCGGGGCCGCGTGCGGCGCAGGCGCTAATGTTAACAGTGCGGGCTCGGGCGTTGCTTGACGGTCGTCTGGCGCCCTCGGTGGATGACGTCGCAGCACTGGCGCGCCCGGTTCTGTCACACCGTATGGCATTGACCTATGCTGCGCGGGCGCGCGGGGAAACTCTGCGCGGATTGATTGATCAAGTGACCCAAAACGCGACCCGTGTTGAAACAGCGGCATGACCCAGACCGCCGCCATACGAAGCCATGCCGAGGTTTGGCAAATGCTCTGCCGCCCCTGATGGCAGAGGCCGAACATTTGGCGGCAACGATAATGCTTGGCGCGCACGGGCGCAGGCGCGCAGGTATGGGGGACGAGTTTTGGCAATATCGCCCCGCCATGCCCGGCGACGAGGCTCGCACAATTGACTGGCGCAGATCGGCTCGCTCGGACGGGCATTTTGTGCGCGAAAAGGAATGGCAGGCAGCGCAGGCGGTTTCGCTTTGGGTGGATGACGCGCAGTCGATGGATTTTTCATCTGACAAGAACCTGTCGTCAAAATCCAAACGCGCTAGCCTGCTGGCAATGGCGGCCGCGATCCTGCTGGTGCGCGGNGGCGAACGTGTNGGNATGGCCGAACTTGGGCCGCCGCGCTCGGGCGAATTACAGTTGATGCGGATTGCCGGGGCGCTAACGCCGGGGCCGGATCGCCCGGATTTTGGCGTGCCTGTGGTGGCCGGAATGCAGCCTCATTCGCAGGCTTTGTTCCTGTCCGATTTTCTGGGTGATTTTGCGCNCTTTAGCGCCCAGATGACAAANGCCGCTGACCGCGGTGTCAAAGGGGCAATTGTGCANATCCTTGACCCCCAAGAAGAAGAATTCCCGTTTCGGGGCCGCACAGTATTTCAAAGCATGGGGCGCTCGATCAGCCACGAAACGCTGAAGGCGTCCCAATTGCGGGATCAATATTTGAACCGGTTAGCCCAACGCAAAGANGCGTTGTCTGAACTGGCAAAACGAACCGGCTGGTCGTTTTATTGCCATCACACGTCAGCCTCTGCGCAGTCAGCACTGTTGTGGATTTATGGCGCTTTGGGCCACAGCCGCTGATGTTCACGCTGTTTGGCATAGCATTTACCACACCCTTGCTGNTGCTTGGGTTGGTGGGCCTGCCGATCCTGTGGATATTGCTGCGCGCCGTGCCACCCGCGCCAATCCGCCGGTTGTTTCCGGGGGTGGCGCTGTTGCTGGGATTGCAGGACGACGAAAGCCACACCGACAAAACACCATGGTGGTTGCTGTTAATCCGGACTTTGGTGATTGGGGCAATAATCATCGGGTTCGCCGGGCCGGTTCTGAACCCCAAAGACGCCACGCCAGCCACGGGTCGGCTGTTGATTTTGACAGATGCCAGCTGGGCCAGTGCACGTGATTGGCCGCAACGGATGGAACGGATCGAGGCGGCCTTGGATGCGGCCACGCGCGCCGCGCGACCGGTNGCTCTGGTATCGCTTAGTGATTTGCCAGCCGGTGATTTGCCGTTTCAGACAGCGGATGCCTGGCGATCTCGTTTGCCGGGGTTTCAACCGCATCCCTGGGCGCCCGACTCGGCTGAAACGCTGGATTGGGCAGCGGGATTGGATGGCAGTTTTGATACATTTTGGTTTTCCGACGGGCTTGCGCGGGACGGCCGTCAAAAGATANTGGCGTTGCTGGAAACCCGAGGCAATGTGCAAATTTTTGAAAGCCAGCGGCCGGTTTTTGGCCTTCGCCCTGCGCGGTTTGAGGATGGCACAATCCGGCTGACCGCTGTTCGTGCGCATACAGAGGCGCAGGACGTGCAGGAAATCGTTGCGTTCGGGCTGGATCCGGCCGGGATTGAGCGGGAACTTGTGCGGGTGAGTGCGGATTTCGATGCAGGTTCTGGTGTGGCCGACGTGGAACTGGCGGTTCCAGCGGAACTGCGCAACCGGATTTCACGGTTTGCGATCAAAGGTGTCCGCTCAGCCGGTGCGGTCAGCCTGACGGACGACTCGCTGAAACGGCGCGAGGTTGCACTGATTTCGGCTGGCGACGCACGCGAAGCGTTAGAACTGCTTTCGCCAACGCATTATTTGGAACAGGCCCTGGAACCAACTGCCGATCTGATCGACGGCACGCTGGACGACATCTTGCTGGCCAACCCGGATGCAATCATTCTAGCCGATGTCGCTACCCTGTCTCAGGCCGAATCCGAGGCTATTTCCACATGGGTTGGTGATGGCGGGCTACTGGTGCGGTTTGCCGGGCCTCGGCTGGCAGCAAGTGACGTCAGCCGCGACGCCGAGGATATCCTGATGCCAGTCCGCTTGCGCGCAGGTGGGCGGCGGGTTGGCGGCGCGATGAGCTGGGGCGAGCCAAAATCACTGCGTCCGTTTCAGGAAACATCGCCATTTTTTGGCCTGACAATTCCGCCGGATGTTTTGGTGTCCGCGCAGGTCATGGCGCAACCCGACCCAACCCTGTCTGAACGCGTTATCGCATCGCTGACTGACGGCACGCCATTGGTCACACGAAAAAATCTGGGGCAGGGGCAGGTTGTTCTGTTCCATGTTACCGCCAATGCCGATTGGTCGACATTGCCGCTGTCGGGCCTGTTTGTGCAGATGTTGGAACGGCTCGCAATCTCGACCCGCCCTGCGCGCCCTGATGCGGCAGATCTGGCCGGCACGATCTGGGTGCCCGCTGATCTGCTGGATGCCTTCGGCGAGCTGCAGGACGCCGGTTCGATGGCCGGTATCGCCGGCGAAGACCTGATCGCAGGAAAAATCGGTGCTTTGTTGCCGCCGGGACTTTACGCTGGCGAAGATCGCCGGTTGGCGCTGAATGTGATCGGCCCGCAAGAAACATTAGGCCCGGTTGTCTGGCCCGTGGGCACGCAGGTTGAGGGCATGAATGTGACCCGTGAAACACTATTGAAAGGGTATCTGCTAAGTCTGGCGCTTGCGCTTCTTGCGGTGGATTTGATGGCATCCCTGTGGCTGACAGGGCGGCTTTATGGGCGAAAGGGGCTGCATGTTGCATCTGTTTTTGTCGTGGCGCTAATGGTGGCCCCGCGCGCCGATGCCCAATCTGATGAATTTGCCCTGAACGCCACCACCGACGTTGTGCTGGCCTATGTCATCACTGGCGACCGCAAGATTGACAATACCAGCCTTGCCGGGTTGCGTGGCTTGTCTGATGCCCTGTTTGCGCGCACTTCGATTGAACCGGAACAGCCGATGGCTGTAAATTTGGAAACGGATGAATTATCCTTCTTTCCAGTGCTTTATTGGCCCATCACGCCAGATCAGCCTCAACCTTCCGCAAAAGCATATNTGCGTTTGAACAGGTACCTGCGCACCGGCGGCATGATCGTTTTTGATACCCGTGACGCCAATATNGCCCGCTTTGGAACGTCGTCGCCTAATGGGCGAAAACTGCAGCAACTCGCCCGCCCTCTGGATATTCCAAAGCTTGAACCAATCCCNAACGACCATGTCCTGACGCGAACATTCTATCTGCTTCAGGATTTTCCGGGGCGGTTCGTGTCGCGTGATGTCTGGGTGCAGGCCGCCCCGCCAGACGCCGAGTTGCTGGAAGGGATGCCATTTCGAAACCTAAACGACAACGTCACGCCGGTGGTGATTGGCGGCAATGACTGGGCTGCAGCCTGGGCCGTGGACCGGACCGGAAATCCAATGTTTCCGGTGGGGCGTGGGGTAGCAGGCGAACGGCAGCGCGAGATCGCATTCCGGTTCGGCGTCAATCTGATCATGCATGTTCTGACCGGTAATTATAAATCCGATCAGGTTCATGTGCCCGCTTTGCTCGACAGGTTGGGGCAATAATGCAGGGCGCGGTAATATTTGATCCGCTGGTTGGCTGGCCTGTCCTTTATGGCATGGCCGGGCTGGCGGTCGCGCTGTTGGTTTTTGCAATTTGGGGCAGGCTGACAGGCTGGTGGATGCGGGCTGGCGCGGCTGCTCTGTTGCTGTTCGCACTGGCCAATCCGTCGCTGCAAAACGAAAACCGCATGCCGCTTAACGATATCATTTTGCTGGTGGTGGATGAAACGGCCAGTCAGGGAATTTCCGACAGACCGACCCAGACACAAGCGGCGATTGAAGCGGTGACGCGGCGGTTTTCGAGCCGCAAAAATACAGACCTAAAGGTCATAGAACTGCCCGACGCCGACGCCGAAGGCGGCACATTGCTGATGACCCGCCTTGCAGAGGCGTTGTCAGAGGTCCCGCTTGCCCGGGTGGCTGGCGCGATCCTGATTAGCGACGGGCAGTTGCACGATCTTGACCACCTGCCAAACATGCCCGCACCGTTGCACCTGCTGCTGAGCGGGCACGCCAACGATTGGGACCGCCGACTGATTATTCGCAACGCGCCAGCCTTTGCTATTCTGGGCGAACCGGTGACACTGACAATGCGCATAGAGGATCAGGGCCGGGTGCCCCAGTCAATTGGCACCAGCGCGGTTTTGGAAATTTCCGTTGATGGCGGCGAGCCGCAAAGGTTTGAGGTCGCAGTCGGCAGGGATATCCAATTGCCGGTGACATTGCCCCATGGCGGGGTCAACGTGATCCAATTCTCCGTGCCCGCCGTTGAAGGTGAACTGACTGACCGCAACAACGCGGCAGTTGTTCAGATCAACGGGGTGCGGGATCGCCTGCGGGTGCTGCTGGTCAGCGGCCAGCCGCATCCGGGTGAGCGCACGTGGCGCAATTTGCTGAAGTCAGACAGCTCGGTCGATCTGGTGCATTTCACCATTCTGCGCCCGCCGGAAAAACAAGACCGTGTGCCGGTCAGTGAATTGTCGCTGATCGCATTTCCAACGCGCGAGCTGTTTTTGGACAAGATCGACCAGTTCGACCTGATTATTTTCGACCGTTACAAACGGCGTGGTATTTTGCCGTCGCATTATCTTGATAACATGCGCCAATATGTCGAGAATGGCGGCGCAGTCCTGCTGGCGGCGGGGCCGGACTTTGCCACTGCTAACAGCCTGTTCCGCTCTCCCTTGGGCGAAATCATTCCAGCAGAACCAACGTCCCGCGTGCTGGAACAAGGATATCGCCCGAAAATTTCTGAACTGGGTAATCGCCACCCCGTTACCGAGGGTCTTGCAGGTTTCGCACCCAAGGCAGCCGATGGGCCCGGCTGGGGCCGATGGTTCCGGCTTGTCGATGTGGTGGAAACATCTGGTCACACTGTAATGACCGGCATAGATGAGCGCCCCTTGCTGGTGCTTGATCGTGTTGGCCAAGGGCGCATCGCGCTGCTGGCATCAGATCATGCGTGGCTGTGGAGCCGTGGGTTCGAAGGTGGCGGTCCGCAATTGGAATTGCTGCGCAGGTTGGCCCATTGGATGATGAAAGAACCTGAACTGGAAGAAGAGGCGCTTTCGGCCCGTGCAGAAGGCCAGTCGATGCTGATAACGCGGCGGACGCTGGGCGAAAACCCGCGCGATGTTCAGATTACGCAACCCAATGGATCGGTCGTGACATTAGGCATGGAAGAAGTCGCACCGGGGCGGTTTGAGGCTGAATATAGTGGCCCCGACATAGGGCTGTATCGGTTGAGCGAAGGGGACATGACGGCCGTTGTCGCCCTTGGCCCGAGCGCACCACGTGAGTTTGAGGAAACCATTGCAACCGGCGCAAAGCTCCAAACGGCCATCGGCCAAACACGTGGTGGGATAATTGCGTTGGAAGATGGATTTCCAGATATTCGGACTGTGCGCCCCGGACGGCCCGCAGCAGGACGTGGTTGGATCGCCTATACCCCGCGCGGGGCCTATATGACGGCAGACGTCAACGTCCGTTCACTGATACCGGGCTGGGTATTCCTGTTGATCGCGGGACTGCTGTCGGTTGGTGCGTGGCTGCGCGAGGGTCGCAGGTAACCTACCGCTCAAGGGCCACTTCAAACGGATCGCCAACCCAGCCATCCACACTGCAATGCGCCCGGATAATAACGGTTTCCACGCCTTTTGGGATTACAACGCCGGACAGCGTGCGGGTAAAAGGCTGTTCGGTTTCATGCGGGTGCAAAAGTTCCCGAAAACCAAGAACATCGCCCGCAATCGTCCTTACGTCCCAGCCATCGGCATAATGCTCCCAACCGGTGTCAGCGTGTCGTAGCCGAACCGCGAAGGTCCAGTTGTCGCCCCGGTGGGTCGCCTGAACATCTTCAATCTCGATTTCATCCGCATTGCTGGATAGTGCAAACAGGCACGTCACTGAAGCAAGCGCAATTCCGCAGAGTTTTCCCATGGCCCCATTTTGCACGTCTCACATAGTTTTCAAATAACAATTGCGTAACCTCGGCTGGCTGATGCAACTTGATAAAGTTAGGAATTGGTAGTAAATTATTACCAATATTGGCAACCGAGAGTTTCACCGATGGAAATGCCGACACCGCAACCGGGGATTCTGGCGAAAAAACTGCGGCTGATCGAAATGTTGCAGGCCGTATTGCCCGAAGGCGCAGTTATTCACGACCCGGTAGAAACCCGGGCCTACGAATGTGACGCGCTGACTGCTTATAAATGTCCGCCACTGGCGGCGGTTTTGCCAACTTCGACGCAGGAGGTCGTTGAAGTGCTGCGAATTTGCCACCGCGAAAACGTGCCTGTGGTCCCGCGCGGCTCTGGCACCTCGCTGGCCGGGGGTGCCTTGCCGACGGCCGACTGCATCGTGCTGGGGGTTGCACGGCTAAATCAGGTTCTGGAAACCGATTATGACAACCGTTTTATTCGGGTGCAGACCGGACGCACGAACCTATCGGTAAGCGGGGCGGTGGAAGAGCGCGACTTTTTCTACGCGCCCGACCCGTCCTCGCAGTTGGCCTGCGCTATTGCGGGAAACATCGCGATGAATTCCGGCGGTGCACATTGCCTGAAATATGGTGTGACAACGAACAATCTGCTGGGCGTTACCATGGTTCAGATGGATGGCACGGTCGTTGAAATCGGCGGGGCACATATGGATGCGGGCGGTCTGGATTTGCTGGGGCTTATTTGTGGATCCGAAGGGCAATTGGGTGTCGTGACGGAAGCAACTTTGCGAATTTTGCCCAAACCCGAAGGTGCCCGACCGGTTTTGATCGGCTTTGATTCCAACGAGGTCGCAGGGGCTTGTGTTTCCGACATTATCAAAGCCGGGCTGTTGCCGGTAGCGATCGAATTTATGGACCGTCCCTGCATTCGCGCAACCGAGGAATTTGTCGGCGCCGGCTATCCCGATTGCGAGGCGCTGCTGATCGTCGAGGTCGAAGGCTCGCCTGCCGAAATAGACGAACAACTGGGCCTAATCAAAGAAATTGCGCACTCCCATAACCCGGTTGAATTGCGTGAAAGTCAATCTGCCCGGGAAAGCGAAAAAATCTGGCTGGGTCGGAAATCGGCGTTCGGCGCAATGGGCCGAATAAACGATTATATGTGTCTGGACGGAACAATTCCGGTGTCCTCGCTGCCCTTTGTATTGAAACGGATAGGCGAGCTGTCGGGGAAATACGGGCTGGACGTGGCCAACGTGTTTCATGCGGGCGACGGGAATATGCATCCGTTGATCCTTTACGATGCGAACAAGCCAGGCGATCTGGAACTATGCGAACAATTCGGGGCCGAGGTGCTGAAACTGTGTGTCGAGGTCGGTGGCTGCCTGACGGGCGAACATGGCGTGGGTGTCGAAAAACGAGACCTGATGAATGTGCAATTTTCCGGCGATGATCTAGAGGCTCAGTTGCAGGTCAAGGACGTGTTTGATCCAAAATGGTTGCTGAATCCGGCCAAAGTGTTTCCGCTGAAAGCCACCCGCTTGCGGCGGGCGGCATGACGCCGAAATCAGAACGTGATCTTGCCGGTATTGTCGCCGATGCAAAAGGGCCGCTGGCAATTCGTGGTGGCGGCACCCGACCAATTGGCAAACCGGTGGATGGTGACGCCCTGACGCTTAGCGGGTTAAGCGGGATCGAGCTGTATGAGCCCGGCGCGCTAACACTGGTGGCAAAGTCAGGCACGCCGCTGGCCGAGATTGAAGCAACGCTTGCCGCGCAGGATCAGCGCTTGGCATTCGAGCCGATGGACCACCGGGCCTTGTTGGCAACAATGGGCACACCGACGATAGGCGGCGTTGTCGCGGCCAATGTTTCCGGGCCAAGGCGCGTGCAGTCAGGGGCCTGCCGGGACTATTTACTGGGCGTGCGGTTTGTCGATGGAACCGGTCGCGTTATTAAGAACGGCGGGCGGGTGATGAAGAACGTCACCGGCTATGATCTGGCCAAGCTGATGGCCGGATCATTTGGCACGCTGGGTGTGTTAAGCCAAGTGTCTTTAAAGGTGTTGCCGCAGGTTGAAACAACCGTCAGCCTGATGATTCAAGGCCTAAGCGATGCTTGCGCGATCTCGGCCCTGTCGGCCGCTTTGGGATCCCCTTTTGAGGTAACCGGCGCGGCGCATTCCCGTGATGACACGGGCAGTCCTATTACGCTTATCCGGTTGGAAGGTTTCGAAAATTCAGTGGCTTACCGTTCGGGCCGCTTGCAGGATTTGCTGAAAACCTATGGCGATGTCGAAGTGTTGAGTGAACCGGAAAAGGTGGCAAAGCAGTGGCGAAAAATTCGGGATGTCGAGGCGTTCAAGGGCGATCCCCGCGATGTCTGGCGCCTGTCAGTCAAGCCTTCGGACGCGCCCGGATTGGTGGCGCGGATGCCTGTAGGATGTGATGTGGTTTATGATTGGGGCGGCGGCCTGATCTGGGCGGCTTGCGAGCCTGACACTAACCTGCGCGCCGGTTTGGGNNATTTTNCAGGCCACGCCACATTGATCCGGGCAAGCGCGGCAACACGGGNAANAATCCCGGTATTTCACCCCGAACCCGCACCGATTGCGGCGATCACAGCGGGCTTGCGCGCCAANTTTGATCCTCGNGGTATCCTGAACACCGGGTTGATGGGCTAGGATATGAAAACAGAATTCACCCCAGAGCAACTGAACGATCCAGCTATCATGCGCGCTAACGAAATCTTGCGTGCCTGTGTGCATTGTGGGTTTTGCACTGCGACCTGTCCCACCTATCAGGTTTTGGGGGATGAGCTGGACAGCCCGCGCGGGCGAATTTATCTGATTAAGGACATGCTGGAAAATGACCGTCCGGCGGATGCAAAGACGGTGAAACATGTGGACCGATGCCTGTCGTGTCTGGCCTGCATGACGACCTGCCCGTCGGGCGTGCATTATATGCATCTGGTCGATCACGCCCGCGCCCATATTGAAAAAACCTATAAACGTCCGGTGTTTGAGCGTGCTTTGCGATGGTCGCTGGCACGTATATTGCCCTATCCGGGCCGCTTCCGTTGGGCGCTGATTGCTGCGAAAATTGCGCGGCCATTGCGCCGGCTGGTGCCTGATCCGCGCTTGCGGGCGATGCTGGATATGGCACCAAAAATAATCCCGCCGGTTTCGCGCAATGACGACCCACAGGTGTTTGGGGCCAAAGCCAAGCGACGGATGCGTGTTGCACTTATGACCGGCTGTGCGCAGCGGGCGCTGAATACAGAGATTAACGACGCAACGATCCGCCTGCTGCGAAGGCTGGGGTGCGAAGTGGTGGTTGCGCGCGGTGCCGGGTGTTGTGGCGCGTTGGTGCATCACATGGGAAAGGCGGATGAAAGCCACCTTGCCGCGGCCAAAAATATCCGCGCCTGGTGTGATGAGATGGATGACGAAGGACTGGACGCAATCGTCATCAATACCTCGGGTTGCGGGACGACTGTGAAGGATTATGGGCATATGCTGCGCAACGACCCTTTGGCAAATGACGCCGCGCGGGTGTCGGAAATTGCAATGGATATCAGTGAGTTGCTGGAAAAGCTCGATTTTCCGGATCGGGATATGGGGGTGCGGGTTGCATATCACGCGGCCTGTTCCTTGCAACATGGCCAACAGATAACCAACGCCCCAAAAGACTTGCTGCGCCGGGCGGGGTTTGACGTTGTTGAACCGGCTGACGCGCATCTGTGTTGTGGCTCGGCGGGAACGTATAATCTGTTGCAACCCGAGATTTCCGGGCAGCTGAAAAAGCGCAAAATCGACACGCTGGAAAACTGCGCCCCGCAGGTTATCGCCGCCGGAAATATCGGCTGCATGATGCAGATCGGCAGCGCTACTGATGTTCCGGTCTTGCATACCGTTCAGTTGCTCGACTGGGCAGCCGGCGGGCCGAAGCCGCCAGAACTGTCCTTATTCAAGCCATAATTCCGTCAAAGCACCTGTCTATTCCAATTAGGAACAACAGGAGCGCGCGTGCGAAATTTTTTAGTTACCGCATTGGTCTGGGTGCTGGCCGCAACGGCCGCCACCGGCGAGGACAGCTCTGCTTTGCAGACGCTCACAACCGGCAATGACAACCGCGGCTGGGAGGCCGTAGGGCGATTGAATGTGGGCGGGCGTTCGTTTTGCACGGGCGCACTGATCGCACCAGATTTGGTTCTGACAGCCGCGCATTGCCTTTACAATCGTCGCAATGGTCAGTTGATCCGGGCCGAGGATATCGAGTTTCTTGCCGGATGGCGGAATGGGCGGGCCAATGCCTATCGCGGTGTGGATCGTGTGGTGGCGCACCCAGATTTTGAGTTTGTCCAAAGCGACCGGATTGGTCGGGTTGCCAATGATCTTGCTCTTTTGAAACTGGACCAACCGGTCCGCAAAAGCTCTGTGACCCATTTTGAAACCGCCACGCGGCCACGCAAGGGTGCAGAGGTCGGCGTGGTATCTTATGGTCGTGACCGAGCAGAAAGCCCTTCTTTGCAAGAGGTTTGCCATGTTCTGGCACGTCAGGCCGGAACGCTCGTTTTGTCTTGTGATGTGGATTTCGGATCATCGGGGGCACCTGTTTTCACGATCGACGAAGACGGGCGCGCACGGATCGTTTCTGTCATATCTTCCAAAGCAGATATTCGCGGCCGGGCTGTGGCCTTGGGCACCAGCCTACAAGAGCCACTGGCAGAGCTTAGAGCGATCATGGCGAGCAAACCGCTTGATGATTCTGCATCCAAGACCGCCGCGCGTGTTTTCACACTCGCACCAAGAAACCAAGGATCGGGCCCGCGCTTTATCCGGCCGTAGAATAGGGATGCAGATGTTTCGTTTGCCGATAATCACGCCGATCATCGCCGTTCTGGCGATTGCGCTGCCACTTGCCACAGTGGCTGCACCTTTGGAACGGCTCGATACCTGGGGTCGCAATCGCGGATGGGAAGGTGTCGGAATACTGCATGTCGGGGGGCAGTCCACTTGCACGGGGGCGATGATCGCACCGGATATGATCCTGACGGCGGCGCATTGCCTGTATGATCCCGACGGAAATCTGGTCATGCCGCGCCAGATCGAGTTTCGTGCAGGCTGGCGCGATGGAAAATCGGTTGCGCGCCGCTATGGCAAACTGCGATTGTGCATCCAAAATATGACGGTGGGGGGGCATTATCTAGCAAGCAAATCCGCAATGATGTCGCGCTGCTGCAATTGACGGACCCGATCCTGTCCACACATGCTGACCCGTTTCGCCCAGATAGCGGAATTCACGCNGGCCAGAACGTGAGTGTGGTGTCTTATGGGGCCGGGCGAAATGATGCGGCCTCGCGCCAGCGCACCTGCGATGTTCTGGAAGCCAGAAACGGCGTGGTCGCAATGACGTGCGATGTGGTGCCGGGATCGTCCGGCTCACCAGTTTTTTCTATGGAAAGTGGCAACCCAAGGATCGTCGCGATCATTTCAGCGCTTGGAAGAATGGACGGAAAACAAGTTTCGTTTGGAATGGATATTCAGCAACCGCTGGACAGCCTGATACAAGATTTTCACAATGGTGTCGGCGTTTACCCTAAGGCAGTGCCTCAGGCACGCCGGATCACCGCGGGTGGTGGAAAAAACACCAGCAGCGCCAAATTTCTCAGACCATAGGCAGGGTGTTTTCCATTGGAGAACAGGATTGTTTGATGGAATGAAGGCCATTTTATTTGGCTGCCGAATGTTGGGAAAATTGGCCTGGTCTTGAAAGTTCAAAACCCAAGCTTACCTGATGAATGCGGGCGCCTGAAACAGGGTCCGCGTCAACGCTCGTCCCGGAAGGGAGAGCAAATTTTGTTATCGCTCAATGGAGGATGACCCATGCGAAACTTTGATCTTGCACCGCTTTACCGTGCATCCGTCGGCTTTGATCAGATTGCCGACCTGATGGACCGGGTTCTGACGAATGATGTCGCCCAGCCCACCTACCCACCTTATAATATTGAAAAAATTGCCGATGACAGTTGGCGTATTTCGATCGCTGTCGCTGGCTTTAGCGAAGATGATCTGTCAGTCGAAGTCCGTGAAAACGCGCTGATNATTTCGGCGAAAAAGGCGACCGAAGAAGGCAAACACACCTATCTTCATCGCGGCATCGCCACCCGTGCATTTGAGCGCCGGTTCCATCTGGCAGAGCATGTGCATGTCACCGGTGCCAGCCATGTCAACGGCATGCTGAATATCGACCTTACCCGCGAAGTTCCCGAGGCGTTGAAACCGCGCCGGGTAGAAATCGCCTCTGGNGAAACTGTTGACGCCAAAGTCGTCGAAACCGCAGAGGTCTGATCCCAAGCCAATTNCAAAGATTTNGGGGCGCGTAAAATCTACGCGCCCCTTTTTTTCTNCTCGATTTTATTTTCAGTCAGTCGACAGGCTTTTTGCCAATCGCATAAGTGAGATCGCTTCAGCCCGATAGCCGAATGCGTCTTTGCCCCGCGCCGTGCTGGCCAGCGCAATCGCGTCGCCATAGCTCCAGTCGCCAAGATANTCTGTCCCGCGCAGCAATTGTCCAAACCCTGCGATGGCAACCGAAAACTGCACATCTACACTGTTGGGCGACAATTCCGGCAGGATCGGCATTTCGATCAGTGCACTGGTTGTCCCGCCCGGATTTTTGTAGCGCAAGCGCAGGAAGCCAAGTTCTGAAGACGTGCCGTCATCCGTCGCATCGGCCTGATAACGCAGTGGATTATTAAGCACTGCCTGCGACCCGGTTGGNGTGACCTCATAGATTGCGGTAACTGCGTGACCGGCGCCAATCTCGCCTGCATCGACCTTGTCATTGTTGAAATCCTCGCGTTTCAGCGCACGGGTTTCATAGCCGATCAGGCGATATTCCGCGATCGTCGCGGGGTTGAATTCCACCTGAATTTTTACGTCATTGGCAATCGGAAACAACGCCCCGGACAGCTGATCGACAAGCACCTTTTGCGCCTCGTTCAGCGTGTCGATATAGGCGGCCTGCCCATTGCCGTTTTGGGCGAGCGCCTGCATCGTGGCGTCGTCCAGATTGCCCCGACCAAAGCCCAGAACCGACAGGTAAGTGCCGCTGTCACGCTTGTCAGAAATGAATTTTTTCAGCGCCTCCGGGTCGGACAGACCGACGTTGAAATCCCCATCCGTGGCCAGCAAAACGCGGCTAACCTCGCCGTCTTGTGCCATCGTTTCTGCGACGGAATAGGCCTGCTTTAGGCCCTGCTGCCCGGCGGTCGATCCACCTGCTTCCAACTGCTCAAGCGCCCCGATAATGGTGGCGCGATCACTGGCCTTGGTCGGCTTCAATACCAGCCCGGCGCTTCCCGCATAAGTGACAATCGCCACCTGATCCTGAGGGCGCAACTGACCAAGCATCAGCCGAAAGCTTTGCTTTAGCAGCGGTAATTTGTCTGCGTTTTGCATTGATCCCGACGTATCAATCAGGAAAACCAGATTAAGCGGCGGCCGGTCGTCGATCGCGGGCATCTGTCCTTGCATCGCGATGTGAACCAATTGGGTGTCGGCGTTCCACGGCGTTTGCATAACGCTTACGGTTGGGCGGAACGGCGCGCCGTCGCTGTCCGGCGCGGCGTAGTCATAGGGGAAATAATTCACCATTTCTTCGACACGAACAGCGTCGGTTGGCGGCAGCATGCCGTTGTGAAGGGATGAACGCACAATCCCATAGGATGCCGTNTCCACGTCGATCGAAAACGTCGAGACCGGGTCATCAACTGTGACTTTCAACCGGTTTGGCGCTTCGTTTGAAAAAGCCTCGGTGTTGCCCTGCTGGGGCGCTATCGCATATTCCAGTCTGCGGGCAGGCATTGGCGCAATTCCCCCCACCAGATTTGACCCGGATTTGGACAGTGACTGGCTGATTGCACTGGTTGCCGCAGCGCTCGTTGGGGCGTCGGCCATTTCCGGTAACACAACAGGNGCTTCCATTACTGGCTGGGTGGCCGCTGTGTTTTCACCCAAGACAGTTTCACTATCAGCCTCTGATGACTGGCCATCAGTATCATTCCGACTAGGGGTTTCTTTTTGCGTGGATGAGCTTGGCAGCACCACATCAGGTGGCGTCAAAAGGCTGCGGCCCTGGGGTGAAATGACGATCAGCCCGAAGGCAACAAGGGCTGTGGTGGCGGCCAGNCCNCCGCGTGTTGAAAGGGATTGGATCATTGAACTTACTCCTGCCATCAACCGCCCAACCATCGGGCGGTTTTCAGAAGTAGGACGTGCGGGCGTCGCTGATCCTTGGAGCAAATCGAAATTTTCCATCGCCAAATTCAAGTTTTTAGCTTTTGCAAGGCGATCGGGTTCAGGTGTGGCGGCCTTCATGGCTGCATCCAGTTTGTCAAAGTGGTCGCTCATTGCCTTGCCTCCTGTTCTGCCAGATTTTGCAGGTGTTTCTTGGCTTGCGAAACGCGCCAGCTAATTGTTCCTTCGGAAACTCCCAGAACATCCCCGGCCTCGCGGTGCGTTAATTCTTGGTCCAACACCAATGCTATGGTTTTGCGCAAATCATCGGGCAAGGTGGTCATCGCCTCGTTCAGCCACAGAATTTGCCCGGATGTTTCCGCCTGTTCTGCCTTTATCGCGATTTCCCATTCGCCCCAACTTTGTGCCATGCGCGCATGGGTATGTGCCTTTCGGCGCCGGTCATGGGCAGCGTTTACTGCGACCCGGTAAAGCCAGGTTGAAAACTTTGCCTCACCGCGAAAGGCGCGCAGCTTGCCGGGCAAAACGGCGCAGATTTCCTGTGTCAGGTCTTCGGCCTCGGCGCGGCTGCCGGTCAGGCGAAAGGACAGTCGGAACAGCCCGTCATAACGACGCTCCAACAGCACCGCGAAGGCATCGCGATCACCGCTTGCTGCTGCTTTGGCCAAGGCCTCATCACTGGTTTTCATACGCATCACAATGGGTAGGACGGGGGCGGCGCGTCAATCCTTGGAAAAAACTTTAAGAAATTTACCTGCGGTGTTTTAAGAACCAACCGTTGAAGGGTTAAACGTGGCTACGCAAGCGGGTATATTGTGCCTGAAAATCGGAGGAACCAATTTGGACCTGACAATTGCTTACGAAAACGGCGCGTTCATTCCGGGAAGTGAAACTTTTGCCCAAGACCTGGAACTGGCCGCAGCTGAATGGCGACAGGTAGAGGCCGCGGTTGGGCGCGCGCGCCTTAACCTTCCTTACGGAGCCGGTGCGCGACAGGCGATGGATATTTTCTATCCGTCCGGCAAGCCCGAAGGGTTGGTTTTTTTCATTCATGGCGGATACTGGCGGCAGTTTGATCGCAAGTCATGGTCACATCTGGCAGCGGGTGCAACGGCGCGGGGCTGGGCGGTTGCGATGCCATCCTACACGCTGACGCCAGAGGTGACGATCCCGGACATCACGCGCGAAATGGTGGCGGCGCTGGGGGTTGCTGCTGGCATGGTGGCCGGTCCGGTTGCCGTCACCGGCCATTCAGCGGGCGGGCATTTGGCGGCACGTCTGATTTGCAGCGGTGTCGGCTTGCCAGATGGGGTGGCGGAACGGATCGTGTCTTGTGTGCCTATTTCGGGCCTGTTTGATCTGCGCCCGCTGATCCAGACTGACATGAACACGGACCTGAGGCTGGATAAGGCTGATGCCAAGGCCGAAAGCCCGATTTTCCATACGCCACTGGCCGCGCCGCGCATCACCGTCTGGGTCGGAGCCGAAGAACGCCCGGTGTTTCTGGATCAATCGCGCTGGCTGGCCAAGGCATGGCCGGATGCGGCGCTGCGCATGGCGCCGGGGCGGCACCATTTTGATGTTATCGACGCTTTGAGCGCCCCGGACAGCCCTTTGATTGCGGATATTTTGGGCGGCGCCTAGACACCGTGGTCGGTGTTCAGCCGGATTTTGAGCCGAACTTTTGCGACCATGTGGGCATGATATCACCGCCAAACCCGGTGGCAGAATACACACCGCGGGCGATGGCGCGGGCAAGGCAGGTGCCAGCGGCGTGGCCGATCATCAGCGCGTCGGCGACAGGTTCACTTAGCGCCCGAGCGCCGGTCGCGGCCGCAAACACCAAATCGCCATCCATCGGCGTGTGACTGGGCACCAGTGCGCGCGCCATACCGTCGTGTGCGGCGGTCGCCATGCGTTTGGCCTGCGCCTGTGTCAGCACAGCATCCGTGGCGACGATTGCGATTGTTGTGTTTCCTTCAAGGTTCATTTTGGTCAGCGGTGCCGCGGCGGGATCATAGGATGCAGCCGCACCACGCCCGCCAAACTCAGCATTCTGTTCCCAAAGAGCGGCCCAGAATTGTTCGCTGTCAGCGACAGTCGCGCTGCCAAGTGCGTTGACGGCCACCAAAGCACCGACCGTGTGACCCGAGGGCAATACGGCCGACGCAGAGCCAAGCCCGCCAAGCAACCCGGCTGTGGTTGCCCCGGCACCCGCACCAATTGTGCCAAGTTCAAAACTGTCACTGGCCGCCGCCAACGCGCGCCGTCCAAGGGCAGGGTAGGGGTTCGTATCCCAGTCCTTTTGACCCCCATTGAGTAGGTCAAACAATATCGCTGCGGGAACAATCGGCACGTTCTGGTCGCCAACCGCAAAACCCCGGCCTTGCGCGCGCAAAGCATCGGCTACGCCCGACGCTGCCGATAACCCGAGCGCCGAACCGCCGGACAGAACCAACGCGTCCACCTCTTGCACCAATTTGTCGGGTGACAGCAGATCCGTTTCCCGGCTTCCTGGCGCGCCGCCCATAACGTGAACCGCCGCGGTGAAGGGTTTTTGGGCCGTCACGACAGTTGTGCCGGAACGGATTAAGGCATCGCTGGCATTGCCCACCAGAATGCCGGGCACATCCGTAATCAGGTTTTTGGCACCGGGTGTCATATGCAGCGACCGCCGTCGACTTCCATCGCGACGCCAGTGATCAGGCTTGCCTCTTCTGAGCATAGGAAGCTGGCCGCGTTGCCCATATCCTCGGGTGTTGAAAACCGCCCCATCGGGATCGTCGACAGGAACTTGGCGCGGATTTCTGGCGTGTCCTGCCCCATGAACGACTGTAGCAACGGGGTTTCGCCTGCCACCGGGCAAATCGCATTGCTGCGAACGCCAAATGGGGCCAGTTCCACGGCCATCGTTTTGGTCGCTGTAATCATCCACCCCTTAGAGGCGTTATACCAATTCAGGTTGGGTCGCGGCGAAATCCCGGCAGTGGATGCCACATTCAGGATTGCGCCCGAGCCATTTGATTTCATATGTGGCACGATATGGCGCGCCGTCAGGAATACGGATTTGGCGTTAACCGCCAACACCCTGTCAAATTCTTCCTCACTCACATCTTCCAGCGGGGTGGGCAGATGGGTGATGCCAGCATTGTTCACAATGATGTCGAGTTTGCCGAATAGGCTGAACGCGGCCTCGGCCATAGCATTCACGCTGCTATTATTGGCCACATCGACACGAAATGCACTGGCGTTGATATCCTCGGCCACAGCGCTGGCGGCGTCCATGTTGATGTCGGCCACCATTACTCTGGCACCCTCAGCTACGAATTTAGCGCAGATACCGGCCCCAAAGCCCGACCCGCCACCTGTGACAATTGCTGTTTTACCTTCTAGGCGCATCATGCTTCCCCGGCTGATTGTGTTAAGAGCATCAAAAGCCACTTACCGGGAATTCGCAATATGGCATTGCGCAAAAGACACATTAGGGCCGGGAACGGGTGACGCGCCGGTGCAATTTGCGCTACTATTTCCAAAATATGATTCATCAGTAGTTGTGAGGGAGTGCAAATGGCAAATTTTGATGCCCAAATCCGTGACAGTCAGGAACAGGTGGCCTCGGCCCAGTCCAAAATTTCAGAGCTTACAAGCCGGATCGAAACCGCGCAGGCAAAACTGCGGGCGGGGGATGACATCACATTTGACATTGAAAATGCCACCCTTGATGACGTGCATGCCCACACAGATTTG
>JGI24724J26744_10000972_pt1 | contig 19991 bp, 24 predicted proteins | sample Cruoilmetagenom7_FD_26744 | JGI IMG/M metagenome (IMG submission 26744) | reverse complement strand
GGATAGACAAGGCCGGCCGAAATCACCAGTTTCGCCGCATCCTCGATGCTCATGTCGAGTTCGATCACATCCTCGCGCGGAAAGAACAGTAGGAAACCGGAGGTCGGGTTTGGCGTTGTCGGCACGAAGACACTGACCAGATTGCTGCCGGTCTGTGCCTTTTGGTTGATCTCGCCCTTGGCCTCGATCGAAATAAAGCCGACCGCCCAGATATCCTTGCGCGGATATTGAATGAGGCAGGCCTTCTCGAAGCTGCTTTCGGATTGGGCAAACACTGTTTCGGCGATCTGTTTGACGCCGGAATAGATCGAGCGGACCACCGGCATCCGGTTCACCAGCGATTCGGCAAAGTGGATCAGCGAGCGCCCGATCAGCCCCTTGGCAATCCAGCCGACAATCACGGTAAAGATCAGAAAGATGACCACGCCCACGCCGCGCAGGTTGATACCGATGTATTCTTCGGGCTTGTAGCCATGCGGGATAAGCGGCAAGACAAAGCCGTCGACCCAGCCCACCACAGACCACATCAACCAGAGCGTCAGGCCGACCGGCGCGATCACCACCAGGCCGGTCAGGAAGCTGGCGCGCAACCCGGCAAAGCGGCGCGGTTTCTTGGCGGGGACTTGCAGTTCGTCAAAGGGGGTGGTCATCGGGTATCCAAATGCTGAGCCTTGCAGGTATCTAAGGGCAATGGCGCCCTGCGACAATGGCCCAATGCGCGCGCTGCTGCGCGCGCGTGTGAAAAACCCGGGGGCAGGGGTTGCGGCGGCGCGCAACGGGCGCTATACGCGCGGCATTGTAATCCGCAGGTAGGGGCGGGCCAATGGGGGAGACATCCCTGTTTGTCCACCGGTTGAAGCACCCCGCTTCTCATCCCGTACCGAGGCGAAAACCGGAAAAGGAAACGACCATGGCTCTTCCCGAGTTCACCATGCGTCAGCTGCTTGAAGCTGGCGTTCACTTTGGCCACCAAACGCAACGCTGGAACCCCCGTATGGGCGAGTTCATCTATGGCGCGCGCAATGGCATCCACATCATGGACCTCACACAAACCGTTCCCATGCTGGACGCGGCGCTGAATGTGATCCGTGAAACCGTTGCCAAGAACGGCCGCATCCTGTTTGTCGGCACCAAGCGCCAGGCCGCAACGCCGATCGCCGAAGCCGCAGACAAATGCGCACAGTATTACATGAACCACCGCTGGCTTGGTGGCACGCTGACCAACTGGCAGACCGTGTCGAAATCAATCCAGCGTCTGAAGCACATCGACGAAGCCCTTGAAGGCGGCGCCGAGGGTCTCACCAAGAAAGAACGTCTTGGCATGGAACGTGACCAGGGCAAGCTTCAGGCCTCGCTTGGCGGGATCCGTGAAATGGGCGGCGTGCCGGACCTTCTGTTCGTCATCGACGTGAAAAAAGAAGCCCTTGCCGTGGCCGAAGCCAACAAGCTTGGCATCCCGGTTGTGGCTATTGTCGATACCAACTGTTCACCCGACGGCATCGACTATATCATCCCCGGCAACGACGACGCGGCCCGCGCCATTGCGCTTTATTGCGATCTGGTAAGCCGCGCGGCACTTGACGGCATGACCGCCCAGATGGGCGCCGCCGGTGTTGATCTTGGTGCGATGGAAGAGGCCCCGATGGAAGAGGTGCTCGCCGAGGCCGCACCTGCCGAGACCGCCGCCGCCGAGAGCTAAGCGACGTCGCAACATTGACATGGGGGCAGGGGACGANCCCGCCCCCAATCCCTGACTGATTTGAGGAGAGCCGAGATGGCGATCACTGCTGCAATGGTAAAAGAACTGCGCGATTCGACGGGCGCAGGCATGATGGACGCGAAAAAAGCGCTGACCGAAACCGATGGCGACATGGAAGCCGCGGTTGACTGGCTGCGCACCAAGGGCCTTGCGAAAGCGGCCAAGAAATCGGGCCGCACCGCGGCCGAAGGTCTGGTTGCGGTTCAGGTCGACGGCGGCCGCGGGGTTGCTGTTGAAGTGAACTCGGAAACCGACTTTGTCGCAAAAAATGCCGACTTCCAGAAGATGGTTGGCGATATCGCCACGGCAGCCCTTGGGGCGGCAGATCTTGAGGCGCTTCTGGCGACCGACATGGGCGGCAAGAACGTTGCCGATACCGTGAACGCCAAGATCGCCACCATCGGCGAGAACATGTCGGTGCGCCGCGTGAGCGCGATCGAGGGCGACACGGTTGTGTCCTATGTCCACAATGCCGCCACTGACGGCATGGGCAAGATTGGCGTTCTGGTTGCTCTCAAGGGTGACGCGAGCTTTGGCCGTCAGATTGCGATGCATATCGCGGCCACCAACCCCGCCGCGCTGGACGAAGCCTCGCTTGACCCGGCGGTTGTCGAAAAGGAAAAGCAGGTTCAGATCGAGATCGCCCGCGAATCCGGCAAGCCCGAGGCCGTGATCGAAAAGATGATCGTCGGTCGCATGGCCAAGTTCATGTCCGAAGTCACCCTTATGGGCCAGGCCTTCGTGATGAACCCCGACCTTACTGTCGAGGCAGCCGCCAAAGAAGCCGGTGCCGAGATCACCGGGTTCATTCGCCTTGAAGTTGGTGAAGGCATCGAGAAAAAAGAAGAAGATTTCGCAGCGGAAGTGGCCAAGGTCGCCCAAGCCTAAGGCCCGCGACCCAAGGAAATATCAAAGGGCGTCTTCTCGCGGAGGCGCCCTTTTCCGTTATATGTCGATGGACCGAAAAAGCGGTGTCACCTGTGATGGCGACACCGCTTTTATGACCGGTCGTCTATTGGGGATGAAACGACGGTCAAGGTGCGTCGACCGCCAACCCTGAAAAATAAGGGCTGACGGCCGACATCCGGTAAGACCGGAAGGACNGCTTTTCCCATAATAAAAAGGTAGAACCNCCCCAATGCTCCCGGGCTATAAAGCCACCACTCACGGAACTTGATCATAATGCTATTTTCCGTAAAGTCATGAAAGTATGGAATTCCATACCCAATTATAACCTGTTGTTATCGAACAAGTTATTTTTCAAGAATAAATATCTGATTCTGAAATGCGGCTTTTAACACCGCCTGCGCCGTGGTTTCGACATTCAGCGCCGCGCGCGCCAGCCGCAAATGCTTTTCGACGGTGGCCGGTGTGAGGCCGATCAAAAGAGCGATGTCCTGAACGGTCTTGCCATCGCCGACCCAACCCAGCACTTCACGTTGCCGAGCGGTCAATCCACGGCCCGGCGCGGCATTGGGCAGGGACAGGATGCGCAGATGCGTCAGGTTGTTCAGCGCCAGAATAATTTCGCCATCCCGGTCCCACATCTCATCGACGTCGCACTGGGTCAGGCCGGGGCGCGCGGTCAGGGCAATCGCGCCTTTGGTGCGGCGCGACAGCGATTTGAAGCTGATCGAATAGCCCGCAGAGATATTCTGCGTCCGGTTGAAATCGCAAACCTTTTGTTCCTCCGGGGACATCGTACCGCTGGCCGTCATTTTCTTAAGTCGAGACCATGAACAGGCACCATCGTTTTCAAGCGCCCAACGTACCATTGGCGCATGAAAGTAGAGACCCTCACCAATGAAAACATCAGTATAGTCGTTGCTGTGATTTGTCAGAATCACAAAATCATCAGGATTGCCCAAGGATGTCGCCGTGCGATAGCGCGTATAGCCGTAGATTAATCTGTCGAAACCATAGTCGGCCATATACTGAGTATGGAGGTTCCATAACTCTTCGATGCTTGAGGAATTTAGCAGCGAATTGACCTTTTTGGCTTCGATCATCCGCTGCTCTCCAGATGACCAAGCATAGCCTCAAGCGCCAGAGCATAGCCCCTGGCGCCAAAACCGCAAATCACACCCACGGCAACGGCCGAGATGAACGATTTATGACGGAATTCTTCGCGGGCATGCACGTTGGACAGATGCAGCTCAATCATCGGCACGTCAACCGAACTTATCGCGTCGCGCAGCGCGACCGAGGTATGGGTATAGGCGCCGGCATTCAGGATGATGCCATCAAAGCGCCCGCGCGCACCTTGGATCTCATCGACCAAAGCGCCTTCGTGGTTGCTTTGGCCAAAGCCAAGCTCGATCCCAAGCGCCTTTGCCTTGTTGCGGCACATGGCCTCGATATCGGCAAGGGTGGTGTGGCCGTAGACATCCGGTTGGCGCGTGCCAAGAAGGTTGAGGTTCGGGCCGTTCAGGATCAGAATTGCAGTCATGTCAGTGCTCCTAGACATCTGTCATAAACTGCTAATCGTTGACCTGTCGAGACCCGCCAGGCGCCGAAATCGCTTACATTTTGCGGTGTGACTTGCGTGCTCAACACATTACATCGCGTGATATCAATTTTCATCAAGCCGACCGTAAAAGGATAACATGAAGTATGGTCGCTAGATGTCCGTAAATAAGTGTAAATACTTAAAATATTCGGATACTTCCCTGCCTTGCTTGGTGTTGTATTAACATAATACTGATTATGCGTTTGATCTATGTAGCCGCGGCACATTCTAAACTGGGTTGCGACAAATCCCCTTTCTTGCTGAAAAGCAAGCAGATGAAATCACAGAACCGGCTGAGGTGAACCGAATATCGGAACTTGCACTTCACCGTGAGGTCACCCCCCTCAGCCGCGATGCTTTGCGCCATCACCTCAATCATCTGATCTATGTCGGCGGCGGTGCAGATATATGGCGGGCTGATCGCAAGTGTGTTGTTGATAATGCGAAACAAAACGCCCCGGTTCTCGACCGCTTCACCGACGCGGCGGGCACGGTCCGGGTCGGGTGCGCCATCCCGCGTGAATTCTATCCCGGCCACCAATCCGATACAGCGCACATCGCCCACTCCATCCATGTAGACGAGAGACTCCAACCAGGTCGCAAGATGGCCTCCCAACTTGCGCACATGTTGCGGAAGGTTCATTTCGTCATAAATCGAGAGCGTCTCAATGGCGATCGCCGCGCCGACGGGATGCCCGCCATAGGTTACGCCGTGGCCGAATGTGCCAAGCCGGTGCGCCTGGTCGGCAATGGCGGTGTGAACTTCAGCCGATCGGCAAAGGCCGGGATGATGACACGCCCCTTCACCCCAACCTTTGCTTTGAGCGCAAGCGCGTCGCGTTCATTTGAATGTACGCGACACGCCCTAACGTATTGATTTCGCGTGTTCGCGAAGTTCTAAAGCGCGGTCCAGCCGCCATCGACACTGATCGTGGTGCCGGTGATTTGCGCCGCCGCATCCGAGCACAGGAAAAGCGCCGTGCCGCCAAGCTGTTCCACCGTGGCGAATTCTTTCGAGGGCTGGCGTTCCAGCATCACCTTCTTGATCACCTCATCGCGGTCCATGTCGTATTTTTTCATGGTGTCGGGAATTTGCGCCTCGACCAGCGGCGTCAGAACATAGCCCGGACAGATCGCATTTGCGGTGATCGGCTCTTGCGCGGTTTCAAGCGCCACAACCTTGGTCATGCCGACGACGCCGTGCTTGGCGGCGACATAGGCCGATTTATACGGGCTCGCCGTCAAACCATGGGCGCTTGCGATGTTGATCACCCTGCCCCAGCCCGCGGCGCGCATCTTGGGCAGCGCGGCGGCGGTGGTGTGAAAGGCCGAAGTCATGTTGATGGCGATGATCGCGTTCCACTTTTCGGTGGGAAATTCGTCAATCGGCGCGACATGCTGAATGCCGGCGTTGTTGATCAGGATATCGCAGGTGCCGGCTTGTTCGATCAGATTGCGGCATTGCTCGGCGTCCGACATATCCGCCTTTATATAGCGCGCGGTAACGCCGTGCTCTTTGGCGATCTCTGCCGCAAGGGCGTGATCCTCGACCGAATCGGTAAAGGAATTGAGAACGACGTTCACGCCCGCGCGTGCGAGCTCTTGGGCGATGCCCAAACCGATGCCGGAATTCGATCCGGTGATGACTGCAGTTTTACCTTTGACGCTCATGGAGAATCTCCCAATGCATGTTGCAGGCGCAGCGTAAACGCTGCAGATGCGAATTGCACGAGGCTTGACAGTCACGTCCCTGAGAGGCGGAAATCCGGGGCAAGCTCTGGCCAAAAAAAAACGCCCGCGCGAAGCGGGCGTCAAGTTATTGAGGCAGGTTTCATACAGGCAAGAAACCTATCGAGCAGTAAGACCTTTATAAGCAATCCGGCGCCGCAGTCCAAGCTAAAAGTTTGATAATGCATGAATCCGCCTCTAGGGTCCGGGCCAGCGAAACAAGGACTATCGGGGATTGTCGCCAAAATGAGATCAGATATTTTCCGCTTTGTCCGGGCAGGATTGCTTGTTTGCGGGCTGGGCCTGGTGGCCACACCGGGCGCGGCGGCGCCCGCCCATGGCATAGCTATGTATGGCGATCCCGCCCTACCACCTGATTTTGTGTCCCTCCCCTACGCCAACCCCGACGCGCCCAAGGGCGGCGAGGCGGTGACCGGTAATGTCGGCGGTTTTGATTCGCTCAATCCGTTCATCCTGCGCGGCTCCGCGCCATGGCAGTTGGCAAGCCTCACTCACGAGAGCCTGATGGGGCGATCCATGGACGAGCCGTTCACGCTTTACGGTCTTTTGGCCGAATCGGTCGAGACCGGACCGAATCGCGACTGGGTCGAATTCACCCTGCGCGAGGGGGCGACATTCTCTGACGGAACGCCAGTCACGGTCGAGGATGTGATCTGGTCCTACCGCGAACTTGGCAGTAACGGGCACCCGCGCTATCGCGGATTCTGGCAAAAGGTCGGCGAGATCGCCCAGACCGGCCCGCGCAGCCTGCGCCTGACCTTCAACGAGGACGACCGCGAGCTTGCGCTTCTGGCCGGGTTGCGCCCGATCCTGCAAAAGGCCCAATGGCAGGGGCGCGACATAAGCGAGGCGGGAATCGAGGATATCCCGCTTGGCACCGGCCCCTATGTGGTCGAAAGTTACGAGATTGGCCGCTCTGTCGTCTTGCGTCGCAATCCCGCGTATTGGGGCAAGGATCTGGCGTTGCGGCGCGGCACCAACAACTTTGACGAGATCCGGATCGAGTTTTACGGCGACGACACTGTCCTTAAAGAGGCGTTCAAAGCCGGGCTGATCAGCTATGTGCGTGAATTCAACGCCGAGGCCTGGACCAATCAGTATGATTTTCCCGCCGTTCAGCGCGGTGAGATCGTCAAATCAGAGGTACCCCATCAAAAGCCCTCGGGCATGACCGGTTTCGTGATGAACACCCGGCGCGCGCCGCTGGATGACTGGCGGGTACGAGAGGCGCTGATCACCGCGTTCAACTTTGAATATATCAACGACACGCTGACCGGCGGGCGTCAGCCACGCATCACCTCGTATTTCTCGAATTCCGAACTGGCGACGGATCACGGCCCCGCGACAGGCCGGGTGCGTGACCTGCTTGAGCCGTTCAAGGCAACGCTCTTGCCCGGTGCGCTTGCGGGCTACGACCTGCCCATCGGCGATGGCACCGCGCGCAACCGCAAGAACATCCGCCGCGCCATGGCGCTCTTGAAAGAGGCCGGCTGGCGGGTGCAGGACGGTCGTCTTGTGAATGCGCAAGGTCAGCCGCTTGAATTGACGGTTCTGCTGCAACAGGACGGCTTGATCGGTCAGGCGACGGCGATGATGGATATCTATGCCCGCGCGCTTGAACGGCTTGGCATTACCCTTACCACCCAGATGACCGACAAGGCGCAATACGCCGAGCGCGAGGCGCAGTATGACTTTGACCTCACGCTCATGCGCCGCTCGCTGTCGCTCAGCCCCGGCAATGAACAGATGTTCTATTGGGGATCGCAAGGCGTCAACCAACCCGGAAGCCGCAATCTGATGGGCATGGTCTCGCCCGCCGCCGAGGCGATGATCACCCATATGCTTCAGGCCANGAACCGCGATGAATTCGTCGCCGCCACCCGCGCGCTTGACCGGGTGCTGACCACCGGGCGCTATGTGATCCCGATCCATCAATATAGTGTCGGGCGTATTGCCCATAAGTCACAGTTGAAATATCCAAAGGACCATCTGCCGATCTACGGGGATGGAATTGGCTTTCTTCCCGAGGTATGGTGGTACGAGGCAGACTAAGAAAACAGGCAACAAACTATAGGCAGGAGCTATGCGAAAACTGATTGCATTCGCCCTTATCGCCCTGATGGCCGGCTGTGCCACGGTGGATGGCGTGGGTCGTGACATATCCGGTGCAGCGCGCGGCGTTCAAAGCTGGTTCTGAGGATACAGCAGTTTTGCACGCCTTATTCTCTTTCGTCACCTCGGGCCTCTGGGGGCCGGGGTGCTTTGTTGCGCCTGCCATATCCGCCTGACGGCGGTGCGGCGACGCGCTTTCCCCTTGACCCTCACGCCCATCCTGTCAAAACCCAGCCATGAGCACCGCAATTCTGACCATTGATCTTGATGCCATTGTCGCCAACTGGCGCGCATTGGATGCCATGACCGCGGGTGAAACCGCGGCCGTGGTCAAGGCCGATGCCTATGGGCTTGGCCTTTCCCGCGTCGCCCGCGCCCTCGCGCGCGCCGGTGCGCGTACCTTTTTTGTCGCCGTCGCCGAAGAAGGCGCCGCGCTGCGCGAGGCGCTTGGTCCGGGGCCGACAATCAACGTGTTTTCCGGGCATATGCGCGGTGACGCCGATATGATCGGCGACATGGATCTTGTGCCGATGATCAATTCGCTCGATCAGCTTATCCGCCATGTCGAGGCCCTGCCCGGTCACCCGTTTGGCATTCAGCTTGACAGCGGCATGAACCGCCTCGGTATGGAGCCCGCCGAATGGTCCGCCGTGCGCCAGATCGCAATGGCGCAAAAGCCGCAACTCATCATGAGCCATCTGGCCTGCGCCGATGAGCGCGATCATGCGATGAACCCGCAACAACTCGCGGCCTTCCTTGAAATGACCGAGGATATCGACGTGCCGCGCAGCCTTGCCAATACCGGCGCGGTCCTGCTGGATGAGGCCTATCACTTTGATCTCGCCCGTCCCGGTATCGGCGTCTATGGCGGGCGCCCCTTCGTTGATGCGCGCCCGGTGGTCACGCTTGATGTGCCGGTGATCCAATGCCGCGATCTGAGTGCCGGGGAAACCGTCGGCTATGGAAATAGCTTTACCGCCACGCGCGACACGCGGATCGCAACGATTTCTGGCGGCTACGCCGATGGCATCCTGCGCGCGCTGGGCCCCAAGACCGTGCTCTGGGCCGAGGACACCCCCTGCCCCATTGCCGGGCGTATTTCGATGGACCTGATCGGCGTCGATATCACCGATCTGGGGTATGATCCCAAAACGCTTGAACTTTTGGGGCGGCATCAGTCTATTGATACGCTGGCCGACAACGCCGACACCATCGGTTATGAAATTCTGACATCTTTGGGGGCGCGCTATATGCGGCGGTATCTGGGCGGATGACGGTGATTACGGCATTCCTGGCCGCAATCGGGCGGTATGTGCTGGGCGCTTTGGCGGCCGTCGGGCGGATCGGGCTTTTCGCCGCCCGCACCATAAGCCACCTTGCGCGCCCGCCGTTTTACTGGCGCGAATTTGGCCATGCTCTTGTCCAGATCGGCTGGCTGTCGCTGCCGGTCGTGGGCATGACCGCCATTTTCACCGGCGGCGCGCTTGCGCTTCAGATCTACGCGGGCGGTGCGCGCTTCAACGCCGAAACCGTGGTGCCCTCGATTGTCGCCATCGGCCTTACCCGTGAACTTGGCCCGGTGCTTGGCGGCCTGATGGTGGCGGCGCGCGTCGCCTCTAGCATTGCCGCCGAGATCGGCACCATGAAGGTGACCGAACAGATCGACGCCCTCACCACCCTGTCGACCAATCCGATGAAATACCTCACCCTGCCCCGCGTTCTGGCCGCCACGCTTGCGGTGCCGCTTCTGGTCGCAGTGGGCGACTCTCTTGGGATCATGGGCGGGTTTCTGGTCGGTGTCGGGCGGCTTGATTTCGGCGCGGCGACCTATCTGCACAACACGATTGATTTTCTCGAACAATGGGATGTCATCTCTGGCATGATCAAGGGCGCGGCGTTCGGCTTTATCGTGGCGCTGATGGGGTGCTATTACGGGATGAATTCGAGCCGCGGCGCACAGGGCGTCGGCAGCGCGACCAAGGCCGCCGTGGTGGCCGCAAGCGTGCTTATCCTTGCGTCCAACTACCTTCTGACAGAGTTGTTTTTCTCGGCATGATAGAGCTCACCGACGTTCATAAAGCCTTTGGTAACAATCACGTGCTTCGCGGCGTGAACCTGACCGTTGAATCGGGCACCTCGATGGTCATCATCGGCGGGTCTGGCACCGGGAAATCTGTGGCGCTGAAAAGCATTCTTGGCCTTGTTACGCCCGATAGCGGCAAGATCACCCTTGATGGCAAGGACGTCACCACCGGCGACCGCGACGCGTTTCTGGCGCGCTTTGGCATGCTGTTTCAGGGGGGTGCTCTGTTTGATTCACTTCCCGTCTGGCAGAATGTCGCCTTTCGCCTGTTGCGCGGCTCGCTGGCGCGACCCCGGGAAGAGGCCCGCGAGGTCGCGATAGAAAAGCTGCGCCGCGTCGGGCTCAAGCCCGATGTGGCGGATAAATTCCCGGCCGAACTGTCGGGCGGCATGCAAAAGCGCGTCGGCCTTGCCAGAGCCATCGCCGCCGAGCCCGAGATCATCTTTTTCGACGAGCCGACCACCGGGCTTGATCCGATCATGGCGGGCGTTATCAACGACCTGATCCGCGAGATCGTGGTCGAAATGGGCGCCACGGCGATGACCATCACCCATGACATGACAAGCGTGCGCGCGATTGCCGACAATATCGCCATGCTGCATGACGGGGTGATCAAATGGACCGGCCCGGTGGCCGACATGGACAATTCCGGCGATCCCTACCTCGATCAGTTCATTCATGGCCGCGCCGAGGGGCCGATCGAGGCGGTCCGGTGAAACCTCGGCAAGCGGCCAATTTGGCGCTCAGGCTTGCCAATCTTTCGCTGCTTATCCTATTCCCTATCGCCTGGTTCGCGCCGCTTATCCGTGCGGGTATCCTGCCGTTCTTCGCGCTTGACGAGATCAGCGTCATCACCGGATTGCAAAGCCTCTGGCAGGCGGATGTTTTCCTTGCGCTGCTGGTCACGGTCTTTGCCCTCTTCGCGCCCTATCTCAAGACCATCGGGCTTGCCCTGATCCATTTCAACCTGTTGGAAAGACGGGTCTTGCCGGTGCTTCAGGTGCTGGGCAAGCTGGCGATGGCGGATGTTTTTCTGGTTGCGCTTTATATCATCCTGTCGCGCGGTGCCGGGCTAGGCCGGGTCGAGACGGCCTGGGGGCTTTACCTGTTCAGCTTTTGTGTAATTGCCTCGGTTGTCATCGGCTGGCTGACTGGAAAATACGGCGAATACCGCAGAATTGTTGAGGAATCGGAAACAAAAAACGTGCGGTAACGCCCGGATTTCCGAGACTTTACCGGTAGTTGATCAAATTAATCCTTTGCGTTTCCGACAATAAGCGTAAACTTGCCTATATTAAGGAAATGATCTTTCAGGGGGGAAGTCATGGCCGGACATTTGAAATCTTTCGCGCTGCTGACCCAATATTTACTACATCGGCTTGCCGTTATTGTCTTTGTTTTGTCTGCGCTCGGGTTGAGCGCGATCACGATTGCCGGCTTTTTCGGCCTCGTGCCATGGCTTGAATTCAACGTGAGCTTTGGTGGCGTAACATATGAAAACGCAGGACAAATTGCGCAAATCGGCCTGACCGTTCTGGCCGTTCTTCTGTGTTTCTACCTGCCTGCGAATGGGCGCATCATGGCGCTGGAAAATTCGCATCGCCGGTTTTCGCTCGGCATGCAGGACGTGGCGCGCGCTTATGCCGCCGCCCACNCCGCCGACAGAACNGGCGTTTTTCAGCTTTCGTCAGAATTTGACGCGGTGCGCGAACGCCTTGCCTACCTGCGCGATCATCCCGATCTTGGCGGGCTTGAGCCGGATCTTCTTGAGGTCGCGGCGCAGATGTCACACATCAGCCGCGAGCTTTCCGACGTCTATTCCGACGAAAAGGTGGCCCGCGCCCGCGCATTCCTGACCCAACGCCAGCAAGAGATCGAGGCCTTCAATGCCCGGCTTGATCAGGCCAAGCAGATCAGCCGCGAACTTAAACACTGGGCGCATGAGGTCGATCTTGAGGAAAGCGTCGCCAGTAGCCAACTGATGCGCCTGCGCGACGATCTGCGCGATGTGCTGCCCGAGCTTGGGCTGGAAGAGATGATCCGCCAGGACGGTCGGGTGATCGACCTGACCCAAAAGGCGGCGGAATAGGCCAGAGCCCGCTTTCGGGTTTGACCGGACGCGCCAGTTGGGGCATCACCCGGGCATGGCGAAATCCAATTCCTTTTCCTGCACGTCCTGTGGTGCGACGCACTCGCGCTGGTCGGGGCGCTGTGATGCCTGTGGCGAGTGGAACACGATCGTTGAAGAGGCGCCGCTCTCGACCGGGCCCAAGGGCAAATCGCTCGGGGTCAAGCGCGGCTCGTTCCTGACGCTGACCGACCTTTCGACCGAGGAAACCCCGCCGCCGCGCACCCTCTCGGGCATTGGCGAGCTGGACCGTGTTCTGGGCGGCGGTCTTGTGCCCTCAAGCGCGGTTCTGGTCGGCGGCGATCCCGGCATCGGCAAATCGACGCTTTTGCTTCAGGCGGCGGCGCGCTTTGCCGCCGCGGGCCTCAAGACGTTTTACATCTCGGGCGAAGAGGCAAGCGCACAGGTGCGCATGCGCGCGCAACGCCTTGGGCTTGGCGAGGCACCGGTCAAGCTGGCGGCGGCGACATCTTTGCGCGATATCCTGACCACGCTTGAGTCCGAGCGCCCCGATCTTGTGATCATCGATTCGATCCAGACCGTGTGGTCCGACACCGTCGAGGCCGCCCCCGGCAGCGTCAGCCAGGTGCGCGCCGCCGCGCATGAGCTNACCAGCTTTGCCAAGCGCACCAACACAAGCGTCATTCTTGTCGGTCATGTCACCAAGGACGGCCAGATCGCCGGCCCGCGCGTGGTCGAGCACATGGTCGATTGCGTGCTTTATTTCGAAGGCGAGCGTGGGCACCAATTCCGCATTCTGCGCTCTGTCAAGAACCGCTTTGGCCCCGCCGACGAAATCGGCGTGTTTGAAATGACCGGCGCGGGCCTTGCCGAGGTCTCCAACCCGTCGGCGCTGTTCCTGTCGGGGCGCGGCACGCCAAGCCCCGGCTCGGTAGTGTTCTCCGGCATCGAGGGCACCCGCCCCCTGTTGGTGGAAATGCAGGCGCTGGTTGCCCCGACCCCGCATTCGCAACCCCGCCGCGCGGTTGTGGGCTGGGATGGCGCGCGCCTTGCGATGATCCTCGCGGTGCTTGAGGCGCGCTGTGGCATTCCGTTTGCCGGGCTTGATGTCTATCTCAACGTGGCCGGCGGCCTCAAGATAAGCGAGCCGGCCGCCGATCTGGCGGTTGCCGCGGCGCTGCTGAGTGCGCGCGAAGATACCGCCCTGCCCGCCGATACGGTGGTTTTCGGCGAAATAAGCCTGTCTGGCGCGCTCAGACCGGTGGGACAGACCGAAAACAGGTTGAAAGAAGCGCAAAAACTTGGTTTCACAGCCGCAATTACCCCGTCTGGTGGAAAACCGGGTGGTGACAGCGGGCTCAAACTCACGCATATGGGCGATCTGACCGCGTTTGTCGGTGACATTTTTGGCGCAGGCTAGGCGCCCAGAGGGACAGGAAGAGACGAATGGAAGGTTTCACCATCATTGATGGCGTCGTGGCGCTGTTTATCGTTTTATCGGCGCTCTTGGCCTATTCGCGTGGCTTTGTGCGCGAGGCCCTGGCGATTGCCGGATGGGTCGTGGCGGGCATTCTGGCGTTTCTGTTTGCCCCACAGCTTGAACCGCTGGTCAAAGAGGTCCCGGTTGTGGGTGATTTCATCGCCGACAGTTGCGAGCTGAGCATGATCGCCGCCTTTGCGGTGGTCTTTGCCATCGGTCTGATTGTCGCTTCGTTGATCACGCCGCTGTTTTCATCGCTGGTCCAGCGCTCCGCGCTTGGCGGGATTGACCAGGGTCTTGGCTTTGTCTTTGGCGTGGCGCGCGGTGTGCTTTTGATCGCGATTGCTTATTTCGTGTATGAAACCGTGATCACCTCGCAATCCATCGACATCATCGACGATAGCCGCTCGGCGCGGGTGTTCGCCAAGCTGACCGGCTCTGTCGAGGACGGCAATCCCGAACAGGCGCTTGGCTGGATCACCCGGCAGTATGAAGAGCTTGTGGGCGCCTGCGACACGCCGCAATAGGCCCCGCAATGCCGCAAAGCCCGCTTCTTGCATTGATCTTTATGGCGGTGGCCGGTGTGGCCATCGCGCTTCAGGCGCCGATCAACTCGGCGCTTGGGCGCAGCATCGAAAGTTCTTTGGCGGCGGCGACGATCTCCTTTGGGGTCGGCTTTGTCGCGCTTCTGGTGCTTGTGGCGCTTGGCGGCGAGGCGGGGGCGATCGCGCGCGTTGCCACCCTGCCTAAATGGCTGCTGCTGGGGGGCGCACTTGGGGCGGTTTACGTCTGGGCCGCACTCTGGAGCGTGCCGATCCTTGGGGTTCTGACCACAATCACGGTTTTGATCCTCGGCCAGATGGTGGCGGCGCTGGTGCTTGATTACATCGGCGCCTTTGGCCTTGTGGCGCGCGATCTGTCGCTGACCCGCATCCTCGCGGCGCTTTTGGTGGCGGGCGGGGTGATCCTGTCGCGCTATTGACAGGGCCAAACGCCACGTCGCCCCCGATATTNTGTGATAGTTTCGTGACACGGCGCGCCCAAGGGCGTAAGAGAGGCCCCAAGCGAAATGACCGGATTCGGAGTTGCACCGCTTTGTCCAGACAAATGCCCCCCGCCCACCCTTTTGATGATGACAAGCTGAAGGAGGAATGCGGAGTTTACGGCGTCATCGGCGTGACCGATGCCGCGAACTTTGTCGCCCTTGGCCTGCACGCCCTGCAACATCGCGGACAAGAGGCCGGCGGCATCGTCAGCCACGACGCCGAGCAGGGCTTTAACAGCGTGCGCCGCTTTGGCTATGTGCGCGACAATTTCACCCGACATAGCCTGATGGAAACGCTGCCGGGGCCGCTGGCCATCGGGCATGTGCGCTATTCCACCGCCGGCAGCAAAGGTGCTGCGATCCGCGACGTTCAGCCCTTCTTTGGCGAGTTTTCGATGGGCGGCGCGGCGATTGCCCATAACGGCAATATCACCAATGCCAATGCCCTGCGCAAGGAATTGACCGAGCGTGGCTCGATTTTTCAATCAAGCTCGGACAGTGAATGCATCATCCACCTGATGGCGCGCTCGCTTCAGCGCAATATCCCCGAGCGGATGGAAGACGCCCTGCGCCGGGTCGAAGGCGCGTTCTCGATCGTTGCCATGACCGGCAGTGAGCTTATCGGTGTGCGCGACCCGCTTGGGGTCCGCCCTCTGGTGCTTGGTCAGGTTGCCGATGGCTGGGTGCTCAGTTCGGAAACCTGCGCGCTTGATATCATCGGCGCGACCTATGTGCGCGAGATCGAGCCCGGCGAGATGGTGGTGATCTCGGAAAAGCATGGCGTCGAGAGCCATTACCCGTTCCGCCGCGTGCCCGCGCGCTTTTGCATTTTCGAGCATGTCTATTTCTCGCGCCCCGATTCGATCATCGGCGGGCGCTCTGTCTATGAAACCCGCCACCAGATCGGTGTCGAGCTGGCGCGCGAAGCCCCGGTTGACGCTGACCTTGTCTGCCCGGTGCCCGATAGCGGCACCCCGGCGGCGATCGGGTTTAGCCACGAATCGGGGATTCCCTACGCCATGGGCATCATCCGCAATCAGTATATGGGCCGCACCTTCATCGAGCCGACCGAGCAGATCCGCAACATGGGGGTGCGCCTCAAGCTCAACGTGAACCGCGCCCTGATCAAGGGCAAGCGGGTCATTCTGGTGGATGACAGCGTGGTGCGCGGCACAACTAGCCGTAAGATCAAGGAAATGATCCTCGATGCCGGCGCGAAAGAGGTGCATTTCCGTATTGCCAGCCCGCCGACCGCCTGGCCGTGTTTTTACGGTGTGGATACCCCGCAGCGCGAAAAGCTGTTGGCGGCGACCATGACCGAGGATGAAATGCGCGACCATCTTCAGGTCGACAGCCTCAAGTTCATCTCGCTCAACGGGCTTTACCGCGCCGTCGGCGAGGCCGAGGGCCGCAATTCCAATTGCCCGCAATATTGCGATGCCTGCTTCTCGGGGGAATACCCGGTGGCGCCAAGCGATATGATCGAACAGGGGTTTGAGCTGAAAGCCGCCGAATAACGCCCTGATCGAGGGCCCGGTGGCGTGCCTCTGTGCCAAAAACCGCGAGGGAATGCTGCAATGCGGCATCTTTCCGCTGGTGCGCGAGGGGCGCCCCTTTGCATTTCCCCTGACCTCGACTAGATGCCCGGCTCACGATTCAACGCCAGAGGCACAAATGTCAGAGACCACCCAAACCCCGGAAGCCACGCTGGCCGCCGCCACCACGCAAGATGCGCTGCCCGATGCACGGCTGTCGTTGCTTGGCACCCTGCTTGGCCCCGATATGTCGCATGCGCTTATGCGGATCGGAAAATCCACGGTTGCGCGGGTGACGGTCGGCGATGTCATCGACGGCGCAACCGTGGCCGCGATTGGCGAGGGCGTGGTCATGCTTGCGCGGGCCGGTCGCACCGAACGCCTCAGCCTGCCGACGATTTAAGCCCAAGCGGTTTGGACATCGCGAAATTCTCAAGGGTCACACCGGCGCGCTGAACGCTCTGCGCCTTGTCCACCTGCCAGCCCTGACGCAGAAAGAACCGGCGCGCGAGGTGGCTTGCCTCGGTGCTCAGGCGCGGCAGGGACGCGGCGCAGGCATGGGTCTCGACCTCCTCATAAAGGGCCTGCGCCACGCCCTGCCCCATGACCGCAGGCGCGACAAAGGCGAAATCCATGTGTCCGTTGGGCGCAAGGGTCATGAAGCCGATCACCTGATCATCCACAGGCGTTACAGCAACCCAAACCCCCAACCCGCTTAGCCGCGCGGCCATTGCATCGGCATCGACAAGGGCCGCGGCCCAGGCCGCGCGCTGAGCGGAGTCATAAAACCGTGCCGCCCCTTTGGTGATGGCCGCCTGAAACACCCGCAGCACGGCGGGCGCATCGGCTTGGTCATAGGCCCGGATGCATATCTCCGGTGCAGGTCTGGCGGTTGTCTGGTCATCCTCGCCCATGGGCGCAGTCCTTTTCCGGCGGTGCGATGTCGTCCGACTTTTTCGCGGTATCTGCAATAAAGTCAACGAAGCCCCTTGATTTATGCCCCGTCTGGTGGGATTTGCCCCACTATGAGCGAAAACACATCCCCCCCTATCGCCCTTGTGACCGGCGCCTCGCGCGGTCTTGGGGCGGCCATGGCCGAGGCCCTGGCGAAAACCCATCATGTGGTCGCGGTGGCGCGCACCACCGGCGCATTGGAAGAGCTGGATGATCGCATTCAGGCCGCTGGCGGACAGGCGACGCTGGCGCCGATGGATATCACCAACAAGGATGCCATGGCCCAGCTGTGCCGCTCGATTCACGATCGCTGGGGCGAGGTTGCGGTCTGGGTACATGCGGCGGTGCATGCCGCGCCGCTGATGCCTGCGGCCCAGCTTGTGGAGGGCGACTGGACCAAATCGCTCACCTGCAACGTAAGCGCGACGGGCATCCTGATCCCCTTTATCGCGCCGCTTCTGGGCGAGGCCGGTCAGGCGGTGTTCTTTGACGACACCCACGCGGGTGAGAAATTCTTCGGGGCTTACGGTGCCACAAAGGCCGCGCAGATCGCGCTTGCGCGCAGCTGGCAGGCCGAGACCGCGCGCACCGGCCCGAAGGTGCATGTGCTCACCCCCGCGCCGATGGCCACCGCCACCCGCGCCCGGTTTTTCCCCGGCGAGGACCGCGCCGCGCTTGCCGCGCCGAAGGATGAGGCAAAGCGCCTTCTGGCCCTGCTCGCCTGAAGCGGGGGCCAGTGCCCGCTTGCCGCTGGGGCGGCGCGAGGATAGACAGGGGGCAGAGCAACGCAGGGGGCAGGATAATGCGCATTCTCATCACCAATGACGACGGGATCAACGCGCCGGGTCTTGCGGTTCTGCACGAGATTGCCACCGACCTTGCCGGCCCAAGCGGCGAGGTCTGGACCGTGGCCCCCGCCTTTGAGCAATCCGGCGTTGGCCATTGCATTTCCTACACGCGCCCGATGATGATTGCCGAGATGGGCGAACGCCGCTTTGCCGCCGAAGGCAGCCCCGCCGATTGCGTGCTTGCGGGTCTGCATGACGTGATGAAGGATGCGCGCCCCGATCTGGTACTTTCGGGGGTGAACCGGGGCAACAATTCGGCCGAAAACGCGGTCTATTCCGGCACTGTCGGCGCGGCGATGGAAGCGGCGCTGCAAGGTGTGCCCGCCATCGCGCTCAGCCAGTATTACGGCCCCGACAATCGCGATCTTGACGACACATTCGAGGCGGCGCGCGTGCATGGGCTGCAAACCCTGCGCACCCTGCTGGACAAGGGCGTGTGGAGCAAGGACGACTACGGCATTTTCTACAATATCAACTTTCCGCCCGTTCCGGCATCCGGGGTCAAAGGCCTGCGCGCCGCGCGTCAGGGGTTTCGCCGCGACATGGGCTTTGGGGTAGAGCCGCATATGGCGCCTTCGGGGCGGCGCTTTTTGTGGGTCACCGGCGCGCCACAGCAAAATCCGACAAGTCCGGGCTCGGACGCCGATGTGAACCTCAAGGGCTATATTTCGGTCACGCCGATGCGCGCCGATTTTACCGCCCATGACGCACTGGAGAAGCTGAAAGCCATCGAATGAGTGACGAGGCCGACGAAATCGCCGAACGCAAGATGCAGTTCCTCTTCGCGCTGCGCTCGAAAGGCGTGACCGATGCGCGGGTTCTCACGGCGATGGAAAAGATTGATCGCGGCCCGTTCATTCGGGGCTATTTTTCCGAGCGCGCCTATGAGGATATGCCGCTTCCGATTGCCTGCGGTCAGACCGATAAGCCAGCCGTCGGTTGTCGGGCTCATGACGCAGGCGCTCAGGGTGAGCAATCGTGACAAGGTGCTTGAGGTCGGCACCGGCTCTGGCTATCAGGCGGCGATCCTCAGCCTTCTGGCGCGCCGGGTCTATACGGTGGATCGCCACAAGCGGCTGGTGCAGGACGCGACCGAGATTTTCAACACGCTTGATCTGACCAATATCATCGCGCTGACGGCCGATGGCAGCTTTGGTTTGCCCGATCAGGCGCCGTTTGACCGCATTATCGTGACCGCCGCCGCCGAAGACCCCCCCGGCCCCCTATTGGCCCAATTGAAAATCGGGGGTATCATGGTTGTGCCCGTGGGCCAGTCGGATGCCGTGCAACGGTTGATCCGGGTGACCCGAACCGAGAGCGGGTTTGACTATGACGAATTGCGCCCGGTGCGCTTTGTGCCTCTTGTCGAAGGGCTTGGGCGCGATGGCTGACCCGGCGCCCGGAAGTGACTGAGTGAACGTTTAGGAACCAAGCCCCGGCCAACAAGGGGCAACAAACGAGGATAGATCGAGATGCGTTATTTCCCGCGATCAGCGCCGCTTGTGGCTGGCATGGCTGTTTTTCTGGCCGGCTGCGATAAACCGCTTGATCTTGACCTGCGCGGTGCCTTTGGCAATGCGCCCTCTACCGCCGAAGCCGCGCGTAACGCGACCCAGGCCCGCCCCGAACCCGACAGTCGTGGCATCATCTCTTATCCCGGTTATCAGGTGGCGGTGGCGCAGCGCGGTGATACGGTGGCCACGCTGGCCACGCGGATCGGCGCCAATCCGCAGGAACTTGCCCGCTTTAACGGCATCCAGACCGGCGACCCGCTCCGCCCCGGCGAGGTGATCGCCCTGCCCGGTCGCGTCGCAGAACCGACCGGCGG
>JGI24724J26744_10000971_pt1 | contig 19993 bp, 14 predicted proteins | sample Cruoilmetagenom7_FD_26744 | JGI IMG/M metagenome (IMG submission 26744) | reverse complement strand
GAGCAACGCTTAAGAGATGCCATTGGCTTTGAGATGGCCGACGGCACAGCTCAGATAATGAAGATGATCATTGCTCGGGAACTGATGGGCAGGGAATTCCGTCCCTACTAAAGCTAACAGTCCCCAGCTTCCCCAAGGAGGCAACATGGCTGGATTCGGGTTCAGCGAAGAGCAAGAGATGTTTCGCCAAGAGATTAGGAGGTTTGCCCAACGAGAACTAGCTCCAGGAGCGAAAGAGCGGGCGAAACAGGAGGGATATTCTCGGGAGATAATGAAAAGGATGGCTGAGTTAGGGCTCCTCAGTCTAGGTGTTCCTCCTGAGTATGGTGGCCAAGGGGCAGATCGAGTCACCCTCGGCGTTGCAGTTGAAGAGCTGGCCAAGGTAGATATGGCTGCTGGCATGATCGGGCTCTGGCCAGCAGGTTTGGCACAATTCCTCAGTCATGGCTCAGAGGAGTTGCGGCAGAAATACCTTCCCGCCATGGTCAAGGGGGAATGCACCGGCTGCCTACCCATAACTGAGCCCCATTGCGGCTCTGACGCTGGTGCGATACGTACCACAGCAATAAGAGAGGGGGATTATTATATCCTGAACGGAGAGAAAACATCTAGTACCATGGGCATGATGGCTGATATGGGCATGCTGCCTGCCAAGACTGATCCCCAGGCTGGGATTAGAGGAATAACCTTTTTCCTTGTCCCCCTCGATCTCCCAGGTATAACCAGATCCCGTTTTATAGACATGGGCTGGAGGCCACTGACTCGAGCCTCAATTTTCTTGGACAATGTACGCCTCCCCGTTGGCCACCGTGTTGGGGAAGAGGGCAAGGGGTATTATATAATAGCACAAGGATTCGACTTCCAACGGGTAGGTTTATCAATAATAGCCTTAAGCTTAGCCCAGAGCTCCCTTGAGGAGGCTATCAATTATGCCAAGCAGCGTACTGCCTTCGGCCAACCTATTGCCAAATTTGAGGGGATTTCGTTCAAGCTCGCCGAACACGCCACCTATATTGAGGTAGCTAGATTACTTTGCTACCGAGCCCTGTGGTTGGCTGATCAAGGCCTTCCCCACTCTAAAGAAGCAGCCATGTGTAAATGGCTGTGCCCCTACTTGGCAGTCAATGCTATCCACGATGCCTTGCTTATCCACGGTCATGTGGCCTACAGCGAAGATTATCCCATTGAGCAGCGCTTGAGAGATGCCATCGGCTATGAGATGGCTGATGGTACGGCACAGATAATGAAGCTGATCGTTGCTCGGCAACTATTAGGCCGGTAGTTTCTCTACCCTAACTGCACACACCTTGAGTTCGGGGATCTTGGACACCGGATCTAGTGCCGGGTTGGTAAGCACATTGGTGGGGTTTTCAGCAAAGTGAAAGGTCATCAAGATCACACCACAGGGTGAAACCTCGGTTACTCTGGCCTTCGCCAATACTTCTCCCCGACGCGAGAGCACCCTAACTTGATCCCCATCGGCAATGCCAAGCCTTTGGGCGTCCTGGGGATTCATCTCCACCAGTTCTTCTCTCCTTAAGATGTTAAGCCCTTTTACTTTTCGGGTCATTGTGCCGGTGTGGAATTGGAATAGGCTGCGCTCAGTAGTAAGAATGAGAGGATACTCCTCATCTGGCAGTTCCGCCGATGGTTTATACTCTAAAGGTATGAACTTGCCCTTACCGCGTGCAAAGGTGCCCACGTGGAGAATGGGGGTCCCAGGATGCTCTCGATCAGGGCAAGGCCATATCTTGCCGCCATTTTCCAACCTTTCATAGGAGATGCCGCCATAGCTGGGCGTAAGGCGGGCAATCTCCTCCATTATCTCAGCCGGATGTTCAAAATCAAAACCATTGGCATCAAGCCTTTTAGCCACTTGACAAACAATCTGCCAATCAGGTTGTGAATCGCCGATAGGCTCGATCGCCTGGCGCACTCGCTGCACCCGCCGCTCGGTATTAGTAAAGGTGCCATCCTTCTCAGCAAAGGTAACTGCTGGTAGGACAACATGGGCAAGCTGAGCAGTCTCAGAGAGAAAGATGTCTTGAACCACCAGGAAGTCCAGCCGCTTTAGTGCCTCCTCAACATGCTTGGCGTTGGGATCGCTCAATATGGGATTTTCACCGACGATATAGAGCGCCTTGATCTTACCTTCATAGGCGGCATCAAAAATTTCGGTAAGGGTCAGCCCAGGGATGGAACTTAGGCTCGAGCCCCAGGCGGCCTCAAACTTCTCCCTAATTGCTGGGGTGGCAACAGACTGGTAGCCGGGATAAACATTGGGCAAAGCACCCATATCACAGGCACCCTGCACATTGTTCTGCCCCCGCAGTGGATTTACCCCGCTCGATGGCTTACCAATATTGCCGGTAAGCATCGCCAGATTGGCAGTAGCCATCACATTGTCAGTGCCATGTGAGTGCTGGGTGATACCCATAGCATAAAGGAGGGTAGCCGGCTTATATGTGGCATACATTCTGGCGGCTTCAGCCACCAGTTCCCCAGGGGTGCCGGTAATCTTTTCCACAAAATCCAAGTCAAAGTTTGATAGCGAATCTTTAAAGGCAGCAAAATTTTCGCAACGCTGCTCAATAAAAGATGAGTCTAAAAGCCCTTCATCAACAATAACTCGCATCATCCCCATAAGCAAGGGCACATTGGTTCCGGGGCGGTGGCGTAAAAAGATATCAGCGAAGCGACATAATTCAACCTCGCGGGGATTAGCTACAATAAGCTTGGCTCCATTGCGAACTGCCCTTATTATCTCCAGCCCAATAACAGGATGTGCCGAAGTAGTATTGGTGCCAATAGCCAAGATGCAGGCAGCATCTCCTATCTCTCTGATGGAATTAGTCATGGCCCCACTGCCAAAGCTTGTGGCGAGCCCCGCCACAGTAGGAGCATGGCACAATCGAGCGCAGTGATCGATGTTGTTGGTGCCCATAACCGCCCGGCCAAATTTTTGCATCACATAGTTTTCTTCATTGGTGCACTTAGCTGATGAGATAAGGCCAAACTGGTTCCCTTGGTACTTTGCCAACTCGCCGGCAACCAATTCTAAAACCTCCTCCCAACTAGCCTCGGTAAACTCTCCATCGCGCCTTATCAACGGGGAAGTTAACCGCTGCGGGTGGTGGACAAATTCGACAATGCCAAAGCGACCTTTGGCGCAGGCTTGGCCCCGATTAGCTGGGCCATCAAGATCAGGAGTAACACCTATTATGTTCCCGTTCTTTATTTCCAGCTTTAATTGGCAGCCAACCCCACAATAGGGGCAAGTAGTAACTACTTGGCGTTCTGGCAAGCCCTCCCATTTGTTGGCTCGCTCCATTAAGGCACCAGTAGGGCAAACGTCAACACAAGCCCCACAAGATTGACAGCCCGCCTCAAGAAGTGGACGGTCGAAGGCAGTACCGATCATCGCTTGGCTTCCTCGATAGGTAAAGGCTATTGCCCCCACTCCTCGCACCTCCTGGCAAACCCTGACGCAGCGCCCACACAGAATACATAAGTTATAATCCACGTCGAAGAATGGGCCATCTCTTTTCACTGGAAGATCTTTATAAGTATAGGGGAGGGTGAGTTCCTTAATCCCAATCCACTCAGCTACCTGTTGTAGTTCACAGCGTCCATTCTTAGGGCAGATCACGCAGCGCTCAGCTACAGCTACATGGCGCAGGCAAATATCAAAAGGTCCACAGTGCTCTTTACGGTCGCAAATAAGACATTGGTGAGGATGTTCGCTAAGGAGAAGCTCCAAGATATTGCGCCTTAAATTCTGGAGCTGGGGTGTGTTGGTATGAACTACCATCCCCTCAGCAGCCGGGGTAGTGCATGCGGTGGGGAAACCACGCATCTTTTCAATCTCTACTACACAAAGCCGACAGGCTCCAAAAGGCGATAGGCTGGGGTGGTAGCACAAGGTAGGAATATAAATTCCCACTTCCTTGGCTGCCTCCAGTACCGTCATCCCCCTTCTTGCTTTAACCTCTTGGCCATCAATATTAAGAGTGATAGTATCCATTTGCTTCCCTGTGGTATAATCTTAACTCGAAGCGCTTACCGCGGCTGGTCTCTGGGGCACCACTACCTGCTCTCCAGAAACCTTCACCACAGCATTGAATCGAGGAGGACAAACATCAAGGCAAGTCCCACACTTAGTGCACTTGCTTTGGTCGATAACATGTGTCATCCTTTTCCCCCCGGAGATTGCCTCCACCGGGCAATTCCGTAGACAAATCATACACCCCTGGCATTTGTCGGGCAGGATATAGTAGGAGATTAACTCTTTACATACTAAAGCCGGGCAGCGTTTCTGATCGATATGAGCCTCATATTCATTACAAAAATAGCGAATAGTAGTGAGAACCGGATTGGGTGCCGTTCCCCCTAGGGCACAGAGCGAACCATCCCTTACTGTTTCGGCAAGCCTCTGTAGTTGCTCAATATCCCCCGGCTGCCCTTGGCCCTTAGTTATCCGCTCCAAGATGTCCAACATCTGTCTGGTACCTACTCGACAGGGCACGCATTTGCCACAAGACTCTCTCTGGACAAAATCGAGGAAATAATGAGCTGTATCAACTATACAAGTGTTCTCGTCCATGACTATCATGCCCCCAGAGCCCATGATGGAGCCAGCTCTGGCAAGAGACTCATAGTCAATAGGGATATCAAGGAAATCTGAAGAGAGGCAGCCGCCTGAAGGCCCGCCTGTCTGCACTCCCTTAAATTGCTTGCCTTCAACAACACCACCACCGATATTGTAGATAATCTCCCGCAGGGTAATGCCTAAAGGTACCTCAATAAGTCCGGTGCGCTCCACCTTGCCTACCAGGGAGAAGGTCTTTGTCCCTTTACTTCTCTCGGTGCCATAACCAGAGTACCATTCGGCACCCTTCTGCAGGATAGCTGCCACACTGCCCCAAGTCTCTACATTATTGATATTGGTTGGCTTGCCCCATAGGCCGGAGTTGGCGGGAAATGGGGGGCGAGATCGAGGCATACCCCTCCTGCCCTCAACCGAAGCCATTAATGCGGTTTCCTCTCCACATACGAAAGCCCCCGCCCCTTCCTTTATCTTTAGGTGAAAACTAAAGTGTGAGCCTAAGATATTGTCTCCGAGAAGGTTATTTGTCTCCATCTGCTTTATGGCAGTATCCAGTCGCTCTAAAGCAAGGGGGTATTCAGCACGGCAATAGATATATCCCTCACTTGCTCCAATAGTATAGGCACCAATGAGCATCCCTTCCAAAACCGAATGAGGATCACCCTCAAGAAGAGACCGGTTCATGAAAGCGCCAGGGTCGCCTTCATCAGCATTGCACACAATGTATTTCGGCTCCCCTGAAGCATTACGGCAGAACTCCCACTTTTGCCCGGTGGGGAAGCCAGCACCTCCTCGACCCCTGAGCCCTGACTTTTTAATCTCTTGGATAATTTCTTGGGGAGACATTTGGAGTGCTTTGACTAAGCCACTGTAGCCACCATTAGCGAGGTAATGATTGATATTTGTCGGATCGATAAAGCCGCAGTGGCGCAGAATTATTCTTACCTGAGGCTTAAGCACAGGTAATTCAAAAAATTTGGGAATACCCTCAACACTACCATCACCAATGGTGCCTAAGGCTAAGTCGGGACGAGGGTCATCCTTAATAAGGTAATCCTCAATAAGTTGCGTTACAATTTGGGGGGTAACATTACTATAACAAATGCGAGGACGGCTTGGTTTGATTATGTCCACCAGAGGCTCAGCATAACAAAGACCGATACAACCAACCTGGGTGATAGTAGCCTCCAGCCCCTGCTGCCTCAATCCTGTCTGGAGAGCCTCGATTACTGCCCCTGCACCGGCAGCTCTACCACAGGTGGCCGCACCCACCAATATACGAGGCACTGAGCTTTGTTCGAGTGCTTCCCACTCAGATATTGCTCGGCGTTGCATCTGCTCAAAAGTCATTGCTCCTCCTAGATAAACCCCCGATAAATTTGAATCTCAAATCACCGGGCCCCCCACGAAAATCTCGCGATTTTCGTGGGGTGGTTTAATACTCAGCTAAGATTTGCTTTGCTTTAGCCGGTGCCATTCTGCCATAAACCTCCTTATCAATGACCATCACTGGAGCTAGGGCGCAACAGCCAAAGCAAGCCACTCGCTCTAAACTGAACTTATAATCCTGGGTAGTACCGCCAGGCACAATATTGAGCTCTCTTTCTACTGTTTCCAGGATGCGCACCCCACCCCGCACATGGCAGGCAGTACCGAGACAAACCTTAACGCTATGTTCTCCAGAGGGGGTGAAACGAAATTGGGCATAGAAGGAGGCTACCCCAAATATCTCACTCTCAGAGATGTTTAATAGCTTAGCAATCTGAGAAACCGCCTCTGGGGAAAGATAACCTAACCTTTGCTGGACCTTTTGCAGCATTGGAATGAGGCCGCCTTTCTCACCTTTATATGAGGCAAGCATGTTTTCTATCTGTTCTACCATGAGGTCGCCTCCTCAAGTAAGCAGCACTAGTCTACCACAGGTTAAAGGGTTTTTCCAACTGGTGAATTTGAGAGCGTTGATCGGGATTGCGGTGTTGTTGCAAAAATTTGGGGAACAGAGAGTGGACAACTTGGAGGGCAAGCTGTAAAATTTGAAGATAATATAAAGGGGGGACATGGCAGGAATAATTTCAGAATTAGAGCCATTATTTAATCCACGGAGCGTGGCCGTGATTGGTGCCTCAAAATCTCCTGCCAAGACAGGTACAATGACCCTTTTAAGCATAATGGCTGGCAGATTTAATGGGGAAATTTACCCCATTAACCCCAAAGAGGATGAAATATTGAATCTAAAAGCCTACCCCAACTTGAAAGAGGTGCCTAGCGATATTGATTTGGCAATCATTTGTGTTCCAGCTACTTCAGTAGCTCGGGTTATCGAGGACTGCACCGAAGTGGGGGTAAAATTCGGGGTTATAACTTCATCTGGATTTGGTGAGGTTAACGAAGAGGGTGAAAAAGTGGAAAAAGAGATAGCAGAAACAGCAAGGTGTGGAGGGATGAGGATCATAGGCCCGAATTGTATGGGAATCGCAAGCTCCAGTATGAGTTTCTACGCCCTGATGAATATGTTAATACCTGTGGGAGGGAGCGTATCCGTGGTATCGCAAAGCGGCACTTTAGGATCTTTAGCTATGGTAGCCGCATCAGAGCAAAGCGTTGGCTTCTCGAAGTTCATAAGCAGTGGAAATGAGGCTGATCTGCACACTGAAGACTTTATAGAATATCTGGCTCACGATCCACAAACTAAAGTGATTTTGGCCTTCATAGAGGGAATTAAAGATGGAGGAAAATTCTTCAAAGTAGCCAAAGAGGCTACTAAAAACAAGCCATTTGTGGTGTTAAAGGGGGGAGTTACTGAGGCCGGTGCTAAAGCAGCACGCTCTCATAGTGGTGCTATGGCTGGTTCGGCTGTTGTTTATGATGTGGCATTTAGGCAAGCCGGAATTACCCAAGCGATAGATGATAGAGATATGGTCGATTTGATAAAGGCCTTTTCCTTATCATCACTGCCAAAGGGAAGGAAAGTGGGGATAGTAAGTGGTTGGGGAGGGTATGGAGTTTTAGCCTCAGATGCCTGTGCTAAGGGGGGATTAGAGCTACCAGAGCTTCCTGAAGAGACTATAGAGGAGCTAAATCGATTCTTGCCCCCCTTTTGGAGCCATAGAAACCCGATAGATCTTACCGCAGCTGGTATATTTGGGGACTTTGCAACGATATTATTAAAATCCATTGAGGTATTGTTGCGCCTTGAGAACATCGATGCTGTGATTTGCACCGTCCCTGCATTTGGTTCTCTTTTTGAGAGAGTTATCCCCCGAATGGACCCAAATATCTCACCAGACCTCTCGCGGACTTCTATGGCCTCAGTGATACCCTTGGAAAAGGGAATAGCAGAGGATATTGTCAAATTAAAGGAAAAATATAACAAGCCCATAATCGGGGTAGTAATCGGATTTTATGACCAAAAGGAGTCGGAGAGCACCAAATTCCTCGAAGACAATGGGATTCCAGTCTACCAAGCACCACACCAGGCAGCACGTGTTCTATCAAAGCTGGCCGATTATAAAGAATATGTGAGCATGGGGTATCTATGAAAAGCCATACCTTGCCAAGATTTCGCCCCCCCAAGGTAGAATATGAATGGTGGCTGAAGAGATGATAAAGAGGATCGGTCCATGCCCTACCTTGAGGGGTGAGATTATCTCTCCTGGTGACAAATCTATCTCCCACCGCGCTGCTATCCTCAATGGCATAGCTTGTGGGAAGGCGACGATAAGCAATTTCTCATCGGGAGCTGATTGCCTTTCCACTGTTTCCTGCCTAAAGGCCTTGGGGGTGGAACTAAAGCGAATCTCTTCCCTCCCTGTTGCGTTCGAAGTTCAGGGGGTAGGGGGGCAAGGGTTGCATGAGGCTGAAGATGTGCTCCAGGCAGGGAACAGCGCCACTACTATGCGCCTACTTGCAGGGTTACTTGCCACACAATCCTTCCTGTCTATCATCAGCGGTGATAGCTCGCTGCGCTCTCGCCCTATGGGGAGGCTGATCCACCCCCTTCGTTTAATGGGGGCAAGCGTTTGGGGTAGGGGGGGAGATTACCTAGCCCCCCTTGTTATCAGAGGGGGAGAACTCCACGGCATAACCTATTCCCTGCCTGTCCCTAGTGCCCAGCTAAAGTCAGCGCTGATGATTGCTGCTCTTTTTGCTTCGGGGAAAACAGAGATTATCGAAGCTGCCCCTTCTCGGGATCACACTGAGCGATTGCTCCAAACCATGGGGGCAAGAATCGAAAAAAGTGATCGCAGTATTACCATTATTCCCCAGGATATCCCTTTAAGATCTACCGACGTTTGCATCCCGGGGGATATTAGCTCTGCCGCTTATTGGCTGGTAGCCGGAGCAATTCACCCTGACGCTCGCATTAAGGTGCGGGATGTAGGCATCAATCCCACAAGGACAGGCATCATCGATGTTTTATTACAGATGGGAGCAAGGCTGAAAGTCGAAAATCAACACTGGGAAGGAAATGAGCCCGTTGCTGACCTTGTAATTGAATCCAGCGAACTAGTGAGCATTTGTCTTAGTGGTGAGCTAGTTCCTCGGCTTATTGATGAGATTCCCCTAATTGCCTTGGCAGCTTGTAGGGCTAGTGGCACCACACTGATCCAAGATGCAACCGAGCTGCGGGTAAAGGAGGTGGATAGAATTAGTACCACCCTGAAGGAGTTCTCCAAAATGGGGGCAAAGATGGAGGAATTACCCGATGGCATGCTCATTCATGGCGGAAATCAATTGCATGGCAGCCACTGTTCCAGCTATAGAGATCATCGTTTGGCAATGACCCTAGCTGTGGCAGGACTTGTAGCGTGTGGAGAGACAATAATCCACCACGCTGAGGCAGCCGATGTTTCTTATCCTAACTTTTGGCAGGATATAGACAAGCTGAGGCAAACCGCGTGAACTGGTTCACCTCGGCTATGGCAATTTATGGATAGCGACCATATTGGTCTCACCACAATAACTTGGGAAAACCATCGCCAACAAGTCGGTGGCTAAGCAGACGCGTGGATAACGAGAAGCAGAGGCCTTCGATTTTTGTCCTTTCTGGCCCCTCTGGCGTAGGGAAGGATACCATATTAAATAGAATGAAACAACTGGCGTATCCTGTCTACTATGTGGTGACGGCAACCACCCGCCCCCAACGGCCAGGGGAGAAGGAGGGGATAGATTATTATTTTCTTTCCGAGGCAGATTTCCACCGCATGGTAGAGAGGGGAGAATTACTGGAGTGGGCCCATGTGTATGATCACTTCTATGGAGTGCCCAAGCAACAAGTCGAGCAAGCTTTAGCCCAAGGGCAGGACGTCATGATAAAGGTGGATGTCCAAGGGGCGGCCACTATTAAGCGCCTTTTCCCTGAAGCAGTGCTTATCTTCCTTGCCCCCCCTTCCATGGAGGAGCTGGCACAGCGCCTCAGACGACGCGAAACTGAATCTGCCTGTGGTGGGGAGCTACGCATAAAAACTGCCGCAGAGGAAATGAAGAGTTTGCCTCTATTTGATTATGTGGTAATAAACCACCAGAATAAAATGGCACAGACAATCTCTCAGATTGAGGCCATTATCACTGCGGAGAAATGCCGGGTGAAACCTACTCTACCCCTCCATTCTCTCTAGCTCGAAGGCCTTATGCAAAGTACGGACAGCATCCTCTACTCTCCCTTCACCGATAAGGCAAGTGATTCTTATCTCTGAGGTGGTGATGAGCTCGATATTAATACCCGCATCGTAGAGTGCCCTAAACATCCTTGCCGCATAGCCCGGGGTATTTTGCATCCCGGTGCCTATGATGCTGACCTTACCCAACTTGGCATCGGTGGCGCAATATCTAGCTCCAATAGACTTAGCGATTGGCTCGATCAGTTGCACTGCTTTGCCCAAGTCATTGCGGGTGACAGTGAAAGTGAGATCAGTAATTCCGTTGATGCTGGCGTTCTGAACAATAGTATCCACACTTATACCTGCCTGGGCCAAGGACTCAAACAGAGTGGTGGCTATACCAGGCCGATCGGGAACACCAACAACAGTCACCTTGGCTACGTTGAGATCATGAGCAATGCCACGAACCTTGTTTCGCGCCTCCATAGGGATACCTCCCTGAATAATAGTTCCTGAACCTTGGGTGAAGCTGGAAGCTACCAATATTGGTATATTATATAGCTCAGCCAACTCCACAGCTCGAGGGTGTATCACTTTCGCCCCATAGCTGGCTAACTCCAGCATCTCTTGGGAGTTGATTTGGTTTAACTTGCCTGCCTGGGGAACAATACGAGGATCGGCGGTATAAACACCTTCAACATCAGTATAGATTTCACATATGTTTGCCCCTAATCTTGCTGCCAAGGCTACTGCTGTGGTATCTGAGCCACCTCGACCTAAAGTAGTGGTATCCATCTCCTCGGTTATCCCTTGAAAGCCGGCGACGATAACAATGTTATCCTTCTCCAGCTCCTTGAAAATGCGCTGGGGTTCGATGGTGTGGATCCGAGCTCGACTATAATTCGCGTCGGTGTAAATCCCTGCCTGTGCGCCACTGAGGCTGACCGCTTTATAACCTAAAGATTTTATCGCTATAGCCACTAAGGTGCTAGACACAATCTCCCCCGTAGAGAGTAAAACATCCAGCTCCCTTTCATCAGGGTGGTCTGCGACTTGATGGGCAAGATGGATCAGTTCATCGGTAGTATCACCCATAGCAGAAACTACCACCACTATTTGATTGCCCTGTTGTTTGGCTTTCGCCACCCGGGAGACAACATTTTTAACCCTCTCAGCGTTAGCCACCGAGCTACCACCATATTTCTGCACCAACAAAGCCATAGTTGCCCACCTCTTGCCATCGCCGATGCCTCCACCAAACTTAATTGGCCTAGCTTTATTTTACCATACAATCAAAAGCCAACGACCATCCCTGGGAGACTAGCTAAGGTCAAAGTAGCACCGCTTATCCCTTAGCCCTTGATAAATCGCTCCATCAGTTGACAGCCGTCGCTTACCCGTAGGGCGCTTCTGGAAGCATTTCGTTCACCAAAGCCCCTAGCCTCATCAGCCGCAAGCCCCTTGCCACACCAGGCAAAAGGCACCGGGTCGCTGGTATGGGTACGCCTCTCGAGAGGGGTAGAGTGGTCCGGCAGGACCAATATCCGGAAGGGCGGCTGCTCACCAAGCCACTTCCTAATAGGGCCGATAACAAGGTGATCGAAGTTCTCGATAGCCTTGATTTTCTGGTGCAGGTCAGCATTGTGGCTAGCCTCGTCAGGAGCTTCCACATGAACAAAAACAAAGTNTTCCCCCTCCAGATACCTTAGGGCATGATCTGCTTTAGCTTTATAGTCGGTATCGTAATACCCCGTCGCCCCTGGCACCTCAATGGGTTTAAGGCCGATCAGTGTGGCGATCCCCTTGACCAGATCCACCGCTGTGATAACCCCGCCCCCAACCCCGAATCGGTCCCTAAATGAGGGCATCTGGGAGGCAGTGCCTTGTCCCCAAAACCAGAGCATGTTGGCAGGATTTTGCCCTCGAGCCAAGCGAGCCCTGTTGATCTTGTGGCTCGAGAGTAGCTGGTAGGAGCGTTCCATCAGGTCGACCAATTGCTCTGCACCCTCTCCTTGAGGCAGGTTTTGGTTGACCGCCTCACCGAGCGCATCATGCGGTGCAGTACAACTAATCCGAATTAGATTCTCATCCTTAATCACGCAAAGATGGCGATAGCTTACCCCGGGAAAGAACTTGATAGACTCGGTTCCCAACTGTTGAGCTACAAATCTGATCAGTTCTGCCGCATCCGTAGTGCTGATATGCCCGCCACTGTAATCGGCGATACGTCCCTCGTGCACTGTAATTAGATTGCAGCGAAAGGCTATATCCTGCGGAGCTAACTCAATCCCCAGTTTGGCTGCCTCTAGTGGACCACGCCCCGTATAATACTGTCTGGGATCATAGCCAAGGATAGAAAGAACGGCCACATCTGAGCCAGGAGCAAACCCTGGTGGGATCATTTGGGCTAAGCCTAGCTGCCCCTGCTGGGTGATCTCATCCATATTTGGTGTGTTAGCTGCCTCCAGGGGAGTACGACCATCCAGCTCCTTGAGTGGATAATCTGACATCCCGTCTCCTACTAGTACAGCATATTTCATCTTCTAGTTAACCGCAAAGTTCTTTATACCTCTCCCTTCAAGGGAGAGGTATCCTATACGAAGTTGTGCGAAAGACTTCAATTACAGCTAGTTCTTTCTTGAGGCATTGCTGGTTATGTACTTGCTTGCTATTCACACAAGGAATATAATGTCCCTTGCGGGGCGTAGCGCAGTCTGGTAGCGCGCAGTGTTCGGGACGCTGAGGTCGGAGGTTCAAATCCTCTCGCCCCGACCAGAGGAAAAGATGGGAGCATCAGATTAAGTTCTCTCCTCTTGCTTAGCTTCCTCCCACAAGGTATTCAGTTCCTCAAACGAGAGGCTGTTAATGGTGAGTGCCCGCCTTCGGCAAACCTCCTCCAGGTAACGAAAACGGTGATAAAACCTCCCATTGGCCAGCCGAAGTGCTTCCTCTAAATCCACATCCTCTCTTCGGGCAATATTGGCTAAGGTGAACAATATATCACCAAATTCCTGTACCCTTGCCTGATGGTCGGGGGCTTGCTGAAGCTCATTCACCTCTTCGGCTAATTTATCAATAATCCCCGCCACTTCCTGCCAATCAAAGCCAACTCGGGCCACTCGATGCTGAATCACTTGACTGTAGGCTAAAGCAGGCATCCCCTTGGGTAGGCCAGAGAGAATGGATGCCCCTTTGCGTTCCTCTTGCTTTAACACCTCCCAGTTTGCAGCTACTTCTTGCGCATCTTTTCTCTTCGCTTCTCCAAAGACGTGAGGGTGGCGACGGATGAGCTTGGTATTAATACCCTGGAGCACATCCCCGATATCAAAAACACCCGACTCACCAGCAAGCTGAGCGTGGAGCACTATTTGCATTAGAAGGTCACCTAACTCCTCACACAACTTCTGATTATCACCCTGGTCTACTGCTTCTATAACCTCATAGCACTCCTCTACCAGACTTGGCTTAAGTGAAAGGTGGGTCTGCTTCTGATCCCAGGGGCAACCCCCAGGACCACGCAGCTTAGCAATGGTATCGACTAATGCGGCAAAGCTATTCAGATTCTTTTCTGTGGACAAAAGTTATCTCCCCTGTTTGGTCCCCAAAAGTGGCAAAACTTTCTGGTGGTTGATTTAATGGCAACTATCACAGCTAGTCGCGGTGCAGCCGCTACACGAGCTGGTGGAGAAAGTCGCCTCTTCGCCCTTAGACAAGGAGGCAAATTTAGACAACACCCGCTGAGCCTCGCCTTGGCAGTGAGGGCAAGCAGCACCTTGCTCAGCACAGCTCAATGGGCGTAGTAACTCAAACCTAAACTCACATTTGGGGCAAAAGTACTCGTAAATAGGCATTTCACCCTTCCTTTGCAAATCTACAATCTTTTGTCCACGATATAGGCAGCAAACCTCATCCGGGTAGATACCGTACTATCATATTCAAAGGAAACCGATCATCAGCCGAATCTCTGATTCGGCTGATGATAAGGAGCAAAACAAACTTTCCGTGGGGAATTATTTATGTAGCCGCTGCCACCGGGTTCTCTTCAATAATTTCTTATGCTTATGTTTAGCCATCTTCGATTTTCGCCACTTACGAACATTACCCATATAGATTACCTTTCATCACTTTGTCATCTACCTTAGCTGAATACTCTAGAGGACTAGATTTACCCTCCGATCCTCGCTGGTTTCGCCTGAGCATATCGAGGAAAGCTTCAATCCTGGTTTGCAGGTGCTGTGTCAGCGTATAGTCAGCATTTCCCTCCACGGCTATGATTGGCAGCTTAATTGCGTGACGAAAGATAATGTCACCTATCCCTCGATGACAGAAAGCTTGAACATAATGAATCACTCCGTCCACACGGCGACGGCTCAGTTCGGGGATTATATCATCGAGCCGACCAAATATAGAATAGGGATAGGTATAATAAGTATATTGCTCGGCCAGTGATTCTGCCCTCTGGAGCATAGCGAACTGGCGCTGAACTTCATTAAACACCACTCTGGCTCCATTATACTCTAAATAGCGGTAAAAGTCTTGGCCAAATATAGGGGGTACTCCAACATAAGCAAGACGAATCATACCCTCACTATAGGGCACTCGCTTTTGACACTGAGCCAAAAAATGGCTTAACATGCGCTCATACTGTTGGTGATCTTGAGCAAAGTCAGAGCTCCTGACCAGCCAGAGGTGATTCTCTTCGCCACTAACTACCCCATCTTGCCAAGTGAGCCCATCAAGTTCCGAGGCTAAGCGGCGACAGGGAGCAAGTTCTTCCCTCACCCTCTCCGCTGCCGCCAAAGTGGTGCCTAGAGAGTCAGCCAAGGCTTCCAGACAGTAACGCATACGAGATACGTTGGGCCTCTCCGGATAGGCAAAGGGGATAACCTTAAGGCCTTTGAGTTTAAGCACCTCCATAAGCATTATGGTATTGGAGCAATCCCCGGTGGTGACGCAAAGGATGGTGTCAATGCCACAGTCAACCACGACACCGTAAATACCCTTGATCCAGGTGCAGCAATTCTGAGGGAAGCCGTCTCGCTCGGCAATATTCACTAGCCGTTCAGGATCTGGGTCGCTAATAAAAACATTATTCAGATCAACAGGCCTATACCCTGCCGCCAATAACACCTCTATGGGAATTGTGGTGGTAATGCCAATTTGCTTCATTGTTATAAAAATTAAACCTATCTGAGGAGCTCTACAAATTCCTCCGTTGTTAACTCTGTATCACGAAGTATCTTTGTCAGCAGCTCACACCCTATACCTTCACCTGTGTGGATAGGAGCTACCCTAGCCCTGCTATCATAGTGTCTGAGATAAATACGCCTCCCCTTCCGTCCCACCTGTTGAAAGCCAGCCTTCTGGAAAGCTTTTGCTACCTTGTCGCAGAAACAACTAGAGACCTATGCACGCTGCCCACATGATGGTCATCTTCATCCTCATCAATGATGGGAGTAAATTCGTTTATCAATTTTCTATCTCCGGTGCCTTACTGTAGGCCTATAAGGGGCTATAAAGTATAACATCTCTGCGGACTTTATCCACCTTCCCCTCCGTGAACAGCAGTTCGAGGTGGGCAAGGGTTTCCATTGCCGCCAGCCTCTTATCTAGGGGAGATAGTTCCTCAAAAGGAACAATAGCATCATTCAATATCCACTGGATTTTTGCCGCTGTTTGGTAGCCTGTCTTGGCTCCTTGTTCTAGAGCATCTAAAGCATCAGATTTCCTTTTCTCATGGTGCTCGAGCAATTGCTCAATCCTTGCCTCAAAATTGCTGAAAACATCCTCATGTGCTGGCAAAACAAGCTCAACATCCAGTTGCTTGAGGGCAGTTAGAGAGTCAAGGTAATCTCCTAAAGGGTTATCTCCTGACTGGGGATGCAAGCCTATATTAGGGGTGATATTAGGCAGTATATGATCCCCACTAAGCAACAGTTTCCTCTTTGGCTCATAAAGGCAGATGTGGCCGGGGGAATGCCCTGGGGTCCAGATTACCTCAAAATTGAACCGACCGGTGGAGATTCTATCGCCACCATGTAACGTTATCTCGGGTAAAGATGGCAAAACAAAGTCTCTTACATTGAATGACACCTTCTGGAGAGTAGGCACCTCCGCTTCAGGTACCCCGTTAAGGCGAAGCCACTCTGCCATCTCGGCCAAAAGACCTTTAGGATGTATATACCTAGACTCAATGAGATCTTTCTCCACCTGGTGCAGGGCAAGCTTCGCCCCGCTGAGTTGTTTGATCCTGCCGGCTAAACCATAGTGGTCAGGATGAAAGTGAGTAACCACTATCTGAGTGATGTCTTCAAAGCCAATCCCCACCTCCCCTACTTGCTTCTCCAAAGCGTCAAAAGCTTCAGGAACGTTCCAGCCGGTATCGACCAAAAGCCAGCCATTATCACCTTGAGCAAGGTAGGCATTGAGATGGCCTAAAGGGTTACCAGGGATAGGCACCTTCAACTGATGAATACCGGGCACGATTTCCACTTGTGTTAACCTCCACATTCAAACTCAATATGGCGAATATTTTACTCTGTTAAACTGTGGGAAGCAATAGGCAACTTATATAGTAACTAGTTCCATAAGCTCAGCGACATTTGGCACTTCGTCTAGGTGGAGTAAAGATTCCACCGCTTTATCCACTTTGCCTTGGGGTAAAGCCCTCGAGGTATTGCTGCGAAACTTGGCCACCAGCTCATCATCGCTAAGCCTAAATTGAGGTGGCGAGTGGGTGCCCTTGGCGAACATTGTTTCCTGCCTAAAGGTCTGCCCTTTAGCCACAACCTCAACTAGAGATAAGTCTGTCCTTGGGTTTTCCCGAAATTTTGCTTCAAATTCTGGATGGGGAGCAAAGTTTACTTTGCCCATAAATTCTATTATTTTAGGGTCGTTGATTGTCTGTGTATCCTGCCAATTGCCAAGCCCGACTCTATAAGCGGCTGCCGCAAAAGGATAGGCTGTGCTGAACTGAGCCCCGATAGAGGTCGTTATCTCCCTGTTTCTAAAAACCGGAAAGTCAAACCCAGGGTTAGAGAAAACCTTCACTTGCTCTATATCTTCAGGGTGAAGATTGTTCTCCTCAATAATCTTAATAAATCCATCCAAGCCGCTGTGCATCAGGCGGCAGCAAGGATAGGGCTTATAATGGGTGGCAAGGAAGCTCCACCTATCTCCTAATTTATCTGACAACCTTTGGGGATCCCATTGAGCCTGGGGCATAAATTCCCAAAAGCCATGCTCCCCGTCAAATACCCCCTTATCTCCGGTATAGCCCATTTCAGCTAGTAGCACGGCGAGAATCTCTGCTTGAGCCATTGAGCCAGCAGGGGCATACTTAACCATAGACGGAGGTAGGGCGTAAGAGAATCTCATTGAAACGGGGGATGGCGCCATATAGCAAGCTAGACCCAAGGCGTGAGCCATCTTCTCCTTGTCCAGCTTGACTACCTTCCCTGCACCTGCTGCCCCCCCTATTACACATAGGTTGAGCCCATAGAGGGTTGCGTAGCCTACACTAGTTATTGCCCTGCCTAATCTAGCTGAAAGCTCGTGAGCCAACACATTAGCTATAATTAAATCCTTGCCTGAAGCTCCGGCACTTTCAGCCAAGGCTAATGTTGCTGGGATGACGTAAGGTGAGACATGCGATGGGATCAGCAGGGCATCCATATCTAGGGCATTAATCAATTCTCCATTGGCGAAAGCGGCACTGGTGCACGATACCTTATCCCCCACACCCACTATGGTTGATTCCGCTGGCCCCCCCAATCGCCGGGCAAGCTCTACAGCATACTTCCCCTTATCAATGGCCAGCCCAGCAATGGCTACCCCGATAGAGTCCAACAGAACCCGCTTCGACTCTTGCACTACCAAGGGGGGCAGATCCTCATGCCGAATGTCGACTATAAAGTCCACTAATTTTTGCATTATCATCGTTTTGTCTCTTCTCGGTTAGGGACGCACCTGCCCGCTACCCAATATAATCCATTTATAGCTAGTCAGCTCTTTCAGCCCCAAGGGACCTCGGGCATGGAATTTCTGGGTGCTGATGCCCACCTCTGCCCCCAGCCCAAATTGCCCTCCATCGGTAAATCGGGTGCTGGCATTGGCATAAACACAAGCAGCGTCAACCTCATTGAGAAAGCGCATGGCATGGGAGTAGTCTTCAGTGACAATAGCCTCAGAATGTCCCGAACCATAGCGCTCAATATGCCCCAGAGCTTCGTCGAGAGAATCTACCACCTTAACGGCAGCAATCAAGGCCAGAAACTCCTTGCCCCAGTCCTCTGTGGAGGCGGGGACTGGCCGAAGTGTAGGAATAGGCTTTAATATATCAAAAGCACGCTCATCACAATGCATTTCCACCCCAGCCTTGCCCCACTCTGAGGCAATCAGCGGCAAGAATTGGTCGGCGATTGAGATATGGACCAAGAGGGTGTCTAGGGCATTGCACACTGTAGGGCGTTGCACCTTGGCATTATAGGCAATAGCTACCCCCTTATCTAGGTTAGCGCTGGCATCAATGTAGGTGTGGCAGACTCCTACCCCGCCAGCTAATACCGGCATAGCTGCGTTTGAGGCAACAAACTTGATCAGTGCTGCTCCTCCCCGAGGAACCATAAGGTCAATAATGTGGTTCATTTTGAGCATGTGGTCGACCAATATTCGCTCTGGGGAATCAATAAGCTGCACCGCCCCATCAGGTATCCCGGCGTGATAGGCAGCATCCTGCACCACCTTGGCTAGTGCCATATTGGAGTGTATCGCCTCCTTGCCGCCACGAAGGATTACCGCATTGCCTGACTTTAAGCACAGTACAGAAATATCTATGGTGACATTGGGTCGGCTCTCATAGATTGTGCCGATCACCCCCAAAGGCACCGTTTTTTTACCCACTTGCAGGCCATTGGGCAGGGCGCGCATGTCGAAGACCTCACCTACCGGATCGGGAAGAGCGGCCACCGCTTTTATATCCTGAGCTATGGCAGAAATTCGGTCCGGGGAAAGCAGCAACCGATCGAGCATGGCAGGAGCCATCCCCGAAGTGGAGGCCTGGTCAAGATCCCTGCGGTTAGCTGCCAGAATCTCCTCTTGGTGTGAGATGAGACTCTGGGCAATATCGACTAATGCCCGATTCTTAACCTCAGCAGAAAGGTGAGCTAGTTTGCGCGAAGCAGCCTTAGCCGCCTTGCCCTTAGTCTCCAGTTGCTCTATATCAGATACCATTGTCCCTCCGCACTTTAGGTGCCCTCAGTATACCAAGAAGGGGAGAGGTTGACAATTCAACTTATTGTTAACCGCATAAATGCTTAGAGAAACTTCATTATACTTTTGTGTCGTTGCGAGGCACAAACCGTCCACGCAATCCGCGAGGTAAGACCACCACGACGAGATTGGTTCGCTTGCAATCACAGCGGGGAAGGCGACAATGCGACACCTTCACCAAGAAGATACTATGAGCCATCTTGCGAAGAACTGTGATTTTCCAAAAGCTCGTTACCTCTAGCTATGCTGTGACCGAGAAAGGGCTATGATGTTAAGAGGATATTATGTGATTGACCTTGACGAGATTTCCCCGGTGCCAGGATGAAGAGGAAATCTAGTGAATATTTACCATATCAGCTATGCGCCTTCAGAAGGGAATTGCTTCATTCACTTCTGGGGCGGTGATATGGAATGTAGGAGTATGCTTGTCAGGCTGTCCAGAAAGTGTCATTGCGAGACCATTTCGACGAAGTCGGAAGGCGAAGCAATCTCGGAGATTGCCACGGGCTTCGCCCTC
>JGI24724J26744_10000960_pt1 | contig 20114 bp, 16 predicted proteins | sample Cruoilmetagenom7_FD_26744 | JGI IMG/M metagenome (IMG submission 26744) | reverse complement strand
CACCATTTGAAGCGCGCCCGTAAGGGGGTATGAGAAACCCGACAGATTATTCGTTGCGGATATCTTCGACAATAGCGCGCATGTTTTTCAGCGGCAAATACCCCCGCACCAGTTGATTTCCCATAATAAACGTCGGCGTGCCCGAAATTTTCAAGCGCTGCCCAAGGGCGCGGTTTGCCTGAATGGCTTGGGTCACTTCGCTGCTTTCCATTTTGGCCATCACCGCATCAGTATCCAGATCATGCTCATTTGCCATATCGATCAACGCCTTATTGCTGGGCGTGCCGCGTAATTCCATCAGGGCGGTGCTGATTCTTTCATAGGCTTCGGGGCCTGACACCATCAACGTGGCCAGTGCAAAATTGGCCGTGGTTAGGGAGTCCGGTCCCAAAATCGGGAATTCCTTATAGATCAGGCGGATGTTGCCATCTGAGGCAACCAGTTCGATAACTTCGGGGTGGGCGCGTTTGCAATAGGGGCAGCGGTAGTCGGAAAACTCGACAATGGTGATATCACCATCCGGATTACCACCGACATAGGACACGCCGTCGTTGTAGATTGCATCGGCATTTTCCAGCAGCAGGGCGGTATCGCTGCTGGCTTCCTCGGTGGCTTGGCGATCTTCCAGAACGGAAATCGCTTCAAGCAGCACTTCGGGGTTTTCCATCAAATAGGCCCGTACTTCGGCGCGAAATACATCGCGCTCAGTGTCGGACATGTTGATGATGTCGGTGGCAAAAGCTGGGTTCACAACAGTTAGTGCGGCAAATACTGCCGACAAGAAGAGGCGTTTCATATAAGGTATTATCTCCGTTTGGATGCGGCCTTGGCGGCGCGTATGACGTCTTGTGCCCTGTTCCAGCCGACAGAGCCACGCGGCAAAAGGCCCGCGGCGCGTGTGGCGTGAAGTCCGGCGTCTTTTAATCGACCTTGTATCGCATAACGTTCGGCCGTGGCCAGAGAAGCCATGCCGTTATTTCCCGATTTGGCATAAGCCACAGCCAGATCGCGCATCATGCGGGCGTCTTGGGGATCACGAGCGCGGGCCTTTTCTAGTGCGCCAAGCGCCTTTTTGATACTGGGGCCGGTATTTTGGGCCAGCAAGGCGCGGCCATATCCGGCCAGTATCAGCGCCTCGGACGGGGCCAGCGNGACCGCTCTGGCATAAGCGGCAGCTGCGGCTTTGGCTTGGCGGGATTCCAACAGAATTTGCCCCTTTAGTTCATGCGCATAAGGGTCGTTCGGGCGCGCTGCAATCAGTGCATTCACCGCTTTTAGGGCCTTTTTCAAATTAGGGGTCTTATGATGGGAAACAGCTTGCATCATCAACGCGACATCTGCAAATCCAACCTTTTTGGCCTCGCGCAGCCCCCATTTCGGGTTGCGGATAAAGGCGCCTAATTTGCCACGAGTACGGGCATACCAATAGGCCGAATTTGGATCGGGTTTGCCTTGCGGGCTATAGGCGGCGGCNTAGCCTTTGANGGCGCGCAGACGATCCCGCGACAGGGGGTGGGTTAGGGCNTAGGGATCACGGCGTTCGACCGACAGTGCGTCTTGACCTCGAAATATATCAAGCACATCAACCATGGCCGAAGGGCTAATGCCGGCGTGGGCCATATAGCGGGCACCGGCTTGGTCGGCCGAGTTCTCCTCGGATCTCGAGTGCGACATCAAAACGCGCTGTGCGCTGCTCATCGTGCCAACCGCAATCCCACCTGCGGCCGCGCCATTACCCGTCGTTGCCGCGGCCACCGCTGACAGCAACATCCCAAGGCCAGCGGCGGTTTTGGCGGATTTCATATTAAGCAAACGCCGCGAAATGTGGCCGTTGGTAATATGGGCGGCTTCATGGGCGATTACCGCTTGCAGCTCTTCAGGGGTTTTCAGTTTTAAAATCAGGCCGGAATGAATGAACATATGCTGGTTATCAACCACAAAGGCATTCAAAGAAGAATCCTTGATGACCAGTATTTTAACTCGGTTCGCGTTCAGCCCTGCCGCGTGAAAGATAGGTTGGGCNAGACGGCGCAAGGCATATTCAATTTCAGCATCACGGATCAGCGTTTGGGCCCGCGCTNGCGTTGCAAACACAGCAAATGACGCGATCAACAGGATCGCACCCATAGAGAAGCGTTTGATTTGGATGACTGCCATTGACCTTCATTCCTTGAGTTGGGACAAAGCCCCTGAATTAGGTCGCAGTTTGAGAGGGTTGAATGAAAACATCAAGTCGAAGCGTTGTTGATCCCTTTATTGTGATGGATGTGATGGAGGCCGCGCGTGCAGCCGAGGAGGCGGGGCGCCACATTATCCACATGGAAGTTGGCCAGCCGGGCACCGGCGCACCGTTGAGCGCGCGGGCGGCTTTGGCGTCAGAGATGCGGGATCAGGCGATGGGCTATACCGTGGCCTTGGGTTTACCTGAACTGCGAGCACGGATCGCCCAACTATATAAGGACTGGTATGGTGTAANGCTGGACCCGTCCCGGGTGATTGTGACACCGGGGTCGTCGGGTGCGTTCATTTTGGCCTTTACCACGCTGTTTGATGCGGGCGCACGGGTGGGGCTGGGCGAACCTGGCTACCCATCCTACCGGCAAATCCTGTCGGCACTGGATTTAACGCCTGTTGGCATCCAGACCTCGGTGCAAAACCGTTTGCAACCGGTTGCGGATGATCTGCAAGGTCTGGCATTGGACGGGTTGATTGTAGCTTCGCCTGCGAATCCCTCGGGCACCATGTTGGACCGCGGTGCGATGGAGGGGCTGATCACCTCTTGTGCGGACCAAGGCATCAGCTTTGTGTCAGACGAGATTTACCACGGCATTCAATACGAGGGCCGTGCAGTCAGCGCGCTGGAGGTCAGTGACGATATCTATGTGATCAATTCATTTTCCAAGTATTTCTCGATGACCGGCTGGCGGGTGGGCTGGATGATTGTGCCGCCGGATCATGTGCGGGTGATCGAGCGGTTGGCGCAGAACATGTTCATCTGCCCCTCGCATGCGTCACAAATNGTGGCGCTGGCGGCGATGGATTGCGAGNATGAGCTGCAAGACAACATGGTGGTCTATCGCAAAAACCGCGAGTTGATGCTGGAGGGGTTGCCCAAAGCTGGCTTTGACAAAATAGCACCGCCAGACGGGGCATTTTACATCTACGCGGATGTGTCGGACATTACGACCGACAGCCGCGCCTTTGCCGCCGAGATTTTAGAACAGGCTGGCGTTGCAGTGACACCAGGGTTGGATTTTGATCATGTGCGCGGGGCGGGCACCTTGCGGTTTTCCTATGCGCGGGCGACGGCGGATATTGTCGAAGGGTTGGCGCGATTGCAGCAGTTTATGCGTAAACGCGGCACTGGTTAATGCGGCAGGATACCTTATAGTCATCTGCAAAACAGTCACCCAACAAGAGGGACAAATGAGCAGCGTAGCACGAATTCTGGTTATGATNATNGGGTTTTGGGCGATGGCCGCACAGGCTCAGGACCTGACGGCTTTGGCGCGAATAGATGCGACGCGATCGTTCATTCGGGATGCGGGGCGCAGCGGTTTGAGTATTGATCTGCATATCACCCAAGCGGTGCCGTATCGGGTGTTCACGTTGGATGATCCCCNCCGGTTGGTGGTCGATTTTCGCGAAGTGAACTGGGACGGCATCAAAGCCGAAGCGTTGTTGAGCGGCGACAATGCGCTTGCGGTCCGGTTCGGGCTGTTTCGGCCAGGCTGGTCACGCATGGTGGTTGATTTGGCCACGCCCATGATGGTGCAGGCAGCGGGCATGGTGACCGACCCCAATGATGGCGAAGCAACGGTGCAATTGCGCCTGGGCGCGATGGATGCTGCCAAGTTTACCGCCAATTCAGGCGCGCCCGAGGGGGTGCAATGGGGCCAGCCGCAGATTGCGAATGTGCCTGAATTGATCCAGCGCCGGACCGGCGAGGGGCCGTTGGTGGTGGTGATTGATGCAGGGCATGGCGGCATTGATCCGGGGGCCGAGAAAGGCGACCAGAGCGAGGCCAAGCTGGTCCTGACCTTTGCACGCGAATTAAAAGAGGTTTTAACGCGCTCTGGCAGATTTACCGTGGTGATGACCCGCGTTGAGGACATCTTTGTGCCGCTGGAGATGCGCGTCAGCCTTGCGCGGGCGGCGGGTGCGGATGTGTTTTTGTCGCTACATGCCGATGCCTTGAGCGAGGGAAACGCGGCGGGCACAACGGTCTATACCTTGTCAAAAGAGGCTTCGGATGCGGCGTCGCAAACATTGGCCGAGCGCCATGAACGCAGTGATCTGCTGGCCGGAATTGATCTGGCCAATCAGGACGATGTGATTGCGGATGTGTTGATGGATTTGGCGCGGCGCGAAACCGCCCCACGGGCCGGTAAGCTGGCGGATCAAATGGTCATCAGCATTCGCGAGGCCGTGGGTAAAATGCACAAACGTCCACGCCAGTCTGCTGGGTTTTCGGTGCTCAAGGCGCCCGATATTCCATCGGTGTTGATTGAACTAGGGTTTTTGTCCAATCCGACCGATTTGAAAAACCTGATGTCGCCAGTCTGGCGCGGCCGGGCGGCAGACGGGATTCGCAAGGCTTTGACAATATGGGCAGCATCGGATGCCGCCGAGGCACAACTTTTACGTCAATGAGGTGCGTTTGGCCGCGTAAACTGGCGCAAATCTGCTTATTTTAACGCATCACGTTTTGACCCTTGGGGGTTGCGTGACTATATACTGAAGGAACCACTGGCTGGAGAGCGGGCATGCTCAGAACAACGTTATCATTTTTCGGCGCTATATTTAGCTGGCTGACGATCGCCGCCTTTATGGGGGCGCTGACGCTGGGTGCTATTTTCTGGATGTATAGCCGCGATTTGCCCAGCCACGAGTCGCTGGCACAATACACCCCGCCAACCATCAGCCGGATTTATTCGGGCGAGGGGCGGATCATTGACGAATTCGCCAAAGAGCGCCGTCTGTTCGTGCCGATCGAAGATGTGCCCGATTTGGTAAAACATGCGTTCATTTCAGCCGAGGACAAGAATTTTTACAATCACAAGGGTTATGATGTTCTGGGGATTGTCAAAGCGGCTGTCGATGCGGCGCGGGGTGGGCGTTTGCGCGGGGCCTCGACCATTACCCAGCAGGTGATGAAGAACTTTTTACTAAGTTCCGACCGTTCTGCAGAACGTAAAATCAAAGAGCTGATCCTTGCATCTAGGTTGGAACAAACCCTGAGCAAAGNCAAAATTCTGGAACTGTATCTGAACGAGATTTTTCTGGGACAGAACAGTTTTGGGGTGGCTGCGGCTGCGCAAACCTATTTCAACAAAACGCTGGATCAGTTGTCCCCACAAGAGGTGGCCTATCTGGCGGTTCTGCCCAAAGCGCCGTCGCGCTATCATCCGGTGCGCCAGATGGAACGTGCTGTGGTGCGGCGAAATTTCGTGCTCGAGGAAATGTTTGAAAACGGCTATCTGACCAAGACGGCCTATGAAGACGCCATAGCGGCCCCACTGTTAACGGTGCAAAACGGCGACTTTGACAGTTTCAAAATGGCATTGCCGCCGCGCGATTATTTCACCGATGAAATNCGCCGCCAGCTGACCCGTGANTTTGGCGAGGGTGAATTTTTCTCGGGCGGTCTGAGCATTCGGGCAACGATTGATCCCGAGATGCAGGTTGAAGCCGCCAAGGCCTTTCGTACCAAGTTAGAGGAATATGACCGTGGCACTGGCCTGTGGCGGGGCACCAACGAGGTTTTGGCNGCCGAGGCTCTGGTCGACGAGGCAAGCTGGCGCGCCGCATTGGCCGATGTACGGGTCGCGCGCGATGTTGATCTGGAGAGCAAGTGGCATGTTGCCGTGGTGCTGGAAGTGACCAACAAGGGCGCACGCGTCGGGATAGAAGATGTTGACGTGGACGCAGATGGAAATTGGGTGCCTGCCAAAGATATGACATGGGCCCGCAAGCGGCTGGAAAATGGAAAACTTGGCCCCAAGGGCAAGTTGCTCACCGTCGGTGATGTGGTGCATATCCGTGCCATAGTGGCGGATGCTGACAGCAGTTTCATCCGTTGGTCCCTGCGCCAGATCCCCGAAATTCAGGGCGGGTTCATGGCGATGGACGTGCATTCTGGCCGTGTTATCGCCATGCAGGGCGGGTTTTCCTATCAACATTCGGTGTTCAACCGTGCAACCCAAGCGCAACGCCAGCCTGGTTCGAACATTAAACCGTTTGTCTATGCCGCCGCGCTGGACAGTGGCTATACTCCGGCAACTATTGTGGTCGATGCGCCGATCGAGATCGAAACCAATCAGGGCGTTTGGCGACCGATGAATGCCTCCCACCAGTTTTACGGACCTACGCCATTGCGCACTGGTATCGAGCAGTCACGCAACATCATGACCATCCGTCTGGCCAGTGAAATCGGCATGGATGTGGTGGCGGAATATGGCGAGAAATTCGGGCTTTACGAGCGGATGGACCCGTTTTTGTCCAATGCTCTGGGCAGTCAGGAAACTACTTTGATGAAGGTGGTGACCGGTTATGCGATGATTGCCAACGGCGGTGAGCGGATCGAGCCAACGCTGGTTGACCGCGTGCAGGACCGCTATGGCAACACCATTTACCGGCGTGATCAGCGGGTCTGTGAGGATTGTCAGCTGGCGTCCTTGCCTGCAGGTCAAGCGCCGACGATTATATCCAATCGCGAGCAGGTGATTGACGCGATCACCGCCTTCCAAATCCGTTCGATGATGCAAGGCGTGGTCGCCCGCGGCACCGCCAGCGGGCGCATCAATCTGGGCGTGCCGGTGGCCGGCAAAACAGGGACCACCAATGACGCCAAAGATGTGGTTCACGGGTTTCACCTCGAACATCGTGGCGGGTTGTTATATGGGCTTTGACACCCCGCGCTCTTTGGGACGTGGTGCTTTTGGCGGCTCGATGTGTGCCCCGGTTTTCAACCAGTTCATGAAACACGCCACTCGCAAATATGGCGGCGGCAAATTTGCAGTGCCTCCGGGTGGTCATTTTATCAAGATCGACCGCTTTACAGGCGCTCGTCTATTGGATGACGCATCAGGGCCAAATGTGGTCGCGGAATATTTCCGTGATGGCGAAGATCCGGTGTTTGGCATTACCTTTGATGGTGGGTTTGCAATGGGGGCTAATCTGCCTTTGTTCAAAGAGGTCGAGGCCGTAAAATCGGTGACCACCTCAAGCGGCAATACCGTCAATCTGGGTGGCAAGGCCACTTTTGGCACATTGTCGTCGGGTGGGTTGTATTGACGGGGCTGCTTGTCTGATCCGTCCCGTATTGCTATTACCCAGATTCAAGACTTAATCCCAAAAAACCAAAGGCGACCCAGATGCGCGCAGAAATTGAAAACACCGTTGCGGCCATTGAAAAATCAATCGATTTGCTGCGCCAGCGCATGGATTGGGACACTGCCAAACATCGTATGGAAGAGTTCGACGCGCGGGTCGAAGACCCGACCCTGTGGGATGATCCTGACAAAGCGCAAAAACTGATGCGGGACCGGCAAGCACTGCTGGATGCGATCAAAACCTATGAAGACATCAAACAAGAGCTGTCTGACAATGTAGAAATGATCGAGATGGGCGAAATGGAGGGCGATCAGGAAATTGTCACCGAAGCCGAAAATGCCCTGATCAAGTTGGCCAAACTGGCCGCGGAAAAAGAATTGGAGGCTTTGCTGAATGGCGAGGCCGATGGCAATGACACATTTCTTGAAATCAATTCGGGGGCTGGCGGCACCGAGAGCTGTGACTGGGCCAATATGCTGGCGCGCATGTATGTGCGGTGGGCCGAAAAGAAGGGCTACAAGGTCGAGTTGCAAAGCGAGACGGCGGGCGAGGAAGCGGGCATTAAATCGGCCGCCTACAAGATCAGCGGGCCGAACGCCTATGGCTGGCTAAAGTCCGAAAGCGGGGTGCACCGGCTGGTGCGGATTTCTCCATTTGATTCAGCGGCCAAGCGCCACACATCGTTTTCCTCGATTTGGGTCTATCCTGTGGTCGATGACGACATTGATATCGAGGTCAATCCATCCGATATCCGCATTGATACCTACCGATCATCCGGGGCGGGCGGGCAACACGTCAACACCACGGATTCCGCCGTGCGTATTACCCATATTCCGACCAACATTGTGGTGACCTCGTCGCAAAAATCCCAACACCAGAACCGCGATATTGCCATGAAAGCGCTAAAGTCGCGACTGTATCAGATCGAGCTGGACAGGCGCAATCAGGCCATCAATGAGGCCCATGAAAACAAGGGCGACGCGGGCTGGGGCAACCAGATACGCTCCTATGTTTTGCAGCCCTATCAAATGGTCAAAGATCTGCGCACCAACTACGAGACTTCGGATACCCAAGGCGTGCTGAACGGTGATCTGGATGCCTTTATGGCCGCCACACTGGCCATGGATGTGGCTGGAAAATCGCGTGCCCAGGCCCAAGGCACCGACTGAAACGGACCATTGCTGTCACATAAGCCCCGAAGCCGCAGATTTTTCTTGCCGAATACGCATGTCCCCCATTAGCCTTCTAGGTGCGAATGGGAGAATAATGAATGACTTTAGAAAATGCCGGGGCACCTTCGAAGGTGCCCGAGATACATGTTATTACAATATCAATATTAAAATCAGCCCTAAAGGCGGGCTGGAGCGATTTCATGGCCTACCCGCTGTTTGGTTTGTTCTTTGGCGGAGTCTACTTTGCTGGCGGGGTTTTGATCTGGTATGTCACTAAATTAACCGGAGATGCTTACTGGATTATGATCCTCGGGTTCGGCTTTCCATTGATCGGGCCGTTTTTGGCGGTGGGTCTTTATGAAATCAGCCGTTGTCGTGAACGGGGGGAAACCCCGACATGGGCCTGCCTGCTGGGTATGGCTTACCGGCAAAAGAATCGCCAGTTTCCGTCGATCATTGTGGTGATCGTGTTCATCTTTATGGTCTGGACTTTTGTGGGGCATATGATTTTCGCGATATTTATGGGGCTGTCAACAATGACCAATGTGTCGTCCTCATTTGATGTGTTTTTAACCGCAAACGGGTTGACTATGCTGGCCGTTGGCTCGTCCGTGGGGTTCATTTTGGCGGGGTTGATTTACGCTATCACGGTGATGGGATTGCCGTTGCTGTTGGATCGCGAGCTGGATTTTGTCACCGCCATGATCGTTAGTTTCCAGACCGTGCTGCAAAACCTGCCAGTGATGTTGTTTTGGGCGGCGATCATTGTCGTGACACTGGCCCTTGCAATGCTGCCGTTCTTTTTGGGCCTGTTGGTGGCGCTGCCGGTGTTGGGGCATGCATCCTGGCATCTCTACCGCGAGGCGCTAAGCCCTGAAGAGTTGGCAGAGGCCTGATTTAATATTGGGAGCCTGAACAACAACGGGCGCCTGCATCTGGTGCGGCGCCCGTTCTATAGTGTTTAACCAAAAGGATCAGATTTTGTCAGCAGGCTTGGCTGCTGCTGGGATCGCTTTGCCCGTTGTTGCCACGCTGAGCGGATCATCCTGACGCTGAACAGAACCCTCAAAGTGGGCCCCGGATTCAATCGCGATCGTTTTGTGAACAATGTCGCCCTCGACACGTGCGCTGGACGTAAGGCGTACCTTCAAGCCCCGCACACGCCCAATGACGCGGCCATTCACCACAACATCGTCAGCCATCACTTCACCTTTGATCGTGGCACCTTCGCCAACAGTCAACAGGTGGGCGCGGATATCGCCGTCAACCTTGCCTTCGATCAGAATATCGCCTGACGTTTTCAGGTTGCCCGTAATGTGTAGGTCCGCAGACAAAACCGATGCTGGCGGCTTTGGCTTCGGGGTTGACGTCTGAAATTCGCCCGTAGGTTTCGGGGCGTCTTTGACGACAGGTTTGTCGGTTGCACCAGCATTCGGGCCTGGTTCATTGATTTTGCTTTTAGAAAACATCTTTTGCTGCCTTGATATAAGTCATCGGGTTTACGGCTTTGCCGCCGACACGAACTTCGTAGTGTAGATGCGTGCCTGTAGAACGTCCTGTATTTCCCATAGCACCAATTTGCTGCCCGCGCGAGACCCTTTGCCCCGACTTTACAAGAATCTTAGACATATGGGCGTAACGGGTTTCGATACCAAAGGCGTGCTGGATCTTAACCAGCTTGCCATATCCCTGACCCCAACCGGCCGAATAGACCACACCATCGGCGGTGGCATATATCGGGGTGCCTTGGGAGGCGGCAAAATCGGTGCCCTTGTGCATTCTGCCCCAACGCATCCCAAAACCGGATGTGAAACGGAATGCTGATTTTACGGGGAGGGCAAAAGGCGCCTTTTGGGCAGCGATGCGGTAAAGATTCAACCGGTCCAGATCATTCAGGATACGGTTGGCCCGCAAAGTAGCCCCGTCTGGTTCCTGACCCATTGTCGAGAAGGACAGGGGGGTCAGAGGGCCGCCTTGGCCGGAATAGCCGGAGCGCACTTGGGAAATCAGGCTTTTGCTGGATAGTCCCGCAGCACTGAACATTTTGTCCAGCGGCTTGACTGAAATCGTCATCGCGTCCTCAAGCTGGGTAAAAATGCGCTCGTTTCGCTCTTTGACCAGCTCGGCCTGAAATTCCAGTTCGCTAGCGTAATCTAAGGCATCCTGCGCATCTTTGGATATCTGGTCGCGCTCGGCTGCGGTGCTTTGCAACGCTGCCGTCAGGAAATCAACGGTGCCAACGGCATCTCCGACGCGGCCTGCAGCGGTTTTACCACCTTGCTCTGTGCCGTTCAGTTGCAGGGACAGGGCTGCACTTTGGGCGCGCGCCTTATCGCGGTCGCTCATGGTGTGACGCAGGGTGGATTGGATCACATCAATGCCTTTTTCCAGCTCGGCGCGACGGTCCTCGGAGGCCAGCAAGGATGACTGCATTTGCGAAATCTGTTCCAGCGCAACGCTAAAACGCTCATGGGCCATTTCCGCCTCTTTGGCGCGCATGTCACGTTCAATCGACAGGGCGTTCAGGCGTGTTTCATAAGAAATCTGCTCGCGCCGGACCTGATCGCGCACATTGCCCGACCCGATGTTATCCATCAACAAAACAGCGGTGGCGACGATGGCCCATGCAAACACCGCAGTGCTGCCAACCCAACCCATCAACTGGGTGCTGGGGGCCAAACGGACGAATTTGGTATCAGTGTCGGAGCGCAAAAACATGCGGCGCTCAGGAAACCAGCGCCCCAGAAAGCCATCAATTTTTGTGAGTGTTCGAGATGTCAAAACTGCTGCCCTATCATTGCTGTCACATGCGGGGGCGTCCCCATAACGCAAACCCGCAAAAAAGGATTAGCGAAATCGACGCATTGGAGCAAGAAATTTGATCCGCTTTGATGAGGTTTCTCATCTAATCACCTGATAAGTGGGCGGTTTTACGCCTATTTTCCAAATTTGACCGATTGTCGCAATCCCAACCGCGACTGGCCGTCGCAGGTGGGGTGTCGATGGTGGTCAGGATAGCGGCCATACCCAAAATCAGGACAGCAATTCGCGCACCGCCAATAGCACCTCTTGGGCGTGGTTTTCAACTTTGACTTTGGGCCAGATTTGGGCAAAATTCCCTGCCCCGTCAATCAATACCGTGGTGCGGGTTATGCCCATGAATTCCTTGCCATACATCTTTTTGGCGCCCCAAACGCCATAGTTTTCACAAACATCACTCTCGGCGTCGGACAAAAGCGGGATCGCCAATTCGTATTTGTCGCGGAACTTGCAATGGTTTGCGATGCTGTCTTTGGAAATGCCATACACCTGCGTGCCAAGGGCCGCGAATTCGGGCATCAATGTTGTGAATGCGCCGGCCTCAATGGTGCAACCGGGTGTGTCGTCCTTTGGGTAAAAAAACAAAACCACCGGTGCTGGACGCAGGTTCGATAGCTGGATTTCAGCGCCTGTATCAGCGGGTAGGGTGAAATCTGGGGCTGTTTGGCCTATTTTTAACATGTCATACCTCTATGTTCACTTTGCAGGTTCAATTTTACTGCGTTACAGGCAAATATACAGGCAAATAAAAAGATAAATAGGATGCTGGGGAAAAAGGCACCTATAAAAGGGCAAAACTTGGGCAATGAGTGAACAAAAGGCCATCAAAGCGCAAAAGCGCAAGAGCCGCCGCAAGCGTGCGGGTTCTGGCCTGTGGAAGTTGGCCAAGCTAACGGTCTTGTTGGTGGCGGCTGGGTTGTTGTTGTTCGCGCTGTCGGGCAAGCCTTTCAAAGCACCAGACTGGATGCAGGCGCGAATCCTGGAACAACTGAATTCTGTGGTGTTGGATGGTGATGTGCAGTTTCAGGGGATTGAGCTGAAATTTGCGAATGGGTTGAGGCCGACAGTGACGGTAGAGAATCTGGTGCTCAGTAACGCAAGCGGCGTTGTTGTTGCCTATGTCTCCTCGGCCAGCGCTTCCTTGTTGTCGGCCGCTTTGATCAAGGGCGAAGTGCGTCCGACCGATGTGCGCGTACAAGAGGCCACGATCAACCTGCGTCGCGCCCAAAATGGCGAATTTGATTTGGGGTTTGGCGTCGAAGTCGGCCAAGTGGGTGCACCGACCGAAACTATGGGCGAAGTGCTTGATAGCATTGACCGTGCGTTTGAAACGCAAGGGCTGTCCACCATTGAGTCGATTGATTTGAGCAAACTGACGCTAAACTTTTCCGATGCGCGTGCGCGGCGCGGGTGGTTATTGTCGGACGGCACATTGCGGCTGGTGCAGGATGAGAAAAAGGTCGGAATCAGTCTCGGGTTTGAACTGGACTATGGTGCTGAACAAACGGCCTCGGCAGAAATGACCTTCGAAACCCAAAAGGGGTCTACAAAGGCCAGTTTTGGGGCCAACGTTTCACGGGTCGCGGCGCGGGATCTGGCCAGCCAAATACCGGCGTTGGCGTGGCTCGGGGTGTTGGATGCGCCAATTTCCGGGGCGATAAGAGCACAAATCGGCGAAAACGGGCTGTTGGGGGATATGAATGGCACGCTGGAAATCGGCCAAGGTTCCCTGCGCCCCACGGATGATGCGCGGGCCTTTGGATTTACCTCGGCGCGGGCCTATTTCGGGTTCGATCAGGCGGCGCAGAAAATCCGGTTTGACGAACTTTCGGTCCACTCCGAGGCCGGAATGCTAAAGGCCGAGGGTCAAGCATATTTGCGTGAATTGACCGATGGCATTCCAAAAGTGATGTTGGGGCAGCTTCGGATACTGGAGGGCCTGATCCAACCCGAGGGCATTTTTGCGGCCCCCGTTGCAATCACGGGCGGGGCTGCTGATTTGAAACTTCGGTTTGATCCGTTTGTTCTGACCGTTGGGCAAGCTGTGGTCGAGGATGCTGAAAACAGCTATTTGATCAAAGGCGATATCAAGGCGGACAAAACCGGTTGGCACGTTGCAATGGACGCCAAAGCCAATGAAATAACGCCTGATCGGTTGATTGCCTTATGGCCTTTGGCCGCGATCCCCGAGACCCGCCGCTGGATTGAAGAGAATGTGAATAGCGCTAGAATATTCAATGTTAATGGTTCTTTACGGGTGAACACGGGAAAAAAACCGATCTATGCGCTTGGCTATGAATTTGATGGGGCCGATGTTCGGTATATGAAATCCTTGCCGCCGGTCAAAGGAGGGTTTGGCCATGGCGCAATCGCGGCGGGGTTGCTGACGGTGGTTGCAAATGGCGGGCAGGTGACGGCACCCGAGGGCGGTGCGCTGGATGTGGCCGGAACGGTTTTCCAGATACCTGACATAGATATCAAAGGCCCGCCAGCGGTGGTTTCACTAAAGGCGCGCGGCCCAATTCATGCCGCCCTGTCGCTGCTGGACCAGCCCCCGTTCGAGGTGCTGTCCAAGGCGCAGCTGCCTGTTGATCTGGCGTCAGGGCAGGCCGAAATTTCCGGCGAAATCCGGCTGCGTCTGGTCAAGAAAATCCTGATTGATGATGTGGACTACGATGTGGCGGCCACCCTATCGAATGTGCGCAGTGACCAGCTGGTTGAGGGGCGCGTGTTAGCGGCTGACAACCTGTCGGTAACGGCAACACCAAGCAACGTTGTGATATCGGGGGCGGGCCAGTTGGGGCAGGTGCCTGTGCAGGGCAGCTGGGTTCAACAGATGGGGCCGGAAAATGCCGGTAAATCGCGTCTTGAAGGCACGGTCGAGCTGTCGCAGCGCTTTGTTGACGAATTTGGTATTGGTCTGCCCAAGGGCAGCGTTTCAGGGGCTGGACTGGGGCGGGTCGAGATCGATTTGCGCCGTGGGGAGGCGTCAAAATTCAGGATGGTGTCTGATCTGAACCGCGTCGGGCTACGCCTGTCGGATCTGGGCTGGTCGCTGCCCAAAAATGGCAAAGGTCTACTTGAGGTTGAGGGCACGCTCGGCACACCGCCAAACATTGAAAAGCTGGTGATCAACGGGGCCGGATTGCAGGCCACCGGCAAGGTCACGCTGACACCCGCTGGCGATCTGAGATCGGCGAAATTCTCGCGGGTGCGGTTGGCGGGCTGGCTGGATGCGCCGATTGAATTGATCGGGCGCGGGCGCGGTGCCACACCATCCGTCAATATCTCGGGCGGCTCGATTGATACGCGTAAAGCAACCTTTGGCAGCGGTGGCGGAACCACCACAGGGGCAGGTGGCGCGTTGACGGTGGCGTTGGACCGTTTGACCGTCGCAGAGGGCATGATACTGACCGGATTTCGCGGCAATTTCACCCGATTACGCGGGTTTACCGGCGATTTCACAGCCAATTTGAACGGTGAAGCACCTATTTCGGGAGTCGTTGTGCCTGCCAAAGGCGGCAGCTCGTTCCGGATAAAATCCAACGATGCGGGCGCGGTTTTTAAGGCAGCAGGCGTTTTGGAAACGGTGCGCAGTGGCACGATGGATCTGACATTGATCCCACGCAATGGTTTTGAAGGGCAATATGACGGGCGCTTGACCGGCGAAAATATTCGCATCAGAGGGGCTCCGGCGATGGCGGATTTACTGGGGGCGATCAGCGGCGTTGGTCTGCTCGAGCAGTTGAACGGCAGGGGCATCGTATTTTCCAACTACCAAGTGCGATTTCGTCTGACGCCGCGGCAGGTAATCATCACCTCGGGCAGCGCTGTCGGGGCCTCAATGGGGGTTTCGATGGACGGGGTTTATAATCTGGGTGTGAGCACGCTGGATATGCAAGGGGTGCTGTCNCCAATCTATTTTNTGAACGGCATTGGGCAGATTTTNACCCGCAAGGGCGAAGGGCTGTTCGGGTTCAATTACCGGATGACCGGCAAGGCTTCGGAGCCAAAAGTGTGGGTCAACCCGCTGTCAATTCTGACCCCCGGGATGTTTCGCGAATTGTTCAAACGNNNACCGCCAAAGGTTGACGGGGCACCAGNAAAGCCTGGTGAGACCGCGCCAACGACCAACCAACCAGCGCCAAAGACTGACCCAACACCATCAGGGGGTGACCGATGAAACTATCCGATTTTGATTTTGTTTTGCCTGAAGCGCTGATTGCCACGCGGCCCGTTCGGCCACGCACATCGGCACGTTTGTTGGTGGCNGTTGGCGATGCCGTTCGAGATATGAAAGTATCGGATTTGCCCGATATTTTGCAGGCAGGCGACCGGTTGGTCCTGAACGACACCAAAGTGATCCCTGCGCGCTTGTTCGGGCAGCGTCACCGCGACAGTGCGCAAGGGGCGGTTTCAGCCAAGATTGAGGTGACATTGCTGGAACCGCGCCCTGATGCTGACTGGTTGGCACTNNTCAAGCCATTGAAAAAACTGAAAATTGGCGAAGATGTTGTATTTTCAGAAGATTTGCGTGCGACGCTGGTTGAAAAGATCGATGGCACAGCCGTTTTACANTTCAACCTGACAGGCGATGATTTTGATGCGGCCTTGGCGCAGGCCGGCGCAATGCCGCTGCCCCCCTATATTGCCGCCAAACGGCCCGCTGATGAGCGCGACAAACAGGATTACCAAACGGTTTTTGCCCGCCATAAAGGGGCGGTGGCCGCCCCCACGGCCTCGTTGCATTTCGACGATGATCTGTTGGCGCAGATTGCCGCCAAGGGTGTCACGTTCAGCCATGTGACGCTGCATGTCGGGGCGGGGACATTCCTTCCGGTTAAGGTCGATGACGTTAGTCAACACAAAATGCACGCCGAATGGGGCGAGGTCAGCGCGCAAGCCGCCGCTGAGGTGAATGCGACCCATACAGCGGGTGGACGGGTTATTCCGGTCGGCACCACGGCGCTGCGGCTCATTGAAAGCGCGGCTGATCCAGATGGTCAGTTGCAGCCGTGGTGCGGCAACACCGATATTTTCATCCGGCCTGGATATGCATTTCGCGTTGCGGACGCGCTGATGACCAACTTTCATTTGCCCAAATCCACCTTGATGATGCTGGTGTCGGCAATGATGGGTCAAAACGTGGTGCGCGATATCTACACCCACGCAATCCAGAACGGTTACCGGTTCTTTTCTTATGGCGATGCGTCGATTTTGTTTCCCACGGAACAAACACGACGTTAAAGCGTCGCCGTCGGGGTAGCGAATCTATTTGGGTGCCACCACGCTGTAACGGGAAATGCGCGCGGAGAGATCGTATGTTACAAGTGATAAGAAGCTCATGGGCATTGTTGTTGGGCATGCTACTTTTGATGATGGGCAATGGATTGCAGGGCACATTGCTGGGGGTGCGCGGCGGGCTTGAGGGGTTCAGCCCTTTTGCGATGTCTGTGGTGATGTCTGCCTATTTTGTCGGCTTTTTGGGCGGATCACGATTGGCACCTGAATTGATCCGGCGGGTTGGTCATGTGCGGGTGTTTGCGGCGCTGGCCTCGTTCATTTCGGCGGTGCTAATCCTTTACCCCGTGATTAATCAACCTGTGGCTTGGGTAATCGGGCGGGTGGTAATCGGGTTTTGCTTCTCGGGCGTTTATGTGACGGCTGAAAGCTGGCTGAACAACTCTGCGACCAATGAAAACCGTGGAAAGGCGTTGTCGATCTACATGATCGTGCAAATGGCGGGAATCGTGACGGCACAGGGGTTGGTGGTTCTGGGGGATCCGTCTGGATATGTCCTGTTTATCGTGTCTTCTGTGATGGTTTCGATCTCGTTTGCACCGATCCTTTTGTCGATCAGCCCGACACCGGCCTTTGACACTACAAAACCCATGAGTTTGCGAGAATTATACCATCTGTCCCCTTTGGGCTGTGTTGGCATGTTCTTGATGGGCGGTGTATTTTCCGCACAATTTGGGATGTCTGCGGTGTTTGGTTCCGAGGCTGGGATGTCAGTTGGCGAAATATCGACGTTTGTATCNGCGTTTTTTCTCGGGGCGTTGGTGATGCAATTTCCGATCGGCTGGATATCGGACCGAATGGATCGCCGATTGTTGATTATGGTGATCGCGCTTGTCGGAACAGGGGCGGCGGTGCTGGGATTTGTGTATGCCAGCAGTTTTATAATGATGTTGGTTGCCGCTTTTCTTATCGGAGGCATGGCCAACCCGCTTTACGCGCTTTTGATTGCCTATACCAATGATTTNCTGGAGCACGAAGACATGGCCGCGGCCTCGGGTGGGTTGATATTTATCAATGGGTTAGGGGCCATTTCTGGCCCGCTGTTAACCGGTTGGTTGATGGGCGTTGTTGGAGCAGGTGGCTTCTTTTTATTTTTGGGGGTGCTGATGGCCGGTTTGGCAGCTTACGCGGCCTACAGAATGACCCAACGGGCCGCAACGCCGATAGATGAAACCGGTAGTTATACGCCTGTCACCCCATCTGCTTCTCCTGTCGCTGTCGAACTGGCCCAAGAGGTGTTCATCGAGACCGCACTGGAGGAAGAGGGCAATGCATTAACGAATGATTAAATTTGTGATTGCCAAAGTGTAAAAGTTTTGCAACGCTCCGATTAATAGGGAAGCATCATACAAAGGGGACTCTTGTCATGCTTGACCCAATTGAGGTGACGAATTTTTGGCTTAACGAGGTTGGGCCAGCTGGGTGGTATCAAGCGGATGATGCGGTAGACGCAAGCATTCGGGAACGGTTTTTACCGACTTGGGAGTTGGCGCGCGATGGAGGGCTGACGGACTGGAAGCTGCGCCCGGACACGATGCTGGCCTTTCTTATTCTGACTGATCAGTTTTCACGCAATATGTTCCGCGAAGATAGTGATGCTTTTGCTACTGATAAAATCGCCCGCAGCGCCGCAAAAAAAGCGATCGAGAAAAAATGGGACATGAAAGTGGCCGAACCACAGCGGCAGTTCTTTTACCTCCCTTTGATGCATTCGGAATGTCTGGCCGATCAGGAACGTTGCCTGTGCCTGCTTAAGACACGGATGCCCGAGACTGGTGACGGGCAATTGTTGCACGCCAAAGCGCACCGCGAAGTGATCCGCAGATTTGGGCGATTCCCGTACCGTAATGCAGCTCTGGAGCGCCGTGATACCGAACCTGAAATGGCATTTCTTCAGCAAGGTGGCTATAGCGCGGCGGTTCAAGCCGTCCAAGCCTGATAAATACTGAATATTATCAATTTGTTAGGAGTTTTGGGGCGGATTTTAATTCGACACATTGATGCGGGTTGAAGGATAGTTTAATATCAAACTAGTTTTTCAGCCGGAGATATCCCAATGCCAGAAGATACCAAATCTAACAGCTATGATGTGATTGTTGTCGGGGCCGGCCCCGGCGGTTATGTGGCCGCGATCCGTGCCGCCCAACTTGGAATGAGCGTTGTGATTGTGGAGCGCGAACATTTGGGTGGCATTTGTCTGAACTGGGGGTGTATCCCGACCAAAGCGCTGTTGCGTTCTTCCGAGGTGTTCCATTTGATGGGGCGGGCCAAGGAATTTGGCCTGTCTGCCACCAAAATTGATTACGATCTGAATGCAGTAGTGAAACGGTCGCGCGATGTGGCGGGGCAACTGTCGGGTGGCATTGGCCATTTGATGAAAAAGAACAAGATTACCGTGGTGATGGGCGACGCGACGCTGCCTGCCAAGGGCCGCGTTTCAGTGAAAACCGTTAAGGGTGTGACTGAGTTGTCAGCCCCCAACATCATCCTTGCCACAGGCGCACGGGCGCGGGAATTGCCAGGACTTGAGGCAGACGGCGAAAGGGTTTGGACCTATAAGCACGCGTTGAATCCACCGCATATGCCAAAGAAGCTACTGGTGATCGGGTCCGGCGCGATTGGCATTGAATTTGCCAGCTTTTACAATACCCTAGGAGCTGAAACCACTGTGGTTGAGGTGATGGATCGCGTGCTGCCCGTTGAGGATGTCGAGATCTCCAAATTTGCCAAAAAGCAGTTTGTGAAACAAGGGATGAAGATCATGGAGAAATCTATGGTCAAAAAACTGGACCGTGCCAAGAGCAAGGTAACAGCGCACATTGAAACTGGCGGCAAGGTTGAAACACATGAATTTGACACGGTCATATCGGCGGTCGGGATTGTTGGGAATACCGAGAAATTGGGGCTGGAGGCGCTGGGGGTCAAGCTGGACCGCAGTCATGTGGTGGTAGACGCGTTCTGCCGCACCGGTGTTGAGGGATTATATGCGATTGGCGACATCGCAGCCCCGCCTTGGCTGGCGCATAAAGCGAGTCATGAGGGCGTGATGGTGGCCGAACTGATTGCGGGGCAAAAACCGCATGCGGTGCGGCCCGAAAGTATTGCGGGTTGTACCTATTGCACACCGCAAGTGGCGAGTGTCGGCTATACCGAGGCCAAAGCCAAAGAGTTGGGATACGAGATNAAGGTCGGGCGGTTTCCGTTTATGGGCAACGGCAAGGCGATCGCATTGGGCGAGGCCGAGGGCATGGTTAAAACCATTTTTGATGCCAAGACAGGCGAGTTGCTGGGGGCGCATATGATCGGTGCNGAGGTGACCGAGCTTATTCAGGGCTATGTTGTGGGGCGCCAGTTGGAAACCACCGAGGAAGACTTGATGCGCACAGTGTTTCCGCATCCAACCTTGTCGGAAATGATGCATGAATCAGTACTGGATGCTTATGGGCGTGTGATCCACATGTAGGAGGTTGGGCGAAGGATTTTTTT
>JGI24724J26744_10000958_pt1 | contig 20171 bp, 20 predicted proteins | sample Cruoilmetagenom7_FD_26744 | JGI IMG/M metagenome (IMG submission 26744) | reverse complement strand
CCTGCCGAAGCGTTGTGCCAGTCATGGCGCCCGCGCATACGCACAGGTACCGCACCGTTATTTAGCAACTTCAATTGGTGGTCTACTTGACCGATCATCCCCTCAAACGGCCAAACCACCAGGTCAGCTTGCGGAAAAACCGATGCAACTTCGCCAATAACGTCACGCCAACGGCGCGGCTGTGTTACCAAACGATCCAGTTCTCGTGTGTCGGGGATTTTGCGGCCCCGCTCTACCATAAAGGCAAGAACCGACGCCCAGTATTTGTCGTAAGAGCGCACCGACAATGCCACGCGCTTGCAATGCAACCCGAACGTATCTGCAAACCTGTCCAGCCGCGCCTGTAAATCAGGATACAACCGGCCAGCAGACAGGTTGCCCTGCATCGTCCCGATCATATTTTCCTCGCTTACAATCAAGGATTTAACGCCAGAAATTTCAAGTCGCGCCAGTTCCATCCGGATCAGGTCAGATGACCGTTTGCCGCGTAAGATTGCATCATGCGTAATGTTGCCAGGCTTTTTAACCAAACCAGTAAACAGTCCTGACCGCGTCCGGTTCGGCCCCCAGAATTCGGTGCCCATACTGTTCAGTTTATCCCGATTGTTTTCGAGATACCTTTGCAGGGTTGTTGTGCCGGTACGATGCGCACCCAAATGCAATATAACGTCCACGAGATGCCCTACTCCGCCAATAATGGCAGCCTTTGCCGCCTGAAAATGGTATCTTGGCGATAACATTAGGCAGACTCCGTGTGCATAGGATTAACGATGATAGTTATTCGCGCAATGTTAGCGTTTTTGGCGGCGTAAGTCCCCGCATTTGAAACAAATTTGAACGACATTTTCCAAGAGGCCAAGATCAATTTCAACCTTCTCATAGCAACCGTAAGACCAATGTGCGACAAGGCGACGCGCAAGTTTTTTGGGGTCTCCAAAACCTTGCGCGTCCACCTGTCAGTCATTTCGGTCCGGAAGTTCATTCAAACTCCATAATCACATCGTCAACGGCCAGATTATCGCCAGCGCTTGCGTTCACTTTGGTCACCACGGTTTTCTTTTCGGCCCGCAGGATATTCTCCATTTTCATCGCTTCAACGGTGCAAAGCGTCTGACCTTCCTGCACTTCGTCCCCAACCTGAACGGCCACAGACACAATCAAACCGGGCATTGGGCACAACAACAGGTTTGATGTGTCCGGTGCCTGTTTTTCCGGCATCAGGCGGGCCAGTTCTGCCTGCCTTGGGGTGCGCACAAAGACGCTAAGATCAGCGCCGCGCAGACGCATCCGGAAGCCGCCCGGAATTTTGCCGGTTTTGATCACCAATGCTGTTCCGTCAACGTCCAGAACCGCCAGTTGTTGACCTGGCTCCCAATCTGAGGACACCCGCAAGTCAATACCATCAGCAAAGGCGATTGTGGCCCCCATCGGGTCAGCATTAACCCCTACGGGGAAGGATTGCCCCTGAAGCGTCACAACCCAGTCGGTGCCGACCTTGCGTTCGTGGTTGTCCATCCTGCCTGAAACCCGGGTGCGCCGGATTTCGGCCATCCGGTACATCGCCGCCGCCGCGGCTGCAACGCGACGCAGCATATCGTCAGGCAGTTCCACCCCATCAAACCCGTCGGGAAATTCTTCCTCGATAAAGGCTGTGGTCATGTTGCCGGATGTGAATTTTTCGTGGTCCATCACGGCCGACAGGAACGGTAGGTTGTGGCCAATACCCTCAACTTCAAAACTGTCGAGGGCTGTGCGCATCCCGTCAATTGCCTCGGCGCGGGTTGGCGCCCAAGTGCACAGTTTGGCAATCATAGGGTCGTAATACATCGAAATTTCGCCACCCTCAAAGACGCCGGTATCGTTGCGCACCACGTGGCTTGCATCAGACACTTCGGCTGGGGGGCGATAGCGGGTCAGGCGACCAATGGAGGGCAGAAAACCACGGTAAGGGTCTTCGGCATAAAGGCGGCTTTCGACGGCCCAGCCGTTCAGTTTCACGTCCTTTTGGGCAATAGTGAGCTTTTCACCATCCGCCACGCGGATCATCTGCTCGACCAAATCGACATCGGTGATCAGTTCGGTCACAGGGTGTTCCACCTGCAAACGGGTGTTCATTTCTAGGAAATAGAAGTTGCGGTCGCCATCAACAATGAATTCAACCGTGCCTGCGCTGGCATAGCCCACGGCCTTTGCCAGATCGACGGCCTGATTGCCCATTTTTTTGCGGGTTTTCTCATCCAGAAACGGGCTTGGCGCTTCTTCGATCACTTTTTGTTGGCGCCGCTGGATCGAGCATTCGCGCTCGCCCAGATAGATCGTGTTGCCGTGCGTGTCAGCCAACACCTGTATCTCGATGTGTCGTGGTTGTGTGATGAATTTCTCGATAAAAATTCGGTCATCGCCAAAACTGGCCGCGGCCTCATTTTTGGAACTCTGGAACCCTTCAACAGCCTCCTTGTCGTTCCATGCAATCCGCATACCTTTGCCGCCACCACCGGCAGAGGCCTTCAACATCACCGGATAACCGATTTCGCGGCTGATTTTCACGGCCTCGTCCGCATCCTCGATCAAACCCATGTGTCCGGGCACCGTGGCGACGCCCGCTTCAATGGCGATCTTCTTGCTGGTAATTTTGTCGCCCATGCTTTCAATCGCACCCACGGGTGGGCCGATGAATGCCACACCTTCACGCGCCAATGCTTCGGCGAACAACTTGTTTTCGCTCAAGAAACCATAACCAGGATGCACGGCTTCGGCGCCAGTTTGGCGGATCGCGTCCATCACTTTGTCGATCACAATATAGGACTGGTTCGCCGGTGGTGGGCCAATATGAACCGCCTCGTCCGCCATTTTGACATGCAGCGCATTTTTATCCGCATCGGAATAGATCGCGACCGTCGCGATCCCCATTTTGCGGGCTGTTTTGATCACCCGGCAGGCGATTTCCCCACGGTTTGCAATCAGTATCTTTTTGAACATCTAACAGGCCTTCCCTAAATATTCAGTGCCTACCCGGCACCGGTTTTTCATGCCCCGACCCGCACCCTCGCGTGCGTCAGAGTCACATTTTTCGACAATCACATTCCACTCACATACCAAGGATTTTTCGCGGCAATCCGGTCTTGCTTCTTCACTGCTGCCATGCGGCTGCAATCCCCCGCGCAATTCTACTTTTGTTGCGAGCTTGCGATTTAACGCAAAAAACCACCGCGAGAAGGTCCCCGCGTTGGTTAATTTATCAGTCGTAATTTTGGGCCGGACCCCTGTCCGGATTTTCTGCGCTAGGCTAGTTGCATACGCCGACATCGTTACACAGCGCGCCTGCGCCTGCGCCGATAACCGCACCGGCGAGCATACTGCCCCCAGCGGCGCCCACCACAGCGGCACCCGCAACAGCGCCAACTCCTGCGCGCTCGAGGTCGTTATCCAGGCAACCGGCGAGCGGTGTAATAAGAATGGCAACAAGGGCCAAGTATTTGATCTGCATTGATTTGTGCCTCCAACAATTGTTTTTATTGAGGGCAGCCATAGCAGGTTTAAATTCTCAAGAGAATCCCCTGAATTGATTGACTGCTTTTCGGCTGTTTTTCGCTCAAAAGCCAGCCCATTCCGCCAAGAAAAAAGCGGTCCGGTCCCGAAGGTGCCGAACCGCTTAGAAGGGGAAGGGTAACGGTATTGACTTGTACAAACAGATGGCTTGCTGGAGGCATCTGCTATACGAGAGATACTGTGCGAAAGAATACGGGCTGCATAGCCCACGCGTGACCCAAGGTCATTCTGGGCAGTTTCCCGCCAAATTTCCGGTGTCACAAGCAAATTCACGCCGATTCCTCCTCAAAGGCCTCGGGGAACGCTGCACGGGCACGACGCTCGTCAATCTTTAGCAGCGCCTCATAACTTTCGGAGTCAAACGGATCTTCTGCAGGAATCACTTCGCGCCCGAACATCCATGTCAAACGGCCCGCATCCAGATTGCCGCGCTCAAACGGCTGATCGCCAAACTGGTACCAGAGCGCCATCATAAACCCGACATCCGCCTTGCGATCCGCAGGACGCCGATCGGCAAATCGTTCACGCGCAACCAAGGCTGTTATACCTTTTTTGTTCGGTCTACGGATTGTGAATTGAAAATCTGTGCCGGGCAGTCGCCCCGGAAAGCCGCGATGCTTTAGCATGAATATCCCCCTGAAAACAAAGGGTTAGACGCTATCGCAGGGCGATACGGAGCGGGCCCAAAAGCCCGCCCCGATGGTATTTTAGTACTTAGTTGTTGGTTGCTCAACCATAACTGGCTCTTCAACGTAAACAACTTCTTCTTGTTGGCCACATGCTGCGACAACCACGAAAAGGCTAAGAGCCACAACTGCTTTGATGCTATTCGACATTCTTGTCTCCTACTGTTTCCAATGACCTTAGTGCAACCTATTGGCCACACCTTCCCCATTGATGAGTTACAGGCTACATGGAGGTAACCTTGAGGAACGGTAACGTATAAATCTTTGAAAGAACACCACATGCGTATCAATCGGCAAATTTGTGACGCGATTGCATCATTTTTTCCGCTAAGTGGGGTCTTTTGCACACGAAATGCCGACATCCTCAGAACCCCTCCCATTTACAGGCCGTTCCATCGGGGGAATATACCTCGAAAAACTGGGTTGCCTCGGGGGTCGGCGTGCCGAACGTGACTTTTCGGTCGGAAATCGAGATAATTATCTTGTCCACCGCCCGTTCCTGGGCAATCAGCACCGGAAGCGCTGACGATTCGCACAAATGCTTGATATCGGCCTCGGCTTGCTCAAAGTTGATCCGGCCATCATTCCGCGCAATCTGAGGGGTGATGTAGCGAAAGCGGTAGATGTTCAATTCCCCCTCGGCCTCCCAGATTACCTCATGGAATTCTACAGGTTGGCCTGATGGCACGTTGATTGGCCCAGCCCCTGCCGCCATTGGACAAAGGGCCGTTATAAGGGCCATCGCGTTTGTCCAGACCGGGTTCATTACAGCGGTATGTTCCCGTGTTTTTTCCACGGGTTTTCCAGTTTCTTGCCGCGTAAAGATGCAAAGGCACGGCAAATGCGTTTGCGTGACACTGATGGCTGGATCACCTCATCAATAAACCCGCGCTCTGCCGCGATAAACGGGTTGGCAAAACGGTCCTCATAATCCGCCGTATGTTGGGCGATTTTGTCAGCGTCGCCTAGATCGGAACGGTGGATAATCTCGGTTGCACCTTTGGCCCCCATCACCGCAATTTGGGCTGTGGGCCATGCATANTTGAAATCACCACGCAAGTGTTTGGAGGCCATCACATCATACGCCCCGCCATAGGCTTTGCGGGTGATCAGCGTGACCTTTGGCACCGTCGCTTCGCCATAAGCAAACAACAGCTTCGCGCCATGCTTGATCACGCCGCCATATTCCTGACTGGTGCCTGGCAGGAACCCCGGCACATCAACCAACGTCAGGATCGGGATTTCAAACGCATCGCAGAACCGCACAAAACGGGCCGCCTTGCGAGAGCTGTCAATATCGAGGCAACCCGCCAGAACCATCGGCTGGTTTGCCACCACACCCACGGTCGAACCTTCCAGACGGATGAACCCCGTCAGGATGTTTTTAGCAAATTCTTCCTGAATTTCATAAAAATCACCCTCGTCGGCCAGCTTGTTGATCAGCTCTTTCATGTCATATGGCGCGTTGGGGTTGTCAGGTATCAACGTATCGAGACTGTCGTCCAATCTAGACGGGTCATCAAAGAACGGGCGCACCGGCACTTTGGCGCGGTTGTTTAACGGNAGNAAATCCACCAGACGGCGCACCTCCGACATCGCCTCGACATCGTTTTCAAACGCGCCATCGGCAACGCTTGATTTCTTGGTGTGGGTCATCGCCCCGCCCAGCTCTTCAGCGGTGACCACCTCGTTGGTGACGGTTTTCACAACGTCGGGACCGGTGACAAACATGTAGGACGAATCTTTGACCATGAAAATGAAATCGGTCATGGCGGGGGAATAGACCGCCCCGCCAGCACATGGGCCCATGATCACACTGATCTGCGGCACCACGCCCGAGGCCATGATGTTGCGCTGAAACACTTCGGCATAGCCCGCCAACGAAGCAACACCTTCTTGAATTCGCGCCCCGCCACTGTCATTCAACCCGATCACTGGCGCTCCGTTTTGCATCGCCATATCCATGATCTTGCAAATTTTCTGCGCGTGGGTTTCGGACAACGAGCCGCCAAAGACGGTGAAATCCTGACTATAGACATAGACCATGCGCCCGTTAATCGTGCCCCAGCCTGTGACCACACCATCGCCCGCGGGTTTCTGTTTTTCCATACCGAAATCGGTGCAGCGGTGGGCGACGAACATGTCGAATTCTTCGAATGAATCCTCATCAAGCAGCAGATCAATCCGTTCACGCGCTGTTAGCTTGCCCCTAGAATGCTGGGCCTGAATGCGGTGTTCGCCACCGCCTAGTCGGGCATCAGAGCGTCGATCTTTTAGTTCTTGCTGGATATCTTTCACAGGCACACCTCCGGTTTTCGATTTTGAAACAACCTATACGCGGGGCACTCTAGAACAAAGCAAATTCCAGTATATTTGCAAATCACCGACATTGGTCATTCTGCTAACTGCAAATTTGCAAATACTTCCTGTGCGTTTGCGCAGCCCCACTTGTGCCGTAAATATAATGGACAATACCAAACGAACCCGATACGTCGGATAAATGACGCATAAACCACAGGTGCGGTATCTGGACCGCACCACCCCCCCGCATATCTCAACCCTGATCTTGCTCGCCGCCGTGCCGGCATTATCAATGAACATGTTTTTGCCCTCGATTCCGGCGATGGCGGACTATTTCAGCGTGGATTACAAAGTGATGCAGTTGACGGTGTCGCTGTATCTGGCGGTGACGGCAATTTTGCAGCTGCTTATCGGCCCGCTGTCGGATAGATACGGCCGCCGCCCGGTCATCCTGTGGGGCTGTGCTATTTTCATCCTAGCCACGCTGGGTTGTATCCTTGCGCCCACCGCTGGGATATTCCTTGCGTTTCGCATGTTGCAGGCGGTCATTGCCACCGGCATGGCCCTGTCACGCGCCGTGGTCCGCGATATCGTGCCCGGGGCCGAGGCCGCCTCGATGATCGGGTATGTCACCATGGGCATGTCGATTTCGCCCATGATAGGGCCGTTCTTTGGTGGTATTCTGGATACTTATTTGGGCTGGCACGCCACGTTCTGGGTTTTGGCGATCTTGGGCACACTGCTGCTGGCCGTGTCATGGGCAGATCTTGGTGAAACCTCGACAACCAAGAACACCAGCTTTGCTGCCCAATTCAAGCAATACCCCGAACTCTTTCTTAGCCGCCGTTTTTGGGGCTATGCGGCGTCAGCCACCTTTACCTCGGGGGCCTTTTTTGCCTATCTGGGCGGTGCGCCTTTTGTTGGCGAAAAGCTGTTTCATATGAAAACAATTTGGCTAGGCTTGTCCTTTGGTGCGGTTTCAGTCGGCTATCTGGTNGGAAATTTCATCTCGGGGCGGTTTTCAACCCGCGTTGGCATTAACCGAATGATCCTGATCGGGGCCATAATCGCAACCTGTGGAATATCCTGCTCGCTAATCTTGTTCTATCTTGGGTTCGGCTCGCCTCTTGTATTTTTTGCCTTCATGCCGAGCGTGGGTATAGGCAACGGAATGGTCTTGCCAAACGCAAATGCGGGTATGTTGTCGGTGCGGCCCAGCTTGGCCGGTTCTGCTGCCGGATTGGGCGGGGCTTTGCAGGTCGGCGGCGGGGCTGCAATTGCGGCGTTTTCCGGTTTCTTGCTGTCAACTGAAACGGGTGCGTTCCCGCTGTTGTGGCTGATGGTTATCTGCTGTGTCCTTGGATTTATTTCGATCAACTATGTGATCTACCGCGAACGCGGCATGCCTTAACCCTTGCGCCAAGCGGTTTGCAAAGCCTAATGTAAACCGTCGCAAATCTGCAAAGGCACCAATATGGCCATCCAAAAACTCTACGCTGGCGTCAAACTGCGCGAGGTGCGCACCGGCCTTGGCCTGACCCAAAAAGCATTCGCTGAAAAGCTGGGCGTGTCCCTGCCCTATCTGAACCAGATGGAGAACAACAACCGCCCGGTCAGCACCGGTGTGGTTTTGGCGCTGGCACAGGAGTTCGGCTTTGATGTGACCGAACTGTCCATCGGCGACAGCGAGCGCATGGTCACCGATATGCGCGAAGCATTGGCCGATCCGGTGTTTGCCGAGGCCGCCCTGCCCTTGGCTGATCTGCGCCTGACAGCCTCGAATGCGCCAGCTTTGGCGCGCGCCTTTTTGGAATTGCACCGTGCGTACCGCCAAACCCACGAACGGCTGGCCTCGCTAGACGAGGCATTGGGGCGCGAGGATGCCCGCGTGCAGCCCAGCCCCTGGGAAGAGGTTCGCGATTTCTTTCACTATTGCGACAATTACATCGACGCCGTGGATCACGCCGCCGAGCATTTTGCAGATATGGCACATCAACAGCATCAGAGCCTGCAGCAGCACGCCGAACAGATGCTCACGAAAACCGGCATCACAATTCGCCATGTCGACAGTGAAACATTGCGCAGTTTCAATGAAACAGACCTGGAACTGGCGTTGTCGACCCGTGCCCCCCGTGCCACGCAAGTGTTCCAACTGTTGATGCAAGTGGCCCTGACCACCCAAAACCAATTGATCGAGGCGACGCTGGATCTGGCCCGTTTCCAAACTGATGACGCCCGCGCCATCGCCAAAATCGGGCTGGCCAACTATTTTGCCGGTGCGGCAATGATGCCGTATCGCCATTTTTTGGCCGTCGCCATTGAGGTGCGTCACGACCTAGAGATACTGGCCGACCGGTTCGGTGCCTCCGTCGAACAGGTCGCGCATCGGCTCTCGACGATGCAGCGGCCAACGGCCAAGGGCATACCGTTCTTTTTTGTGCGGGTTGACCAGGCCGGAACCATCACCAAGCGCCACTCCGCGACAAAGCTGCAATTTGCCCGCTTTGGCGGGGCTTGCCCGCTTTGGAATGTGCACGCGGCCTTTGAAACGCCGGGGCGTTTTTTGCGCCAGCTGGCCGAAACACCTGACGGGGCGCGGTATTTTTGTCTGGCTCGCGATGTGTCCAAATCAGGCGGGTCGTTCAAATCGCCCGTTCGCCGCTATGCGATTGGTCTGGGGTGCGAAGTGAAACACGCCGACGCCGTGGTCTATGCCGATGATCTGGTTGGCGGCCCCAAACAAGGGTTTGAGCCAATCGGCATTTCATGCCGGATTTGCGAGCGGCACGATTGCCACCAGCGTTCTGTGCCGCCGCTCGAGCATGACCTGAAGGTAGACCCGAATATACGCGGCGTGCTGCCCTACGCGGTTGAGCCGTAACCGAATTACGGCCGCCCCGCGCAAGGCAGATATTGGTATCAGGCCTTTTCAGCCAGTAACATCGACCAAATCTCGTCCTTGATCGCCAGTCGTGTTTTACGCATTTCAGCCATGTGCAAATCGTCTGTTGGTTCGATATCAACCTCGGCGCGATGCACGGCGCGGTTGATGTCGTGATATTCATCAAATAATTTGGAAAAGTGGGCGTCAGATTGTTTCATCTGGCTCATCTGATCAACGCGATCAGGGAATTCTTCGGCCAACTCATGTGGGGTATGCGACATAGGGAATCCTTTCTTTGTCCTGTTTCTTGTTCAACTCTAGAACCACATCAAAAGCCCCGCTTTGATCCTAATCAGTTTTCGCGTTTTTGCCGACGAAATTCNGCCGGCGAAATGACCTTGGCCCGCCACAACCCGCGCCCTGCCACAGCCGCCGCTTTTTCATCGGTAATATAATCGCGTGAAAAGCTGGCGTAGGAAAACACAATGCCGTCTCGCACCAGTATTTTCGCCAAATCCTGCTCTCCCAGATAGCACCGTGCCACCATGCGCCCGTATTTGTCATAGACCCGTTTGACGCAGCGCAGATCACGGCCCTTCAGAATGCGTCGCACCTCGTCGCGCGACCANCGCCCNCAGGCCCAAGCACTGCCGTCGGGCAATTCGCAGNTCTGGTCCATTTCAGGCGCATCGACACCAAACAGGCGGATTTTCACACCTGCTACAGTGAAGCTATCCCCGTCATAGACGTAGGCGCTGCCCAGCACGTCTGGCTGCACCCGTACTGGTGCATCAACGCTACGCATCGCAGTATAAATACCGCCCATCAACAGCAGGGTCAGAATAATCCGGTTCATGGCCTAGCGTTGTGACGTTTTCCAGTCAGGATGCAACCACACTTCGCCATTTGATGCCGGCAACATACCACGCCCCAGAATGTGGTCGGCGGCCTTTTCCCCCGTCATGATGCTGGGCGCATTCAGGTTGCCGTTCGGAATGCGCGGGAAAATGCTGCTGTCGGCCAGCCGCAGCCCCTCTACTCCGATTACACGGCACTCTGGATCGACCACAGCCATGGGATCATCTGCCGCCCCCATGCGTGCGGTGCCGCAAGGATGAAAAGCGCTTTCAGCGTGTTCGCGGATAAAGCTGTCCAACTCGTCATCAGATTGCAAATCGGCGCCAGGCTGGATTTCGTGCTTCACATAGGGCGCAAACGCCTCTTGGGCAAAAATCTCGCGGGTCAGGCGGATGCAGGTGCGAAAATCGTCCCAGTCTTGTTCTTGTGACATGTAATTGAACAGGATTTTGGGCGCGTCATTTGGGTCATTGCTAGCCAGTGTCACCGCCCCGCGACTGGTTGAGCGCATCGGGCCGACATGAGCTTGAAATCCATGGCCTTCGGCAGCGGCCTTGCCATCATAGCGCACTGCAATAGGCAGGAAATGATACTGGATATCAGGGTATTCAATACCTTTTTTGCTGCGAATAAAGGCTGCTGATTCAAACTGGTTGCTGGCCCCCATGCCAGCCTTTGTGAACAGCCATTGCGCACCAATCCGCGCCTTGCTGAACAGGTTCCAGTAACGGTAAAGCGTCACCGGCTTGCTGGCAGCCATCTGGATATACAGCTCCAGATGATCTTGCAGGTTTTGCCCGACACCGGCCCGATCCGCCACCACCTCGATGCCATGTTCCGCCAGATGCGCGGCGGGGCCAATGCCCGACAACATCAATAGCTTTGGCGAATTGATCGAGGACGCAGCAANAATCACCTCGCGACGCGCATGAATCACCTCGATCTTGCCNCCGCGCTCCACCTCGACCCCGATGGCGCGGCCATCCTTGATCACCACGCGGCGCGCCAGTGCCCGTGTCAGGGTGCAATTGTCGCGCTTTAAGGCGGGGCGCAAATAGGCATTGGCCGCAGACCAACGCCGCCCGCGCCAAACGGTTTGCTCCATCGGGCCGAAACCCTCTTGTTGCGCACCGTTGTAATCATCGGTGGTCTGGTATCCGGCTTGCTGCCCCGCATCNACAAAAGCCTTGAACAGCGGATTTCGCCGTGGGCCGCGTGTGACATGCAACGGGCCATCCTTGCCACGCCATCCTTTGTCACCGCCATGTCCCCCCGAATGCCAATGCTCCATGCGCTTAAAATATGGNAACACATCCGCATAGCCCCAGCCCTGCGCGCCGCTATCGGCCCAGTGGTCAAAGTCATGCGCATGCCCCCGCACATAGACCATGCCATTAATGCTGGATGATCCACCAATCACCTTGCCCCGCGGGCAAACCAGTTTTCGATTGCCCAAATGAGGCTCTGGCTCGCTTTGAAAACCCCAATCATACATGCCCATATTCATTGGGTATGACAGGGCGGCGGGCATCTGGATGAACGGGCCAGAATCACTGCCGCCATGCTCAATCACCAACACCGATTTACCGGCTTCACTCAGCCGGTAAGCCATCGCGCACCCAGCACTGCCCGCTCCAATAATCACAAAATCGGCTTCCATCAATTCGCTCCCAAAGGCTCAGGTATCGTTGCATCCCACCTCTCCACTCTGACAAAAAATGCCTGTAATGGCTTGGTGGGCGCGTTGTTAAAACGGGGCGTCAACCGGCCCCATCGCGACGTAAACCGATTTCATCTGGCTGTAGTGTTCAATCGCTTGTTTCGAATTCTCGCGCCCGACGCCCGACATTTTCACCCCACCGAATGGGGCCTCAACGGGGGCCAGATTATACGTGTTGATAAAACACGTCCCCGCCTCAAGCGCCGCAATCACCCGATGCCCCCGAGTTAAATCACGGGTGAAAACACCCCCCGCCAACCCGTATTCGGTATCATTGGCGCGGCGGATTACCTCGGCCTCATCCTCAAATTCCAGCACCGACATCACCGGGCCAAAGATTTCGTCGCAGGCAATTGCCATATCATCTGAAACGTCCGCAAAAACAGTGGGTTGGATGTAAAATCCGTCTCTGTTTAACCGCGCACCACCCGTTACCAGAGTTGCGCCTTCTTCAATCCCTTTGTCGATATAGCGTTGCACAATGCCCAACTGCCGTTCTGAAACCAGCGGCCCAAAATTCACAACCTGATCCATCGGATCGCCAATGATGGCGGCCTCGACCCGCTCTTTCAGCCGCGCCAAAAACGCATCCTTAATGCCCTTTTGCACAAACACCCGCGTGCCATTGGAACAGACTTGGCCCGAGGAATAAAAGTTCCCCAAAATNGCCCCGCCAACTGCATCCTCCAAATTCGCGTCCTCAAATATGATCAACGGGGATTTGCCGCCAAGCTCCATCGTCACATGCTTCATTTCGGCCGCAGCCGCCGCGTAAACCTTTTTGCCCGTTGGCACCGATCCGGTCAGCGACACCTTGGCTACACGTGCGTCAGTCACCAACGCCCCGCCAACTTCNCCCATGCCCTGCACCACATTGTAAACGCCCGCAGGCAGGCCCGCCTCAAACAAGATTTCGGCGACCTTCAGGGTGCACAGCGGCGTGGTTTCCGATGGTTTGAACACCATCGCATTGCCGCAAGCCAGCGCAGGCGCGCCCTTCCAGCAGGCAATCTGGGTAGGATAGTTCCACGCGCCAATGCCAACACAAACTCCCAACGGTTCGCGCATGGTATAGACAAAATCACCGCCGCCCAGCGGGATATGTTCACCCGTCAGGCTGCCTGCCAACCCGCCGAAATATTCCAGCGCATCCGCCCCCGATGTGGCATCCGCNACCAGCGTTTCCTGCAAGGGTTTGCCAGTGTCCAATGTTTCAAGCACACTTAGATCATGGTTGCGTTCACGCAGCAGATCGGCCGCGCGGCGCAAAATGCGCCCCCGCTCGGTGCCCGTCATTTTTGCCCATTCGACCTGCGCAATCCGCGCACCTTCCAACGCCTGATCAATCACCGCAGGCGTGGCCGCATAGACCCGCGCGATCACCTCGCCGGTGGCCGGATAGATCACATCAATCGGGATGCCATCTGTATCTTCGACGTAGGCTCCGTTGACAAAATGGCTGGCTTTGGGTTGGGCATCATAATGCATTAATCTAAGTCTCCGACGGGTATATCTGTTAATAATACTGTGGTTCAGTCCCCGCGCGGGAACCGTTTGCTTTCTTCCAGATTGTCCAAATTCATGTGGTTGCGCATGTAACGCTCGCTGGCTTTTTGCAGCGGCTGATAATCCCACGGGTAATATTCACCGTTGCGCAAGGCCTCATAGACCACCCAGCGGCGCGCCTGACTTTCGCGCACATCAGCGTCATAGGCGGCCAGATTCCAGCGCNCCTNGGATTTGGCGCGTAAGGTTTGCAAGGTGCCCGCATGGGCGGGATTTTCGGCGAGGTTATCCAACTCGTGCGGGTCAGCCTCCAGATCAAACAGCTGGTCAGGGTCAAGCGCACAGCGGTTATATTTCCACTTGCCATAGCGCAGGCTGACCAGCGGCGCATAAGAGGCCTCGGCAGCATATTCCATCGCCACGGGTGACGTGCGTTCGCCGCCCCTTGCCAGTTCCAGCAGGCTCTCGCCATCGGTCCACGGCGCGACCTCGTCCATCGACACACCCGCCAAATCACACAGCGTCGGGGTGACGTCGATGTTCGAAACTGGCGTATCAATCCGTCCAGCGGGCAAATCGGGGGCGGCAATCATCAATGGCACCCGTGAGGAGCCCTCGTAAAAGCTCATCTTGAACCACAACCCGCGCTCGCCCAGCATATCGCCATGGTCCGATACAAAGACGATCACCGCCTCTTGGCCCGTGTCCTTAAGCACCGCCAGCATCTCGCCAATCTTGTCATCCAGATAGCTGATATTGGCGAAATAGGCGCGGCGCGAGCGGCGAATGTCCTCTTGCGTGATGTCGAAACTGCGCCAGTCATTGGCATCGAATATACGCTTTGAATGCGCGTCATGCTCATCATAAGGCATGGCACCAATCTCGGGCAGCAAATGTTCGCAATCCTCATACAGGTCCCAGTATTTTTTCCGCGCCACGTATGGGTCATGTGGATGGGTAAAGCTGGCCGTCAAACACCACGGGCGGGCATCATTGCCACGGGCCAGATCGTAGAGTTTGGCGCAGGCGTTATAGGCAACCTCGTCGTCATATTCCATCTGGTTGGAAATTTCGGCAACGCCTGCCCCTGTGACCGACCCCATGTTGTGATACCACCAATCAATCCGCTCGCCAGGTTTGCGATAATCCGGCGTCCAGCCAAAATCGGCGGGGTAGATATCGGTGGTCAGGCGTTCTTCAAACCCGTGCATCTGATCGGGGCCGACAAAGTGCATTTTCCCCGAAAGACACGTTTGGTAGCCAGCCCTCCGCAAATGGTGCGCATAAGTCGGGATTGAGGAAGCGAACTCGGCCGCGTTGTCATAGACGCCCGTGCGAGATGGCAATTGACCCGACATAAAACTGGCCCGCCCCGGCGCACAGAGCGGTGACGCGGTATAGCTGTTGGCAAAGCGGGTTGAGCGCGCCGCCAGTGCCTTGAGGTTCGGGGCATGCAGCCAATCGGCTGGCCCGTCAGGAAACAGGGTTCCATTCAGCTGATCCACCATAATAATCAGGATATTGGGAGCGCTGGCTGCATGTTTCACATTGTGTTTAGTCAATGCAAATCTCCTCGGCTTTTCCCTCGTCATTCAGATAGGACAGACAGCCGTAGCTAAAGGATACCGAACAGGTTCGCGTGTCAGCCATGCACATCCCCTGACAATCACCGTCCCGATTGCAGGATTTGCCGCCATCACTGTATTTCGGAAAACATTGTTCAAGCGCCAGTATACCGCCGCGCCCCCACCAGCCGCCCGCCTCAAGGCATTCGACCTTTTGCTGTGCCAGATCATCAGCCTTGGCTTGTTCTTCTTTCGTCATGCAGGAGGCCAGTAGACCCGACAATAACAGGCCCGCCCCCAACATCAGAATTTTGCTTCGCAGTTTCATTTGGCTTTACCCTTTGGCGTGGCCAACATCATGTCCAGACAACCCAACACCCGATCCGAGGCCAAGCGTCCATCGGGCATGGCCGTGCGCAGCGCGTGGCGGATATACAAACCGTCAATCAACGCCGCGATGTTGGCTGCAACATCGGGGGCACGCTGGCCAATCAGGGGTCGTAATTCATGCAGCAGATTAGACCGCAACCGCGCCTGATAGACATTGAGCAACCGCTTGGCCCCTGTCGATGTCTGGGCCTGAACATAGAAATTCATCCAGGCGCTGATCACCTCACCTCGGAAATTTCCAGCTTCAAAGCTGGCACGGATGATGGCCTCAAGCCGCGCCCGCGGATCATTTGCCACCATCAGCGCCGCCCGCACCTGCGCGCTGTAAACGCTCAGGATATGACGCATTGCTGCTAGAAATATCTGCTCTTTGCCACCAAAATAATGATGCGCCAAAGCGGTCGACATACCCGCCCGTTTGGCGATTTGGCTAACGGTCACATCCAGTGAACCCGCCCGTCCGATTTCAACAATCGTCGCATCCACCAGCGCTTTGCGCCGGATCGGCTCCATTCCCAGTTTCGGCATGATTTCCTCCGATGGATCACTCCACCGAATAGCGTCATTTTTATTGACTCGTCAATCAATAAAAATCGACCGCACCGTATCTAGAGCTTTGTCGCCAACGGAGACGGAGTGATCGAGCGGCGTTTCAACACCGCTTCGCGCCATGTGATAAAGCTCACCGAGGCCATAGTGATCAACCCGCCCAGAACGACCCAGCCATCAATCGGTTCGCCAAACATTGTGGCCCCCAGAATAGCAGCCCAGATCAGTTGCAAAAACACCATCGGCTGCGTCACAGTCAAAGGGGCCGCGCGAAAGGCCAATGTCATTAAATAATGGCCAATCGTGGCAATCGCCGCCACCATCAGCAACCAAAACAACTGTGTCAACGTCGGGGTAACCCAGGCAGCAATCGCGAAAGGCGCAAGCCCGATGGTCACCGTGATTGAAAGCATTGCGACCACGATGATCGGGTTCATCTCGTCAGCCATCATTTTGGCGATCAGAAAAGAAACCGCAAATAAAACGGCAGCAATCAACATGGCGATATGGCCCGAGGAAACCTCGCGGAACCCCGGCTGCAGGATAATCAGCGCCCCCAGCAGGGCGAAAAATATTGCAATAATCCTGCGAAAAGCCAGACGCTCGCCCAGAAACAACGCCGCCCCGATGGTGACATAGATCGGCGATGTATAGTTCAGCGCCGTCACATCCGCGATCGGGATTTTGGTCATCGCAAAGAACCACAACACCACCCCGATTGACTGCACCATACCACGACAGCCAAACAGCAATATCTGGCGGCGTTTTAGACGCGCATTGAACAGCGGGCGCATCATCGGGATCAGAATGATTGTGCCTATAAAATAGCGCAAAAACCCCGTCTGGGCGGGCGGCAAGTCACTGCCGATATATTTGACAATGGCCGTAACCCCGACAAACAGCACTCCTGTGACTAGCATTAATAAAGCCGCCATCAGCGGTCGGTGTGGCGGGATATGTATTTCGGGTTCCATTGTGCGCAAGTGATATGGTTTGCCACGGGTTTGCAAGCCCTCATTCCAATAATAGCACCACCGCAATCGCCCACATGGTCAGCGCCACCACCAGATCCAGCATGCGCCACGCCACCGGTTTGGCAAACAGGGGGGCAAGTAGGCGCGCGCCATATCCAAGCATAAAGAAGAATGTGAACGAGGCCGTGATTGCCCCTGAAGCAAAAGCGATTTGGTCGTCATATTTCGTGGAAATTGAGCCAATCAAAACCACAGTGTCCAGATAAACATGCGGATTCAGCCATGTCAGCGCCAGACAGGTCAGCAAGGTTTTCTTCAGGCTATTGGCCTTGATTTGCGAGGCTTCCAATGCTTCGCCACCCCGCAGGGCAGCTTTGAAATTCTGCCAGCCATACCACAGCAAAAACGCTGCCCCCGCATAAAGGAACGCAGGCGCCGCCTGTGGCAGCAACCGAGACACCGCCTCAAAACTGCTGATCCCGATGCCGATCAGGATCGCGTCCGACAGCGCCGCCGCCATACACACCGCAAATACATGTTCGCGCCGCAACCCTTGGCGCAACACAAACGCATTCTGCGCCCCGATGGCCAATATCAGACTGAACCCTAGAATAAATCCGGCGATGGCTGTTTGCATTATCTTGTCCCTTTATTGACAGCTGATAGCGCAGAGCGCATCATTAGGCCACTTAACTTTTCTATTAAGGGATTAGATATTCTAATGATGGAGTATGCGCATCTGGCAGCCCTTCGTGCCATCCTGCAAACCGGCAGCTTCGAGGCTGCGGCAGCTGGCCTTGGCGTCACAGCTTCGGCCATTTCGCAACGCCTCAAAACACTTGAGGAACAGTTGGGCACCGTGCTGATTGTCCGTGGCAGCCCCGCCACCGCCACCCCTGCCGGCCTACGCCTTTTTCGCCATGCCGAGGAAGTGGCCCTGTTGGAAACCACGCTTGGGGCGGACCTAAACGGGTTACGGCCCAATGAAACGNCCCCCCCGATCCGTGTAGTTGTGAATGCCGATACTCTGGACACATGGTTCATCCATGCGATGGCGCAGGCTGATGGATATTTGTTTGATATCAGCACCGATGACGAGGACGTCAGCGCCGACTGGTTACGCCGTGGCGAAGTGATGGCCGCTGTCACCGCCCACGCAAAACCGGTGCAGGGCTGCGACAGCATCCCGCTGGGATCGCAACGCTATCTGGCCACCGCCAGCCCCGAATTTGCCGCGCAGCATTTTGCCGATGGGATCACTGTGACCACGGCCAAAACCGCGCCGATGCTGCGGTTCAACCGCAAGGACCATTTGCAGCTCAATGGTTGACCAAAGAGATTGGCAAACGGATCACTCCCCCCGTCCACCTGATGCCCAGCACGCATGGCTTTGTCACAGCGACGATTGCGGGGCTTGGCTGGGGGCTGAACCCCGAAACATTGGTGCGCGCGCATATTGATGCGGGGCGGCTGGTCACGATTGGCGAGGTGTCAATCTACGACGTGCCGCTGTTTTGGCAGTTCAACCGTGTGACGAGGCAAGCGCTAAAACCCTTGACCCGCGCCGTCACGGAAACCGCCAAACAATGGTTGCAGGCATAATTACAGCTGCTCCATCACCTCGTCCGAGGCTTCAAAATTCGAGGTCACGCGCTGCACGTCGTCGTCATCTTCCAGCGCATCGATCAGCTTCATCAGCTTTTCCATACCTTCAAGGTCCAATTCGGTGCTGATATTGGGCATCCAAATCAACTTGCTGGTCTCGGATTCGCCCAGGTCAGCCTCAAGCGCGGTTGAAACCGCGTTCAAATCCGTGTCCGCACAATAAATAATGTGGCCCTCGTCCGAACTCTCGACATCATCCGCGCCTGCCTCGATTGCAGACATCATCACAGTGTCCGCATCGCCAACTTCGGCCAGATAGACAATCTCGCCCTTGCGATCAAACATAAAGGCGACCGACCCAGTTTCTCCCAGATTGCCGCCGGTTTTGGTAAAGGTCGAGCGCACGGTCGAGGCCGTGCGGTTCCGGTTGTCGGTCATCGCCTCGACAATCACCGCAACACCACCGGGGCCATAACCCTCATAGCGGATTTCCTCATAGGCATCACCCTCGCCCGCCACGGATTTCTTGATCGCACGATCAATCACATCCTTTGGCACCGATTGTGATTTGGCCTCTTTTACAGCCATGCGCAGGCGTGGATTGTTGTCGGGGTCAGGGTCGCCCATTTTGGCAGCCACTGTGATCTCTTTGGCAAGCTTGGAAAACAGTTTTGAGCGCAACTTATCCTGCCGCCCCTTGCGATGCTGGATATTTGCCCATTTTGAGTGGCCTGCCATGTCTGTCTCCTGTCGTGTATTTGTAGATTTCAAGCCTCTATAAAACACACCACGCGCCTACACAACATTGCAAACCGCACANCAATCGGTTTGAAGTAGGTTAANCAACAGGAGCACGCCCGTGACCACTGACCAGATTACCCTTTTCTCGCTGTTTGGCGCTGTTTTTGTCCTGCTGTTGTGGGGACGGTTTCGCTATGATCTCGTGGCCTTTACCGCCCTGATGGCGGGCGTGGTGCTGGGGGTGGTGCCAACCAAACACGCGTTTGACGGCTTTGGCCATCCGGCAACCTTGGTGGTGGCGCTGGTACTTGTGGTGTCAGCGGGGCTGGTGCGCTCGGGGGCCGTGTTTTTGATCACCCGCACCTTGGTTGATAGCACCCGCAAGTTGGGCGCACATATTGCCCTGATGGGGTTAATCGGCGGGGTTTTGTCCGCCTTTATGAACAATGTCGCGGCGCTGGCCCTGTTGATGCCGGTCGACATCCAGACCGCCCGCAAAGCGGGCCGCCAACCGGGCCTCTCTTTGATGCCACTGTCATTCGCCACCATCCTTGGCGGCATGGTGACCCTGATCGGCACCCCGCCCAACATCATCATTGCCACCATCCGCGAAGACGCCTTGGGCGAACCGTTCAAAATGTTCGATTTCGCCCCCGTGGGCGGCGTCACGGCCATAGCGGGCTTGCTGTTTGTAGCCTTTGTCGGCTGGCGGTTGATCCCCGACAACAAAGAGGCTTCCGAGGCAGGCGATCCGATGGCGGATATGGCGCAATATATTGCCGAGCTGACGGTGCCGGAAAAATCCAAACACATCGGCCAACGGGTGCGCGACCTGTACGAGGC
>JGI24724J26744_10000957_pt1 | contig 20229 bp, 21 predicted proteins | sample Cruoilmetagenom7_FD_26744 | JGI IMG/M metagenome (IMG submission 26744) | reverse complement strand
TAAGGAAATAATTTAAAAATATTAATAATTGGTAAATCATTGAATTTGAGCCATATAATTATTCAAGGATGTTAAAATAATTCAATGAGTAAAAAGGTGATCGCGACAAACCGAAAAGCAAAGTACGAATATTTTCTGCTTGATAATTTTGAAGCAGGTGTTGTATTGAAAGGAAGTGAAATTAAATCTATTCGTGCTCGCCAGACCAGTATTGCGGAAGCATATGTACAAACAGATGGGAGAGAAGCATGGTTGATCAATGCACACATAGCACCATATGATCCGGCTAGCAGACAGAATCATGATCCGAAACGAAAGAGGAAATTACTTCTAAATAAAAAGGAAATAAGAAAAATTTGGCAAGGTGTCAAGCAAAAAGGACTAACGGTCATTCCCACAGAAATTTATCTGCGGGATGGTTTGGCCAAGATTAATATTTCCCTCGCAAAGGGGAAGAAATTATACGATAAACGCAGGGAAATTGCCAAAAAAGACATTCAAAGAGAAATGGATAGACAGTATAAACAATAACTAAGAAGTGAGAATATATGATTGAAATCACCGGTAAAAACCTGACAATAGAAGATTTAGCAGAAATTGCCCGATCAAATATTGAAATTCAACTCAGCAGATCTGCATCTGAGCAAATTCAATCTTCTCATGAGAAATTATTGTACCTTGTTGAAACAACAATACCGCTATATGGAATTAATACTGGGTACGGTATATTCGCTGATAAGAGAATTTCTTTGGATGAAAGTAAACAATTAAACCGAAATTTAATCTTCAGCCATGCGGTTGGAACCGGCGAACCATTACCTGAAGAAATTGTCAGGGCTGCAATTACAGTTCGCATCAATGCCCTTGCGAAAGGTTTATCTGGAGTGAAATTAAAGATCGTTTCTACACTTGTGGAGATGCTTAATAAAGGAGTGATCCCTCAGGTTTCTTCAAAAGGATCACTGGGTTCTTCGGGTGATCTTTGTATGCTTGCGCAACTTGGGCTAGTGCTATTGGGGAATGATCTGGATGCGGAAAAGGAATCTGGTAAAGCTATTTATGAGGGGAGGCTAATCTCTGGAAAAGAGGCAATGCTAAGGGCAGGAATAGAAAGAATAATATTTACACATAAAGATGGATTGGCGTTAATAAACGGTGCTACTTTTTCAGCTGCTATNACAGCTCTCTGCATTGCAGACACGCATGCATTATTGAAAATAGCAAACGTGGCAGTGTCATTAAGTCTGGAAGCAACATGCGGTAGGTCGGCTGCTTTTTGTGGTGATATTCAGAAAGCCAGAAATATTCAAGGGCAAATAGAAACTGCCGCCGAAATTCGGAAAATTATAAAGGGAAGCTCTTTTATCGACAGCTTGAATCATGTACAAGACGCATATTCCTTAAGATGTTCTCCACAAGTTCATGGGGCTATTAAAGAAACAGAAAAGTTTGTCAGGGGAATTATCTCTAAAGAAATTAACGCAGCTACTGATAACCCTTTGCTTGTTAGTGGAGATAAAGTTGTTTCGGGTGGCAACTTCCATGGTGAACCAGTAGGGTTGGCAGCAGATTTTCTGAGTATCGCAGTGGCTGAGTTGGGTGCCATTTCTGAAAGACGTACTTTTCGATTATTAGATAAAAATTTGAATAATGGCCTTCCGGCGATGTTGGTTGATTCTTCTATGGATGAAGGGCTGAATTCAGGTGTAATGATTTTGCAATATACTGCTGCCGCATTAGCATTGGAAAATCAAACCCTAGCAACTCCAGATTCTATCAAATCGCTGCCTACATCTGCAAACCAGGAAGATCATAATGCGAATGCATATAATGCAGCAATAAATCTGAGGAAGATTATAAGGAATACCACGAAAATTTTAGCTATCGAGATTTATACAGCTTCCAGGGGAATAGATCTACGTAAAAAGATCCTTCCCGGGGGAAAAATGGGAGCTGGGACACAGGAAATTTACATGATGATTAGGAATCTATTTCCGTACCACGCGAATGATATACAGTGGAGCAGGGAATTGGAATCTTTATACAAAATGTTGATTCATGGAAGCGGTCTGAAAGATAAGATACTTTCTGTTTCCGATTGACAGAAATCAAAAATCAAGGTAATTAATAGATATGCTAGATAAAATTACTCCGATTAACCGCAGACGTTTCTTAGAAAAATCCCTTATTGGGTTAGGGGGAATAGCTTTATTACCGTCTGTGAATCTTAAAATACTTGGATTAGATGAATGGCCGGAAGGGAATTTCTTGGGAAGAAATAACGTTTATTTACCAAGTGCATTACCAATCAGAAGTAAACCGACAGCTGATAGTCCGGTTGTTCGAAATCTCGTCGAAGATGAATGTGTTGTTTGGCTGCGGGAAGTAGTTGGAGAATCACCGGTGGGTAGACCAAATAAGAGATGGGTGGAAACACCTGAGGGATATATATATAGTCCAAGTTTACAAAAGGTCAGGAACCTACCAAATGAGCCAATAATTGAATTACCTGTTTATGGCGATGAGCGGGGAATGTGGGTGGAGGTGACTGTTCCTTATGTGAATTTAGAGTTAGCTAATCCCCCAGCGAGGTCACCATGGTTGATTGAAGCTCCTTCAACATTATGGCGGTTGTATTATAGTCAGGTGATATGGGCCGATGAGATCCAGATAACCTCAGATGACCGCGTTTTATATCGGGTTAATGAAAGATACGGTTCGTATGGTGATATCTTTTGGGCGGATGCGCGAGCTTTTAGGAGAGTAATTGAAGATGAAATTGTGCCAATCAATCCAGAAGCTGAAAATAAGAAGATATTAATAAATGTAAATCAGCAGTCATTATCATGTTTTGAAGGAAATAATGAGGTTTATTTCTGCCAGGTGTCCACAGGAAGGAAGTTCGATGAATCAGGGATTCCTGTTGATACATGGGCCACAACCCCTGGAACTCATTGGATCTGGCGGAAATTGATTTCACTACATATGAGCGGTGGTGGAACGGGAGCCGGATTTGATACGATGGCAATTCCATGGACATCTCTGTTTGTTGGGGAAGGCATTGCAATCCACGCAACTTTTTGGCACAACGATTTTGGAACACCTAAATCACATGGATGCGTGAACACATTACCGGAAGATGCAAAATGGATCTTTTGCTGGACCACACCTCAAGTTGTATACAACCCAGGTGATGTAACCAATAATACCTATGAGGGGACACAAATTGAAGTCGTAGAACCTTTGTATTAGGTTTATATGGAANATTTCCAAAAACGCTCATCTGATTTCTATTTATGGTTCCGCAGAAAATACATGATTTTTATAATCATAATACTATTCTTTTATTTATTCTTCGCATTCTTAGCACCGGTATTAATGAAATATGGAATTACTCAACTGGGAAGAATAGTTTATTCTATGTATAGTAATTTCTGCCACCAATTTGCACACCGATCTTGGTTCTTATTTGGTGAACAAGCGTTTTATCCTGCCTATTGTAAAGAAGGTAGTGGAATAAGATCTCTATATGATGTTTTCGGTGTTTCTTCCGAAAGTGTTCAAGAATCTAGAGAGATCATTGGAAATGAAAACGCTGGTTATAAAGTAGCAATTTGCCAGCGGGATGTTGCAATTTATGGAGCGATGCTCATATTCGCTTTTATTTTTATCCTTTCCCGAAATCAAATAAAAAAAATCTCTTTTTGGCTTTGGTTTTTAATGGCAATCATTCCAATTGGGATAGATGGATTTTGGCAATTCATTTCTTCCGCAAACATCTCGATTTTGAGCATTCCTTCGCATGAAAGTAATCCATTAATAAGATCTATCACAGGTTGGATGTTTGGGTTGTTCACCGGGTGGTACTTATACCCATCCGTTGAAGAAACATTTGAGGACGAATCGAGCGGGATTAATAAAAGAACAATATTCGAAGGGGAATGATTTGCCTATACATTCTAAAAGGGATATTTCATATTACACTTTTTCGTCGCTTGACGATTACAACCTGGTCCATGGTGTATTTATGAGACGTGGTGGGGTCAGCCCCAAACCCTGGGCAAGTTTAAATTTAGCGACTTCTGTTGGTGATTCAAGAGAATCAGTGATTGAAAATAGGAGAAGAATCACGAAATGCTTGTCTCTTCAGGAAGATAGTATTTTTGATGTGTGGCAGGTACACAGTAATAGAGTAATTCTTGCCACAGATTCTAGAAAACCCGATCAACCACACCAAAAAGCAGATTCGATTATTACCAATAAACCAAATGTAACAATAATGATGCTTTTTGCCGATTGTGTTCCAATCATGATGTATGATCCTAAAAACAATGTCGCTGCGCTTGCGCATGCTGGTTGGCAGGGTACGGTAAATGGGGTTATTGGCAAAACCGTTAAATCAATGCAAGAAAATTATAAGTGTAAACCGGAAAATTTAGTTGCATGTATCGGGCCTTCAATTTGTGTCGATCACTATGACATAGGAAAAGACGTTGCGGAAGAAGTGGAGCGAGCATTCGAAAATACTGAACAAGTATTGATAAAGAAAGAAGGAAAGATACACTTGGATTTGCGAATTGCAACCCGGATTACTTTACAAAAATATGGAATAAAAAAGATTCAAAACTCACATATTTGCACTGCTTGCAACACAAATAATTGGTACTCACATCGCGCGGAAAAGGGTAAAACCGGGCGGTTTGCAGCAGTAATAACGGTTTTTCAATCAATTTAAGTCATGACAATAAAAATAAAAGTTAAGATAACCCCAAATGCACGCCAAGACAAAATCTGCGGTTATTTAGAAAAAGANATATTAAAAATTAAGATAAAAGCAAAACCCGTAGATGGTAGGGCAAATTCATATTTAATAAAATATTTAAGCAAAGAGCTTGATATTCCTCAAAGTTATTTTGCGATTACCAAAGGGAAAACTTCACGTATAAAGGTGTTAGAAGTTTCAAATGTCGGAAAGAAAGAGTTTATTGAAAAGCTGCCTATTTGATCACGAAGATCCGTAAATGACCCTGCCGCAGCTTGGGCAGATAAAGAGTTTGGATGCCGATCTTGCTTCTTGCCTTTGGCCGGCAGTAAGACCGGCGCCGCAGGCACCGCATGCGTCATCATGCAATTTTGCGATTGCCAAACCGTTTTTTATTTTTCTAAGTGTTTCGTAACGATTCTGATTGTCCTGATTAATTTGAGTAACCATTGTTCTTCTTTTAGAATTAAGCCCCTGAATTTTTTCAGACAAAGTACTTTTCTCACCTTGGAGTAGTGATGATTGTGTTGCAAAATTGGAGTTTGCGTTATTAAACTCTTTCTTTTGAAGTTCAAGAAATTTTTCGGATTGATCTACACGAATCATCACTTCAAGTAGAACATCTTCTAATTTTCTAATCGTTTTCTTTATCGAGGATATTTCCATTTGAAGATCTTGAAGTTCTTTTGGGTTTTTTACAGANCCGTTGTATAAATTTGCTTCGCTTAGAGAAATTTTATTTTTTTTATTTTNTATATCGTCGCTAATGGTATTTAATTCATTGTTATCTACCACAAGCTGTTTTTTTGCTTTTTCAAGATAATTTTGGGCGTTGATAATACTTGTATCGTTCTTTATTAGACCATCAATCTCATTAATTCTTAATTGAGCGTTATCCAGGTCTGTATCTATCTCTTGAAGTTGAAAAAGCTGAAATCCGATGTTCATAATATAAAATGAAATAAGAATNAAATATCGTTTGTATTATATCGGAAATAAAGAAATAGGATGAATAAAAATCCATTCTTAGAAAAACTNATAATAAATTGGTGATAATAAGGGGTAAAAAGATTCAGGAGTGTATATTTTTCTGTGAAATAAATGATCTTCATTTAAAATAGAATTCAAATTATTGAAAAATTACTCAGGCAATCATATAATACTAAATATATAATCAGGGAGAGAAAACCGTGGCATCTATTATTAATAAGAAGATTTTGGTGGTTGATGATGAAGAACGAATGCTGAGATTCATTCGATTAAATCTTGAGCATGACGGATTTCAGGTCATTGAAGCTGTTAAAGGACATGAAGCATTAGACAAAATGCGAACTGGTATGCCAGATTTGATCTTGCTGGATGTAATGCTTCCCGATCTAGATGGATTTGAGGTTTTGAAAATGGTTAGAGAAATTAGTAGTATCCCAATCATCATGCTAACCGCAAAAGGTGAAGAGGATGACCGAGTTAAGGGATTGGAATTAGGGGCAGATGATTATGTGACAAAACCATTCAGTCCTCGCGAATTGGTTAGTCGTGTCAAGGCAGTATTACGCCGAGTTGAAGCAGAGGGAGATGGTGAAGACGAAGTGATTGATGTTGATGAGCGACTGAAAATCGATTTTAATCGACGGGAGATTTGGGTTGAAGGGAAATTGGTTAAATTGCGGCCAACTGAATATCGACTTCTCTACCATCTTGTTCAGAATGCTGGATGGGTATTAACCTATGATCAAATACTTTCAAGAGTATGGGGATATGAATATAGGGATGAACCGCATTATGTGCGCCTCTATATTAATTATCTTCGCCAAAAACTAGAAAAAGACCCAACTAAACCCAAATACATTTTGACCGAACGGGGAATAGGGTATAGGTTTGTTGATTACCAGCGAGAAAAATAAGATCGTTTAGTGAGAGATTATTAAATCAATAATTAAAGATTTATTAATAATCGNAATTTGTAGAATTTTCACGATAGAATTTGCAAATCGGAAAAGCAATTATTAATTTCTAAAGCATATTGAGGAGAAAAAGATGAATGAACCTATTCATGTTAAGGATGATACATTTGAGAAATCTGTTTTACAATCCGAAGTTCCTGTAATTGTAGATTTTTGGGCTCCATGGTGCGGGCCATGCAAGATGGTTGCGCCAATCTTGAAAAATATCGCAAGGGACTTTGATGGAAAATTGGTTGTTGCAAAAGTAAACACGGATGAGAATCAGGAATGGGCAGGGAGATATGGAGTACAAGGTATTCCTACAATGTTATTTATTGCAGGTGGAAAAGTCTTGCACCGGCAAGTTGGTGCTGTCCCCGAGGGAATATTGCGCGATGCATTGGAACAATTTNTGGAAGTAGCCAGTGAGAAGAAAGTAGAATAACATAATTGAGTAAGGCGTCAGACACAAACAAGTATGACGCCTTTTGTATTTAAACTCTGCGAATATTAGCCCCAAGAAGTGAAAGTTTCTCATCGATGCGCTCATATCCGCGGTCTATTTGTCCCACATTACGAATTGAAGAAACCCCATCTGCTGACAAGGTTGCAAGTAGAAGTGCCATTCCGGCGCGGATATCAGGACCTGCCATCTTTTCCCCATATAGATGACTTGGGCCCTGAATAATACATCTGTGGGGATCACATAATACGATCTGAGCGCCCATACCGACAAGTTTATCTGTGAAGAACATACGGCTTGGATACATCCAATCATGGAAAAGAACAGTTCCTTTTGATTGCGTTGCAACAACAATTGCAATGCTCATTAGGTCAGTGGGAAATGCGGGCCAGGGCATAACACTGATTTCGGGAATCGCATTGCCGAGNTCCGGTTCAATAATTAACCGCTGCTCTTGAGGNACAAAAATATCATCTTTCTCTTTTATTTCCCAATCTACGCCTAAACGGTGAAATACCAGACGTACCATATCCAAGTGGGTATTACCTGCGTTTTTGATCGTGATTGATCCTTTAGTAACTACGGCAGCTCCGATAAAACTTACAACTTCCAGATAATCTGAGCCAATCTGAAAATCTCCGCCGTGTAATTTATCAACCCCATTTATCTCAAGAGTGTTCGATCCAATATTTCTTATTTCTGCTCCTAAAGAATTTAAAAAATGACAGAGTTCCTGAACATGTGGCTCAGAAGCTGCATTGCGAATAATGGTTGTTCCTTTGGCCATGACTGCAGCCATTATTGTGTTTTCTGTTGCTGTCACGCTGGCTTCATCTAAAAGGATGTTTGCTCCAAGTAATTTNTCGACGTGGAATGAAAAATAGCGATTGTATTTTACTTGAACACCTAATGCGCCTAAAGATAGGATATGTGTATCTACTCTTCGTCGTCCGATGACATCCCCGCCTGGAGGGGGTAATTTAATTTTTCCCTTACGTGATAGCATGGGTCCTGCCAGTAAAATGGATGCTCGAATATCCTTGCAAAGATTGGAGTCAAGGTCAGCAGGGTGAATTTCCTTTGCCTGAATTTCCCAAGTATGTGTATCGATACAGTGTATTGAGACTCCTAAACTTTCCAACAGAGCTCGCATAGTCCTGACATCTCTAATATCAGGCAAATTTCTTAAGGTGACTTTTTCCTCAGTTAATATACAAGCTGCAAGAATTGGAAGTGCGGCGTTCTTATTACCGGAGGGAAAAACTTCTCCCGATAGAGGATGCCCGCCTTCAATGATGAATTTTTCCAAAATAACTCCTAATCTTGATAGATTGAAAACTTAGTATGTTTCAGTCACCTTAGAAAGCCCTTCAGGCTTATCACTATCATACCCTTTTTCAATTGCTAGTTGTCGGGCAAATAACTGTCCAGGAATAACTGATGCGATTGGCGATAACCATTCGGGGATATCTTTTGGAAGATTAAATATTACTTTGCCCCGCTTTAATATTTCTTGGTTGTCGGATATAACAATCAATTCTGCGCCTAAATCGAGAAGATTCCTGGTGAAATCCTTAATGTGCTCAAACATTTCTCCCGAAGGGGCGACAACGAATACGGGAAAACCCTGATTCACTGTGGCAATAGGTCCATGTTTAAAATCAGCGGAAGAATATGGCACCGATATTACACGAGTTAATTCCTTGATTTTTAATGATATTTCAAATGCGGTAGAGTAATTAAATCCCCTGCCTATGACAACACAGTGCTCCATATAACGATAGCGAACTGTTTGCTTAATTTTATCGAGCGAATTATTAAGCGTGTCCGAGAGTTTATCCGGCAGCCTCTGTAGATCTTTCAATCTTATTTTATCATTATTAAGAAAGCAAGAAAACAAAGCAAGAGCGGATAGGGAAGATGTATATGTCTTTGTAGCCGCGATTGCTTTCTCATTACCGGTATTCAAGGGAATAATAAAATCAGAAACGTTTGCTAAAGGAGATGATTCATCATTTGTAATGCACATTGTTGGGCAACCCTGTTTCTGAGCAGTTTCAAGGACAGAAACAATATCAGGTGATTGTCCGGATTGTGAAATACCCAGTACAAGCGCATGGTTAAGGGCTGGAGGCGTTTTATAAATTGTAAATAAAGAAGGGGTAGCTAAAGCAACTTGAATATTGTTATGAGCACCTAATAAATATTGGGCATATCGGGCTGCATTATCAGAAGTGCCTCTTGCTGCGATGAGAATATAATCAAATTTTCCTTTGAGATCTGCGCAAATTCTGTTTAGATGTATTGATTCATTCAGGATAAGGTTTTCAATAATCTCTGGCTGCTCCAGGATTTCATTTATTAGGATTTTGTTCATACAAAAAACTCCTACAGATTTTCGAGACGGTTTTATAATATGGGTGTTAATAGTAACATCAAATGACAATACAAGATTTCAATGTATACTGAGTGTATTATTATATGGAAAGGTTTTGTGAAAATAAATGGTTACCATAAAACAGGTTGATACTCGGTCGAAAAAAGAAGTAAACGAATTTGTACAATTTCCATTTAAGATATACAAAAATGTGAAAGAGTGGGTGCCTCCAATTGTTGCTGATATTAAATTAATGTTAAATGAAAATAAACACCCATTTTATGAGCATTCTGATGCTGAATTTTTCACTGCACGAGATAATGGTGAAATGGTCGGAAGAATCGCTTGCATTGAGAATAAAAAATACAACCAATATCATGATAAAAAACATGCGTCATTTTATTTATTTGAGTGTATAGACGACCAATCTGTGGCAGAAAAACTATTTGATCGAGCATCTGATTGGGCTCACGATAGAGGGCTTGAGGTGGTTATCGGTCCTAAGGGATTGTCAACGTTTGATGGATATGGGTTTCTTGTGGAAGGATTTGATAAGAGACAAATGATGACAATGATGAACTACAATTTTCCTAACTATCCTAAGTTTGCAGAAGCCCTTGGTTTTACAAAAGTAGTTGATTGGGTATCTTCATATATCCATATTCCTGATTTCAACATGCCTGAAAAGGCAAAGATAATTGCTAAACGAGTTGAAGAGAAAGGAAAATTTAAGGTTTTGCGTTTTTCATCAAAAAAAGAATTAAGAAAATGGTCCTGGAAAATTGGGCAGGCTTATAACAATACCTTTATAAACAACTGGGAATATTATCCATTATCAGACAATGAAATAAAATTTATAATGGATAATATTATGGTTGTAGCAGTTCCTGAATTGCTGAAGGTGATCACATATAACGATGAAGTTATAGGCTTTTTATTCGCTTTCCCAGATATTTCAGCTGCTCTTCAAAAGTACAGTGGACAATTATCGCCGCTAGCTCTAGTGAGTTATTTAAGGGAATTAAGGAAAACTAATTGGGTATCCTTTAATGGGGTTGGTGTATTACCTGAATACCACGGTCGCGGGGGGAATGTGCTCTTGTTCTCTGAAATATTAAAATCTGCCAATGCATTTAATTTTAAACATGGGGAATTAACACAGATCGCTGAAACAGCAACACAAATGCGAAAAGACCTAAAGAATCTTGGGGTTACACCGCATAAAAATCACCGAATCTACAGTAAAAATATATAAAAAAAAGAGCGGAGATAATTTCTCCGCTTTTTTAATTATAATTGGCGACTAAAGGAAACTTTCATCGGAGAAAAAAATGAAGAAGATTGTATTCACACTGCAATTAATATCAATTATTGTTTTGTCTGGCTGCGGAAGCCGGGAACAATTAAATGCGGCAGCAGCAGCAGAAAATTATATTATTGCACTTTCTGAAAAAAACAAATCACAGGTTATAGCCTTATCTTGTAAGGATTGGGAAGAATCTGCTACTCTAGAGGTAGATGCGCTTTTATCCGTTGATGCGGCTGTTAAAGAGCTGAACTGTGAAATCACCGGGGAGGATAATACGGGTACTTACGTAGTATGCTCCGGATCGCTTGATCTTACTTATGATGACGAAATTAGGGCTATAGATCTTTCCCGAAGAACCTATACCCTCAGGCAAGAAGATGGGCAGTGGCGGGTATGCTCTTATAAATAAAATTGATGTAAAAGAATAGATAATGAAAAAAATACTTAGCCGGGAAAACATAATTACGATTTTTCTTTGCCTGCTTATTGTTGGGTTGGTTATTGTTACAAGTGATGATTCCCCTCTCTGGATCTACCAGGGATTTTAGATGAAATTAAACCAGATAGTATTCTTTATATCAATATCTCTGGTGTATCGATTGTTCTTAAAAAATAAATGGTTGGATTGGTTCGTGTTGTTAATCAGCATTGCAACAATTTATTGGCTTCAAACAATTTCGACTATTAGAACTCTTGATTTTTGGTTTCCGACATTAAGTATTTCTTTTGGAATTATTTCGTGGATAATAATCTCTAAAAAGGAAGAACTTAATTCTAGAGAAAATATCATTACATTTGTTTCTGTTATTAGTTTATTGTTGATAATAGGTATATCTCGTTTTATACCTATTCCGGGAATTTACAAATTCGTTTCTGTACCCAATTTCATCCACACACTTCAATTTTTGATTATCTTGAATTTTGTAATACTTGCAATAAGATTATTTCACGGAAAAGAAATTATTTTTTGGGGGATGTTTGGAATATTGGTCCTAATTTTCATAATACTTAAAAATGATTTGCTCTCATTCAAACTAAGTACATTTTTAAGGCAAATCAATAAACAATTGACGAATTTAGCATCATCTGATGAAATTTCCTGGGTCGGGTATTCTTATGTTGCTTTCCGAATATTGCATGCTTTGATCGAAAGTAAAAAAAGAATGGGGTTAAATGTATCACTCAGATCATATCTTGGTTACCTGTTTTATTTCCCCGCATTTTTAGCAGGGCCCATAGACAGAATTGATCACTTCCAAGAAGAAATATTTTCCGATAAGAAACCCTTAACTGAAGATTTATTAAATGCTGGAGAACAAATTGCTATTGGATTATTTCAAAAATTCATTTTAGCAGATTCATTAGCAATAATATCTATAAATGAAACATTATCCGCAACAATCACCTCGAGATATTGGATGTGGTTTGTGGTAATTGTTTATGCTTTCCGCATTTATTTTGATTTCAATGGATATACAAATATAGCACTAGGTATTTCTAAGATAATAGGAATTCAACTTCCGGAAAACTTCAATAAGCCATTACTATCTCCGACCCTTACAATCTTTTGGAATAACTGGCATATAACTTTGACACAATGGTTTCGTGCATATTATTTCAATCCAATGACTCGATTTATCCGAATAAAGTTTAGATCCTTAAATTCGCAAATCATTATGGCTATCATGCAAATCACAACAATGGTGTTAATTGGTTTATGGCATGGTATAAGTTATAACTTCATTGCCTGGGGAGCGTGGAACGGGATCGGATTGTTCTTACAGAATAAAATAACAGGATTCATTACAAGGAAAACAGGGAGCGGAAAACCATTTTGGCAGATATCAGCAATACATAAAGCGTTTTCGATAGTATTGACATTTTTATATATTTCGCTGGGTTGGGTATGGTTCGCATTACCGACTTTGGATGCATCAATGCGCGTATTTTTTGTTCTTTTTGGTAAAAAATGAAAAACGATATTACTAATTCAGCTATTTCTATAAAACGCATAATCATAAAGACCATTTTGATTCTATTTGTTATTAATTTTGGATGGATTTTTCTATCTAAGCTACCAATCGGTGATGTAAGTTTATATAATCTTCTCTTTACCGGCCGATATCGTTTGCCGTTTGGGGAGAATCCAAAAAGATCCTATAACCTAAGTTTATATAATCTTGATGCGATGTTCGCATCCCATGAGATTAATAAAAAACAAACTGATATAGAAGCTACTCATGTGGTTTTAATNGGCGACTCATCAATCTGGGGATTTCTTCAAAAACCAAATAACACAATTTCTGGATTGTTGAATAAAAGATTTGTGGAGGAGGATAACAAAATAATTTTTCATAACCTCGGATATCCAAGCATATCTATACTCAAGGATTTGATGTTTGTTGATAGAGCTTTAGAATACAATCCTGATCTAATTTTATGGTTCATAACTTTAGAGGCCCTCCCTAAAGAAAAGCAATTGGAAACACCAATTATTAAAAATAACCCTGGGACTGTAAATTCTATAATAGAAAAATATAAACTATCTGAAATAAAATTGATGGAAGAAAAATTAATTGACAATACATTTTTAAATCAAAGAAGAAATATTTTTGACCTTTTGAATTTACAATTATTTGGGATTTTATGGAATGCAACAGGGATAGATCAGGAATATTCCGAAACATATAATCCTGCCCAAAGGAATTTCACAGAACCAAGTGAAAAATATTACAGTGTTAATCCAGATGATAAACTCAATGACTTTTTGGCGCTAGAGATAATCGAAAATGGAATTGAGAAAAACAAGGAAATAGATTTCATTTTAATTAATGAACCAATACTAATTAGCGAGGGAGTTAACAGCTCGGTTCAATATAATTATTACTATCCAAGATGGGTGTATGATAAATATCGATTTATAATGAAAGATTTTACACAGAAGAATAATATAAAGTATTATGACTTATGGGATTTAATTCCGGAAAGTGAATTTACAAATAGCGCAATTCATTTTTCCGAAAGTGCTGAAATAATATTAGCAGATAAGATCACCTTGGTCATCGAAGAGTATATAGGTCAAAAAGGTAACAATGATAAATAATAAAAGGATATCAAATTTCGCATTTATTGTATTTTTATTGCTCCTTTTATCTGGTTGTGCAAATGTAAAAGAATTACAAGCAGCGGAAAAAATAAATGATAGTGCTGGCAGCAAAACTTCTACATTTAGTAAACCCGCCCAGTTAAGTACCCAAGTTAGTAAGACCTTTACACCGATAGCAACTATAGATAATTCAACACCTACTCCCGATCTAAGAATTCCAGCGGAGCAGTGGCAGGATTGGCCTATTATCCCAGTAGCCACAAATAATGCCATAGCCATCTATGCAAGGAGTATACAAACGAAAGTTGATTCAAAATCTTTCTCAAAAATAGGCGATTGCCAAAATGTAAAAGAGGCTTTCTTGGGTATTTATGACTTAGAGGGAAGGTATTTTCTATGGGAAGATGAGTTAGACTGGCAAGAAACAATCGATAATTTTGAGGGTTATTTTAATAAAGACGGGAAGGCTTTCGGACAGGGATTAAACGTTGCGGCAGCTTTGTCACCGCTGCATGCTGATCCTGATGTTTGTAAAATAAGTGAAAACCCTTTGCAATGTGAATTTCGAGAAACAAATCCAAGTTTTGCTTTTATCAGTTTTGAACGCTGGTGGCCGAAAGAGACTCCTCCTGAGGTGTATGAAAAATATCTGCGAATAGTCATCCAAGCTTCAATAGACAACGGAACTGTTCCAATATTAATAACAAAAGCCGACAATGTGGAGGGGAATCATCAAATTAATCAAATCATTGCAAAATTAGCATTTGAATTTGATATTCCTCTATATAATTGGTGGAGAGCAGCACAATTATTGCCGTATAGAGGGATTGATCCAGAACGCGAAGATGGATTTCACATCTCAATTGAGGCCTGGGATAAGCGAAGCTACCATGCGTTGGAAACGTTAGATACTCTATGGAAAGGATTGAAAGACCATCAATGATAAAAAGAGAAATCATTTCTACGTTACAAAGTAGAATAGCAAAGGACATTCTAAATGTACCTGAAAAAACTATAGCGCTTGAAGAGCCACTTATTTCAAGCGGTCTTATTGATTCGTTCAGCTTAGTAGATCTAGCAATACTTATTGAGGATGTATTTCAAGTAAGAGTTGATGACACTGAGTTGAATTCAGACGCATTTGACTCGCTCGATCAGCTAGCAGACTTAATTCTTTCCCGTATTCAATAAATGTCCCTAAACTTCAGCAAGCAAATTCTCGATCAAGTAGATAAATTCCCAGATAAACAAATTCTGAAAATATTAATTGCTGGAAACTATACACATCTAACATATAAGGATATCTTTGATGGAGCATGCCCGTATGAATACGCGTTAAAAGAAACTGGTATCGGCTCGGGCGATGTTGTAATCCTGATCTTGCCACATGGATTAGAATTGATCTTTGCATATTTTGGTACGATTCTAAATGGAAGCATTCCTTCAATAATGCCGTCCCTAACAGAAAAATTAATCCCGGAAAAGTACCGTAAAGATTTGAAATCATTGATTGAGATTTCGAAACCGTCAGCATTGATTACATTTTCCGATTTTAAGAAAGAAATAGAATTCCTGGAAACTTATGAATCATCATTGAAATCAGTGATCATTTCTGATGAAATAGATTTAANTAATAGCCCCTACAAAGAATTTCTTGGCCATGCGGGATTAATGCAACTTGATGATGATATTGCTTTGCTGCAGCATTCTTCAGGCACAACTGGATTACAAAAAGGAGTGGCTTTATCTCACCAGTCAGTATTTAATCAATTAGAAAGCTATCAGGCAGCATTAGAAATTAGAAAGGACGACGTCATTGTAAGCTGGCTTCCCCTATATCATGATATGGGACTGATCGCGGGATTTCTATTACCAATGTTATATGGAATTCCGTTGGTATTAATGTCTCCTTTTGATTGGGTGAAAGCACCTTATAAATTAATGCAAGCTATCAGTAAATATAAGGGTACATTGTGTTGGCTGCCAAATTTTGCATATAATTTTTGTGCTAAGAAGATACGAGATCGTGATTTGAGTGATGTTGATCTTTCTTCATTACGCGCTGTAATCAATTGCTCGGAACCAATGCGTTTTTCAAGCCATGAAATGTTTTTAGAAAAGTTTGGAATATATGGATTACAAGAAAAAGCTTTAGCAACAAGTTACGCGATGGCAGAAAATGTATTTGCAGTAACACAGGGAGGAATTGGTCAACTGCTTACGTATGATGAGGTAGATCTAATTTCTTTTCAAGAAAAGAATGTTGCAATTCCAGTTAAACCAGGTGACGGATCAGTTATTATGGTTTCTGCAGGAAGACCGATATCCAATGTCGAAGTAAAAATTATTGATTCGTCTGGGAAGTTTCTTGATGAAAGGCAGATCGGTGAGATTGTGATCCGTAGTAATTGTATGCTGGATGGGTATTACAACCGTGATGAAGATACAAGAAAATCATTTATTAATGGGTGGTTTAAAACTGGAGATCTTGGTTATATTGCAGATTCGGAAATTTACATAAGTGGAAGAAAAAAGGACCTGATTATTGTCGGCGGGAAGAATATATATCCGAAGGATTTAGAAACAATTGCTATGGAAATTAATGGTGTCCACCCTGGCCGTGTAGTCGCCTTTGGTGTTTATAATAAATTAAAGGGCACCGAAGATGTTGTGATCATCGCTGAAATTGAAGATGAGTATATAGAAAAAAAAGAATCGATCAGTGAAGACATTCGAAAGAGGGTAACTCGCGAATCTGCAATTGCCTTACGCAATATTTTACTTGTTGATAATAAATGGCTGATAAAAACCAGTAGCGGGAAGATCGCCCGTGCGCTAAATAAGAAGAAATATATTAAAGAGATACTTTCTTGAGTTCAAGAGATGCTGCGTGAAATAAATCGATTATTTAAGTATATAAATACGGATAATGATGGAAGGATAATTCGCAATAGAATTATTCTAATTTCTCTGGTAATTATTTTTGCTCTAATATTCAATCGATTCGTTTTAACCCCATATGTATCAGATGACTTGAAAATTTCAATAAACAGGTCCAAACTACTCTTTCTAAATGGAATGAGCCCGTACGATGAAGAAATACAAAATTATATAAAAAGTATCGCAAGGGATGAAAAATGGGTGGTTAATGATGATAAGTTTGAATTTGATGTACCTCTTTTTCAATTGATTCTTTATTTACCATTTGCTGTGATACCGAATTATTTTTGGGCTTCTGCGTTTTTCATTACGATAAATCAGATTTGCATTTTCCTGACCATGCATATGTTATTCCATTTACTTGAATGGAAACCGAAAGTAGTTGAAAGAATATGTATCTATCTCTTAACAGCCGCCGTGATTTTTATCCAAAAAAACCTATTATCTGGAAACGCTTCGATTATTCAACTGACATTGATAATCGCGGTACTTTTTTATGAAAAGGATAAAAAGCTAGTATTGTCAGGAATACTGTTAGGATTGTCTTTTTTTGATCCGGTTAGTATGTTATTTTCAGTAATTATCTTGTATGTCGTATTAATAACTAAGAGAGAATATTCAGCCATCTTTTGGTCTATCATTACTATTGGATTACTTACCATTTTTATGACCATTTTTGATCGGAATTGGATAATGGGATGGCTGAAAAACTTGTTCCTTACTCCTTCGAGATTCCCCTTTATTACTTATATTGATGGGATTCAAGTGAAATATGGTATATCTGTAAACAATCTTTTCGTTATTATTCCTCTCGTTCTTACTTCTTGGTTAGTCTTAGAAATTATTCGTACTCCCAAGGGTACAAATGGAGAAAAAATATGGCTGCTTAGTATCAGTGGGTTGTTAAATTATTATGTGATGATACAAACAAATTTGTATGCAGCTGTTTTGTTTTTACCTTCAATTATCTTGCTAATTAGTGTTTGGTGGAAAAAAATTAATAATATTGGTAAATTGGTTTTATACTTTTTGCTAACAGGTGTTTCTGTTGGACTATTGCTATTACAATATTTTACAATAATGGCAACCTCTACGCGAGTGACCGAGATCATTCTCATAGCAATCGCATTCTTTTTAATTGTGAACTTATACTGGGCTCGTTTGTGGATTATGCGGCCATATATGATAAGTGATAGTGAATGAAATATATAATAAAAAGGGTATGCTATACTTCCAAGGATTTTTTATAGATATATGTAAATCTTGATTGTTCGGAGGAAAATGTGACCAAATCAATAGGAATTCTTACTGGGGGGGGGGATGTTCCCGGTCTAAATTTGGCAATAAAAGCGGTAGTATTGGGAGCTTTAGAAGAAGGTTATAAAGTATATGGAATACGAAGAGGATGGCGCGGGCTGCTGCACTATGATTTCGGTGAACCTTCAACACATGATTGTTACATACAGGATCTCGATTATGAGAAAGTTCGCAAAATCGATCGGACTGGTGGGACATTTCTGCATACCTCCAGAACAAACCCGCAGAGAGTACAAAAAGATATAATACCTGACTTTCTCGTTAATACTACCTATGGCGAAAAGATTGATGATGCTGGTACAACTGACTATACGGATTATGTGTTAAACGTTCTTTCCGAAATCGGGATTGATTCTTTGATCTCAATTGGAGGAGATGATACTCTTTCATTTTCTGCGCGTCTTCATAAAGAGGGTTTTCCAGTTATCGGTATCCCAAAAACCATGGACAACGATGTTAATGGAACGGAATACTGTATTGGATTTTCAACTGCGATCACTCGCAGCATAAGTTTGATTACAGACATGCGGACAAGCGTCGGCTCTCATGAAAGGATAGGTGTTGTTGAGCTATTTGGTAGAAATTCAGGAGAGACGAGCTTAATTTCAGCTATGTTGGCTCATGTGGACCGNGCGGTGATATCTGAAGTTCCTTTTAACATAAACAAACTTGCTAATTTCCTTATTGAAGATAAACACCGGAATCCTTCTAACTATTCTATCATGACCGTGTCAGAGGGAGCTACCTTTGAGGGAGGAGAAATTATCGAAAAGGGAGGAGCGGATGCTTTTGGACATCGCAAATTGGGTGGTATCGGAGACTTGATTGCCTCTGAGATAAAGCAAATCACAAAAACAAATACAATGTACCAAAAATTTGGGTATGTCATCCGATCCGGCCCTGCCGATACGTTGGATAGAATGGTTGGAATGGCTTATGGGGATATTGCTTTGAGCTTGATAAAGAACAATGAATCAGGGAAGCTTACTGCGATCAAAGATGGAAAATATACAACTGTACCCCTGGAAAGCGTAATTTCTGGTGTAAGACACGTGGATGTCGAAGCATATTATGATAAAGTGAAATATTTACCAAAGGTAAAAAATTTCTTGTGGCAACCAGTATTTCTTCGATAACCATTTATTCATTAAGCAATTAGGGGATAGAAGAATGTGGGTTTTATCCTCTGTCGCGTTCAATAATGCAATATAGTAATGCATAGGATTTATTCATGGAATATAACTCTAGTGTTATCCAATCTAAATATCAGGTGGTACCCCGAACACTCATTTTCATTGAAAAAGAAGAGGAAATACTACTCATTCATAAAAATAAAAAGGATTCATTTGGATATTCAAAACTCAATGGCATAGGCGGCCATATAGAAAAGGGGGAAGAACCCTATGAAGCAGCGAAACGAGAAATCTTTGAAGAATCAGGATTAATAATTGAAGAATTATGTCTTGTGGCAAATATTTTCATTGATATTGGTACTAATCCGGGCATTCTTTTATTTGTGTTTAAGGCAAAATATCCCGGCGGGAGATTGAAAGAATCTGATGAAGGTGGTCTTGTTTGGATAAAGAGAAGCTTAATCAAAGACACAAAGAATTTGGTTAAAGATATTCACTTTCTCTTAGAACTATCAGATTCCTACAAGGAAAACTCTTTGCCAATTTTTGCCAAATATTTATATGATGAAAATGGGGAATTGCGCATAGTTATATAATATTTGGAATGTAAAAAATAAGCAATGTGCTGCCATATTTTCGTTGATCAAATTCAATGAAGTTCAGAAGGTGTATTGATTCATATTCCACAGGATCAATTTGGACAATAATCCAACCATCATCGGTCAATAAACTCTTATTATCATCAACGAGATTTAATGCTTTTATCCACATTCGGTGATATTGGGGGGGAGCAATAAAAATATAGTCAAATCTACTAAATGAGAAGCTAAGAAATATAAATGCGTTAGTATTAATCACGTTAAAAGCATTTTGGTTTGA
>JGI24724J26744_10000956_pt1 | contig 20239 bp, 27 predicted proteins | sample Cruoilmetagenom7_FD_26744 | JGI IMG/M metagenome (IMG submission 26744) | reverse complement strand
CGGAACGAGCGGTTGCGGGGCATGTCGCCGGTTTGACCTGTGGGACAAGGCGGTGTCCCACGGTGGGACATCAGCCGAATTGAGCTAATTCAAAGGCTTAACCCTGCACGATTCACCCAATCTTAACGAAAAACGCGGGACCGAAAGGCCCCGCGTTTCTCATGTCAGCACAGCCCTAGAGGGGCCAGAACGGCGGTCAAAGGGCGGGCAGCTTTTCGCGCAGGAACGTCTCCAATGCGGCGGCGGGCCGCGCGCCGGAAAGCCGCGCCACCTCGCGTCCCTTGTGGAAAACGATGAACGCCGGAATGCCACGGATGTTATAGCGGATCGCCGCGTCCGGATGCGATTGCGTGTCGATCTTGGCAAACCGCACCTTGGGCGACAGGTTGCGGGCTGCCTTTTCAAACTCGGGGGCCATCGCGCGACACGGACCACACCACGGCGCCCAGAAATCGACGATCAACGGCAACCCATCGGATCTGGCCGCTTTCTCGAGCGTCTTCAGATCCAGCTTGGCAACCTTGCCGTCATTCAGCTTGTGGCCGCAAACCGCGCAGATCGGTGAGGACTGGGCCTTGTCGGCGGGGAGTTGGTTGACCTGCCCGCACTCGGTACAGGTCAGCTTGATCTTGGCACTCATGGCGACCCCTTGAATTCTGTTTCTTGAATGCGACATGGGCACCACAACGGCACCTGTCAAGCCCGCCGCCAGACTATCGGCCCCTCAGGGACGGGGCGGGCGCGATTTATAGACCGGCAAACGCCACCCCAGCACCAACGACCCGGCCCGCAGCAGGAAGGTCACCGCCGCGCAGGCGATCAGCGCGACGCCCTGCTGCTGGCTGAGTTGCTCAACAATCACGCCCAGCAAGGCCCCGGCAAATGCGGCGCTGAGATATAGCTCTCCCTTGCGCAAAACGATCGGCAGCTCGTTGCAGACCACATCGCGCATCAAACCGCCCATCGCGCCGGTGACCATGCCCATGATCAACACCACAGCCGCGCCATGACCCAGCGACCATGCCACGGCGACGCCCGCAGGGACCGCGACGGATAACGCCCAGGCATCGAGCCAATCCAGCGCGGTGCGCCGCGATTCCAGACGGTGCGCGGTGAAAAACACGATCACGGCGGCGGTGATCGCCGTGCCGATGTACCACGGGTCGGCAACCCAAAACACCAGATCGCGATTGAGAAAGAGATCGCGCAACGTGCCGCCGCCAACCGCCGTAAGGCAGGCGATGAACATAAAGCCCAGCAGATCAAGCTGCGCCCGACTGGCAGCCAGTGCCCCGGTCAGAGCGAACACGAACACCGACAGGTAGTCGAGGGCGGATATCAGGGTCATTTTGCGGCTTTGCCCGATGCACTACCCGCGGGTTTATAGGGTTCCATGCCCGCGCGGGCCAGCTCATCAGCGTGCTCGTTTTCCGCGTGGCCGGCGTGGCCCTTGATCCATTTCCACGTCACGTCATGGCTTTGCTGCGCCAGATCGAGACGCTGCCAGAGGTCGACGTTTTTAACCGGTTTGCGGCCAGCGGTTTTCCAACCGTTGCGTTTCCAGCCGTGGATCCATGTTGTGACCCCGTTTTTGACATACGCCGAGTCCGTGGTGATGGTCAGGCTGGTATCGCGGGTCAGGGCCTCGAGCGCGCTGATCGCGGCCATCAATTCCATGCGGTTGTTGGTGGTATCGGCCTCGCCGCCCTTCAGCTCGCGTTCCTTGACGACAGTCTCGCCGTCCATCGCGCGCATCAACACGCCCCAGCCACCGGGGCCGGGATTGCCGGAACATGCGCCATCGGTCCAAGCGTGTAGGTCAGGCATTGTGGTTGGTCCTTGTCAGAATATTGATGCCCGCGGCGGGGATGCCGGACAGGCCGGGTTCGGTGAGGGTTGTTTCGGACAAGATGTCGAACCCGGCGTCAGTGAGCAGTCCGGCGATCTCGTCACGGGTGACATAGGTATAGAACCGCCCGAGGGGGTCGCGTTCCTCGCCATGCCCGAGTTTCAGGCCGATGTGGAAATAGCCGCCGGATTTCAGCGCAGTATGGATCGCCGTCAGGTGGCGCGGCAGGGCTTCGCGGGGTGCGTGCAGCAGGCTGAAGTTGGCCCAGATGCCGTCATAAGCGGCGGTCGCAGTGAGGTCGTCAAAGGTGCCCAGCCGTGCGGGCAGGCCGCGTTTGTCGCGGGCAATGGCGACCATCGCGGGCGAGGCATCGACGGGATCGACACTAAGGCCCGCCTGCACCATCGCCGCCGAGGCATCGCCGGGCCCGCAGCCGAGGTCGAGCACATGGGCATGAGGTGGCAAGTGTTCGATGAACTGCCGCAGGAAGCGGCCGGGTTTGTCGGTGTCGACCATCTTGGCGTAGTCGTCAGCGCGGGTTTCATAGACCGCGAGGGTTTCTGGATCGGCGGTCATGCGCGTTCAAACGCCAGCCTGAGGCCCAGCCCGGCAAAGGTCGCAGCAAAGATACGGCGGATCCACGCCATGGCGCGGGCGCTAGACAGGATGCGCGTGCGTGCGGCGGCGGCAAAGATGCCGTAGCCAATGAAGACAACGAAGGTCATCAGCATGAATATCCCACCGAGCAGCGCCATTTCTTGTGTCGCCGCAGCCGGTGCCCCGCTGAGGAATTGCGGCAAGAAGGCAAGGAAGAAGATCGACAATTTGGGGTTGAGGATGTTTATCAACGCGCCTTTGGCCGCGATGCTTGCGTAGCTGCGGGCGGTCTCGGCGGGTTTCACCGTCAGTGCGCCTTTGTCCATCAAGGTCGTCCATGCGAGGTACAGCAAGAAGGCGACGCCTGCGAATTTCACCAGTTGGAACGCCAGCGCCGACGCATGGAGAACCGCTGCAAGGCCCAGCATCGCCGCCAGCATGGACGGCAGGATACCAAGTGTGCAGCCCAATGCCGCAGCAATGGCGGCGCTTGGGCCACGGGTTAGACCGGTGCCCAGAGTATAAATCACGCCAGTACCGGGGGCGAGGACGACGATCAGTGCGGTGATAAGGAACTCGGGGCTCATGAAATACTCCTCAGCACGCGGGGGACTTTGAATTCGACATTCTCGACGGCGGTTTCAACGATTTCGCGGGTCAGGTCATAGCGGGCCTCGAAAGCGTCGATAACCTCGTTGATCAGGATTTCCGGCGCGCTGGCGCCGGCGGTCAGCCCCACGGATTTCGCCCCGTCCAGCGCCCGCCAGTCGATTTCATCGGCGCGTTGGATCAGTTGCGCATAGGGGCAGCCGAGGGCGCGGCCAACCTCGACCAGGCGTCGGGAATTCGAGGAATTCGGCGCCCCGATCACCAGCAGCGCATCAATGCGTCCGGCGATTTCCTTGACGGCAGCCTGACGGTTGGTGGTGGCGTAGCAGATGTCTTCTTTGTGCGGTCCGATGATCGCGGGGAAACGCGCCTGAAGGGCGGCGATGATATCGATGGTGTCATCCACGCTCAGGGTCGTTTGGGTGATGAAGGCCAGCTGCGCGGGGTCGCGGGGGGTGATATGTGCCACGTCCTCGACGGTTTCGACCAACAGCACCTCGCCCTCGGGCAGTTGACCCATGGTGCCGACGGTTTCGGGATGGCCCGCATGGCCGATCATCACCATTTGCAGCCCGTTGGCCGAGTGACGCTCGGCCTCGATATGGACCTTGCTGACCAGCGGGCAGGTGGCGTCGACAAAGACCATCTGGCGGGCCTCGGCGGCGGCGGGCACGGATTTTGGCACGCCATGCGCGGAAAAGATGACCGGACGGTCATCGGGGCATTCATCGAGTTCCTCGACGAACACCGCCCCCTGCGCCCGCAGGCTGTCGACGACGAATTTGTTGTGCACGATCTCGTGGCGCACATAGACGGGTGCGCCCCATTTGGCGATCGACATTTCGACGATTTTGATCGCGCGATCGACGCCCGCGCAGAACCCGCGCGGGGCGGCAAGATACAGGGTGAGGGGCTGTTTGGTCATCGGGGCCTCGAATATTTGCCTAACAGGTAAGGCCTCCGGAGGCTCAGGTCCAGTCGTGTTCGGGCCAAGATGTTGCCGCGCTTGAGATAGTCAGCCGGTGGCGACTCACCGCCAAAGCCGCCACACAGACCGGTCAGCACAACAGTCGCGTTGGCTGCTCATCGGTGGGGCGGGTCGATCAGGCATGGCGTCTGGCGGCTGCCTTGGTGGATGTCGGTCTGCCAGAGCTGCCAGAGGCGGACACGCATAGTTAACCCTGATGGCCTATTCTGACCCCGTGTTGGGGCCGTGCAGCTGGCGACCTGACACATCCGGTGGCGCGTCTGCTGCTTTACCCGAACAGGCCCGCCGTGATCGCGGCGAGCCCGATATAGCGGGCGGTTTTGGCGAAGCCGACGAGCAGACCGAACGGCAACAGTGGCATGCGCATCGCACCGGCGATGACCGTGGTCAGCTCGAGGATCGGGACCCAGCTTAGCAGCAGGCTCCAGTAGCCCCAGCGGTCCCACCAACGGTGGGCGCGGTTGAACTGGTCTTCGGACAGGCGCATCCAGCGATGTGCCCCTGCGACCTCAAGCCGCAGGCCGACCCAGTAGTTTACGAAGGCTCCAAGCGTATTGCCCGCCGCCGCCACGACAACCAAGACCCAAACCGGCGAGATTTCGGCGATCTGGAGGCCGACGAACAACACCTCGGAATTGAAGGGCAACAAGGTCGCCGCAATAAAGGCGGCCGCAAACAAACCAGCAAGGGCAAAGATCACGCTCAGGTGGCGGGATCAGCGGGATCTGCGGGTGCCGGTGCGGGTTCATCCATCGGGCGTGGCTCGCGTGCTGGCCGACCGATGACGTCGCGCAACTCGTCCAACTCGATAAAGTTATCCGCTTGGCGGCGCAATTCGTCAGCAATCATAGGCGGTTGACTGCGAATGGTCGAGACGACCGAGACGCGCACACCCTGGCGCTGAAGGGATTCAACCAGCGGCCGGAAGTCGCCATCGCCCGAGAATATCACGGCGTGGTCGATCCGGTCAGCGATCTCCATGGCGTTGACTGCCAGCTCAACATCCATGTTGCCCTTGACCTTACGCCGACCCATCGAGTCGGTGTATTCCTTGGCCGGTTTGGTCACCATTGAATAGCCGTTATAGTTCAGCCAATCGATCAGAGGGCGGATGGGCGAATACTCGTCGTTTTCCAGCAGTGCGGTGTAATAGAACGCGCGCAACATCTTGCCACGACGCATGAATTCCTGACGCAACAGCCTGTAATCAATGTCAAATCCGAGGGCCTTTCCGGCCGCGAAAAGATTCGCACCATCGATGAATAGCGCGAGACGTTCATCTTTATAAAACAATGTAATTCCTTTCAATGCCGTGGCATAAACTCAAAACAAACGAGAGACTTACGCGGTGTTAACGCGGGCTCCCAAGCCCAACGTAAGCAAACAATCCAACCGACACGGACAGCACGGAAGAGTAAATGTGATGTCGACAAGCCGCAACCGCTACATACTCGCCTTTGGCAGCAACGCAACCGAAGAAATCAGTGCCAATGCTGCAGTACTTAGGGAGGCTTTGGCGCGGTTCAACAGCACGTCAATGAAGATTGACCGTATCAGCCATATTTGGCGCACGCCCGCGTTTCCCGCGGGGGCCGGGCCGGACTTTGCCAATGCCTGCGCTGTGGCCGAAGGCCCGGCGACGCCCGCCGAGGTGCTGGCGATCCTGCACCGGATCGAGGCTGAAATGGGCCGAGTGCGCAGTCGTCGCTGGGGGCAGCGGGTGATCGACATTGATCTGCTGGCCATGGAGGACACCGTGTTGCCGGATCTGGCGACGTGGCGTCACTGGCACGATTTGCCATTGGCTGCGCAAATGCGCGAAACGCCTGACACGCTGATCGTGCCGCACCCGCGCTTGCAAGATCGCGGGTTTGTTCTGGTGCCGATGGCCGAAGTCGCGGGCGATTGGGTGCATCCGGTGCTGCGGCTGACGGTGGCGCAAATGCTGGCGGAAATTGATCCGGCGGAAATCGCAGCGGTACAAATGATTTGACCGACTAAACTGCACCGCTGCGCTTGTCATCCGTGGCAAATGCCGCTAGAGGGATGCGCTTGACCATCCCCTTCGTCTTAAATGGAGTGCTCCATGGCCCGCGTTACGGTCGAAGATTGCGTAGATAAGGTACCGAACCGCTTTGAGCTGGTGATTCTTGCGGCGCATCGCGCCCGCGAAATCGCCGCTGGCGGTGCTCTGACGATTGAGCGTGACAACGACAAGAACCCCGTCGTTGCCCTGCGTGAAATCGCGGATGAAACTCAGGATGCGGATGCTCTGCGTGAGCGTCTGATCGAAAGCATGCGCACACAGAACGAAGTCGACATGCCCGAAGAAGACGATATGGCGCTGCGCATGGGTGCGACGCCGGACCGTCCGGTGCTGGACGACATGAGCGAAGAGCAAATGTTGCGCCAGCTTGTGGCGGCGCAAAGCGAGAACAACTAATGGCGCATCGGGCAGGATCCAAACGTGATCACGCCCGATGACCTCGTTGCGCTTGTTCGCAGCTATAATCCGAATTCCGACGCAAACCTGATTCTCCGTGCCTGGAATTACGGGGAACGGATGCATGACGGGCAGTTCCGGCACTCCGGCGAGCCATATTTCTCGCATCCGGTGGCGGTCGCAACCTTGCTGACAGAAATGCGGCTGGATGACGCGACGATCGTCACCGCGTTGCTGCATGACACCATCGAAGACACCAAATCGACCTATGCCGAGGTCGAATCCCTGTTCGGCCACGATGTCGCCGAATTGGTGGACGGCGTCACCAAGCTGACAAACCTGCAATTGTCCTCGTCCGAGGCCAAGCAGGCCGAGAACTTCCGCAAGCTGCTGATGGCAATGTCGCGCGACATGCGGGTGATCTTGGTCAAGCTGGCGGACCGGCTGCACAATATGCGCACGATCAAGTCGATGCGCCCCGACAAACAAGCGCAAAAAGCCCGCGAAACGATGGATATCTATGCGCCTCTGGCGGGGCGGATGGGTATGCAATGGATGCGCGAAGAGTTGGAGGATTTGGCGTTCAAAGTGCTGAACCCCGAGGCGCGCAACTCGATTTTGCGACGGTTCATCACCCTGCAACGCGAATCCGGCGATGTGATTGCCAGCATCACCGCCGATATCCGCTTGGAGTTGGACAAGGCCAAGCTGGACGGGACGGTCTATGGCCGCGCCAAAAAGCCGTTTTCGATCTGGCGCAAGATGCAGGAAAAGGAACTGGCGTTCTCGCGCTTGTCAGACATTTATGCGTTCCGGATTATCGTCGCGGATGTGGCGCAATGCTATGATGTTTTGGGGTTGATCCACCAACGCTGGCGGGCGGTGCCGGGCCGGTTCAAGGACTACATCAGCCAGCCCAAGAACAACGGCTACCGCTCGATCCATACGACGGTGTCGGGGCGGGATGGCAAGCTGGTCGAGGTGCAGATCCGCACCCGCGAGATGCACGATGTTGCCGAGGTGGGCGTCGCCGCGCATTGGGCGTACCGCGATGGGTCGCGGGCGGGAAACCCCTTTGCTGTGGATTCGGAAAAATGGATCGCACGGCTGACCGAGCGGCTCGATAGCGCCGAGGATCATTCCGAGTTCCTCGAGCACGTCAAGCTGGAGATGTATTCCGATCAGGTGTTCTGTTTCACGCCCAAGGGGGATGTGATCCAGCTTCCGCGTGGCGCGACGCCGCTGGATTTCGCCTATGCGATCCATACGCGGATCGGCAGTGCCACGGTTTCGGCCAAGATTGACGGGCTGCGCGTGCCGCTGTGACGCGCCTGCGCAATGGTCAATCCATCGAGATCATCACCGCCGAGGGGCAGCGCCCGCAAAGCAGCTGGATCGAACTGGTCCATACCGGGCGCGCGAAATCCGCGATCCGGCGCAGCCTGCGCGAAGAAGACCGCGAACGCTATATCCGGCTGGGTCGCGAACTGGCGCGGGTGGCGTTTGAAAAGGTCGGCCGCAAGGTGACTGACAAGGCGCTGGCGACGGCTGCTAGCGCTATGGCTTTGAAAAGTGGCGATGATTTGCTGGCGCGGATTGGCGTTGCCGAAACCAGCGCCCGGATCGTCGTCGAGCAGCTCTACCCTGATCTGGCCTCGATTCCCGTGGATGAGATCAACCCTGACCGCCCGGTTGTCGGGCTTGAGATGGGCCAAGAATTCCACCGCGCGAACTGCTGCCAGCCGGTGCCGGGCGAGCGTATTGTCGGCATCACCTATCGTGGCAAGGGCGTCGTTGCGCATAAGATTGATTGCTCGGTTCTGGGGGATTTGGATTCGCAGACCGAGCGCTGGGTGGACCTGCAGTGGCAAGACGGGAAACACCCACCAATCCATGGGGTATCGCTGGAGTTGACGATCGCCAATAGCGCTGGTGTTCTGGGCCGCGTGTGCTCGTTGATCGGTGAGCACAAAGCCAATATCGCAGATTTGCGGTTTATCGACAGAAAGCCCGACTACTTTCGTATTTTCGCCGAAATTACCGTGTCAGATGCCCGACATCTGCACCAGATTCTGACAGTCTTGTCAGCGGAAAATGATATCGCCCAAGTAATCCGTGTTCGCGATGCGAGCCGCCAACCCTGAACCCCGGACAACAGCGCGTGGTATTCAAGCGCCGAAACCCAAAAAGCATACTGCGTACCGTGGCCGAGTTTTTCTGGCCTCGCGGCGGCTGGCGGCGTGCAGCGACCTATGTGCTGCACCGGATGCGCCGGTTGCCGGACTCCGCCGAGCGGATCGCACTGGGTGTCGCAGTCGGGAGCTTCGCATCCTTCCTGCCGCTCTATGGGCTGCATTTCCTGACGGCGGCGGCTCTGGCATGGATGTTTCGCGGGAATATTCTGGCGGCCTTGCTGGGAACATTCTATGGCAACCCGATTACGTTTCCCATCATGGCTGTGACGGCGCTGGAATTGGGGCATTGGCTGCTGGGCAGTGGCGCGATGGTGTCTTTCTCTGATGCGATGCGTGCAATTGGCCATGCCAGCGGCGAGGTCACGCATAACCTGTTGGCGATTTTCACCAGCCAGACCGCGCATTGGTACAATTTGGCGGACTTTTTCTGGCAGGTGTTTTTGCCCTACATGATCGGCGGCACAATCATTGGCTTGCCTTCTGCCATCGTGATCTATTTTCTACACTTACCGTTGATACGAGCCTATCAACGCAGCCGGAAAAAGCGGCTGCGGCTGCGATTCGAGGCGGCACGCCGTCGCCAGCAAGCGTCACAAACCGGAGACCAGTCATGACCGCGCCGCCGATCCGTTTGGGTGTCAACATCGACCATGTGGCCACGTTGCGCAACGCGCGCGGGTCGGCGTATCCCGACCCGGTCAGGGCGGCTTTGCTTGCGCAAGACGCTGGTGCGGATGGCATCACGGCGCACCTGCGCGAAGACCGCCGCCACATCATCGACGGTGACATCGATCGCCTGATGGAGGCGCTGGCCGTGCCGCTGAATTTCGAGATGGCGGCGACCTCTGAAATGTTGGCAATCGCCCTGCGCCACCGGCCGCATGCGGTGTGCCTTGTGCCCGAAAAGCGCGAGGAACGCACGACCGAGGGTGGCCTTGACGTGGCCGGGGATGACAACCGGATCACCGATTTCGTCGCGCAATTGACCGAAGCAGGCAGCCGCGTGTCATTGTTCATCGGCCATGATCCGCGCCAGATCGAGGCGGCGGTGCGGGTCAAGGCGCCGGTGATCGAATTGCACACCGGCCGCTATTGTGACCTTGTCGCCGAAGGCGAGGCCGAAGCCGCCGCGCTGGAGTTGGCGGCCCTGATGCAGGGCGCACGGCTGGCGCATTCGGCGGGCCTCGAGGTTCACGCCGGACACGGGCTGAGTTTTGCCACCGTCAGCCCGTTTGCGGCGACGGCGGAGATTCGCGAACTCAACATCGGGCATTTCCTGATTTCAGAGGCGGTGTTCATGGGGCTTGGCCCGGCGATTTCCGAGATGCGGCGCTTGATGGACGCGGCTCGCGTCTGAGGCGGGTACTTCACAGGGTCGTGCGGGGCATTGCCCAAACGCCGCGCCTGCGCGATGATGGCGCCATTCAAACGTCCCAATTATCAGGTGATCTATGCGTATTTCAGCGTTTTATCTTACCCTTGCCGCGGCGCTTGGTGTTCCGGCTTTGGCCGCAGCGCAGGCCATCACAGAGTGTGAGTGGATCGGCACTCCCGCCAATATCGTCGAGCCATGGGACGTCAATTCACGGACCTTTGCCAACGGCAACATCCGCGTCGCGTGGCTGGATACGGGCGGCGAGCCGGTGTGTTGTTCCTCGCATCTGTTGATCTTATCGCCCTCGGGCAACGGGCAAGACGAGCCGATTTATCGTCAGTGCCGGGTGGCCTCGGCGGGGCCGGGGCAGGGGTTCTATTCGGTCGACGTGCCGGGGATCAATGCACGCTATGATCCGTCGCGCGGATTGACCTTGTCGGTGCCGATTGGCCATTGGCATCCGGGGATGGAGAACGGCGTCGGGCCAATTCCCGACCGTATGGAAATCGTCATCAATCAGGCCACTGGTTTGGTTGCGTTCGAATAAATGATCCTTGGTGTCGGCACGGACCTAGCGAATATCGAACGGATCGCCGGCACCCTCGAGAGGTTCGGCGACAGGTTTCGCAACCGTGTTTTCACCGCGGTCGAGTTGCAAAAAGCCGCCCGGCGCCGTGATGAGGTCGGCACGCTGGCCAAACGCTGGGCCGCCAAAGAGGCGTGTTCCAAGGCGCTGGGAACCGGCCTTGCGATGGGGATATCGTGGAAGGATATGGGCGTGGTCAACATCCGTGGCGGGCAGCCGACGATGATCCTGACGGGCTGGGCCGCCGACCGGCTGGCGTCCATGACGCCTAATGGTCATGAAGCGGTGGTCCATGTCAGTCTGACCGATGACCACCCTTGGGCGCAGGCCTTTGTCGTGATCGAGGCACGCTTGATTGCGCCGTAGGGTGCGTGCTGGCACGCACCGTCACCGGTGGCGTTTAGGTGTCATCCTCGAACAATGCGGCCTGTGACGGCGAGCGCGGCGGGTTCAGCCCGAGGTGGCGCCACGCATTCGCGGTCAGCATGCGCCCGCGCGGGGTTCGGGCCACCAGTCCCTGTTGCAGCAAAAACGGCTCGATGACTTCCTCGATGGCGTCGCGGCTCTCAGAGAGCGCGGCAGCAATTGTTTCAACGCCCACCGGCCCGCCGCCATAGTGGTCGGCCAGCAGCCGCAGGTAACGCCGGTCTGCGCCATCGAGGCCAAGGTGATCGACGCCCAGTCGCGTCAGGGCGCCATCGGCCAGCGATTGCGAGACTTTGCCGTCCCCCTCGACCAGCGCGAAATCGACCACACGGCGCAGCAACCGGCCGGCGATGCGTGGGGTGCCACGGGCGCGGCGCGCGATTTCGCGGACGCCGTCTTCGTGGGCATCAACACCCATCAGGCGCGCGCCACGGGCGACGATCTGGCACAGTTCGGCTTCGGTGTAAAACTCCAGCCGCGTCGGGATACCAAAGCGGTCGCGCAGGGGGGTGGTCAGCAGGCCCAGTCGTGTGGTCGCGCCGACCAGCGTGAAGGGTTGCAGCTCGATGCGGACGGTGCGGGCAGCGGGGCCTTCGCCGATTACCAGGTCAAGCTGGAAATCCTCGAGGGCGGGATAGAGAACCTCTTCGACGACCGGGTTCAGGCGGTGGATTTCATCGATAAACAGAACATCGCGGGCCTCGAGGTTGGTGAGGATTGCCGCCAGATCACCGGCTTTGGCCAGCACCGGCCCTGACGTCATGCGAAATCCGACGCCGAGTTCGCGGGCCATGATCTGTGCCAGCGTGGTCTTTCCCAATCCGGGCGGTCCGTAGAACAGGGTGTGATCCATCGCTTCGTCGCGCATTTTCGCGGACTGGATGAAGACCTTGAGGTTCGCGCGGGCTTCGTGTTGACCGACGAATTCATCCAGCATTTGCGGCCGCAGGGCGCGGTCGCTGTCCTCGGGTTGAAGATCGGGGCGCAGAGTGGGGTCAGGCGTGGTCATACTATCAGAGTGATCCGGTGCGCGAGGCTTGGCAAGAGGGGATGTCCCACCGTGGGACATTATGAGGGACAAGTGATTTCAATGGCTTGGCTTGCAGCATTCACCATTTGTTAAGAACAAAGCCGCAGCCGTCAGCCCATGCCTTTGGGGGCCAACAGCTTGAGCGCGGCGCGGATCAATCCGGGGGTTTCGGTTTCGTCATCGGCGGCCTGGGCGATGGCCTGGGCGGCATCCGAGGGGCCGTAGCCCAGATTTGTGAGGGCGGAAAGCGCATCGGCCTGCGCCTGTTGCGACTGGCGGCGGGCGTTGCTGCGCGGTGCTTTGGCGGCGGGTTTCTCGGACGTTGTTTCCGCAATGTCGGGCGTTTCGATCACGGTATCATCGGGGTCGCCCAAATCCGGGGCGGCCCCACCCATCGCCATCACGGCAGGAGCTTTGTCCTTGAGTTCCAGCGTCACCCGTTGCGCCAGTTTCGGCCCGACGCCAGGCGCTTTGCGGATTGCGGCGGCGTCGCCAATGGTCAAGGCCCGCGCCACACCATCGGGGCCAAGCGTACCAAGAATGGCCATCGCGGCTTTGGCCCCGACCCCTTGTACCGAGGTTAACAGCCGGTGCCATTCCTTCTCGGCCAATGTCAAAAAACCGAACAATTGCAGCAAATCTTCGCGCACAAGTAGTTCAGTATAGAGGGCACAAGCCTCGCCGGCGGCAGGCAGGGCCATCAGCGTACGCTCGGACGCGTAAACGATATAGCCGATGCCGCGCACGTCGATCAAAACGTGGTCGCTTGCGCGATAGTCGATCCGTCCGGAAATCTTGCCAATCATCCTGCGGCCTTTAGTGCTGCTTGCAACCGTCCGCTGGTCTGCATGTGAAACGCGTGACAGATCGCGATGGCCAAGGCATCGGCGGAATCGGGGCTGTCGATGAGAACACCGGGCAATTGCATACGCACCATGTGATCGACCTGCACTTTGGCGGCCTTGCCGACGCCGACCACGGCCTTTTTCACCGCATTGGGCGCGTATTCGCCAACCGTCAAGCCCGCCTGCGCAGGCACCAATAACGCCATCGCTCGGGCGTGGCCCAATTTCAGCGTTGCCACGGCGTCTTTGTTGACAAAGGTTTGCTCGACCGCTGCGGTGTCGGGTTGGTGATCGTTCACGACCGCCTCAAGCTGAATATGCAGACTGAGCAAGCGACTGGCCAGATCTTGAGTGCCGATCGAGCGCAGGGTGCCATTGGCGACATGGCGCATCTTGCTGCCATCGACATCAATGATGCCCCAGCCCATATTCCGCAGCCCGGGGTCGATACCCAATACCCGCATGGTGTAGCCCTGCCTGTGATGTTGCGCGTTGATTGCGTTGACCGGTTGATCCGGTGTTGTGCCTTGGGTAGCACGAAAAGTGAACATTGCCTAGGACAAAGCTGTTTCCTGCGCAATCGTTAACATAAACGCCACTATTGGTCCTCGCCCCTGCCAAAGCGGATGCGGGGCGTTGCGCTATGCCGCGATCGCATAACGGCAATGCGTGTTTGCTGTCTTCTCGTTTCTCAGAATAGCGCCTAATTGAGCGTCACAAGCGATGTGCTTGGAGAATTTGAACTGACAGGAGCCCGAGATGGCCTTTTTCGTACATACCCGCCCGGTCGCCGATGGCGTATTTGGCCGTTCGCTCGGCTTTTCGTTTGGCGAACTTTTTGCCAACATCATTGTCTGGAATGATCGCCGCGTGACACGCAATGAGCTTTCGAAATTGCCGGACCATGTGCTGAACGATATCGGTCTGTGCCGCGGTGATATCGCCAAAGCTGCCTATGAGCTGCGTTGATGCAGATCACGCAAGATCGACAAATCTAGCGCCGCCCGGATCATCCGAGGCGGCGTTTTTGATTACAGCGATGCGGGTTGACTTTGGACTTGCATAGCGGTGGCCAGAGCTTGGGTGATCGGATCGGCGCCGGCAAACCAGAATAAGATTGTGGCACCGATACCGGCCTCGGCGGCGAGTGGCTGCGAGAGAGCCGTGTCAGACTGAGTAAAGGCGAAGGCTTTGAGAATAAAGAAAAAGGTGACGGTAACCGCGAGCACACCGGCGATTCGCATCGGATGCTGACGCTGCCGCTTACGCATGTTTTGCACCTCGATCTCGTCAACCTTGGCCGCAAGTACGGCTTCGAGTCGTCGTTTATAGTCGGCGCTGGCCATTCGGTTCACTGTCCACTGTAGTACGGTCGGTAACGCGACCTTAGGATCTGACTGTGTCGAAACTTAGGCGCGGCGTAGAACCAGCGTTGTCCAGTCACCGATTTCATTGCGTTCGGCCACGCTGAACCCCTGCGCGGTATAGGCTGCCAGCACGTCATCGGCCTGTGTGTTCAACAGGCCCGAAAGGATCGCCAGACCGCCAGCGGCGGCGTATTTACCCATATCGGGGGCGAGGCCGATCAGAGGATTCTTCAGGATATTGGCAAAGATCAGATCGAAGGGTGCTTTGGCGCGGATGTCGGGATGTTCAAAGCCGACGGCTTCGAGGCAGGTGATGCGGCCGGCGAGGTCGTTGGCGATGACATTGGCCTCGGCGACGTCAACCGCCACCTGGTCGATGTCGCTGGCGAGCACCGGTTCGGGCCAGATTTTCGCCGCCGCCATCGCCAGTACGGCGGTGCCGCAGCCCACGTCGATGGCGTTTTTGGCGTGAAAGCCATTGTTGGCCAATGTGTCGAGCGCCTTGAGGCAGCCCAGGGTGGTGCCGTGGTGGCCGGTGCCAAAGGCCATCGCGGCCTCGATCAACAGGCCGATGCGGTCGGCGGGCACGGTTTCGGCGTCATGGCTGCCGTAGACGTAAAAGCGGCCGGCATCGACGGGTTTCAACTCGCGGCGCACATGGGCGACCCAGTCGATTTCGGGCAGCTCCGACACGGCGAATTCGGCGGCCCCGAAGGCGGCGGCCATCAGGGTCAGTTCGATGTCGTCGGGGAGTTCGGTGAAATAGGCGCCGACCTCCCACAGGCCCGAGTCGTCCTCGACCTCGAAAACGCCGACGCCGACGGGTTCGGGATCCAGCCCTTCGAGGGCTTCGCCGAGGGCTTGCGCGCGGGTTTCATCGGAGAGGGTGGTCAGGGCGGTGTAGGTGGGCATGGCGACCTCTGGAAATGGATGCGGTCTGCCTAGTCCGCGCGGGGCATAAGAGCAAGGTGTTAGCCGTCAAGGCCGGTGTCTTGCAGCAGGGTGCGGCCGGCGCGGTCCTCGACCTCGATAACCCAGAGATCAGGGTCGCGGCTGCGTTCGCGGGTGATGCGGGCGTCGATCTCGGGTTCGGGGCCAGTCTGGACCTCGACCCAGTCGCGGCGGTCGGCGAGCGGGTCGAACAGGCGCTGGTGCAGGGTCGCGGTGCCATCAAGGGGCGATTGTTTGACCAGCACGGCACCTGCGGTGGCGTCGCCGCGCGCCACGACGAAGGCCGGAATATCCTGCAGGCGCAGGCGGGTCAGATAGGCGTGGACCCAGAAGTCGGCGGTCAGGCGAGGGGTCATGAGTGCGGCCATTTGTTTGGCGGGGGAGGGGGTTTCACCCCCTCGGCGCGCGGCGCCTCACCCCCAGAGTATTTTTGGCAAGATGAAATTGCTCAGGAATTGCCGTCTTTGAAGTTGAGGCCCATTTCATCGTAGCGTTCGCGGTCTTCGAGCCAGTTTTCGCGGACCTTGACCTGCAAGAACAGATGCACGGTGCGGTCGAGGAAGGCGCCGATTTCGGCGCGGGCCGATTGGCTGATGCCCTTGATCGTCTCGCCCTTGTTGCCCAGAACGATGCCTTTGTGGCCGTCGCGCATGACGTAGATCAACTGGTCGATGCGCACGGAGCCATCCGGGCGGTCCTCCCATTTCTCGGTCTCGACGGTGAGTTGATAGGGCAGTTCCTGATGCAGGCGCAGGGTGCATTTCTCGCGGGTCATTTCTGCGGCGATCATACGCAGGGGCAGATCGGCGATCTGGTCTTCGGGGTAGAGCCACGGGCCTTCGGGCAGCTGTTGGCCGAGCCACGCCTTGAGATGGTCGGTGCCGTGGCCGCGTTCGGCCGAAATCAGGAAGGTCTGAACGAACGGGTAGGCCTCGTTCATTTGTTGGGTGAGGTTGAGCAAAACCTCGGCTTTGACGCGGTCGATCTTGTTGATTGCCAGCGCGACGGTTTGCTTGGGCGTCGCCCGTTCGCGCAATGTGTCGAGGATCGTGCGCACGCCGTCGGTGATGCCGCGATGCGCCTCGATCAACAGGACGATCACATCGGCGTCTGCGGCACCGCCCCAGGCGGCGGCAACCATCGCGCGGTCCAGGCGGCGGCGGGGCCGGAACAGGCCGGGCGTGTCAACAAAGACGATTTGCGCATCGCCCTCCATGGCGATGCCGCGAATGCGGGTACGGGTGGTTTGCACCTTATGGGTGACAATCGACACCTTCGCCCCGACCATCCGGTTCAGAAGGGTCGATTTGCCTGCGTTGGGCTCTCCGATGAGGGCTGTGAAGCCCGCGCGTGTGGTCATGGATTGGTCCTTTGTTCTGGGTGCGGCCATACACCATCTGCGGGGATGGGGCCAGCGCCCTATGTGCGGCGGTTGGAGCGGGTAAGCGCGAATATGCCGCTGGCGACAATCAGCGCGGCACCGGCCAGCATCATCGGGTCAGGGGCCTCACCGAACACCACGACGGCGATGATCAGCGCAAAGACCAGACGGGTATAGCGAAACGGTGTGACGACCGCGACCTCGCCGGTGCGCATCGCTGTGGTCAGGCTGGAATAGGCGACAACGCCCAGCATTGCAGCCAGCACGAGGTTCAGGGTTGCGCCAAAGTCGGTGAGAGCCCACGCTGCACCGGTGACGAATTGCATCAAGACACCGGCGACGATCAAGACGACAAAGCCGAGCACGCCCAATTGCGCGTTGGTCACAGCCGGCGGTGCGGCGCGGGTCGCCAGATCGCGACCGGCAAAGCCGATCATGCCGAGGACGGCGAAAATGGCGGTGGCCTGTAGGCCACTCGCGTCGGGGCGCAGCACCATGAGCACGCCAACAAGGCCGAGCGCAATCGCCGACCAGCGCCGCCAGCCGACGCGTTCGCCAAACACCACAACGGCACCGGCAACGACCACCAACGGCGCGGCCTGCAGGATCGCGGTGGTGCTGGAGAGGTCGGCAAAGGCCAGCGCCAGGCCAAAGAACAAGCGGCCCATGAGTTCAAATGCGGAGCGGATCAGCAGGCCTCGGGTCATGCCGCCGGCGGGGAGCGGGCTTTGGCGGCGACTGAGCGCAAGGAGGGCGAATATCGTCGCGCCGCAGATGCCGAACACCAGCAGGCACAAGCCGACGGGAAGCTGTTGCGTGGCGGCTTTGAACAGCGCGTCCTCGACGGCAAAGGTTGCCATCGCCAGCGCCATGAAGGCCGCGCCGCGCTGGTTGTCAGACAGGGTCACGCGCCGGGGTCAACGCGGGCCAGCAGCGCGCGGGCGGCGGCTTGTTCGGCGGTGCGTTTGGAACCGGCCTGCGCCGAGGCCTTGTTGCCGTCGGCAAGGCTGACCTCGATGGTGAACAAGGGCGCGTGCGGTGGGCCTTCACGCGCGGTTTCGCTGTAGGTGGGGGCGGGTCGCCCTTGGCCTGCGCCCATTCCTGCAGTGCGGTTTTGGGGTCGCGGGCGTCGTGATCCACGGCGTCGATGCGCGTGCGCCAGTGTTGCAAGATCACTGCGCGGGCGGCATCGAGGCCGCCATCGAGGTAGACGGCGGCCAGGACGGCCTCCATCGCGTCGCCCAGCAGGGCATCTTTGCGGCGCCCACCCGACAGCATTTCGGAGCGCCCCAGCCGGAGCACCGCGCCCAGGTCGATTTCGCGGGCGACATCGGCGCAGGCCTCTTTGCGCACGAGGGCGTTGAACCGCGGGGCAAGCTGGCCCTCGGTGGCTTTGGTATCGGCAGAAAACAGCGCGTCGGAGATGACGAGGCCCAGCACCCGGTCGCCCAGAAATTCGAGCCGTTGGTTGTGAGGCCGCGACACGGACCCCGCCGAGGCGTGGGTGGTGGCGCGGATCAGGAGTTCGGGGCGTGCGAAACTGTGGCCGAGACGGGTGGCAAACGCTTCCATCTCGGCCGAGAGACGCATGCTATCCGCACGCCGGGTCATCAGTTGTGCAGGGAATGGTAGAAGCGGTCGGAACGCCAGGTCCAGAAGGCCAGCATCGAGCGGCCCGCGGAGGAGAACATCACCCGGTCGGCGCGGCCAATCAGGTTCTCGAACGGCACGAAGCCGACGCCACCGGCATTCTGGCCAAACCGCGAATCAATCGAGTTGTCGCGGTTGTCGCCCATGAAGAAGAAATGCCCCTCGGGGACCGTGAAAATCGGTGTGTTGTCGGCAAAACCGGCGTCTTCGATGCTCAGAACCGGATAGCTGACGCCGTTCGGCAAGGTCTCGATGGCGCGGTCCTTGAGGCAATCGCCGCCTTGGCCAACCGGTGCGTTTGCGCATCGCGGATGCTGTCCGGCACCGCCCTGACGGGCGTAAAGTTCAGAGAAATCAGCGGTTTCCTGACGGGGAACAGCAACGTCATTGATGAACAAGACACCATCACGCACCTGAATGCGGTCGCCGGGCAAGCCGATCAGACGTTTGATGTAATCGCTGCCCGCAACAGGGTGGCGGAACACGACGATATCGCCGCGCTCAGGGTCCGAGGCCAAGATGCGGCCGCTGATAGGGCAGAGTGCAAACGGGCAGGAGTAGCGCGAATAGCCGTAGGCCATCTTGTTGACGAACAGGAAATCACCGATCAACAGCGTTTCCTTCATCGAGCCCGACGGGATCCAGAACGGCTGGAAGAACAAGGTGCGGAACAGGCCCGCAATCACCAACGCCCAAAAAACGGTTTTCACCGTTTCCCACCAGCCATCCGAATTGCCTGTTGCAGTGCTCATGTCGGCTCCTGATACCAAAGAGCGCCACGCATAACGGCGGCGCATTGGGGCGTTTCATGCGGCGCAGACGGGCGGGTGTCAAGGTCAGCAAGATGACAAGTGTGCAAAACAAAGGGCGACCCGAAGGCCGCCCGATAGTCTGTCCGATGGTGAGCCAGTGGTGAAACGCTCAGTCGACGATCGTCGCCTCGGTGGCGGCGCGCAGTTCGGCCTCGGTGACGCCATCAGCGCATTCGACGATCTTCAGGCCACCCTCGACGACATCCAGCACACCAAAGTTGGTGATGATGCGGTCAACCACGGCCTTGCCGGTCAGCGGCAGGGTGCAGGCCTTGAGCACCTTGCTTTCGCCGTGCTTGTTGGCGTGATCCATGACCACGACGACGCGCTTGACGCCGGCGACCAGATCCATCGCGCCGCCCATGCCTTTGACCAGCTTTTTCGGGATCATCCAGTTCGCCAGATCGCCGTTTTCGGCCACTTCCATCGCACCCAGAATCGCCATGGCGATCTTGCCGCCCCGAATCATCGCGAACGACGTCGCACTGTCGAAATAGGCCGTCTCAGGCAGGGCGGTGACGGTTTGTTTCCCGGCGTTGATCAGGTCGGCGTCAACCTCGTCCTCGGTCGGGAAGGGGCCGATGCCCAGCATTCCGTTCTCTGATTGCAGCGTCACCTCGACGCCCTCGGGGATGTAGTTCGCCACCAGCGTCGGAATGCCGATGCCGAGGTTCACATACATGCCGTCTTTGAGTTCCAGCGCCGCGCGGGCGGCCATTTGATTGCGGTCCCAAGCCATTCTATCAACCCTCCCTTATGCGGTTCGTATGGTGCGCTGTTCGATGCGCTTTTCGTGGTCGCCCTGAATCAGGCGGTGAACATAGATGCCCGGCAGGTGGATATGGTCGGGGTCGAGCGTGCCGGTGGGCACGATTTCCTCGACCTCGAGGATGCAGACCTTGCCGCAGGTGGCGGCTGGTGGGTTGAAATTGCGGGCGGTTTTGCGGAAAATCGCGTTGCCGGTTTCATCGGCTTTCCACGCTTTGACGATCGACAGGTCAGCCACAATTCCGGTTTCCAGAATATAGGTCTCGCCGTTGAAATCCTTGTGCTCTTTGCCTTCAGCGATCACCGTACCAACGCCGGTTTTGGTGTAGAAACCCGGAATACCGGCACCCCCGGCGCGCATCCGCTC
>JGI24724J26744_10000951_pt1 | contig 20283 bp, 20 predicted proteins | sample Cruoilmetagenom7_FD_26744 | JGI IMG/M metagenome (IMG submission 26744) | reverse complement strand
TTGATCGACGCATTGGGGGTCGCCCCTGTCTTTGCATCACTGACGGCGCGGGGCCCGGCCTCCTATCGCCGCTCAATGGCATTGCGGTCAGTGATCGTTGGGACTGTGATCATATTCGGGTTTGCGTTTTTCGGCGCGTGGCTGCTGGATAAGTTGCATATTACGATTGATGCATTCCGCGCGGCCGGGGGTGTTTTACTGTTCATTATCGCGCTCGACATGGTGTTCGAGAAACGGACCGAACGGCGTGAAAACCGGGCCGAAAGCGTGCTGGCNGAAGAGTCCGAAGGTGATGAGNTGGAGGATGTGTCTGTCTTTCCNTTGGGGATCCCAATGTTGGCGGGNCCCGGCTCGATTGCGACGGCGATGCTGTATATGTCCGAGAATGGATCATTGGTCGCGCAGAGCGCGGTCTTGCTCGCGGTGGCGGCGAATATGGTGATCTGCTTGCTGGTCTTTTTGGCGGCGGGACCGTTGGTGAGAGCCATGGGCGAAAGTATTGCTGGCGCGGTCACCCGCATATTCGGGGTTATTNTGGCGGCCCTTTCGGTGCAGCTGCTNATCGACGGTATTAAAGGCGCATTTGGGCTTTAGCGGCGGTTGGGCCGGATGGTTTCAGCTTGCGTAAAGGCCGACAGCGCGGTCCATAAGAGCGCCATTGCAAGGGCGACAAGAGCCATGGACTGCAAGACAAGTGTACGGGTCCATTTTACGCCAATTTGAGCCAGTTCAAGAACGTCGGGACCAATCTCGCGGGTCAGGGCGATAGAGCGCTCCCCACCAACCTCGGTGACCACCAGCGCGCGGCGCATATCATCGGGGGTTGCGGCCTGTTCAAGCAGGGTGAGCGCGCCAGAGGAGCTTGTCAGTTCGATCAGCCGTGCAATCGTTTTCATATCGCGTGATAGGCGAACCANCGCATCCTCATCAATCGANGCGGCATAGGCATCCATGACGCGATCCACACGCTTTTCGGTGGTCATCACCGTGTCGAAGGCGACGGTTAGGCTTTCCTGCAATTTGTCATCGGGCAGGGCATCCTCGATCCGCCGGGAGATATACCGCGAAAAGCGATAGTTCAGGCGGCCAGAACGTTGCGCGGCCCGCAACACCGAGGCCGCAGAAACGAACGCTTCGGCTTCCGGCGTCCCCTCAGCCTGCTGCATGAGCCCGAGCGCTCGCAACCGCAATTGCAAATTGTCGATTGGCTCCCCCTCCAACCATCTTTGGCTTTGCCGCACCAGATCGACCTGATCGCCAAGCATATAGATGGCTTTTTGGCCGGTGAAGGGATCTGTCGATCCAGGAATCGCGGTTGAGGTACGTGGCGTCGCCAGTGGTTTCAGGCGGCGCGCTTGCTTCGATGGCTTCCGGTTCGGCAGGTGCTGGCTCTGGTGTTGTTAGCTCAGGAACAAGGTTTGGCTGGGGTGGTGCAATGGCGCGCTGATAGCTGGCGCGTACATTGTCTGGCAGGAATAAAAGCGCCGCGCGCGCGATGCGTTGATCCTCTGTGCCGACCTGCTCGGCCTCTGCGGCGGCAAGGACGGCTTGGGCATCCTTACGATCCATCATCAAGGGCGCCGCCAAAAGGTAGCCGCGGGCCGCGGAAAAGTCCCGCTCCTTCAAAGTTTCTTCGATCCTTGCGGCCCAGTGGGTGCGTTCCATACCGTCCTTAGGCGTGAGGCCCCTAAACGTATTTTCGATCTGCTGCTGGGTCTCGGTTCGCGCTTGCAGGCTCATCGGATCATTNGCGATATCGGACGTATAGGCACCATCAATAACTCGGGCCGCCATGATCGGCAGCAGGAGTAACAAACTATTGAACAGCAGCGACTGCCGCCACGATGACGGTCTGCTTGCTTCGCGTTGTCGCCAACGGGATGCCATCAATCAGTGTCCAGTTCTATTCCACTCGCACGCGAATCTTTGTGCAAACTCTATACCGCACATCGTCGAGGTTGAAATCAAGTGAAGGATTCTTTGGCAACTGCTAATGTCTCGGATCTGTCGCTGTTATTTCGTAGGGTTTTGGAGTGNCCTGTTTATTGCGATTGCGAATCTGCGCCCCGCGAAGTATACGGCCCGCAAACTCAGTAGAGGAGCTTATTCATGACTGAAGTCGATCTGGAAGGTTATACGCCGACAAAAGACGAGACTTTCATGAGCCCGCGGCAGAAGGCCTATTTTCGTAAAAAGCTTGAGGATTGGAAGACAGACATCCTCAATGGCGCGAAGACCACAATTGGCAATTTGCGCGCTGAATCAAGCAACCACCCTGATCTTGTCGATCGTGCGTCGGCGGAAAGTGATAAAGCGCTTGAGCTTCGCACCCGTGATCGCCAGCGCAAGTTGATCTCCAAAATTGATGCTGCGATCCGGCGAATTGACGAAGGCACTTATGGTTATTGCGATGATACTGGGGAGCCAATTGGGATTGGCCGTCTGGAAGCGCGCCCGACCGCCACGCTTAGTCTGGAAGCGCAGGAACGTCATGAACGCAACGAACGAACCGTTCGCGACGACTGAGTCTTCTCTGCCGATTCTCTTGGCGGACTCCAAAATCCTAACGCTTCATTAACCGTACCGGCCCAAAGCTTTTAACTTGTATTAGGGTGCAGGCAGAATGCGTGACAATAGCTCTCAGCTTTCCAGGTCAGATGACTGGGCGATGGATGTTGGTCCGGACTTGGCTGCGCCTGCCATTCAAGCGAACCAAGCTGAAGAACGCCCATTTCCGTCCACGCGCGGGGTTCTGACCAAAGCAGAAATTGAAGCCCTGTTACGGCCAAACCTGCCTGATGATATTGGCTTACCAACCGCACCCGAGAAAATTGAACCCCGGCCAGAGGTTCAGTTTGATGACAGACGCACCAGCCCCGCAACCACAGAAATGCGCAGTGCCGCGGGCAATCTGGCAGCCCGACTTTCACTAGCTCTTGGGCGCAGTACGGGGGTTAAAGCGGCGGTTGCGATGCGCGATGTCGTGCCTCTGCCGACCGAGGATCTGGCAGGGCTGATGAATGGGAAAGCTGGCGCGGTGGCATGTTTTGGCCGGGATGCGGCGCAGGCCGAGGTGTTGATTTGTTTGCCGGGACAGTTCGCCGATGCCCTGATTGCGCAGGCGTGCGGCGCGCGCGGGTCGACCGGTCGGATCGGTGACGGATGGACGCTAAGCGCAATAGATTGTGCACTTTTGGAGCAATTGCTCGGCCCATTGGCGGGCGCTTTGGGGCCTGGATTNCGGNTGCAAGCGATCGAAACTGACGTGCCATATGTGACCAGTCTGCTGCCAGCGGGCGAGGTTATCGTCGCCGAATACAGCGTGGACGCACCCGGAACCCGTACCGAAATGGCTGTGATCAGCACCCGAAACCAAGCCGAAACCACACCGAAACAAAGCGAACTACGCGGCAAAACACCTATGACGGCGGTGATGACCGCAAGGATTGCCAGCTTGAGCGTGCCGATGAGCCACCTGACCAATCTCAAGGCGGGCTCAACNCTGTTGCTTGGCTTGCCTGCCGATCAGCCAGTTGAGGTGCTGTCCGGGGACCGTGACGGACCGGTGGCCTTTGAAGGCCAAGTGGGCCGTAAGGGCGACAAGGTCGCGGTAAAGATCACGCGCAAGCTGCGCGGCCGGCTCGACTGATTAGGCCGCCCTAATGGGTTTCAATATATTCATCGACGGCCTGCATGGTTTTGTCGACATTACCAGCGTTGAGCAGTTCAGCCTCGCGTTGGGCCCAGAGGCGTTTTTGGTAATTGGTCGAGATGATGTCAGTTATGACCAGAACCCCAACCACGAGATAGAAGCTCGCCTTGCTCATCGCGTCGATCGGGAAGGTAAACAGTTTCAGGTGGGCAAGATGCGCCCCTTCAGTGACCAGTAGAACGCCAACAAGAAACAGGATGAACAGGCCCAGCACTTCATACATCCGATTTTTCTTAAGGAAATCGGCGACATAGTCGGCCATCATGATCATGATTATGCCGGAGGCAATGATCGCGATCGACATGATCCAGACCTGATATTCAACCGTCGCACTGCCGTCAGCAGCGACTGTTTTCTCGTTCGCAATCGCCATGGCCGAGAGGATGCTGTCGAATGAGAAAACCAAGTTCATCAGGACAATCATGGTAATTGCCTGGGTGACCGATTTTGGTTTCGACCCCTCCGAATGCTCAATATGATCGACGGCGAGCAGGTGGGTAATTTCCTTGATCGCGGTGTAAATGATGAACGCACCGCCGCCGAGCGTGACCAGTGATTGCAGCGTGAAGTTGCCTTCGATGACACCCTTGATGCCAACTTCAAATAAAGGCTCGGCAAGCAGAGTGAAGACATTGACGATGACGATTAGCAGCACGACACGCAGGACGACGGCGAGGCCAATCCCCCATTTGCGCACCATTGGGGCTTTCGCTTCGCCCACGCGTTTGGACTCAATCGAGATGTAGAGCAGGTTATCAAACCCCAGAACGGCCTGCAGCAAGAGCAGCATCATGAGGGTGAATAGCCCGCTCGTGGAGAATACTTCTGCGATGATTTCGGCGATCATGTTCGGCCCCTTGAAAACTGCTTTGACGCGCAGACTAGCGAGAGTCTTTGTCAGGAAAAGGGGGGCGTTGTAGAGCTTGACGATTGAAGACGGGTGGGTACCAAGACCGAACCGTTTTTAGGGCGTTATTGATGAATGATCCAAATCGCCAGTCTGACTGTAGCCAATGTGCGTCGCTATGTTGTGTCGCGTTTCCGTTTGAGGACAATGAAGACTTTGCGGTTGAGAAGGCGGCGGGTGAGCCGTGCGTGCATCTTGGCCCAAAAGGCCAATGCCGCATCCATGCTGACAAGGCTGAACACGGGTTTGGCGGGTGTGAGCGCTATGATTGTGCGGGTGTCGGACAGGCGGTGACGCAGGGTCTGTTTCAGGGCCGAACCTGGCAGGACGAACCGGAATTGCTGCCACCAATGTTGGCGGCCTTTAGAGGCATGCGGCTGGCGCGTGATCTGGATGATTTGTTGGCCGCGGCGGGGAAGCTGTCGCTGGATATGGCCGAGCGGCAGCGCTGGCAGGAATTGTCGGCGGAATTGGCCGCGCGACAGCCATGGACNGAGGCGAGCATTGCGGCATTGGAGGGCGGCAATCTGCCGAGCCAGGTTCGCAAATTTGTTGCAACGCTGGCCCGGCATGTCTCGCGCTAGGACTAGCTCTGCGGGTTGAGCTTATCCATTGTCTTGGTTTCAAAATCGCTGGCATCGTGGCGCTCAAGCAATTGGCTGCTGGGTTCGCCATACGGGCGGTTGACCATGCGGCCACGTTTGACGGCTGGGCGTTCGCCGATCTGCTCGGCCCAGCGAATAACATTGGTGTATTCGTGGACGGCCAGGAACTCACCAGCCTCGTAGAGGACGCCTTTGACCATCGCGCCATACCAAGGCCAGATCGCCATGTCGGCAATCGAGTATTCGTCGCCCGCCATGTATTCATTGTCTTTCAGGTGGCGATCCAGGACATCGAGCTGGCGCTTCACCTCCATCGCGTAGCGGTTGATCGGATATTCCCATTTTTCCGGTGCATAGGCATAGAAATGGCCAAAGCCGCCGCCGAGGAATGGCGCGCTGCCCATCTGCCACATCAGCCAGTTAATCGCCTCGGTGCGTTTGTAATGGTCGGTTGGCAGGAACGCGCCGAACCGTTCCGCCAGATAGATTAGCATCGCCCCGGATTCGAAAATGCGGGTTGGCGGCGTGGTCGAATGATCCATCAGGGCGGGAATTTTTGAGTTTGGATTTACCGCAACAAAGCCGCTGGAAAATTGATCCCCTTCGCCGATATTGACCAGCCATGCATCGTACTCTGCGTCGGTGTGGCCTGCCGCCAGAAGCTCCTCAAACATGATCGTGACTTTTACGCCGTTTGGGGTGCCCAGCGAGTAAAGCTGGAAAGGGTGTTTGCCGACCGAGAGGTCTTTTTCTTCGATAGGTCCGGCGATTGGGCGGTTGATATTGGCGAACCGGCCGCCGCTTTCTTTGTCCCAGGTCCAGACTTTTGGCGGGGTGTAGGTTGAATCAGTCATACGTTTTATCAGCTCCATTTGGCGGGAGAAGTTGGGGCGGGTTGGGCCGGGTTTCAATCCGGCCTCACAATTTCGTTATTTACCTAGCCCTTTGAGGCGACCCACGCTTCGACGGTTTCTTGCAGTATGGCGAGCGGTACGGGGCCGTCTTGCAGGACAACATCGTGGAACTCAGCCAGGTCGAAACTGTCACCAAGTTCAGCCTTCGCGGCCTCTCTTAGCTCAAGGATTTTCAGCATGCCGATTTTATATGCGGTCGCTTGACCCGGCATGACGATATAGCGCTGGATCGCATTGATGCAGTCACCTTCCGGATTTGGCGTGTTGGTCATCAAATATTCGATGGCTTCTTCACGGGTCCATTTTTTGTCATGAAGACCGGTATCAACCACCAACCGTGCAGCGCGCCAAAGCTCCATGGCAAGACGCCCAAAGTCGGAATACGGGTCGGGGTAGAAGCCCATCTCTTTGGGTAGGAATTCTGAATAGAGACCCCACCCTTCGGTATAAGCGGTATAGCCGCCATATTTGCGGAATTTCGGCAGGCCCGTCAGCTCTTGACTAATGGCAAGCTGCATGTGGTGGCCGGGGATGCCCTCATGATAGGCCAGCGCCGCCATTTGATATAGCGGCATCCGGTTGGTGTTATAAAGATTGGCATAATAGATACCGGGACGCGAACCATCCGGGGCCGGGCGGCTATAGAAGGCTTTGCCCGCCGATTGTTCACGGAACGGCTCAACGGCTCGCACGTCCAACTCCGCTTTTGGGAAGCGGTTGAACATGCGNGGCAGNTCTAGCTTCATCGCGTCGATCAGAGCGGTGGCTTCGGCGAGGTATTCGGCTTTGCCCTCCGGCGTGTTGGGCTTGAAGAATTGTTCGTCAAAGCGGGTGAATTCGAAAAAGTCCTGAAGGTCACCCTCGAAACCGACCTCGCCATGATGTCGCGCATTTCGCCGTGGATGCGTGCAACTTCACTTAGGCCAAGTTCGTGGATTTCGGCCGCCGTCATATCGGTCGTGGTCATCTGGGTGAGGCGGTCCTGATAGTAGGCCCCACCTTCGGGGAATTTCCATGCACCATCATCGGTGGTTGCGTGTTCACGATCTTCGGTGAGGTAGGCATCCAGAGCGCGGTAACCTGCGCCGACATTTTCGGTTAAGGCCGTGCGCGCACTTTCCAGAAGCGTGGCTGACTCTTCCTCAGTGATCGTTCCGGCTTCAACCAGCGCGGCGACTTTTCCGGAAAAATCGCCATAAAGTGGCGATGGATTATCTTCAGCGGCGTCGCCGAACGGGTAGCCGGTGAGGATGTTTGCGACATCATTGGCGACATAGTCATAGGTGAAAAGCGGTGGGCGAATGCCCATGCCGGCGTCGAGGCGCGCATTGGTAATGTGCTGGCCTAGCAGCACTTCAATCCCAACCAGGCGGGAGATATAGGCCTCCGCATCAGACTTATCATCAATTTTGTGTTGGGCGATCAGGAAGGCGGGAATATCGGACTGTACACCGTTCATCTGATCAAAGGTGTAGCCATAGTTGATCCATTGATGGGCGCGTTCGGCTTGCTGCATCTCATACTCTGCCAACCGGTAGGACAATTGTCCTTGATGGCTGAGTTTGTCGATGTCGAAATTGGTCCGCATTTCGGCGACGTCGGCCCGTTGGATGGCGATTTCCGCTTCGGCGGCCTCATAGGAGGCGTCATCCCATTTTCCGTAATTTTCCTTGCTGCCCAGGAAGGTCGACGTTTCAGGGCTGCGGGCGACGGTTTCCTGAAATTTCACTTCGAACCAGTCATTCAGGCGGTTGGTTTCCGCCTCAGCCAGTTGCGCCGCATCTATGGCCGGTGCCAGCTCGGTTTGCGTGGTTTCAGCCGGGGCGGGCTCGGCAGGGCCTTCGGTGATCTGCGTGCACGCGGAGGCGCCAAAAAGCGCGAGCGTGGCAAGGGCGGTTTTTGTGTGACGCATTTGATGTCTCCGTTTTGTCTAATTTCTGTATAATTTACTCGTAGAGATTAACCAGCCTTCTTCATTGATTAACCAATCGGGGGCAAAAAGGAATTTGGTGACAGGAAAGGTGCGTCTTGGCGCGGCGACCTGTTATAGAAGAGTACGAATCAACGAGACCGCCTTGGTCTCGTCAGGAGTAAGCGTAATGGGCGAGTCTAATTCCACTGAAGCGACGCTGGACACGGGTCGGACGCGCAGCCGGGTTGATTGGCTGCAATTGGCGTTTTGGGCCTGTCTGATGTTTGCGGTCGCTGCGGCGAGCGCGACGGCGGCATGGCCGAATGCCGGTGGACCGACCGGATTGATCTTGCTGATCGCGATGGCGGCAGGTGGCATGGTCTTCCTGTTATGGATCATTCGCGGCGCCGGTCGGCGGATGGGCCTGTTCCCGGAACGCGGCGCGATGGCCGAGGCGATGCAACCAGCCACACCGCGCTTTACGTGGATTGAAGCGCTCGACGAAGCGGTTCTGATTTCCGATGAAGGCGGCGCACCCATCGCGGCCAATGCTGCATATTCAGAGCTGACGCAAATGGCCTTGCTGGGTCAGTCTGATGCGATGGGGCCTGTATCGGTCGACCGGATTTTCAGCGCCTCGCCGGGACTGGCCGCGCCAATCTTCCGGCTTTCAAAGTCTGCCAAGGCTGGCGAAACCCGCCGCGAAAGCTTGCCCGCGATGACGCTGGGGTCTGATGCGCTGCCGGTTCAGTATGAAGCTTCTGTTGCGCCGCTGGGGCGCAAGCGGGTGATTTGGCGTCTGCGCCGAATTGCCGGATCGCAAGACATAACCGGCGCAGCCGACATGCGCGCGCTTTATGTTGAAGATGCGCCAATGGGCTTCTTCTCATCCGGTGCGGATGGGACGATTATCTATTCAAACTCATGGTTGCGCGATCTGCTGGGCCTGCCCGAAACCGCGAAGAATGTTCGGCTTGATGACATCATGCGCCCGGAATTTGTGAAAATGCTACGCCGGGATCGCAAATCTGGCGTGCCGGGACGTGCTGATATCATGATCCGTTCGCGGGACGGTGTTGAAGTGCCGGTGCAAACGATCACAACATGGAATGGTAAGGGCGCCGATGCGACCGGCCGGACAATCGTGATCGCCAATAATCATAGCTTGCTTGAGGGCGAAGGCCGGATGCTGGCCGCATCCGCGAGCCGCCCACCAAACCCCGATGGCGACCCGATGTTTGATGATGCGCCATTTGGTGCTGCCCGGCTTGAGGGTACGTCGCTTGAGGGGGCGATTATCACNGATAGTAACCGCGCCCTTATGGGCCTNGCGGGCGGNGGCGCACAGCCGGGCACGAGATTTATCGATCTGTTCATCGCCGAAGAGGGCGAGAACAAACTGCGCGAAAAACTGCTCGATTCCATCGACAAGCCGGTTGGTCTGAAACTCGCCGACGAAGATCAGAAACATGTGAATGTATTCGTCACGCTGGACCAACGCGGACAGCCAGAAGTCGCTTATGTCATCGACATGAGTGAGCAAAAAGAGCTGGAAATGCGTCTTGCCCAAGGTGAGAAGATGCAAGCNATTGGTAAGCTTGCGGGCGGTGTCGCGCACGATTTCAACAATGTNCTGACCGGGATCATTCTCAANAATGACCACCTGATGACGATGCATCCGGTNGGCGATCCGTCCTTCGATAATCTCAAACAGATCCACGANTTTTCAGTACGTGCCAAAGACCTCGTGCAAATGTTGCTGGCTTATGCGCGNCAACAAACCTTCCGCCGCGAAGTGTTTGAGCCGGGTGAGTTCTTGTCTGAATTCGCCATCCTGCTTGGGCAACTGATTGACGAACGGATCGACTTCAATGTTGTGCATGGCCGCGACCTGCCAATGGTCAAAGCCGACAGGAATCAACTTGAAACCGCGATCATCAACCTCGCGACGAATGCCCGTGATGCGCTGCTTATGGATGGTGGACGCGGTGGCAAACTGACCATCAAAACCTCACGTGCGACCGAAAAAGATGCGCACGCCAACGGCTTCCGCTATGTCGCCGAGAATGATTACCTGCTGATCGAAGTGACCGATACCGGCCACGGTATCGCGCCAGAGAACCTGAAAAACATCTTCAACCCGTTCTTTACGACCAAGCCAAAAGGGCTTGGCACAGGGCTTGGCCTGTCGACGGTTTACGGGATTATCAAACAGTCTGAGGGCTATATCTGTCCGCTGAGCCAAGTTGGCAAAGGCACGACGTTCCAGATCTATCTGCCGGCGCTTCGCGCTGATGAAATTCCTGAGCCTGAGATTGTACCGCCAGCCGAATTGCTTGCCGCTGCGCAGCCTGTGGATATTTCCGGGCGTGGCCGCATCCTGCTGGTCGAAGACGAAGACGGCGTGCGCTCAATCGCAGCCTCACAGCTGCGCTCGCGCGGCTATGAAGTTGAAGAGGCTTGTGACGGCGAAGACGCGCTGGAAATCCTGCAGGATGATCCGGGCGGCTTCGATCTGGTCGTGTCCGACGTGGTCATGCCGGGCATGGATGGCCCGACCCTGATCCGCGAAGCCAAAGAGCTGCTCGGCAGTGCAAAAGTCCTGTTCATGTCCGGCTATGCCGAACGCGATATCGCGCAGCAGCTGGATGATGACCGCGAAGTGTCCTTCATGCCCAAGCCGTTCACCGTTAAGCAGTTGGCTGAACGCGTGAAGGCCGAACTCGGACCGCGATCAAAAGAAGCCGCATAGGGGCTTTTTAGGTGCTGGAGCGAACTTGAAGATCGGAGCATTGAGCTCGATCTACTCCGATGTGAATGTGCCCGGACTTAAGCGGCTTGCTCTATATTGGTGCCCAGGGCTTGGGTTAGGTCTGCCATAATATCTTCGATGTTTTCCAGGCCGACCGATAGGCGGACCAGGCCTTCGCTGATCCCGTGGGCGGCGCGTTCCTCTGGTGTGTAGGTCGAATGGGTCATGCTGGCCGGGTGTTGGATCAGGGTTTCTGCGTCGCCGAGGCTGACAGCGCGGCGGATCAGTTTCAGCCGGTTCATCATGGCGATGCCAGCGCTGTAACCGCCTTTCAGTTCCAGCGCGATCATGCCGCCAAACCCGCGCATCTGACGTTTCGCGAGTTGGTGCTGCGGGAAGCTTTCGAGGCCGGGATAATGGACAAGGGCGACGGCAGGGTGCGCCTCTAGCATCTTTGCGGTGGTCATGGCGCTTTGGGCGTGGCGTTCAACCCGCAGCTCTAGTGTCTTGAGGCCGCGCAGCACCAGCATGGCATTGAATGGTGCCATCACCGCGCCGGTCATATCTTTGACGCCGACCATACGCACTTCGGTCATATCGTCGGCATTGCCCACCGCGATGCCGGCAATCAGGTCGCCATGCCCGCCGAGATATTTTGTCGCCGAGTGAACGACGATATCTGCGCCATGTTCAAGTGGGCGTGTTTGAACCGGGGTGGCGTACGTATTGTCGACAATTGTGCGGGCGTGGTGGCGTTTGGCGATGGCGCTGATCGCGGTGATATCCACCAGACGCATGTTTGGATTGGCTGGTGTTTCGAAATATACGATTTTGGTTTGATCGCTGATTGCGGTTTCAAGCGCCAGCGGGTTGGTCAGGTCAACGTGGGTGACTTTGATGCCAAAGCGGCTGAGCCCGTCGCGCAGGAAAGAGAACGTGCAGCCGTAAAGGGTCTTGTCAGTGATCAGCTCGTCGCCGGCGCGCAGGAAGCTCCACATTACCGAGGTGATTGCGCCCATGCCGGACGCCATGGCAACCGCCGCCTCGCCGCCCTCAAGCGCTGCCATGCGTTTTCCAGCAGGTCCGTTGTTGGGTTGGAGATGCGCGAATAGATATGGCCGGGGGCTTCGCCCGCGAAGCGCGCGCCGCCATCCTCGGCCGTTTCAAACGCAAAAGTTGAGGTCAGGTGCAGTGGCGGGGTAAGCGCGCCTTGTTCGTCCAGTGGATCATAGCCGTGATGAATGGCGCGGGTTGAAAATCCAGTTGTTTGGTCAGCGGACATGGCGAGGCTCCATTATGTATGTGTTGGGATTTTACCGCGAATCGCGGCGCAGAAGTTTGCGAATTGGCTTGTTAAATGCATATATATTGGCAGAAACTGCCAAAGGTGCCGTTATGGATAGCAAAGATCGCCAGATACTCGCCGCTTTACAGGCGGACGGACGCCTGACCAATCAGGAATTGTCGGAGCGGGTGAACCTGTCGCCTTCGCCGTGCCTGCGCCGCGTGCGTATACTTGAGGAGGCCGGAGTGATCCGCGGATATACCGCACTGGTCGATCAAAAGGCGTGGGGGCTGCCGGTCACGGTGTTTATTCGCATCAAACTGGAGCGCCACGGCGATGACATAGTCCGCAAGTTTGAGAAAGCGGTGATGGCGATGGATGAGGTGATGGATTGTTGGATGATGACGGGCCGCGCCGACTATCAGCTTCGGGTGATTGCTGCAGATCTGGATGCGTACGAATCTTTCGTGCGCCAAAAATTACACCGGGTCGAGGGGATCGCGTCGATTGATACGAGTTTCGCCTATGGCAACGTTAAGCACGGGCAGGTCTTCCCGCGCGTTGAAAGCTAGGCTGTCCAGCGGGCGCAGATGGCCGTTGGCAGGAGGCGATCATCATTCAGGTGCGGGATCGCCATTTCGCCCATTTCCGTGGTTCCGCCGAGGCCGTTCAGGTGACCGTTCAGCGCCTGCGCCAGGGCGATATGGGAGAGGCGCACCGCATAGGCCGTCAGAATGATGAAGAGCGGCTGATCCGACAAAAGCTGGCGAACATTGGCGAGCAAGCCGGGTAGGTCTTCTTCAAACCGCCAGGTTTCATTCTTGGTGCCGCGTCCGAACTTTGGCGGGTCGAGGATGATGGCGTCATAAGTATTGCCGCGCCGAATCTCGCGGGCGGTGAATTTCATTGCATCGTCGGCAATCCAGCGAATGGGGCGGTCTTCAAGGCTGCTCATGGCCTGATGGTCTTTGCCGTAACCGTTCGATTTGGGCTGGCATCAAGGTGGGTGACGCTGGCCCCGGCCTGAGCGCAGGCGAGGCTCATCATGCCGGTATAGCCAAACAGGTTGAGGACGTTGATGGGGCGGCCCGCGCCGCGAATTTTGTCCTGCGCGAATTGCCAATGGGTGCTGTGTTCCTGAAACAGGCCGAGGTGCCGGAAAGGCGTTCGACGTGCACAGAATTTGAGCCCGTTCCATTCCATCGGCCAGTCTGCGGGTGCGCTCGGATTGAGCATTTGCCAGCTGCCGCGTTCATCATCGCCGGCTTTCGCGTCGAAACGCGCGTCGGCTTGCCAGGTGTTGACGGGGGTCGCGGGCGGCCAGAAGGCTTGCGGGTCTGGCCGGATGACGGTCTGGTCGCCGAAGCGTTCCAGCTTCTGGCCATCGCCGCTATCGATCAGGGCATATTGGTCGCTCGCCCAATTGTCGGCGAGGAAAAGGGTTGGCTTCATGGTCATGCGAAATCCCTTTGCCGCCATCCTTCATAAAGCATGATGGCAGTGGCTTGGGCCAGGTTGAGACTATCGGCACCGCCGCGCATCGGGATCAGGCAAAGCGTATCGCATTGCGCCTCGATGTGCGGGGGCAGGCCAGCCTGTTCATTGCCCATCAAAATCAGTGAGGGTTGCTTAAAGTCAACGCCAGTATGGTTGGTATCGCCGTTCACGCTGGCGGCGACGATGTTGAGACCCGCCGCCTGTCGCCACGTGTTGAACGTGTCAAAATCGCTGCGCGCGAGGCGGACATCAAATAGCGATCCCATCGAGGCGCGAACGGTTTCGACGCTATACGGGTCACAACACTGATCGAGCATCACCACACCGGCGATGTCGGCGCAGTCAGCAGTGCGCAAGATCGTGCCGAGATTACCGGGGTCGCGGACCTGATAGAGCCCGATCCAGAGGCCGGGATGGACCGAATCAAGCGCTTCTAGATTGAGGTCGCGCTGCTTGATCGCGGCGATGACAGCTTGCGGATTCTCCTTGCGGGCAATCGAACCGGCGATGCGATCTGGCACGTGTACGATACGTGCGCCTTGGTTGGCGGCGCGTGCGGCGAGGGCATTTACGTAGTCGCGCTCAAAGCTGCTGGCGGACACAACAAGTGTGTCAATCTCCCAGTGCTGGGCGAGGGCCTGCTCAATCAGGCGAGCACCTTCGGCCAGAAATAGCCCGGTTTCAGCGCGCGTCTTCTTACGATCCAATGCCCGTAGCATCTTGATAACGGGGTTGTTCGCGGACGTGATCAGGTCAGGGGTAACAGTCATGACCGCCCTGTATCACAGACTTGCCTGATTCATAGGGATAAGGCAGACCTGTATCGTTAACGAGGTCTGAACGGGGAGTGAGTGGATGAGTGTCTTTGATACTATGGTCGCTGGACTATCCGGCGCAGGACTGGTTTTGCTCGGTGTTGTCGCCACGCATGGGACCTCCGAATATCACTTGAACGCGGCGCAAATCGAGGCGCAGTTGCAAACCACTGCATCAAGTGCGCTGAGCGATGCGGGCCATGATTGGGCCAGCGTTACGATGGACGGCATGAACGCGACAATGGGCGGTTTTCCGCCTAGCCCGGAAGAGGCCGCGGCCGCCGAACAGGTCGTTTTTACATCTGCAGGCAAGGGTGGCCCAATCTGGGGCGGCGTTTTAGGCGTTGAAACAGTTTATGCCGACGCGCCGGAAATTGCCACGGTCACACCCTTTGTTTGGCGGGCCGTGAAGGGCGAAACGGGCCGAGTTTCTTTGCTGGGCCACGCGCCGGACGAAGACGCACGTACGGCACTTGAGGCCCAGGCTGGCGGCATGAGNGCTGACGTTTCAGATCGTATGGATTTGGGTTTGGGTGTGCCTGAGGGCGAATGGCTGGCCACGGCAATATTCGGCATGGAGCAATTGGCTTTGCTCGACAGCGGCGAAGCGCGGCTGACCGATTATGAGCTGCGCCTGTCAGGTGTTGCGATGGAGGATGCGGCGCGGATTCAAGCCAGCGCCTCAATTGCCGATCTGCAATCACCTTGGACCGGCGTGGCAAGTATTGCTGGTCCGACCTTGTGGAAAGCCGAACATATCGATGGCGCCTTAATCCTGTCGGGAAGTTGTGAAACGCCGGAAGACAAAGCGGAGATCGCATCGATTGCGAACCAGTATTATAGCGGCGAAGTGCGGGACGAAATGACGGTAGCCTCATCTGAACACCAGGACTGGACGCAAGGCGTGCGGCTTGGCCTGCCGCACTTTTCGAAATTCCAGTCTGGTGAGATGGCCTATGAACCAGAGGCACTCGGGTTCACGTTTGAAGGCGAGGCGACCGCTTCGACATTGCAATATTTGCGCGAAGATATGGCAACGCTGGGCGACGACATCCCGGTCGATATTGCCGCCGAGACAGTCGCAGTAGAGCTGGCGGAACTGCAAGGCGTCGACCTGGGCGAAGATCCGTTGATCGCCTGCCAAAGCTCATTCAATATTATCATGGATGCCAATGCCGTCGTGTTTAACACAGGCAGCGCGGAAATATCACGGGTCAGCGGTGATACGCTGGACAAGATCATGGCGGTGTCGGCGAGTTGCGCCCCCAATCTGGTTTATGAAGTTGCCGGGCATACCGACAATACCGGTGACCCGGAAGCTAATCAGGTGCTCAGTCAAGCGCGCGCGCAGGCGGTTGCGAACTATATGTCGCAAACCGGATTTGACGCAGAGCGCCTGCTCGTCGTCGGCTATGGCTCAGACCAACCGACCGCCGATAATGGTACGCCCGAGGGGCAGGCGAAAAATCGAAGAATCGAATTCAACGTTCAGGAACGGAGCGAATAGATGCAGTGGCTAATTTCACAAATGTGGATTGCGCTTTCAGCGGCGGGCTTTCTTGGCCTGTTGCTCGGGTTCACACTTCGCGGGCTGTTCGTCGGCAATAAAATTCGCCGCGCGCGGGTTGAGCGTGATGTAGCATTGACAGAACTGGAACAGTCGCGGTCTGAGGTTGATGCGCTCTATGCTGCGCAGCGCAAGCGCCAGGACGAAAGCGCCCAAACGGCGCAGGCTGTGTCGGGCGATGATAGTTTGAAAGTCGAGCTGGAGCAGCGCGAAACCAAGATTGTCGAGCTTGGCAGTGAGTTGATGTCGGCGCGGGCGGAGCTGGAATCATTGCGCGCGTCCGGGGCAAGTGACGTCGCCGAGAAAGCCGTTGCCGCTGTTGCGGGTGCTGCAATCGGTTCGGCGATGAGCCAGGACGATGCGGAGGCACTTCAGGCGCGCAATAAATGGCTGGAAGACCGTGTTGCCAGTCTCGAGGCGGGCGCCGGTGCGGTGATCGCCACCGAACCCGTGTCCGGTGGGCCTAGCAATGAAAAGGTGGAATGGCAGAACACTTATTTGCGCCAACGTGTCGACGCGCTGCAACAAGTGGTGGCGGCAGTTCCTAGCGCGGCGCCGGTTGAGGTCGCTGCTGCGGCACCCGCCGAAGATGGCGGCGAGGGTGATGACGAGGAACTGGCGCGGTTGCGCTGGCGAAACCGCTATCTTGAGGGGCGTTTGGCTTATTATGAAGACGATGCCGAGGACGGGGCAGCCCCAAATGAGGGCGAGGCAGAACCGACTTTGACCTTGGTCGAGACGCCAGAGGACGTCGCGACCGAAGCCGACGCTGGCGAGGGGGAAGAGCACCCGGCCGATGCCCTGTTGAAAGAGCTGAACGAAAAAGAAGTCGACCCTGTGCACCCGGCCACCATCGACGCGCCGGATGGCAATGGAGACGATCTCACCACGATTGACGGGATTGGGCCGAAAATTTCGGAACTCCTCAACCGAGAGGGCATCTGGTCATTTGCGCAAATCGCCGAATGGACACCGGAGAATGCCGCATGGGTCGATCAGTTACTGTCGTTCAAGGGCCGGGTCGAGCGTGAAGCGTGGATCCAACAAGCTATCGCGCTTGCATCGGGTGGAGGTGAAGCGGAGGCTTAACTCTGCTTCATCATTCATTCAGGTGCGTCCAGAGATAATCGCGGCAAGTCTCTGCAGTGCTTTAGGTTTTTGCCTTGGCGGGGTTTCGGGGTATGGTTAACACAAAGGGAGATTTGGCATGTTTAGAAAAGATCTAATTACCGAAGAAATGATTGAAACCGGCGAACGTATCGACGCGCCACGCGATTTTCTCGAGACCGCTCCGCGGATCAATATGTCCCGGCGTGCTATTATGAAAGGTCTCGCCTGCGGTACGATTGTGCCAATGGTCGTGGGGTGTTCAACCAATCCGGTCACCGGCACCAGCCAACTCATCCTGCCAGGGTTTGACAGCGCTTCTCTTGCGGCGATGTCTACCGCGGCTTGGAGCGACATGAAATCGCAAACCCCGCAAACCGGGGATAGCCGTTTGCGCAACCGCGTTTTGAACGTTTGGGACCGTACCGCACGTGGACGAAGCCAGGCCCTGGTCGATGTTTATGGTCAGCAGTCGACCTATACCCCCGCCGACTGGGAAGTCGCTGTGTTCGACACCGACGATGTCAATGCCTTTGTGATGCCGGGCCAGCAGGTTGGCGTGTTTCGCGGCATCACCGAACTGACCGAAAACGATGATCAATTGGCCTCAGTGCTGGGTCATGAGGCCGGGCATATTGATGGCCGTCACTCCGCCGCGCGGGCATCGACGCAAATGGCTGCGCAGATTACGATGGTGGCTGGGTCAATTGCTGTGGCTCAATCAGATGAGCTGAGCAAATACGGCAATGAGATTGTCGCGCTTGGCGGTGCAGCAATGCAATTCGGTGTGCTTTTGCCGTTTAGCCGCAGCCATGAATTGGAAGCCGATAAGCTTGGCGTCGATTATATGCACAAGGCCGGATATGACGTGACAGAAGCGCCGCGCCTGTGGGAGCTAATGGACAAACGTAGCGCTGGACAGCGTCCGCCGGAATTTATGTCGACGCACCCGGATCCGGGCCGTCGCCGCCAGGAATTGATCAACTTCATCAATGCGCGCGGATATGCGCTGATTTAGTTTGAAGCGAATAGACAAAAATAGCCCCGTCTGATCGAACAGGCGGGGCTTTTTTTATCATTGTCGATGTTCGGAATTTTAGATTTTTACCCCTGGAATAACGCTCGGTGTCGTTTTCTGATAAGCGGTATATTGCTCGCCGAGATCGGCAACCAAGGTTTTTTCCTCGTAGTGGATGCCGATCCAGATGTAGACTGTCATGGCGATGTTTAGGACCAAGCGGCCAACGGTTAGGTCCGACGCCGCCCACAGTGAGATCAACATGCCTGTCATCATCGGGTGGCGAACAATTTTGTACAAAAACGGCGTTTTGAACGAGGCGCCTTTTCCTTCGGTGTCTCCGATGCCCTGATAGGCCTGTTGCAAGCCGAACAAATGGAAGTGATTGATCAGGAACGTCGCAAGAAGGACGACGACCCAACCGAACAGATACACACCGAGAAGTACGTTCCGCAGCATGGGTTCAGATGCGGCCCAAAGAACGTCATTCATTGGCACCCACAAGAGAACCAAAACGGCTGTCATTGCAGCGACAGAGAGCAGATATGTGCTGCGCTCAATCGAGGCGGGTACAATCTTTGTCCACCAACCCTTGAAGCCCGGAGAGGCCATAAAGGTATGTTGTGCGCCCCAAGCAGCGACGAGGGCGACATTCCAAATGATCGCTGACGGGCCGGATAATTCTGGGGAGTATGCGGAAGCTGTATTTATGCTCACGGGAACATAGAGGTTCCCAATGAAGCAGATAAGGTACACTAGCGTGGCGACGCCGACTGCGTAGCACATGAGGCTGTAGGCTATGGCGAATATGCGGGGCATTAGAACGGTTCCTTCCTTGCGGAGTTTCAGGCGTGTCATGCAGTGATTGGCGAAGAGTGTTTTCGCCTCTAGTTGCTGGCCGACGCACGCGTCTGTTTTGTTCTGTCCATCTCCAGCGTTTTGATGCGGGCGTAGATCCGCTCGCACGGCTGACCGTACATTAAGATTCTGTAATTTGATAGTGTTCGCCGGGTTTACCCGGATGGACAAAATAAAACGGCCCCAAAAGGGGCCGTCATTTGTTTAAATTTAATGGCGCTTCGTCGTGCCAGCGTCTAAAGCGACTTGACGATATCCTCGACCATCTTCTTGGCGTCGGCGAGCAACATCATCGTGTTGTCACGGAAGAAGAGTTCGTTCTGAACCCCGGCATAACCAACGCCCATAGATCGTTTGATAAACAGGACGGTGCCAGCATTCTCAACATCCAGAACCGGCATGCCATAGATCGGGCTCGTCTTGTCGGTCTTCGCAGAAGGGTTGGTGACGTCGTTTGCGCCAATAACGAAGGCGACTTCAGAATTGCGGAAGTCTGAATTGATGTCTTCCAACTCGAACACTTCGTCATACGGCACCTGCGCTTCGGCCAAAAGCACGTTCATGTGACCCGGCATACGGCCAGCAACAGGGTGGATAGCGTATTTCACTTCAACGCCTTCCTCTTTCAGCTTGTCGCACATTTCTTTCAGCGCGTGCTGAGCTTGGGCAACGGCCATACCATAGCCCGGTACGATGATGACTTTAGAGGCGTTCTTCATGATGAAGGCCGCGTCTTCAGCTGAGCCGCGTTTGAACGGACGATCATCCGCCCCGCCGCCGCCGGCTACCGCGTCTTCGCCGCCAAAGCCACCAAGGATGACCGAGATGAAGCTACGGTTCATCGCCGCGCACATGATGTAGGACAGGATCGCACCTGAAGAACCAACCAACGCACCGGTAATGATCAGCGCGAAATTGCCCAGCGTGAAGCCGAGAGCAGCCGCAGCCCAACCCGAGTATGAGTTCAGCATCGAGACAACCACAGGCATATCGGCGCCGCCAATTGGAATGATCAGCGTGATGCCGAGAATTAGCGCCAGTCCAGTTAGACCCCAGAAGGCCCATTGGGCGCTGCCGCCGCTATTCACCAATATGACAACGAGGGCGACAATGCCCACCGCAATCGCGATGTTTAGCAGGTGACGTGCCGGGAGCATGATCGGCGCGCCCGACATGTTTCCATTAAGCTTGGCAAATGCGATTACCGACCCGGTAAAGGTCAGCGCGCCAATGGCCGACCCGAGTGACAGCTCAATCAGGGAAGCGGTCGCTAGATGACCTGCCGCGCCAATGCCAAAGCTGGCCGGTGCATAGAGCGCCGCTGCCGCAACGAG
>JGI24724J26744_10000940_pt1 | contig 20404 bp, 21 predicted proteins | sample Cruoilmetagenom7_FD_26744 | JGI IMG/M metagenome (IMG submission 26744) | reverse complement strand
TAACTGCTCTTACAACTATTCAATTTATCAATAGGTTTATATTTAATAGGAACATCAACAATATTAAAATTAGCATTATTTAAAATGCACAACGGGTTTTATTTAGTATAATTCTATACCATTATCTAATGATACTTTGGATTACCAACGAATATATTAGTTTAGTACAAAAATCAAAAAAACAGTTTCTTCCCTGAAAACAGCATTTTATACCACTTCTTAGTTTTTGCTAAACGCTTATTTTATTTCCAAGAAACTACATCATTAAAATTACTCCTTGTTTTTTCATGTGCTGGATTATCTTTTCTATATCCGAAAGCTACCATAAATGACAAGCCATACTTATCAGTATCTATTCCAAATTTATTTTTCAATAACTCTTCGGTTTTTTCTTCATGAAAACCTTCAATAGGACAACTATCGATACCTGTTAATGCTGCTGAAGTCATCATATTTCCTAATGCTATATACGTCTGTTTTGAAGCCCAATCGAATAGTTTTTTATCTGTATCTAAATTGAAATCTCGTTCTTGAAATTCTCTATAAAATTTAGAATACATTTCAATAGCATCTTCGGGTAATTGTTTTACATCTTTCATCATAGACATGATATAATCTGAATCCCAATGAATCATTGGGGTTTTCATACTTAATCCTAATACAAAATGACTAGCTGTATCTAATTTTAAAGGAGCGCCCCAAGCTACAGGTTTAAGCAATTCACGTAATTCTTTATCTTGAACAACAAATTAAGTATAGTAATGTACACTTGCATTATATATATATATAATAATGCAAATTGAGCCTAAGAAACGACTTATAAAGTATAATGATAAAATGTTTTCATGTACTACAAGTATTGCAATGGAATTTATTGGAGGTAAATGGAAAAGTGTAATATTAATTTATCTAATTGATGGAAAGAAAAGATATAATGAGTTGTATAAATTAATATCTACCATCACAGAACGTACATTGAGTTTACAATTGAAACAATTAAAAAAGAATGGATTAATTACACGTAAAGTATATACAAAAAGCCTCCTTTAAAAGTAGAGTATGCATTAACTCCATTTGGCGAAAGCTTAACACCTGTACTTATATCAATTGCTAAATGGGGTAAAATTGTAGCTAAAGAAAAAGGGAAGATTATAGAATAAAAAAAATAGTACTGCTCTATTAATATATTATTAAAACAAAAAGCCAGTCAATTTAATTAACTGGCTTTAAAATATTGTAGATATAATTTACTTAACTATCGTAACTTTTACTGCATTCATACCTTTCATACCTTTTTCAAGTTCGAAAGACACAAGATTACCTTCAGTTATCTCATCGATTAAACCACTTACATGGGTGAAGTATTTTTCTTGATTTTCACCATCAATAATAAAACCAAATCCTTTTGATGAATCAAAAAATGAAACAGTTCCTTTTCTTACAGGATCAAATTCTTCTTTCTCGCTCTCTAAAGTTTTTGGAACACTAACCTCTATATCTTCAGCATTGATAACTATCTTTTGAGATGGATCTGGTGGTGTATCTGTAATATTACCATATGCATCCATATAGGCAAACTCAATTCCCTTTTTTCCACCTTCTTTAGCTTCCAACTTACGAGCTTCCATTTTCTTTCTCTTATCCTCACGTTTTTTTAAACGTTTCTTTTCTTTTTCATTCTTATTAAATGATTGCTGCGATTTTGCCATTTGCTTTTTTAAAATGTATGCTCAATATTACTCATAATTTTTAAAAAAAGTCTAATTTCTATTAAAAAAAAACTAAAAAAAAGTGTCTTAAGGTCAATTTTTAATGTATTTCAATCATTTTGCAATTTAATACGCTGTAAAATTTCACTTAGTTAATTCATTTATAGATATCAATACTAAACTGTTTGTATGCTTAATTGAATTATTATATTTGTGCGTCTAATACAATGATTAAAAAATTTGCAACAGATAAAAGCTTACCTAGATCAAATAGCTACCATATCTAATTCAGATTGGGATTTTTTTACATCAAAATTACAGCGCCGTGTGATTCCGAAGAAGTCCATATTCTTAGAAATCAATGAAGTAGGAAATTATATTTCTTTCATTGAATCTGGAGTCGTCCGGTTATTTATTCCAAAAGAAAACCCAGAAAAAGAAATCACCTTTGGTTTTAGTTTTAAAGACCAATTTATAAGTGCTTATGGTTATGGAGTTATGCATAGAATGCATCATGCTTATACAGACACAGAAAAAGATCCGCATTCACCTTCATATGATGCAAACTTATTTGCAATGATGTTGAAAACAAAAATGATTTATCAAGACATCAATAAATAACGAATTGAAGTAGATCAACGATTTACTAAAAACGTTCCTCAATGGAAAGGATTTGATGCCTTTGCGAGTTCGAAATTTTCAAGAATACTTTGGATTACTCTTTATATTTTATTTTTTGTATTCTTTGCGACCTCATTATGGCAATGGTTATTGTTGCCAATCACTTTTTTAATGGCTCCTATTCACGGTGTAATTATAAATTGGTTTGGGCATATTTATGGCTATGTAAACTTTAAGATGAAAAACACCAGTAAAAATCTTTTCCGTTTTGATTTTTTAATGATGGGTGAAGGTTACCATAATAACCATCATAAGCATGCTAGTAGCGCAAATTTTGGTGTAAAATGGTATGAAATTGACATTACCTATTTAATTATTAAAATACTGAATGCCTTTGGTTTAATAAAATTAAAACCAATTGCTGTAAAGGTGAAGTAGTTACAATGCTACATCTCTAATTTATATCCAACTCCATGAATATTAGTTAGTTTAATAGTATCATCTTCTTTAAGTTTTTTTCTAAGTTTAGAAATATAGGTATCCAAACTTCTACCTACAATAACACCATTATCTTCCCACACTCTTTTAGCTAATTCATCACGTTTTATAATTTGATTAGGTTGTGCTATAAAAATGGCAAGCAATTCACATTCCTTTTTCGATAAATTAATTTCTATAGCTTCTTTAGTTAGTTTGTTTTGTTCTGGATAAAATCTATAACGACCAATTGAAGTAAAGTTACTATCATTTTCTTGAATTTTAGAATGTTGCTTCTTTTTAAAAAATAGAAAAGATACTATCAATAAAAACACAATTCCAGTTATAAAAATTAGTAAAAAGTAATTTTCTCCCTTATTGATTGGCAAATTAGTGAACCACACAGTTACTGTATAACATTCTTTTTTCAACTTTCTGCTTCTACATGGTATTATGCCTTCATCAACACTTTCCATCACCTTATAACTATAAGCAACCTCTAAATCTTTACATTGAATTACTTCTACAAGGTATTGTTGTGGCAAACTAGCTTTAGACAAAATATTTTTAATAATGTTTACTAAACTATCTGGATGAATTTCAAGTTTGTTTTCAAATGATATTTGATATTTATCATTATCTATTTCTATAATTGGTTTAACTACGGAAGTGGAATCCAAATTATTTAAAAGTAATTGGTGTCCAACCTCACGTAAGGATACTTTTATTGTTTCAGAAAAAGAACTATCTGAAGGTTTTGTACATGATAATACACATAATAGAATTAATAAAACGAAAATATTTTTCAGCACAAATAGGAAACTCTCTTTCATAGTTATTTGTAAATAAAATATAATTTTATGACATTTTACAAAAGTTGACACTTCTTTTACATTCTTTTGACACTTTTAAGAAGCTATTATAATGGGCCTTTAGAAACAATGTAGTATTAAGAGTAAATCGAGTGTTTCTTTTATATTTAAATTGTTGCCATATCATCACCAAACTTATATGGTTATTTTAAAGGCTTAGTTTTATCAATTAAAAAAGTAAAAATTAATAGTATAAAAGCGACACCAAAACCTAAAACTCCAATATTTATTCCTAATACTGTTTTCTCGCTACCATCTAAGTATTTCATAGACCCGCCATAAAAATCTTGTAATACAAATGCTATTAAAAAGCTGCCTGTAATTATTATGCTTAGTAGAGCGCTTAACTTTACATGATCTTTTATCCATGTTAACCATAAACAAAGTAACCCTATTACAGAGTTGGTTATTAATTGCCAAACTTCATGAATTCTTACATGAGGAGTCCAATCTGGATTAAATAAATGAGTTTCATTTATTTCTAAATAAGGAACAACAAAAGTGTAAAGAAATATACTAAAAGTGATAATTAATTTTTGCATTATAGTTTTTAAGTTAATTTATAACTAAACCATTGATTTATTGCAATATGTTGCCTTTTCAAAATCTCTAATGTTGATAGAAATAATAGGTACTTTAGGGAATAATTGTTTTAATTCTAAAATAATTTTTTCTGAAAGCTTTTTCTTTTGCTCAATTGTTCTTCCTTCCATAATATTGCCAAAAACATGAATAAAATCATTATCTGAATTACCAATATTAAAATGCTTGAAAGGATTAATTCTCACTTTTATATCTCCCTTTGAAAATAGTTCTGTCGATTCAGCTGAATTATAAACGTTCTGCATTATCTCCTTTGGTGATTTCANTGAAATAATAGGTTCTGAGCAATCAATTACAAAATGTGGCATAATTCTATTTTAATTTGTTAATACAGGATTCCAAACACCTGTTANTTTNGTTTCNTTTATAAATTCTGAAAAATCTATAGGCTTTCTACCTAANACTTTTTGAATGTCATTTGTGATTTCTGAATTACTAGGATTTGTTAATACTTCAGCAAATAAATATTCAATGAGCCAAACAAAATCACTAGGTACTCCTTGCTGTTTCATAGCTTCTGTATATGCAGACAAAGAAATTGGTGTAAATATAATCTCTCTATCGATTGCATTAGAAATCTCTTGTATAGCCGACTTAAATGTTAGCAACCTTGGACCAGTAAGCTGATAAATTTCTCCATTATGCTTTTCATTTAGTAAAGCTTCCACAACTACATCTGCAATATCTTCTGTATCAACATAAGGGACTTTAGCTTCCGCTTGAGGTAAAGCTACAAAACCTTCCAAAATAGGCTCTAAAAAGAAACTTTCGCTAAAATTTTGATTGAACCAACTTGCACGCACAATAGTAAAATCTATTCCTGAATGTATGATCACCTGTTCGCATAATTCAGCTTCTCGTTCACCTTTTCCAGATAATAAAACTAACTTTTTAACCTTACAAAGTTTGGCTTTTTTTGTTAAATTTTCAATGGCTTCTAAAGCACCAGGAACTGCTAAATCTGGTTGAAATGTAATATATACTTTATCCATACCATGCATTGCTTCTTCCCATGTTTCATAATCATCCCAATCAAATTTTGGAGATGCATTTCTTGAACCTAATCGAACATTATGACCTAATGCAGTTAATTTACTTGCTACTTTTCTTCCTGTTTTTCCGGTTCCTCCTATTACTAAAATGCTGTGTTTATTTTTCATTATTAATTATTTTTAAAGAGTTAATTTGAGTGTGTTTATATAAAAATGATACTAGTATAAATTCTAAAGCTATCGTCCAAAAACTTAATGAGATGAAAAAGCTAGAGTAAGTTCCTCCAAATGGAATTACAAAAAGTGGTACTGTAATTATTGCGTCTAAAATAATAGCGATAAGTAGAAAGAATGAACCAATTTTTAATCCATTCGTTGTATTGTCCTTTTTATAATACAAAGAACAAGCGAACCAGACTAAAGGAATAATTACTACAAACAATATAATGTTTGCTTGTGTTTCTGGGTTTTCAAGAACTGAAATATATTGAGAAATAGTATAAAAAAGTATTCCAATAATCCAAATGGCGATTCCTAATACAATAGCGCGTTTAAGTTTCATGACTGTTTAATTAAAGTTACAGGACAAAACTATTTCAATAGTAAAATGTAAACTTGTTTAAAAAGGAGAATGATTTGTTCGAAAAGAAGTCTATTTTATTTGACTAGGTCTATAACCAAACTTTTTTGCAAAAGCATTAGAGAAGGAACTCAAACTATCGTATCCAACATGCCATGCAGCTTCTTGTACTGTCGCTTCTTCTTCTCTTATCATTTTATGAGCCAAAGTTAGTCGCTCATTTTGAAGGTATTTAAAAACTGGTACTCCAAAAAAAGCTTTAAAGTCTTTTTTCAGTTTAGAAGTATTTAATCCAATTTGTTTCGATATTTCAGTTAATGAAGGTGGATTATCAATGTTATTCAATAAAATATCTTTTGCTAAGTTCAATTTTTCACGTTCTGAATTTTTTATTATTTCAGTTTGCAAGCCAGCCAATTGACCAAAAAAATGTGATAATAATGTTGTAATCTGACTTCTGAAAAACATCATTTTTGTTTTCCCTTCATATTGAATATTAAACAATGAATCTACTATAGATTGCATTTCGGGCGTCATTATAAAACTAGGTCCTTCCACATAATGATCTGAAGGATGTACTAATTGATTTAACATTTCTCCAAACAGCTCGCCTTCTTGGTTGGGCAATTGATCTATATTCTTTGCAGCAGTAGCAATTACAATACATTCTAATGGTTTTGAAGCAGAAACCGTATGAACAAATTCAACTTTTTCATCTGCAAAAAAAGAAAGTGCTAATCCTTTTGTACGGCTAAATTCTTTTTGCTTATCAAGATATTTTACTGATAAATCTACATTCCCAGAACCGTAAAAAGCAACGGCAATTAAGGGTTCGTCAAAGAAACATGAATCTATGGTAGGTTCATTTACTTTGGCTTCTTCTACCAAAATTGTAAAATCATTGATATCTATGATGTCTCTGTTCATATAAACTGAAACAAAAATAGGGAATTTATAGTTTTATATATTTTGAAAATAATTAGATATCTATTGCNTCATTTTTCGATTCGTAAAATCTTTTTTCATTACTTTAATTGCGCTTCTTACAATTCGTTTTGTTGCAAAACCTTTCACAAGTTTTAGTGCGTTTCTAATTAGCCATTTGGTTTTGAAATTAGTATTGATCTCGTGAGTTAAAATTTTATTCACTCTATTTTTTAATTTGCCTTCAATACTTTCAAAATAACCATCTCGTATTTTTGGAAATTCATCAACGGTATAATGAAATGGGTTGGTATGCCCTGCTTCTTTATCTGTTATCAGGTTTAAATCGGGAATGATTGGCATATACACTTTTTCTTTTCCACGATCTCCCATTAAATTTCTTTTAAACACATCAATAGATTCATCATTTAGTCCTTCAAACAATGGATGCATTTTATCTTTATCATGTTCTAGCATAAATATTCCTCTAAAGAAATTACGCGCATTATTTCTTCCCAAAAAGAAATCATGTTTTCTAAATTCAATATCTAAAAATCCGCCAAAACCTCCAAGTGCAGCACAAGCAATAGGCGGATGATCTCTTAGTACACCTGCCCTAATCCATTTCACAGGAAATACAAGCAAACGTAAATAATCTTTATAGAATGAACCACTATGCTTCACTCTTACCTGTTCTCTTAATGTTGTATATAATTTCGGAATCACTTTAAAAAAGTTTTTCTGAAAACCTATTTCTGAAAAAATATCTTCAATTGGTTTAGATTCATCCTGATTATAAAAATTAGGAAATGGATCAACCATAATAGTCCCAAACATAGGTAATTTCGGATCGTGTTTTAGATTGAGTTCTTCTAATACTTGAACCACTTCTGAATAAGGTTCATTATTAATAGTACCTCCGTCCACATCGGTAAAGTTGAAAAATTCATCTTTAATTTTAATATCCATAGCTGATTTGCTTACATCATCAATCTGAAGGTTACGTAAAATACAGTTCTTAATATATTCTTTGGAAAATTGACTTTCAAAATGTCTAGCCGCCAAACCTATTGGAAAGGCACCCGTTGCTTTAGTACAAAGTTTTAATAGCTCTTTAGATTCCTCTTTATAAGGATCAAATTCTAAATAAACATCTTTGTCTTTTGTTTTATCATATTTAAATTTGAAATGAGCAATAATCATATGCTCATTCATACGATGCCCTGGAGAATATGGAAAGTTTGCAGAAGAAATATGGTCAAAATTAAATTCAAATGGGATTCCTCGTAAACTGCAAAGTGTCACTAACACTCGTACATCTTCAGATATATACTTCGGTCGTTCTCTTTTTTCTTCTTTAGAAACTAATTCATTAAAAACCTTATCTGCAATTTTATCAATAGGTTCAGAATTTAACAGCGAAGGAATTCCGTCTTTATTATTTTCGAAATCATTGGTGTATAGCATTTTTTCAAATGTTTTTACATTTACATCATCATCTAAAAGCACCCAACTATCATACAGAATATTCCCTGTTGCTACATCTGAAGGTTCTTTTACAGGAGGCATTTTAGAATAGGTCGATAAAGCAGTAATCATTCCAACCATTCCTCCAGCTGAAGCTCCACCGAAGGCGTCTATACAAACATCATGAAGCGGAATTTTTTCTTCGTAACTAGTTAACTTTTCTTTGTTAGCAATTTTAGCCCTTATGATGGTTTTTTGTTCTTCCCAATGTTCTAGGATTTCTATTAAATAATCTATAAATCCCGCAGTATATGCACCAGCTGATACAGCTCCTGCCATGGTAATTCCTAAATGGAATGTTTTATCTTTTGATGTTGTACCCATGTTATATTATTTAAAAATTATTTAACCGAAAAGAATGTTTTATGAATAAAATATAAAAGTAGAATTTAAATGAGTTTTTATCAATAGGGTTTTACCTGAATATTTTACTATATTCAAAAAAAACTCTATTTAGAATAAATATTAATTTTAAATACGCTTTTAATTAGTAAATTAATCCTCAAAATAATTCAAATTTTTAAATGGAAAACCAAGCAAAACAGATTAAAAAGTTTGGCACCTTTGGAGGAGTATTCACTCCTACATTACTTACAATATTAGGTGTTATCATGTACTTGCGTCTTGGTTGGGTTGTTGGTAATGCTGGACTTCTTGGCGCTTGGCTTATTATCATTATATCTTTTCTAATAACACTTTGTACTGCATTATCNATGTCNGCNATTACTACAAACATTCGTATTGGAGCTGGTGGAGCTTATGCAATTGTTTCNCAAGCATTAGGATTAGAAGTTGGTGGAAGTTTAGGAATACCGAGGTATATCTCACAGGGTTTAGCAGTAACCATGTACATTTTTGGATTTAGAGAAGGCTGGTTAGGGATTTTCCCCGATCATAATGCATTTTTAGTAGATATAATTGTTTTTGGAGTCCTTTTTACAATTGCTTATATAAGTGCAAATTTGGCTATTAAAACCCAATTTATTATCATGGGAATTATAATCCTTTCAATCGTTTCTATTGTAATTGCCGCTTATGAAGGATCCATGGGAATCCCTACCAGTGAAGCATTACATTGGGGATCATTTAAAGGCTCTATTGAAAACAACTTTAGTGGTAGTAATTTTTGGGTTGTATTTGCAGTCTTTTTTCCCGCAGCTACAGGAATAATGGCAGGCGCAAATATGTCGGGTGAACTTAAAAACCCGAAACAAAGTATTCCAACAGGAACTTTATGGGCTATAGGAGTAAGTTTCATTATTTATATGCTTCTAGCCTTTTGGATTTCAAGAAGTGCTACAGAACATGAATTAATCAACAATTATTATATCATGGTTGAAAAAGCATATTTCGGACCCATGATTATTGCTGGAATTTTAGGAGCTACCTTTTCATCAGCATTAGCATCTATTGTTGGTTCATCAAGAATTCTATTTGCAATGGGTGAACATAAAGTACTTCCCTATTCTAATTTTCTATATGGACAAAGTAAAAGTGGACAACCTAGAAACGCAATGCTAGTAACTGGTATTTTAATATTTTTAACCTTACTATTAAGGAACTTAAATGTAGTTGCACCTTTAGTGACACTTTTCTTTTTGATTACTTATGCGATGATTAATATTGTTGTAATCATTGAGCAAAGACTAGGATTAATTAGTTATCGTCCAATATTTAAAATAAAAAAGTGGGTTCCTTGGTTTGGATTGATTTCTTCAGTTTTTGCAATGTTCATTATCAATCCAACGGTTAGTTTGGTTTCTATAATGATCGTATTAATGGTGTATTGGTACTTATCTAGACAAAATTTAGAAACACCATTTGAGGATGTCCGTTCTGGGTTATTTGTTTCTTTTGCTGAATGGGCTGCTAAGCATACTTGGGGAATGAAAAAGATGCAACAACGCGCTTGGAAAGCTAATTTAATGGTTCCTGTGAGAGATGTAAACGGTTTAAAAGGATCGTTTGAGTTTTTAAGAAACATTGCTAAACCAAAAGGATCTATTAAGTTATTGGGGATTCAACCTTTTTCAGAAACAAGTACGCTTGCTTCAGAATTAGAAGAAATTTCTGCTGCTTTTAGACATAAAGATGTGTTTTCTTCTTCTACAGTAATTCATACAGATGAATATGCAAATGGAATTAACTACGGAAGTCAAGCCTTACAAGGAGCTTTTTTTAGACCAAACATCATCTTTTTAAATTTTCAGAATCATGACAATTATGAAACTGAATTACGCCCCGTTATTAAAGAATCTATTCGATTAGAAATTGGAGTACTTTTATATGTTTCACATTCAACAGCTCTATTAGGACAACGTAATATAATTAATGTTTGGGTAAGTGATCGTCAAGGTAATTGGAACTTAGGATGGGATATTGGGAATTTAGATCTATCGATTCTAGTTGCCTATAAACTTAAAATGAATTGGAGTGCTCAAATAAGATTGATTACGGTTATTTCAGATCCAAATGAAGAGAATAATGCCAAAGAGTTTTTAAGCTCTTTAATTAGCCTTGCAAGGCTTCCACAAACCTTAACTGAAGTTCATGTAGGTAACTTTAATACTATTGTTAAAAATGCTCCTAAAGCCGATTTAAATATTTTTGGGATGCATGAAGATCTTAAGTTTGAATTTGTCAATGAAATCACCTTAAAAACAAACAGTTCTTGTTTATTTGTAAAGGATTCAGGACATGAAAGTATTTTAGCATAAAAAAAGAATAATACCTAAATGAATTAGGCATTATTCTTTAATCAATTAAAAACTAAATTCCTTTTAATCTTGTTTTATTGCTTTTACATGCGCAAAAACTGAAACGCCATTAATAACAGCTTCTTCATTCTGATTGGTCATTTTTACACCAACTACAGAGTTTACTTCACCAAAAGGTGAAATAGAAATAATTGTAAACGCTTTGTTATCATCAGTTATGGCACTTAAATGAATAATGTTACCAGTTTTGCTAACACCTTTTATGTCTAAATACATATTATCATCTGTAAATGCTTTGATAGTTAATAATTTACCCTTTTCAGTAATAGCCATAACAGGATAATATTTATCATTTTCAGTTGGTAATATTACTTTAATAGGAAATTGCTCATCATTTACTATAGCTTTAACATTAAGTACACTAGTACTTTCTGAAGATTGTATTGCCTTTACATCATAAATGTTTCCTTTTTTATCTACAGCTTTTACTTTTAAAAGTTGAGCTTCTGGTCTGAATGCTTTTACATGCCAAAATAAATCGCCTGTAATTTCGGTTTCAGGTTTTATTAATTTTGAACGATTTTCATCTTTTATCTGTGCAAAACCACTCGTTGATATTAAAATTAAAAGAATAAATAATCCACTAATTTTTGAAAAATTCGGTATTCGATCAATTGTTTTCATGTTATTTAATTTTAAATTCAAATTTATGGATAAAGCCTACAAATTAATATGATAAAAGTCATCGTAGATAATCATTTTATCTAAACAAAAAAGTGAGAATGTATCATTCTCACTTTTAAATGTTTTTAAATAAATTCAAGTATTTTATTTTTGACTAATAGCTTTAAGATGAGCAAAAATGGATACACCATTGATTACAGATTCTTCATCTGCATCAATCATCTTCACTCCTTTTACGGTATTTACTTTTCCTTTAGGAGAAACAGCTACAATGTTATAGAAATCTGAATCGCTTGTTATTGCGCGCATATGGATAATATTACCTGTTTTACGAATTCCTTTAACATCTAGATGAGTACCATCTTCTGTAATTGCCTTAATATCAAGTAAATTTCCATTTTCATCAATAGCCTTTGCTGGGTAATACATTTCGTTATTCTTAGCTATTAATTTAACAGGCAACACTTTATCTTTAAATATCACTTTTACATTTAATATTTTAGTGTCTGGCGAATCCTGAATTGCTTTAACATCATAAATATTACCCGCTTTATCAATGGCTTTTATTTTTAGTAAATTATCATCGGGTCTGTAAGCTTTCACACTCCATAAAATATCTTCATTGAATTGTGTTTCAGTCTTGTTAAGGTCGGATTTTTTATTGGTTAAATCCTGTGCATTAGCATATGTAAATGCAAATAAAAAGAATACTAAACCAATAAATGTTGAGGCTAACTTTGCTTTTTTGATTGTTTTCATCTTTCATAAGTTTTATTACATAAAGTTATGGTAGAAACTCATCTAAAAGAATGATAAAAATCATGATATTGGTAAATAAAAAGTCTTGAATAAAGCCTTCAATATAAAGCTATAAAACATTAAAAATTACAACCGCATATAAGATAAAACGTACAAAGCGAAGCAATCCAAATAGCAAATAATTTGTGAATTTATAATGAATGATACCCGCAGCGATGCTCGTTATAGAAAAAGGTATAGGTAATAAAGCTCCTACCACAATTAAAAAACCTCCCCATTTACGAATCATTTTAATATGCTTACTCATTTTTACTTCTAAATAATTATAAATAGAAGGTATTTTCGACATAATCTTCCCCATTGTGTAGGATAAAATCCCACCAAAATAAGATAGAAATGCAAGTATCGTTAGATATAAAACTGGGTGTGATGTTTTATCTGCCCAGGCAATAAATATTTCTGGAGGAATTAAACCCAAAAAAGTTTCCGAAGCAAAAAATATAGCTAAAATAGATAATGGACTGTAGGTGTTTATGATGGTGGCAAATAAATCATTAAAATCTACTACAAATTCATGTACCAACCATAAACTTATTACAAAAATCAATATCGGTATTATTGATTTCTTTATACTATTTTTCACAAATCTATAAAACCCCGTATAAGAATAATACTGGTGCAATAATCTAAATCTAGATTTTTTAGTGTTCGATTTGGGATTTGAGTTCATTGTATTCCTTGAGCTATCACTTTCAAAAGTGGGCAAAGATAAGACATAATCATATTTCTTTACCCTACTTTAACATACTTATTAGAATATTATTATATCTGTTAAAATTTTATAAAAGAATGGCTATATTCACACCCTATTTTTTGAGCTTATAAGCACAAGTTATTACATGTCACAAAAAAAGAAATTTGGAACTTTTGCTGGAGTCTTCACTCCTTCCCTACTTACGATTCTGGGAGTGATTATGTATATGCGTTTAGGCTGGGTTGTTGGAAACGCAGGACTCATTGGAGCTATCATCATCATCATTATTGCTCATGTCATTGCAGTAACCACAGGCTTAAGTGTTTCTTCAGTTGCAACCGACAAAAAAATTGGAGCTGGTGGAATTTATTATGTACTCTCTAGAAGTATGGGAATTCCAATTGGAGGATCTATTGGAATAGCTTTATATGTAGGAACTGCATTTTCCATTGCCTTATATTTAATTGGTTTTTCTGAAAGTTTTAATGCATATTTAGGGTTTGGAACTAGTATAGATGATTTGCGTTTTACTGGTACAATTGCTCTTGTTTCTCTTACCGCATTAGCACTAATTAGTACTTCAGTTGCATTAAAAGCACAATACATCATATTAGCTGCAATAATCCTGTCATTAGTTGCTGTTTTTTTAGGAACTTCTGAAGCAGCTCCTCAAACTATCGAATTATTTTCTTCGGAAGGNTCTGTTCCTATGGAAGTAGTTTTTGCAATATTCTTTCCCGCAGTAACTGGATTTACAGCAGGAATTGCAATGAGTGGTGATCTGAAAGATCCAAAAGAATCCATTCCAAGAGGGACTTTATATGCCATTGGTGTAGGACTAATTGTATATATCATTCTAGCTATATTTTTGGCTGTTACTGTAGATTCAGAAGTATTAAAATCTGATTACAATATCTTAATGAAAATTGCTTTGTTTGCTCCAGCTGTAGTAGCAGGTATTTGGGGAGCTACACTTTCTTCAGCTTTAGGAGGAATTTTAGGTGGTCCTAGAATATTACAAGCTATGTCAATAGATAAAGTAACTCCAAAGCTTTTTGGTAAAGGAAAGGGCGCAAATAATGAGCCAGTAAACGCACTGTTTATGGTGTTTTTTATTGCTGAAGCAGGAATATTAATTGGTGAATTAGACGTTATTGCTCGTGTGGTTTCAATGTTTTATTTAACTGCTTATGGATTTATTAATATTTCATATTTTCTTGAAAGTTGGGCAAATCCAGATTTTCAACCTTCTTTTAAAATTAAACGTTGGATTGGCTTACTAGGCTTTATTGCTTGTTTTATTGTGATGTTCAAACTCGATATGATTGCTATGTTTGGAGCATTAGCTGTTATTGGAGGTTTGTATATTTGGTTACAACGAAAGGAAGTGAAAATTCAATCCAATGATGTATGGCGAAGTGTTTGGGAAAATGTAGTGAACAAAGGATTAAAAAAGATTGATGCTCAAGATGTTGAAAACACCAATTGGAATCCAAATATTATATTATTTAGTGGCAGAAGTGATCATCAAAAATATTTATTAGAATTAGGTAAAACAGTTTCAGGGCGAACAGGAATTGTTACAAATTTTAAATTAATATTAGATAAGGAAAACAAAAAACCACTTAAGAAAACTGAACAAGTTGTTCATGATGAAAACTTTAAAGAGCTAGGGATTTTTGCACGACAAATTAAAGTTGATAATATTTACCAAGGAATTACAAATATCGCTACATCCTTTGGTTTTTCAGGCGTTGAACCAAATACCATAATGATGGGTTGGCCAAAGGGAATGGAAAGTTCTGTAGAATATTCCAAAATGACAGAGACTCTTTTGCACCTAGATTACAATTTATTGTACTTAGATTTTGATAGAAAGGCAAAATTTGGAAAATACCATACTGTAGATTTATGGTGGCGTGAAACTGATAGTAAAAATGCAGAAATGATGTTGAATATTGCACGTTTTATTATTGCAGCACCTAAATGGAGTAATACTAATATTCGTGTTTTATTTGTGAATAATAACAATGTTAAGGAAGATATTCTCTACAAAAAAATAACAAGGTTAGTAAATGATTTACGGGTAAATGTTGCTATTAAAATCATTAATAATGCTGTTGAACAAACCCCTTTTTATAAAATTATAGAAAATGAATCTGCCAAAACTGATTTAACATTAGTAGGCATTCCTAATTATAAGATTGAAAAACAAGCAGAATTTGTTTTAAAAACAAATAACCTTTTTGAAACGATTGGTTCTACTTTATTAGTGAAAGCTGCAAATAATTTTAATGAATTGGACCTGGATTTAATTCAAGATGAAAAAGAAGAATAAATGGAAAAAACAGTTTCTGAAGCAATAGCATATCGTAGGTCCGTTCGAGTTTATAAAAATGATTCAATCGATACCGAAAAAGTAAAACAATGTCTCGTCAATGCTAGTCTTGCTCCTACGAGCAGTAATCTTCAATTGTGGGAATTTATTCATATTACTAATGAAAAGATTATTAAAAAGCTTAGTAAAGCTTGTTTCGATCAAAATGCTGCTAGAACAGCAAAACAATTAGTGGTTGTTGTAGCACGTAAAGATTTATGGTCAAAAAGAGCAAAAGCAAATATTGATTTTGTGAATACCCAATTTTCTGATGTTGAAATTAACTCTAAAATGGAGAAGCGTAAAAAAATGGCGCTTAATTATTATGGAAAAATAATTCCATTTACATATTTTGATTTCTTCGGAATCTTTGGTTGGTTAAAATTTATCATATTTCAAATAGTAGGTTTCTTTCGCCCAATATACCGACAAGTTAGAAATAGTGATATGCGTATCGTTGCTCATAAAAGTGCAGGATTAGCGGCTCAGAATTTTATGAATAGTATGGCAGCGATTGGTTATGATACCTGCCCTATGGAAGGTAGTGACACACATAGAGTAAAACGTATTTTATCCTTGCCTTATAAATCTGAAATTAATATGATAATATCCTGTGGAATTAGAGATGAATCTGGTGTATATGGTAAACGATTCAGAGTTCCTTTTGAAGAAATTTATACTCAATTAGATTAAAAGCCTCAACACAAATGTATTGAGACTTTAAAATTTATTATTATTTATAAAATCGTTAAATGACAGAATTATCAGCTAATAGGAATTTTAATTTAGATTTTTTCTGAAACTTTTTCTTACCGATAACATTACTTCTTTTATTTTGGAATTATGAGTTTCCTTAATTTGCGCAATCTCATCATAGTTTAGGTTACCAAATACAAATAGATCAACTATATCGGATGTTTCCAAAGGAAGCCAATTGTATATTTTATTCAAAATAACTCTATGATCTTCACTTATATCTTGTCTGTCATCATGAATTTCAAGTGACTGAATAATATTTTTTTCAGCGTCATCATACAAAAAATTAGATTGTTCAAAATCTGATTGGTGGTATGATATGTCGTCAAAATCTCCTTTTAAATGAAGTCCATCACTAATATCCATTTCAATGATTTCTTCTAACTTTTCTAACTCTCTATTTAAAATTTCATTGGTACTCATTGTATTTTTATGGAATGCTTCTTTTTTAAATAAAAGTGTGAGTTTCTCGCTTACAAGCGTAAAAAATTTAAGTTTTAATGTCTCTTCTCCTTTTATATGTCCCTCATATTTTTTGTAAAGCTCTATCATGGCATCATCAATGATACCAGTACTTCTGTACATATTATGAGGAACGATTCCTGTAGTTTCAGCAATATATATTCTATGTTTTACATAAGGTTGTAGTTGAGAAACTATTGATAACACTAGTTTTCCAAATTCTGTATGCTCTCTATCAAAGTCTTGTGCTAGTTTCATAATTTATTTATTTATAACGTGAAGATAAATGAATATGAAAACACTAAAAATGATAAATATCAATTATAAATCATTCCTTTATCTTATTAATGAGAAATGACCCTTAAAAGATTTACCCGATTGCGTAGTAATTAAATACCAATAATCATTTGATGGCATTGCTTTGCCTCTATAGGTTCCATCCCAACCATTTCCTGAAACAAATCGACTTGAAAGTATTTTTCCGTAGCGATCAAAAATCACAATCTTTATATCTGAATTAAATTGTTGATTAACACCATCAATAGTCCATGTGTCATGATAACCATCGTTGTTGGGTGTAAAGAATTTTGGAATTCCAATTACGGCAATTTCTCTTACTAAAATACCACAGCCCCTTTTGTCTTTTATATATAAAGTATGAAATCCTGAAGGAACATTTGTAAACACATTATTATTGCTAAAAGAACTCGGATTGTTTAATGAATACTGATAAATACCCTCTTCTTCAGCTATAATAGTAACCGTATTATTCAGTATTCCATCTTCAATAGTAATATCTAGAATATCTACTGGCTCTGCGTTTTCTACGATTATTGTTCGTGTAGATTGACAACCCTCTTGCGAAGTAACATTTACAGTATAATTTCCAGATTCGTTAATACTAATAGTTTCGGTAGAATTAGTTATTTGTGTACCATCTTTAAACCATTCATATATAAATTGAGATTCAACACCTTGTANCAATCCTGCNTCAATTTGAATACTTTCTGGAAANAACTCTACACAGTAAAAAACTGACTCATCTTGNTTTAAAATTGGCAATGCCAATACATTTAATTGCACAGTAGCTATCGCAAAACATTGATTATTATTAATCACTTTACAATAAATTATCTGTGAATCCTCTATTGAATTTAAAAAAGGCGAACTCAATTCATTTACTTCATTAAAAGCATCTTCTTCAGTTTCATAATAATAAACATTAGAATTGATTGGGATTTGACTTTCAATCTCAGCTGTAATATCGTTTAAATTAAAACTAGTAATTCCGTCAAAATCACCATCACATTGACTCATACTAGGCACATCAATAGTTTCAGAAGAAATATCTAGCATTACTTCAGCGATTGAAAAACAACCCGACTGACTTATTACTCTAGCAAAAACAATTTGTAAAAGACTCGTGTTTTCAAAATAATCAGAATCTTGAATTTCATTTATATTTGATTGCGCATCTGGTTCTGAAAGAAAAAAATCACTTATCTGAAGGTTAGGATTTCCATTCGTAATTGAAGAAACGGAATCGTAAAGATTATAAAAAGTAAGTCCATCAAGATTTTGATCACATTCTATTAAAATTGTATTTGAAACATTCGGATTTGTATCATATTCAATTAAAACCTCCCCCTTTGAAACACAGTTATTATCCAAAGTAACTTCTACTTCATATAAACCAGCATCACTTACTATTAATAAAGCATTCATTTCAGAAGGCAATAACACTCCATCTTTATACCATGTGAATGAATTAGCGCCAATTTGATCAGCATCTAATTGTAAGGCTTCGGTTCCACAAAGTGCATTTCCTGTCGAAATTAATCGATCTGCACCTAAATCTGTTGTCAATTGAAAACTTCCAGCTTCTAAAAAAACGGCAGAATCGTATCGATAGTTTTGTTCATCTGCAATGACTAATTTTATATGATAGGTCTCGTTAGGTATAACATTAGCAATAGCTGACATCACTTTAGTTTGTCCGTTAAAATTAATAGGAACATTCACTCCATTGAAACTCTCAAAATAGGTTTCATTAATTGCCGGACAAGAACCTGGAATTTCGGGATGTACCGTTGTAACCTTCACAGGTGTTTGTGTATTTGGCACCAATGCAATATTGGTATACTGTTGCGAGTTAATTGGACGTATAAGAAAACCAAATAAATCTGAATAAATACAGGTACTATTACTTCCTTCTTGGTATTCTTCGGAAGCAAATAAATATCGAAAACTTATTTGTGAAGCAGATGAAGTAAAATCAAATTCAATAATAGTAGCATTTATTGTATTGTTTTCATTTAATATATTCTCTAAATCTGAATCTCCTCCCCAATTAGCAGCATCATCATCACTTAAGGTTGAGTTTGGACCTACTGTGTTGCTTAATCTTCCAGTAGTTAGCACAATACCTTCTTCAAATGGAAAAGTTGTTCCTGAAGCGTTAAAATAACCGAAACTTTTATCTTGAACACCAAAATCTCCTCCAATTGAATTAGTTACTTGAATATTTTCAATACAATTACTGTCTATTAAGATTTCTTCAATTAATTCTTGAGAGGAATAATTTTGACTATCCACCTGAATATTTTGTGAAAAACACACAATTTGAATAGAAACTATAATAAAGAAAAGGAGTCTTCTCATATCATTTTGACAGAATACAAAATTATAAAATATATCAGTTTAATATACTATCAATCGTTTCTTTTAACGTTGGCAAAACATCGCTCTTGAACCATTCATTTTTTGCTTGCCAAATATTGTTTCTAGGAGAAGGATGCGGTAATACAAAATGTTTAGGTAAATAGTTTTTAAATTCTTTAACTGTCTGTGTGAGTGTTCTTTGAGGCCTGTCACCTAAATAATAATCTTGAGTGTATTTACCAATTAAAATGATTAATTCAACTTGTTTTAAATGTGATAATAATGGATTGTGCCATAATGGTGCACATTCTTTTCTTGGAGGTAAATCTCCAGACTTTCCTTTACCAGGATAACAAAACCCCATAGGAATTAACGCAAAAATTTCAGGGTTATAAAAGTCCTCTTTATCAACATGTAACCAAGTACGTAAATTATCCCCGCTTTTATCTTCCCAGGGAACTCCACTTTTATGAACTACAGTACCTGGAGCTTGACCTATAATTACTATTCTACTTTTTGGATGTGCTGCAAACACAGGGTTTGGGCCTAAATCTAAATTAGGCATACAGATATCACAGGATTTTATTTTTGAAATAAGCTCTTTCAATACTATACTTTATATACTCGTACTTTTCTTGATTTAATTCTTTCATTATTAAGTGTTTTTATCAAATCATCAACTTTAGTTGAATCAACAGCAACAAAAGCACAATCTTGTTTTAATTCAATAATACCTAAGTCGTCTTTAGATATATTTCCTTTCTTAAAAAAGAAACCAGCAATATCACCTTTCGAAATCTTATCTTTTCTTCCCCCAGAAATAAATAGGGTTTTCCATTTTAAAGCCTTTGGTAATGGTTTCTTTTGTAATTTTTCAGTTTCAATACTCTCTATGTATTCTGGTAAAGATTCTTCTTTCCATTGTAATA
>JGI24724J26744_10000939_pt1 | contig 20426 bp, 16 predicted proteins | sample Cruoilmetagenom7_FD_26744 | JGI IMG/M metagenome (IMG submission 26744) | reverse complement strand
TGCCATGACCATTTCAAATGTTGGCACCTGGATGACTGAGATTGGTACGACTTGGCTGATGGCTTCTATGCCAACCTCTGACCTTTATATTGCCTTAATTCAAACGGCTATCACCTTACCATTCTTGTTTTTGGCATACCCATCTGGCACGTTGGCAGATTTAATTGACCACCGTCGGATGTTACTTGGTCTACATATCGCGCTATTTATTACCGCATGCGGCCTAGCAATTAGCGCTTTTTTTGATGTGGTTACTCCATTAAGCTTACTGTTATTCACTTTTGCCTTAGGCGCTGGCAACGCGATGATGAGGCCAGTTTGGGCCTCTAGCGTGCCCGATTTTGCGCCTAGGGAGCAATTACCAAGTGCGATTACCCTGAACACATTAAGCACTAATGTTACCCGAGCTATCGGTCCCGCTATTGGTGGTTTTATTATTTTTCAATCTGGGCCAACGGGCATCTTTATCCTTAACGCCGTTTCATTTACTGGATTAATTTTTGCCTTAGCCATTTGGAAGCCAGAAAAGCTAGACAACCCATCAGCTGTGCCTGTTGAGCGATTTATGGGCGCTTTTAAAGCAGGCTTACGCTACACACGTAATGTTCGGACATTGCGGGTTGTGTTATTCCGTAGTGCTACATTTTTCTTTTTTGCCAGTGTCTCTTGGGCTTTATTACCGATTATTGTTATTCGCGAAATGAATATGGGGGCTCAAAGCTTTGGTATTTCAATGGCTGTCGTTGGCATTGGAACCATTTTAGGTGCCTTTTTGCTGCCTAAGTTTCATCGTCTACTAACGCGTAACCAAATCATCTCATTATCTACCGTCTTACTCTCTCTACCGTTAATTCTCTTAGCTTATAAACCAAATTTATATACATTAGGACTAACATTAGTCGCTTTGGGTAGCGCATGGATTTCTAGCTTTTCATCTTTTATTTTATCCGCACAAATGGTGGTACCCAATTGGGTACGTGCGCGGACCATTTCTCTTGTTATGCTAACCTTTGGTGGCAGTATGGGGTTTGGCAGCTTAGTGTGGGGGGCATTATCAGACCTTTACGGTTCTAGCACCTCAATATTTATTGCTTCCAGCGGGCTTTTATTAACCTTGCTGTTAAGCCGTCGTTTTGCACTCGCGAATGACAGCTTGGACCCCTCCCCCACTACACAATGGCCCATAACCATTGATGAAGACTCCGTACCCGGTGATAGAGGCCCCGTTATGGTGTCTATTCAATACTGCGTTCCCCAAGACAAAACAGATGAGTTTCTCTGTCTAATGAAAAAATTACGGGTTATTCGAAAAAGAAATGGCGCCTATTTCTGGCAAATATTTCACGATGCAAATGACCATCAGCTATTTTCTGAAGTATATATGTCTGAGTCATGGTTTGAGGTCTTACGCCAACGAGACCGAATGACTTATTCGGAAATGTCTATTCGAGATCAAGTCATGGCCATGCACGTTGGTGATGAAACGCCAGCTATTTCAATTCAAATTGCGGGTAAAGCATAACCTCAATGAGTAGCCTAATACCCATGGTTTTAATCCTCGCTACAGGCGTGGCTTGGCACAAATTTGAACCCGGCGGTGTTACAACACAACAACTAAGAAGCACACTAAGTGCCTTAGTGGTTAACTTGTTAGCACCTACCTTAATTTTATATATCATTCTAACAACACCTCTTAAAGAAGAACTGTATCAAGTTCCCATTACGGGCATTATTACCATCAGCGTCTGTTTAGGCCTGAGTTTAATACTATTTTCCTTGCTCCTTCATGCAGGCTACATAACTCGCCCACAAGCTGGCGCTTTAATCTTAGCTGCCAGCTTTGGTAATGGAATGGGCATTTCNCTGCCTGCTGTTGAGGCCTTATTTGGCGCTGATATGGCCAGTATTCCTCTGATTTATGATTTGCTTGCTACGGTGCCATTTGTATGGATTATTGCCGTACTGGTTGCTGCACACTTTGGGACGCGTATTGCTGGTGGTCACCTAGGTCGTGAGCTGCTGCTGATGCCCCCCGTTTGGGCTATATTAATAGCATTAGCTCTTCGATATTTCCAATACGTGCCACACGAAAGCATCATTCAAGCTTTTAAAATGATGGGGCAAGCCACCGTTCCTATGTTATTGCTTATGGTAGGAGTGAATTTCAGAATAAGTAGCTTTAAATACGTCCTTTTAACAATCCCTGCCATGCTAATTAAGCTTATTATTAGTCCAGCTGTAGCATTTGCCAGTGGTGCGCCTGTTGGCCTAGGTGGTGAAGTATTAATCATCACGAGTATTACAGCCGCCGCGCCACCGGTTATCGTAGGCATTGCCTTAGCAGATCGCTTTAAACTGGACTCTTCACTTTTTTGTACCGCATTAACCCTAGGAACTGCTAGTTACCTTTTAATAGCGTCTGACCTTTCAAGTTATTTAGCGTCATTGGTATGAATTCGGTCAAAAAAACACTATGGGGCGGTATTTGGCTAAGTTTTGTAACCGGTATTGCTGCGGCGATTACAGTCACTAAAGCTAGTCCAGCCCTATTAGAAATACAAAAAGAACTGCCGTTAAGTGTTATCCAAATTGGCTGGATTATGTCATCTGCTGCCCTCGCAACTGTTTTATTAGGCACCTTCGTGGGTTCTTTATCTCAGAACTATGGCCCCAAAAAAGTCTTACAAATCGCTTTAAGCTTAATTATTATTTCGGCTGGTTTTAGCATATTTATCAGCTCCGCAAATGAGCTAATAATGAGCCGTGTGGTTGAAGGAATAGCCGTTATACTCGTCTCGGTTGCTGCACCCACCTTGATATCACATTTGTCCAAACCATCTGATATGGGACTAACAATGGGTGTTTGGGCGTTATGGATGCCCGTTGGTAGTGTTTTGGCTTTCTTACTGTCTCCAATTATTTTAGAGCAGTTTGGCTGGCGCTGGCTGTGGGGTTCTGCTGCGTTTCTCGCCCTTCCTTTACTGCTGCTGTCCATTCGACTCGTTGACCCAACCCGTGTCGTTGTTAACACCACCCGCGAAAAGCTCTCACGGTCCGTTATTTATAAGGCTATCCTTATGGGGCTGATTTTTACCTGCTTCACAGGGTCTTTCTTTAGCATGGTCACGTACCTGCCCACTTACCTCATCGATACCTATCAAATCAGTTCAAGTAAAGCCCTTCTTATCACAACGATTTTGCCTGCCTTCATTATTCCTGGGAACCTGCTCAGTGGCTTTCTTATCCACCGAGGTGCCCATTGGTTTCGAATTATGAGCTACCCCGCTGCCGCTCTTGCTTTAATTATTACTCTGTTAATACACACGAGCTACCCTGCTGAAATTGGGTTGATACTATTGGCGTTAATGGGGCTGTTCCTAGGCATGATACCCACCGCTATTTTTGCTCAAAGCCCTCGTTTGGCCGAGAAGCCCATCGATACCGGCCGTATTATTGGAATTGTTATTACAGGCCAAGGGCCGGGTATTTTATTAGCCCCACCGCTGGCAGGACTGCTCATCGGCGAACAACACCACTGGCAAAACTTATACCCACTTTACGCCCTTTTGACTATCGGCATCATTGTGTTTGCTCTGCGTTTAAAAACACTTCAATCTAGGCCTTAATCACTCTTCGTGCAGTGCTTTAATTGGATCTAAATTTGCTGCTTGTCCAGCGGGAAAAACTCCTGCAACGAGGCCAATTGCCGCTGACATAAATAGCGCTAAACTTAGGAAGAAAAGGTTAAATGTTACTGGCAATCCTGGCAAGAAAAGCTGTAATAACCCTGTCAACATTAGCAACAAGAACAATCCAAATATCCCGCCTAATAACGCTAATACAATAGCCTCACCTAAGAACAAACTAAGAATCGTCTTTTTATCTGCGCCAATCGCTCGAAGCAAACCCACTTCAGCGGTTCTTTCCCTCACCGTTGTCGTCATAATGGCCAAAATACCCACCGCACCAACGAGTAGTGAAATGGCACCTAACGCACCCACCGATAACTTCAAAATAGACAGTATTTTACCCATTGACTCTAGCATGTCATTTTGCGTGGTAAGCGTGACATCTTCTCGCCCATGACGGTCAATCATTATTTGCTTAATACGCTTTTCAATGCTCCTAAGTGACGTGTTAGCCGAAAAAACCACATTAATTTCCATCAAAGATTCTCTGTTAAACAGCTGTAAACCATTTTGAGCTGGAATATAGATCGTATCATCCATATCAAAACCCAACATTTGGCCTTTCTTTTCAATCGTACCAATCACACGAAATCTCTGGCCACCAACACGAATGTGCTGGCCGAGTGGACTGGTCTCACCAAACAGTTCTTTTTTCATGGTATGGCCTAAAACCGCTGTCGAACGAGCATCTTCCAAATTTCCTGAGAAAAAATGCCCTTGCGCAACTTTGAAGCCCCACGCGTCACTCATATCTGGCCCTACCCCCAGAATAATGCCACTACGTTGCCTATTAATAAACTCCACAACTCCCGAGCCTTGTACAACAGGCACAACTTTTTCAACACCCGTTAACTGCTTCAGCGCTTGAGCATCTCGTAGTGTTAGCGGCCGCACTGAAGACAATAAGCCACCTGAACCATGCGTTTCCTTCAAGCCTGGGTTGATCGCGATAATTCGGGCGCCAAATTGTGAAAAACTATCCAACACATATTGTTGAACACCTTCTCCTATTGCGGTCAATAAAGTAACTGACGCAATACCAATGGCCATACCTAGAGCCGTTAATAAACTTCTGGACCGATGGTTCAGTACCGAGCTGAATACCCAACGCCCACTATCAACCCAGTTCAAGTCATTTCCTTTTGTTGCTTACCTTGCAGTGCTTCGACAGGTGAGAGAGTTGAAGCCCTTTGTGCAGGCAGCCAAGAAAAAAGAAGCGCAAACAGTACCGCTAACAATATTGAGCCGCATTGCGCCCACCAAGGCGAGTAAAATTGAATATCACTAAAATACATGTTCGCGAGTAAAATAACCAAATAACTCAAGAGCAAGCCCGATACCGATGCCATTGATGCTATTAGTCCTGCTTCGCATAAAAACAATACACGTACCGTTGACGATGTAGCCCCCAACGCTTTAAGCAACCCAATTTCCTTAACCCGCTGAGAAACTGTAATCATCATCATGTTCATGATCAAAATACCGGCTACTATCATGCTAATAGAAGCGATACCTGCAACGGCTATGGTTAAGGTGTCGAGTATTTCTTGCACTGAAGACAACATAGCGTCTTGAGAAATCACAGTGATGTCTTCTTCACCTTCATGGCGCTCTTTCAGTAACTCAACAATGGCTCGCTTAACGTTATCAAGTTCTTGATATATCCTCACCTCGGTAAACAAACGAAATAACCCATCTACGTTAAACAAAGACTGGGCATTTGCAACTGGGATAATAATCACATCGTCCATATCAAAACCAAAACTGGTGCCGCCTTGTTTTAATACACCTATGACACGAAATCGAGTATCCGCTAACCTAATCCATTGACCTAGAGCTGATTGGTTTTTAAATAATTCTTGACGTAATTTATTACCGATAACACATACAGCCTCACTTTTATCGAGGTCTAAAGCCGGCAGCATTTGGCCTTGGGCTACGTTTAATTGACGAATAGTAAAAAAGTCTCTGCTACTTCCAACCGTTAAGACTTCACGTATTTTACCTGCATAGGATGCTTCAAGATTACCCACTACTATTGGCGCTACAGCTTTTACACTCGATAAGCGTGAAACCGATGCAGCATCTTTTAATGTAAGCGGCCTTGGAGATTCACCCGTAATAGGCGGCATTCCGCCAGTTGTTTCTTTTTTACCGGGCAAGACGATCAGCGTATTTCGCCCTAATACATTAAACTCTTTGAGCACGAATGATTTTGCCCCTTCCCCAAGTGCCGTCAGTAAATTCACTGCCACGACACCAATCGCTATCGCCACCCATAAAACAATTGTACGAAAACGGTGTCGACTTAAGACATGCGTAATAAAACCCACAATGTCTGGCCAGAGCATAGCTAGACTATACGCCCATCTAACATATTCAATTGCCGATGCGCTCGTGCGCCTAATGTTGCGTCATGGGTAACAACCATCAAAGTAATTCCATCTGCATTCAACGATTCCAACAACTGCGTGACACCTTCTCCAGACTTGGAATCTAAGTTTCCCGTCGGTTCATCCGCCAATAAAATACTCGGTTTCATCACAATGGCACGACCTATTGCAACCCGTTGCCGTTGTCCACCCGACAATTGATTGGGACTATGGTGCGCTCGATCCATTAAATTTAACTTACCGAGAACGTCATCTACGGTTTGCTTACGTTGTGAGGCTGGTATCCCCGACAACATCATCGGCAACTCAATATTTTCACGTGCGGTGAGTCGCGGCACCAAATGATATGACTGAAATACAAAGCCAATTTTTTCACTTCTTACTCGCGTACGCTCAGCTTCATCTAGTTTAGATACATGAATTCCATCGAGTATATAGTCACCAGAATTAGCTCGGTCTAACAGGCCTAGAATATTCATTAATGTAGACTTTCCAGAGCCCGATGGTCCCATAACAGCTATGTATTCGCCTTGTTCAATACGTAATGAAACGTCATCTAAGGCATGAACCGTTTGATCACCAATTTGAAAACGTTTTTCTAAATGACTTAGTTCAATCATTCTTTAGTCGTCACCAATGCCCCATCAACAGCGCCGTCTACATCAAGCGATAGCAGCACACGCTCACCATCCTTTAAGCCTGCCTTAATTTCTGTATAGCGCCAATTACTTAGCCCAGGGGTAAACTCTTTTAGTGCCAGCTTTTCGTTTGATGACTCGTACAACAACACCTTATTACCATCAATAACCGTTTCAGTAGGCAGCCTAAGAGTATTTTTTTGCTGCTGAATCACCACATCTACATCAGCGCTATAGCCAATTAGCAGTTTTTCATGCTGCGCTTTATCAACCAAATTAACGTCTATATCTACTGTTCTCGCCTGCTTTTCAAGCTCTTTCACGTATGGCGCAATTCGCGACACAGTGCCCTCAAAGTGTTCTCCACGAAATGCATCTAAGGTAATGTGAACACGCATTCCTTTTTCGATGGCTGAAGCATCGACTTCATCGACCGGCGCCCTCACGTACAAACAGCCATCGGCAATTAAGTCTACTGCTGGCGGCGTCGCAACCCCAGAAGGAGACGGGGTAATATATTCACCCACCTCACCGTTAATTTCGGCAATAACACCCGCAAAAGGAGCCGTCAATTCAGTTTTCTCAAGTATGGCCCTATGCAATTTCATGGTTGCAATACTACTGTCCCTACTTGCTTTAGCCTTGCCACAACTTGCTGCCGATATGCTCACTTTTGTGGCTGCGGCATCCAAACGTTCAGCAGACACTANTTTTTTAGCTGCCAAACCTGCCAAACGCTTATGCTCACGTTTATTCAGCTCCGCTAAACGGCAGCTCTCAATCACTGTTAGTTTAGNCACTTCCACTCTGGCNGTAGCTTCNTCAAAACGGGCTTGNTGGTCTTTATTCCATAGTCGAATGAGCACTTGGTCTTTCTTGACTGGATCGCCTTCGCTAACAAATAACTCTGCAATCTGCCCGCCGATAGGCAATGACAAACGTGATCGATTACACGCCTTAATGGTTCCCGCGCGAGTATTAGAAACGGTTAAGTCTACTTGCCCCGTACTAACAGAAACCAAACGCACGGGTATTGGCTTTTCACCACTAAAATAAAACCAAGCTAACGTAGTCAGCAACAATAAAATAAAGCCCGTAATAACCTTAATATTCACAATATGGCACCTAATCTATTTCTACTTAAACCATACCATATAACGTGTATAAACGAGTTATAGAAAACCTTAACTCAAACTATGCTAGACCCGGAAAGTGTTGAGGCAATGCTTTCACAAAGGATGGGCGCTGTGCACACCGTGCATACCAACTTTTTAGGTTTTGAAATTTCTCATCTATCGGCAAGCCGTGTGTAATTGCCAAACAAAANCGTGGAATTAATGCGCATTCTGCCACGGAGAAACCACCGGCAAAAAAATCACGTTCGCCCAACTGTTCAGCTAATTTTGACTGCGCATCAAACCAAGCCAATCGAGTGGACTCCTTCAGCTCAGCACTGGCCTCGTGATCTGCGCTATCACGCTTTTCCTTGATATATGGAAATAGAATTTTTCCTAATCTGCTATCACTGTAACTATGTAGCTGTCTGATTCTAGCTCTTGTTTTAGGCAATCCAGGCATTAGTTGTGTTTCTGGAAACGTATCAACCAAGTATTCAATAATCTGCGTTGATTCGTATATCACCAAGTCTCCATCTACCAAAACGGGCACCGTTGCATTTGGGTTTAACAAGACAACATCGGGGTGTTTCTTATCTAACTGAACGACAATCTCTTTAAGATTCAACTCGCATTCAAACTCGGCAATACGAACTTTCCAACAAAAAGGACAATCTGGGCGTTGATAAAGCGTTATTGAATTTTTATCCGCCTGCATTAAATTTTCCTTAATCTCAATTCGTGCAGATGATCTTTCAACGANTCAATTCGATCATTTCCCCAAAAAACTTGATCATCAACGGTAAATGATGGCACACCAATCACCCCTTTCGATTGTGCTTCTTGCCAATTATCATCCATTTGAACAAGGTATGACTCGTTGGCACTCGCTTCTTCAACAGTTCCACGCGACAAACCTATTGCGTCTGCCACTTCAAACAACACCTCTATTTCACCGATATTACGACCTTCAGCCCATTCTTGTCTCATCACTTCAATAATATAAGGCTTTAGCAAGCCTTTTNTTTCAGCCGCAAACGAGATAGCGCCTGCCAACGTTGGGTCGGTTTCTATGGGTGGAGGAGAAAAGGGAATACCCATTTTTCTACAGCTACGTGCCACATCTTGGCGCACTAAATGTATTTTTGTCTTTACCCGTTCAGGTGATGACCGACCCGACCAGCCAGCAAAAGGTTTCCACAAAAGATTTACCTGGTACTCATCAAAAATAGAAAACATATTTTTAGAGGCTAAATAGCAATAAGGGCTTCTAAAATTAAAATAAACATCGACGGCGGTCTTAGTCGGTGACTGAATTGCATTGTTGTCGTTCATATCATTACTCCTTTTATTCTTACCTTAAACTTTCCTTTACATAAAAACTCTCTCAAATAAGCCGGGCCATATGAAAAAATTATCACAGTTTCTATAAATCTTTGAGATGACGTTTAATAACTGGCCATGCTTCTGCACCAATGTTTTTCAATTGCCCTAATAATACCGGCGAAAAATCTGCTGCTACAGCGTGCTGAAATGATTCACGAGCCCTCACACGAACAAACCAGTCTTTAACAGAAGGATAGCCGTCTAAAATTTCTAGCCAACCAAATTGATCAAGCGTTTGAAAATAAGGGGCCATTGCACAATCCGCTAACCCGAATTGTTCGCTCGTCAGCCAACCCTGCTTAAGTAGCGTCTCTTCCATTTTTTGAATCGTATCACGATAAACTTTTACCGAACCAACCACATCTGGCGCCTCTAAACCCATCGCTAACAAGCGGCGCTGACGTTCTCGACGAGGTTCCTCAGGAATTTGATTAATTAGCTTTTGTTGTTCTTCCTCTGTTTTTTTTAATAATGCAGGACGCATCACCAACGGCCATTGCAGTGCGCCGCACGATGGGTGTAATTTAATATCGATATGTTTTAACCAGAATCGCATCATCGCTCTGGCATGCGGGGAAACTGGACACAGCGAAGGTTGTGGAAATGAATCTTCTAAGTATTCACAAATAATTGAAGATTCAATAATAGGCCTGTCTTCATGCACCAGTGTTGGCACGACCCCAAGCGGGTTGAGTGCTAAATACCAAGGCTCTAAATTCTCCTTGTTTTGTAAATCAATAGGGTGAGCCGTCCAATCTAATGACTTTTCTGCTAATACAATACGTACCTTCTGTGCGCATGGAGACATCACATGAGTATATAAAGTGATCAAAATAAACACCTCTTCATTATTATTTTAAGTTGAATTAGTATAAACGGGTAAATTTGCCGTTAAAATACTTAAATATGCCGAATGAGAATGCAAAATTGCAGATTAATTGGAATGATATAAAATACCTTGTCTTATTAGCACGGCACGGTCGTATGAACGCAGTGGCGAAAGAAGCTGGAGTTGACGTAACAACAGCATCTCGACGGCTTAAAACCCTTGAGTCAGCGCTTGGAACTAAGCTATTTATCCGCATTGATAACAGTTACCTGCCAACCGATCCATTACAACGTGTGTTAGCCAGAGCACTCGCAGCCGAACGGGAAATTGGTTATTTTCAACACGGACTGATGGAACAAGACACTGCGCTGAGCGGGCGTTTAAGAGTCACCTCTGTCCACACCTTTATTAACAGCTACCTGTTACCAAAATTAACATCATTTAATCGCCTTTATCCCAACATTGATCTTGAACTGATAGCTGATAGCGATCAACTAGACCTTGGTCGTCATGAGGCTGATTTAGCTATTCGTATGGGCCGGCCAGTGCAACAGAGCATCGTGACTCGCCGACTAAGCAAACTTTATTATTCACCCTATGCACACCGAGATCTACTGGCAAAGAAGCAGCCCATTGATGACATGCCTTGGATACTATTTGAAAAAAGCTTTAATCATTTACCGGAGGCAAAGTGGCAACAACAGCACTACCCTAACGTAAAAGCAAGCCTGTACTGCAATGTGGGGCCAGCCATGCTCTCCGCTGTAAAAAATGGCCTAGGCGTGGCTTACTTACCTTGCTATATGGCACAGGCTGATACAAATCTAGTCGCTCTTCAAGCAGCAACACCCTTGCGTGAATTATGGAGCTTAGTCCACCCAGAAAAACGCCACCTTGCTAAAATAAGAGCATTCCTAGATTGGCTCACCTTAGAAATTCAGTCCGATGAGCTCTTATTTCATGGCCAAGCCCCCATGTAGCTACCCCTAATAGTTTTCGATTTTGGTATAAAATCGAGCACTCTCAGGAGGTCAGAACATCATATTGCCTCACAGGCTGTATAAGTGCTGTTTATATCCTTACTCATTTGCTTAATTCATATTAACTTTGACTTTTGGATAAATACTAAGTCATTAGGCCCAAACAATAGGCGCATGTTTTATATAAGTTAACAGCTAAAGGCGCTGATATTGCGCCATTAATAATCAAAATGGTGCGTTGGATTGCTATAAATTAAACCAATCGCGTTGCCTATAGCTCAAAGGATTGATGCAATAGTGGCATTTCCACTGTTGTATGTTGTAGCTTATCCGCAAAGTTGAGCATACTTTCTTCCTCACCATGAACTAAAAAAGTTCTCTTTGGACTACCTGCTTTTGAGTGCCAAGCAAGTAACTCTGCTTGATCCGCGTGAGCAGAAAAGCCACCTATCGTGTGGATGCTTGCCCTGACTGGAATTTCCTCGCCAAATATCTTTACAGTTTTTGCTCCATCTATAATTCTTCGGGCTAGCGTTCCTCGAGCCGCAAACCCAACAAACACAATACTGTTTCGCTTATTCCATATGTTATGTTTTAAGTGATGACGGACACGTCCACCCGTACACATACCTGACCCGGCCATAATAACTGCGCCACCTGAAATCTGATTGATCGACATTGATTCTGTTGTTTCGCGCGTAAAATGTAACCCTGGAAAACCAAAAGGGTCTTTACCATCGTTAAAAAGCTCTAGCGTCTCTGCGTTGTAGCATTCGGGATGTCGCTCAAAAATATGAGTGGCAGAAATCGCCATTGGGGAATCAAGGAAAACATTGGTAAAGTGCTTAATATTTGAATTCAAAATGCCTTCACGTAAAAAATAGAGTACTTCCTGTGCCCGCTCCATCGCAAATGTAGGAATGATCACATTACCGCCACGCCCAATTGTTTCATTAATGACTTCGTAAAGCTCTGTAATAGAGGGCTGAAGCTGTTTATGTAAGCGGTCGCCATACGTGGTTTCTATAATGACGCTATCGGCCTTTGGCGGTGCAGATGGCGCATTTAAAATAGCCCTGCCGCCGTAACCTAGATCACCTGAAAACAGTAGGTTATGCTGACGCTTATCCTCTTCAAGTTCTAAATAAATAGAAGCCGAACCCAATATATGACCAGCATTAAGAAAAGTGGCCTTAATTCCATCCGCCAACTGTTCAGGCTCACCATAGTTAACGTGTCTACCAAAAAACTCCAGACTATTGAGTGCATCTAGCACGGTATACAATGGTTCTACTTTCTTACTCGATTTACCACCGCGCCGCTTCGCCTTACGCTGTTGATAACGAGCCTCTTCTTCTTGTAAACCAGCAGAATCTAGCATAATTAAACGCGCCAATTCCAATGAAGCTGGTGTAGTAATTACAACGCCTTTAAACCCTCGTTTAACAAGTAAAGGAATGCGCCCGCAATGATCTAAATGAGCGTGAGTTAACAATAAGAAATCTATCGATGCCGGCTCAAAACCAAAAGGCTCTGCATTCTCATCAATGAGCTCTCTGCCGCCTTGATAAAGTCCGCAATCAATTAAGATACGTTTACCCGCACATTCAACCAAATGACACGAACCCGTCACGCCTTTTGCTGCACCGTGGAATGAGATCTTCACCTTACCTCCTTTGCCTAAAATAGGCATTAGCAGATTAATAATACTACAAAAAGCCTTTCCACCGATTGCAGTTAAAACCTATTCATCTAGCCTAATGTATTTCTATGGCGCAAGACGGCTAATCACCCACTGGTTGTCTGACTTTTCATAAACAAAACGGTCATGTAGACGATTTTCTCTTCCTTGCCAAAATTCAATGCTATTGGGAATAACGCGGTAGCCACCCCAAAAATCAGGCAGAGGAACTTCTCCTTTAGCAAACTTTGCTTTCATGGCCTCAAATTGACCCATCAGCATCTGTCTTGAGGAAAGGTGACTAGATTGTTGTGAGGCCCAAGCACCTAATTGTGAGCCCTTCGGCCTGCTGGCAAAGTATTTGAGAGAGTCCAGCTGAGATACTTTTTCTACACGACCCGTTATTTTCACCTGCCTCTCAAGCGAGAGCCAAGGAAACAACAGTGCCGCATGGGGATTAATAGCGACTTCTTTCGACTTTTTGGACTCATAGTTAGTAAAAAAAACAAAACCATTTTCATTAAAAAATTTTAATAGAACCGTCCGTACACTCACATTAACCCCATCAGACGTTGCTAAACTCATCGCGCTGGGCTCAAGCACACCTAACTCCTCGGCCTGTTTGAACCAATCGTCAAATTGTTTAAACGGACTTTCACTTAGCTCTTGCCTGCTTAAACCCTGTTGCAAGAACTCATGCCGATGGCGCGTTAAATCTACTGTCATATTCATGATTTATATTCAATAAAACTAAAAATTCTTCCCTAGCTAATGCGTTAAATATACCTAGCTAGCAGACCTTGTTTCGGCACCGCCCCTGCGTAAGGCAATTTAACGCTGTGGCCACTACCAGGGGCAACATCAATCCCATTACCCTCTGCATTCAGCATCTTTTCGAGTGTCCACTCAACATTGCCGTTAGGCAAAATCAATTCTAATTTATCACCCACGCTAAATTTGTTTTTAACGGTAATATCAAGGCACTGCATGGCCTCATCATACCCCGCTATTTCTCCTACAAACTGCTGGCGCTCACTGCTTGAATAACCTTGAATATAATTTTGTTGCTGTTGCGTTGGATGGCGTTGGTAAAACCCATCCGTATAGCCTCTATTCGCAAGGTTATCCAGTTGACTAATTAAGGTTGGATCAAATGCTTGACCCTTCATCGCGTCATTGATCGCTTGGCGATAAACTTGTGCGGTACGAGAAACGTAGTAGATAGATTTGGTTCGCCCTTCTACTTTTAACGAATCAATGCCCATTTTTGTTAATCGTTCAATGTGTTGAATCGCACGTAAGTCTTTTGAGTTCATGATGTAAGTACCATGCTCATCTTCAAAAATAGGCATCAACTCACCCGGGCGATTTGCTTCTTCAATTAAATAAATATCATCTGCCAACGGATGCCTTTGCTGACCGCCACAATCGGAAAGCGCACTCTCATTCATCGCTTCGAATGCATTGAAATCAATTTTCTCCGGTGCGTCATCGTTGCCATCTGTTGCATGCGTTTTATAATCCCAGCGGCATGAATTAGTACATGAACCTTGATTTGGGTCGCGGTGATTAAAATAACCTGATAACAAACAACGCCCTGAATAAGCAATACACAGCGCACCATGTACAAAAACCTCCAACTCAATATCAGGGCAGCGTTGGCGAATTTCTTCAATCTCATCCAATGATAATTCACGAGATAAAATAACCCGTGTTACGCCAACTGACTGCCAAAACTTTACTGCTTGATAATTCACTGTATTTGCTTGAACTGACAAATGAATGGGCATCTCAGGCCAACGTTCACGAACCATCATAATTAAACCAGGGTCTGACATAATCAGCGCATCCGGCTTCATTGCTATAACCGGTTCCATATCAGCCATATAGGTTTTTACTTTTGAGTTGTGCGGCATTAAATTACTGGCAACAAAAAACTGTTTCCCTAAGGCGTGCGCCTCTTCAATCCCCTGCGCTAAAACTGGCAACTTGTGGAAGTCGTTATTTCTGACTCGTAAACTATAACGCGGCTGACCTGCATACACAGCGTCTGCACCAAAAGCATAGGCATAACGCATATGCTGCAAACTGCCTGCAGGCAATAAAAGTTCTGGAGATTTCATCATAATATTTGTCTAAATTAAATCAGTGGGATTATAAACTTTATGTAGTGCCTAGGAGCAGGCCACCTACTTAATTCAAATATAGNGGCTCACCGTTAAAAACCCCTAAAGTAAAACGACTACTGTTACTTAGCTGGTTAACTGGTCAATAATTTTACGTTTCAGTGGTGAAAAGTTACTACCGATTCGCAACAATGCTTTGCGTAGCACTTTTGCAGGCAACGTTTCACTCGTAAACACGTCAACAATACCGTTTGTCCCATAGTATAGGGGGCGTGTCACTCGTTGATGTTTGGTGTTATACGTCGTCAAAACCCGATAGGCACCAATATCACGGTCTTTAGCCCATGCGGCTTTAATTTCCTTATGTAAGATATCCTGCCCACGTAAACCTAGATTAAAGCCATGTGCAGTGACTGGATGCATACCCACGGCTGCATCTCCAATAACAGCAAACCGGTTCGCATAAAATCGCTCAGCATGAACACCGACCAATGGGTACGCGATACGTTTTGTTTTTACCTTCATGTCACCAAAGCGGCTGTTCAAATGCTTTTCTAAGTCTTGGCTAAAGGCTTCATCCGACATACCTAATATATCCTCAGCTTGGTCTGATGCCATTGTTATCACCACTGAAGACTCGTGCTGCTTTAAGGGTAAAACAGCCATTGTGCGACCATACTGGAAACACTCAAGCGCTGTTTTTTGGTTTGATTTTTCATGTTCAACTTTAGAAACGATCACCGTTCGCCCAAAGTCTTTCATCTTAGCGGGAATACCCATCTTGCGCCGAGTGTCTGAAAAACGACTATCTGATGCAACAATCAAGTCTGCTGAGAGTGTCTCACCATTTGACAATACAACCGTGCCACATACTTTCGTTGTTGTTATTTTCTCAACAGATACATCATACATAATGTCCACGTTCGGCAAACTAAGTACCTCTTCGTAAATAGCTTTACGAATCAGATGATTAGGCACCAAGTATCCCAAGGTATCCTTGTTCGCTTCTTGACGGTCAAACGATAATTGATACGGCGATGTTCCATCTATCACCTCGGCCCTTTCTATATAAGACACACCATCATCTGGCAAACGCCCCCAAGAACCATTGTCTTGCATCAACTTAACAGAAAAATGTGTCAGTGCAATTTCACGTCCATCCCACTGTGGCTCTGCCAACGCTGCTTCTGATTGACGCTCCACTAGTGTCACCTTTATATTCGTGTCAATCAATGAACGAGCAAAACTCAATCCGACAGGGCCAGCCCCAATAATAATAATGCTTTGCGTCATCGTAAGTTTGATAGTTTAAGAGTCGTAAAAACCAGTCTACCCGAGTTGGTTTTTCCTTGATTTGATCAATATCAGATATGAGCCCATTTCTTAAAGTTATACTTTAATTAAGCTATATAATGCCCCGAACAATTGCTACGTGGCTATAACATTGGAACAAACTGTAACTTTCGACCTCAACCTTATTCAGCGTTATAACAAAGCGGGGCCACGCTATACCTCCTATCCGACAGCCGTTGAGTTTAATGAGCAATTCTCAGCGGATAGCTATCGCCAACAAGTTGAGCTATCTAACCAACGTAGCGGGCCGCTGTCGTTGTATTTCCACCTGCCCTTTTGTGACACGGTCTGTTTTTACTGCGCATGCAACAAAATTATTACCAAAAATCGTAAGCATGCTGTTCCCTACCTTAATAACTTACACAAAGAGATAGCCCTACAAGCCGCGTTATTTGATTCAAATCGCATCGTTGAGCAACTCCACTGGGGGGGCGGCACACCCACCTTTATCAATCACGAGCAAATGCGCGAACTGATGGCCATTACACGCCAAAACTTCACATTAGCAGATGATGATAATGGCGAATTTTCCATAGAAATCGACCCTCGTGAAGCCGACGAAAAGACCATCGCTCTACTGCGAGAAATTGGTTTCAATCGGATCAGCTTAGGCGTTCAAGATTTCAATCCCGTCGTTCAAAAAGCCGTTAATCGCATTCAAAGTGAAGCCGAGACATTTGCGGTTATTGATGCCGCTCGTGCTAATAACTTTCGCTCTATTAGCCTAGACCTAATTTATGGCTTACCACATCAAACACCTCGTAGCTTTTCTGAAACACTCGATAAAGTCATCAATATAGCCAACCCAGACCGGTTGTCTATTTTTAACTACGCACACATGCCAGAGCGGTTTAAAGTTCAACGTCAAATGAATAATGACGATTTGCCCCAACCAGAGGTTAAGCTTGAAATACTGCACCGGTCAATCGATCAGCTCACCAGTGCTGGGTACGTATACATTGGCATGGACCATTTTGCCAAACCAGAAGATGAACTAGCTATTGCTCAGCGTAACGGCAAACTCTACCGAAATTTCCAAGGCTACTCCACACGCTCGGAATGCGACCTGATTGGCCTAGGCGTTACATCCATTGGGCGTATTGCAGATTCATACTCTCAAAACCAACGCACACTAGAAGACTATGCAAACAGTCTTAACCATGATGAATTGCCCGTCTTTCGAGGCATCACTCTAAATGCTGACGATAAAATTCGCCGTACCGTCATCACTAAGCTTATTTGTCACTTCGGCCTAGATATTGATGCCGTTGAAAAAGAGCTCAATATTAATTTTGCCGAATACTTTGCTGATGCCTACACCCAGCTAAAGCAGTTTTCACAAGACGGTTTAATACACTACAATGCAAAAAAAATAGAGGTGTTACCCGCAGGCCACCTGTTGATAAGAAATATTTGCATGGCTTTTGACCGTTATACCCAACAAAAAACTCAACAACGCTTTTCAAGCGTCATCTAGACAGCTTAAAGTTCACAAAAAAGAACATTCTTTTTAACTTAATATCACCGACATTAAGTCATATGCCTCCTAATGGTTACGCAAGCCTGTTAGCTAGTGGCCTGAAGTGAATAATCAGCAACGGTAAGAGCGTCATGTTTGCCAGTAATGCGGCAATCATTGAAAACCCCGTTAAAAGACCAAAATAAATAGTGGGTATGAAATTAGAAAACACTAAAATGGAAAAGCCTATCGTAATAGTCAATGACGTGTAATACATGGCCCGACCAATTGAGCTATGACTACGTTGAGCAGCTAACCAATAGTCCTGATGATGGTCATATTCATCTACAAAACGGTGCACATAGTGAATAGTGTCATCAACAGCAATTCCTATGCAGATAGCAGCAATAGTTATTGTCATCATATCGAGTGGGATTCCTAACCACCCCATAAGCCCAAGCACCATTCCAGCGGCCATTATATTTGGAATGATAGCTATTATTGCTAAGCGTATGTTTTGAAAGAGTATCGCCAGCATCATCAAAATAGCGATGAAGACAACACCTAACGTTAAAATTTGTGAGCGAAATAAACTTTGAAGCATATTATTATAGAGTACGACCATACCTGTAATTTTGATTTGCTCATCATCTAGCCCGAGGTCTTGGCTTAAGCCCTGTTTGATTTCTGTCAATAACTCCCCCCGTTTTAGCGACGGGTCTGACTCAAAGATCCTGATGCTAAAGCGTAACTGGTTGCCATCGGCAGACATATACGGCTCAATTAGTGACTTCTTAATAACAGGGGGTAACTTCTTATAGAGAATCGCTAGCTCAAAATCATTATTAAGAATTTCCTCATTAAGACTTTTCAGCAGACTTATCGTTGTTGCAATGGAAATCACTTTTCCTGTTTCATCAAATGCGTCAAGGTAGTTATGTATTTCCTCAACCTTACCGAGCATTTCACTGTTAAACCAATAACTTGACCCCGTTATTCCCACAGCATCATCGGCAAATTCATCATCAAAGAACTCATCGTCCTCCTCAAACACTTCATCTTCATCCTCTTCTTCAAAAAAATATGCAGGTGCATCAATAACAACATCCATTGGTGTTGTGCCACCCAACTTTCGGTCTATCAATTCCATTCCCTGATAAATCTCCGTCGACTCTTTATAGTAATCTATGAAACGGTTTTCAACTGTCAATTGAGTAACACCCCAAACACTTAACATCGCCAACACAACAAAAGACAACATAATTCCACGACCATACCGCTCATTTTTATCAGCCAAAAACTGTGTCAGCTTCTCAGTAACATCATGTTCTTGTACCGGTTTTTCTTTGCTTAATAAGACGAGTGCCGCAGGAAATAATGTAAACGTAATAAGTTGTGCAATGCCAATTCCTATAACCATCATCCAACCAAAGTCAATCACAGGGCGAATACCGCTAACCAGTAGTGAACCGAATGCCACCATCGTGGTAATTGATGTATACAAACAGGGAATAAATTTACTCTTCACCGTCTCAAGCACTAAGCCTCGCTGACTATAACTTGCTAATGTGCGATGTAACTCTCTATATCGAACAATTAAATGAACCAAGAGCGATAACGTTAAGATAAGAAGCAATGAAACAAAGTTTGATGAAACAACCGTCACCGGCCAATTTAAAATACCCAGCATGCCAATCATACTCACGCCTGATGCTATGCAAGTCATCATGGCAAGAATAACCCAATGTAAGCGTCTAAAAATAACACTTAAAATAATGATGAGAATAAAAAAGACACCTACACCAAACGTCAACAAATCATGTAGAACAAAATCAATTGAATCACTCGCGATCATCGGTACTCCACCCAAAAATAGGTGAGCTGACTCTCGGTGTTCATCCATAATATTGCGAACCGTCTCAATATTTTTGTTTTGCTGGGCTTGTAACGATGCGTTATAAGCATCAAATTCATTTGAGAGTTTTTGCAGTAAGCTGGCTTCTTCTAAAGAGAGCTTTCTTTCAAGCTGTTGGGTACGTAGTGCATTACGACTCTTTAGCAATCCCTCCCATGTCTCATCGAACTTAAACGTTATTTGCAACGCTGTTGTTTCCCCATCAGGGCTAATCAATAAGTTACGATAAAGTGGGCTAGAGATGATTTCTTTCTTAGCTAATTCACGATCAACCTTTGGACTTTCCAGAGTAATAATCTCCTCGCTTAACTCATAAAGAGTCATCGAAGGACTATTGATCAAAGGAACATCTAATAAGGTCGTCACTGACTCGACTCGATTGACCTTTTCTAATTTCGAACGTAACAACTTTATGTCTTGCAGAACCTCGCCTGAAAACATATCCAGTTTAGGTGTGTAGGTGAGAATTAAACTATCATCTGACCCATAAAGTGCTTTTATTGATCGGTAAAACTCCAAAGATACATCATTTTCTAGAACTAGCGAATCAGCAGAAGCATCTAGTCTGAATTTAGTAGCATGAGAGCCCAGTAGAATAACTATAAGCACCATCACCGCCAACGTAAGAATAGGTTGGCCTAAAACAATACGGTTATAAGCGGCTAACAATGTTACTGACATATTATTCATATCTTCAATAATGACTAATACATAAGCATACGGGTAAACGCCATGCTACTAAGTTTAATTTGTAATTTTTTTTAGCTCGCGCCCATTTAAAATAGAGGATCCATGAATCGCCGTGGATACACCGGGCAGCCCTTAGCTCCCTAAAATACCTTTTCCCATACTCAACTGGTGG
>JGI24724J26744_10000936_pt1 | contig 20454 bp, 25 predicted proteins | sample Cruoilmetagenom7_FD_26744 | JGI IMG/M metagenome (IMG submission 26744) | reverse complement strand
ATTCAGGTCATGCAAGGTGCCTTAAAATCAACGCTGGACGACTTGGCCAATCGCGCTGCAGTCGGCGTAAACGTTACCCTTCCGCATAAACATGACGCGCTGGCGCTGGCCATGCAAGCATCCCCAGCCGCGGAGAAAATTGGCGCCGCAAACACGCTAACCTTATCAGATGATCGAAACTGGCATGCTGACAATACTGATGCACCGGGCCTGCTCCGGGCGCTTGGCATGTCGGGCATTGATGACGCTTCTAATATGCAAGTCTTGGTTTTGGGCGCGGGCGGTTCGGCGCGAGCGGCTGTCTATGCGCTGACGGGCGCGGGTGCGAAGGTGACGATATTAAACCGTACACTTGAACGAGCCGCCGCCTTGAATGCCGATATTGGCAACGAGCACTCCGTATACGGATCGACTGATCTTCTGATCGAAAAAGCGGCGTCTGTAGACCTTATCATAAACACCACTAGCGGTGGGTATGCCGGCCATATTCACCACCTGCCGGTAGGGGATGGTCGCTTGTTTCTGGACATCTCTTATGGCAGCGCTGCGGCGCAGCAACTCGCCCATGCGNGCGCGCAAAATTGGCAAGTGCAGGATGGNTTGGGCATGCTGGTCGCCCAAGCGGCGGAGAGTTTCAATATTTGGTTCGGACAGATGCCCGAAACNGAATCTGCCTTGGCCAGATGCCGCGTGGCAGTGGAGGGGGTATCATGAAAATTCTCGGCCTNACCGGATCNATCGGAATGGGNAAATCAGCCACCGCNGCGATGTTTCGCGANGCNGGTGTCGCTGTCTATGATGCCGATGCTGAGGTTCATANCCTCTATGAGCAAGGCGGCGCGGCGGTCGGACCTTTGTCCGAAAGATTTGAGGGTGTGGTTCGNGACGGGGCCATTCATCGACCATCACTGCGCAAGGCCGTGTTGGACGATCCGGGCGCAATGAAAGATCTGGAATTGATTGTTCATCCGCTGGTTGGCGCAACCCAGCTTGCCTTTCGTCAGAAAGCGATTGAATCTGCAGCGGCGTTTGCGGTTTTGGATATTCCGCTTCTGTTTGAAACCGGCGGCGACCAAAGGTGCGATTATGTTGCGGTCGTGTCTGCCCCAGCGACGGTTCAGCGCCAGCGCGTTCTTGCGCGGGATGGAATGACCGAGGCCAGCTTTGAGGCGATCTTGTCAAAACAGGTGCCCGATGCTGAAAAACGGGCGCGTGCAGATTTTGTGATTTCCACCGCTTTCGGGTTTGACTTTGCCCGCGCGCATGTTCACGCCATAATTGATCTCATGAACCGGCTCGGGACAGATATTGAAGATGACGGATGAACTGCGCGAAATCGCCTTTGATACTGAAACGACCGGGCTTGAGTGGGACAAGGATGATCGGATCATTGAGCTTGGCGCGGTTGAGCTGATCAATCACGTTCCAACCGGCAAGACCTTCCAGACCTATATCAATCCCGGTCGCCCGGTATCGGAAGCGACNATACGAATTACCGGGATCACCGATGATCACCTGAAGGACAAACCCGGGTTTGAAGACCCCAGCATTGTCGANGCATTTCTGGCTTTCATTGGCGAGTCGACNCTGGTGGCTCACAATGCNGCCTTTGATCGNGGCTTTCTGAATATGGAGCTTAAGCGCTGTGACCGGGNCCCGATCTTGGAAGACCGCTGGGTCGATACGGTTTCGATGGCGCGCAAACGTTATCCGGGCGCCCCGGCCAGTCTCGATGCTTTGTGTAAGCGGTTCGATATAAACTCAACCGCGCGGACATTTCACGGGGCATTGCTGGATAGTCAGCTTCTATCAGAGGTCTATCTGGAACTGCTCGGTGGGCGGGCTCGCGCGTTCGACTTTGGCGACCAGACCAGCGGCGAAACGACGGACCGTCAGCCCGCACAAACCCGTCCAGTGCGCCTGGCATCTGGCCTGACAGATAAAGAAAAGACGGCTCACGCCGCCTTTACTGAAACATTGGGCGAAGACCGCCTATGGAAACGCTACGACTGAGGCGTTTCTGGAGCTTCGGCTGGTGCGGCCTCTGACGCCGCTTGGGCTGCGCGTTGGCGCTGCGAGCTATACAGGGCGGCAAAATCAACCGGGTCGATCCGGAGCGGCGGGAAACCACCTTCGGCTGAAACATCGGCAATGATCCGGCGCGCGAATGGGAAGAGCAGTCGTGGGCATTCAATCAGCAGGATTGGCTCCAGGTCGGCTTGGGCAAATCCGGTCAGCTGGAATATGCCCGCATAATCCATTTCCAGCAGAAATAGTGCTGTTTCTTTGGTTCCGGCGCGGGCTTGCAGCTTCAAGGTTACTTCAAACGTGCCTTCAGCGGCATTCTTTGTGGTCGCCCCAACATCAATCCCCAGCTCAATGTTTGGCTGTTCTTGTACGGCGGCACCCGGATTCTCGAACGAAAGGTCCTTGATATATTGGCTGATAACGCGAATGGCTGGTCCGGGTTGGGCTGGCTCTGCTTGTGGGGGTGTGGCCATATCTGGGGTGTCGGTCATGCTTAATATCACTCTTGGAAAAACAAACCCCGCGCCTAACACGTGCCAGAAACACGCGCAACGGTGGTGGCGCTTTAAGAAAAGGCCTATATGGATAGGTGTAGATATTATTTGGAAAACAAGCCCATGTCCTCTTCGATGATCGAATTTATCGTTCTGGCTGCGATCGCACTCTTTATTGGCTGGCGCCTCTATATGACTCTCGGCCAAGACGATGGCCCACCAGAAGGTCGCACGCGCACAACCGAGGCCCCGCTCAAACGAAAAGAGAGCCCGGCGAGCACGAGCGGTGGCGAAATTGTTGACATTCGCCCAACTTTTACCGGGCCAAATGCGGCCGGGCTTGAAGAAATTTACTCCGCCGACAATAGCTTTGATCCACGGGCTTTCATGCAGGGTGCCCGCGCCGCCTATGAAATGATCGTGGCGGCGTTTGCCCGCGGCGACCGTGATGCGCTGAAACCCATGCTCGATACCGACGTTTATGATGCCTGGGATCGGGTGATCGCCAAGCGCGAGATTGATGGCAGCCAAGGCATGGACCTGCTGCGCATTCGCAAGGCGGAAATGACCGATGCCTCGGTTGATGATGTCGGCATGGCGCGCATCATAGTGCAGTTTGAGGCTGAATTGGGCGATGGTGAAAACACGGCCCGCGCCCAAGAGCTATGGACNTTCATGCGCCNAACCCGCTCNGACGACCCGAACTGGCTGCTCGATGANGTCGATACGGTCGACTGATACNGCACTCGCCGCGCNGCTCTACTAGTTCTGATAACGCTGNAACAGATCGCAGGCCCAGCCTGCGCCATTGGCGTTGCAAATCCCGCCGACAAGGGCGGCCCCGGTTGGGGTATCGCGTTCAATCACCATCTCGCAGCTCCAGCGGTGACCATTCTCACAGCCCCGCTGCATCAGGCGCAGGCCTTCAACCTTATCCATCGGGACACCCTGGCCGCGATAATACATATCGCCAAGATTGGTACAGCCTTCGTCATAATCCCCGGCGCAGGCGAGGCGATAATAGCGCAGCGCCTCATCATTGTTCTGCTCTACCCCGTTGCCGCGCTGATACAGACGGCCCAGATTATCGCAGCCGCGAATGAACCCGCCTTTGCAGGCATAATCGTGTAACCAGACAGAGCGGTTATAATCGCGCGCGATCTCTTGCCCGTTCGAATAGAGAATGCCGAGATTTGTGCACGCGCCGAGATCGTTCGCCTCACAGGCCAATGCGTAAGACCGGACATTGTCGCTCATACCGGTGCGAACCACCGATATCGTACCGTCATCGGCCTGTTCTTCCGCGCCAACATCACGGCTGCCGCCAGAGCCTGCGGGTACCGATCGGCGGATCGGCGTGCTGGAGGCAACCGGTGCCATGCCGCCGCCACAGCCAGCCGGATTGAAACAAATATCGGTCTCGCCGATCAGGCCNCTATTGAAGAACGGGGTTTGCGCACTGCCGGTGGCCTGATCAACCCGGTACGCGACCCGGCGCAGCACTTGCTCAACNGTTAGACCCCCGGTTGGCAACACATCGGCCAGCGCCCGCGTATACGGGCTNTTGCCGCCAACCCCATCGGCGGCGGTCTGGCCCGGNTCGGTNGAATAGGCGACGAGCAGTCCGCGNGACCGCGCCGCCTCGGCAAGGCCCCCGCCCAGAGATCGGCTGGCGCTCGGCAGTGGATTGTTGCGGCAGGCATCCAGAATGATGAAATTCACGCTATTTCCAGCCGATTCAATGTATTGCAGGGCCTCGCCGAGACGCGGTGCCTGGCGCCAGACATCCTGTTCNGTTTGTGGCCGCGCATCGACCGGCAGCAAATAGTTCGCCCCCTGCGATTGCACACCATGCCCGGCATAATAAAGTAGGCCAATCGCGTCCGGCCCGGCGGCGGTGAGCCGCGCAGCATGATCGGCGAACATGTCCTCCATCGCGTCTTCGTCCAGATTGGTCGCCAATTTTACCTGAAACCCGATATTTTCCAGCGTCGTCGCGATTAATCGCGTCGCTTTCTGGGTTTTTGAGATACCAACCCGCTTGAACATAGTCGGAATTGCCAATCACCGTCGCCACACGCGGCTCTGCAAACGCGGCACTTCTGCACAAAAGTACAACAGAAAGTGCCAGCACGGCCCGAACGACATAACTAGGATGGATATTCATAGACGGTCCCTCTGCGCCGAAGACCCCTAGTTAACCCTGAAAACTGGCATGCTGACAAGGGCCTAACCGGTGTGGCATTACTCTCTGCTGCGCGGCGTTAGGTGTCGCTCAAAAACCTCTAAATGCATCGGTAACTTGAGCCGACGCGCCAATCGCGCCAAGTTTGCCGGATGCGCATAACCGCCCTTCTTTTCGCTGCTCTGCTTGTTCTATCGGGGTGTGAAACCACGCCGCGCCCGCTGCCAGCGCCCACGCCTGTATCGCCGCCCGCTCAAGACATGGTGATTTGGCAGCCGCAGGCCCCGGTGGTCACTTATTCCGCGCTGCCCGGCTGGCCATCAGCCGATTTGGCGCCCGGCCTGTCGGCGTTGCGGCGCTCTTGCGCGGTTTTTGCTGAACGTGATCCGCGCAGCTTGCTATCACAACACGCCTTGTGGGCGGGCACAGCGGCCGATTGGCAGCCGGCTTGTGCGGCGCTGGATGTGATCGCCGATGAGGCAAGTGCCCGCGCGGTGATTGAGGCCCTGTTTACCCCGGTGGAAATTGTCGATCCAGCGGGCGCGTCGCGCTTTACCGGCTATTTCGAGCCGACATTTGAGGCGCGCCTAACCCCTGAATTTCCGTTTACAGAGCCGGTTCCTGCCAAGCCGAATGACTTGATTTCAACCTCCGGTCAGGTCCTTCAAACGCTACCAAATGGTCAAACCCGCGCCTATCCGATCCGCGCTGAGATCACTCGGGCGGGGGTGAGGCCTTTGGCCTATGCACATCCAGCCGACGTATTTTTCCTTCAAATACAAGGATCAGGCCGCCTGATCTTGCCGGACGGGCGGACTTTGCGCGCCGCCTATGCCGCACATAATGGTCAGCCGTTTAAGTCGACGGCCAATTGGCTCATCGCCAAAGGCTGGATCACGCGTGGGGAGGCCAGCATGACCGGCATTCGCGCCTGGATGGATCGCACCAGTCCGGCCCGCGCGCGCGAAGCCATGAATGCCAATCCGCGTTTTGTCTTTTTCAAAATCCAACCGGAAGGNGACCCGAATATGGGGCCGAACGGTTCGCTCGGCGTTCCGCTTACCCCGCTTGGTTCAATGGCGGTTGATAACTCGATCCACCCGCCCGGCGTTCCGATGTTTGTGCAAACTCGCGCTCCGGGGCTGGGCGGCGACTGGTCCGGCTTTCTGGTGGCGCAGGATACAGGTGGCGCGATTAAAGGCCCGGTGCGTGGTGATATCTATTTCGGCACCGGGGATGCGGCAGGGTCGGCCGCCGACACGGTAAACGCCCCGGGGCGGATGTGGGTTTTGCTGCCGCGGGTTCTGGCCGAACGGATCCGTGTTTCACGTGAAACGGCGGACACAAAAACGATTGGCCTTCGCGCGTCGCCCCTTAACAAGCGCCATGGCTGGACGAAAACTCACCGACGCGGAAAAGCGCGCCTGGCAGGCGGCGACACGGCATGTCCGGCCACTTTCGGCGCATTCGGGCCGGGTTCGTACTGCGATCCCACTTGGTTCGGCTCCGGAACCGGGCCCTTTCGGGTTGCGATCGGCACCTGTTCGGGGGCTACCGGCGCCGCAAAACCGACAGAATGAACGCCCCGTCCGGCGCGGTAAACAGGCGGTTTCCGCCAGTTTTGACTTGCACGGGCATAGTCAAGACAGCGCTTGGCGTGCCCTCCCACATTTCCTTTCCAGAGAGCAGGCGAAAGGGTCGCGTTGTGTTATTGTTATTACAGGAAAGGGGAAGCTCGGCGAAGGTGTCTTGCGGCGTAACTTCCTGCACTGGCTGGAAATGCCCGAAGCACGAACCCTGGTCAGCGGCTATGCCACCGCACATCCGCGGCATGGCGGCAGCGGCGCTTGGTATGTCTATCTGAGAAAACGATAAGTCCAAAAAATACAACGAAAAAAGGCGGCCAAATGACCGCCTTTCTCCACTCAACACACTCTACTTGATGTTGATATAACTGAGCCTCGTTAATGAATTACGACTGCTTCGCCAAAAGGTTGCGGATCTCTTCCAGCAACACTTCATTGCGCGGCGGTTCTGCCGGTGCAGCAGGGGCCTCTTCTTCTTTTTTCTTCATATTATTCATGCCCTTAATGATCATGAACATGACAAAGGCAACAATGAGGAAGGAGATGGTTGCCGAAATGAACTCGCCAACCTTGATGGCAACTTCGGCGTTACAATCTCACCGTCGGCGCCGAGCACAGCCGGGGTCATAACATAATTCCAGCTACCGAAGTCCAACCCGCCAAGTACGGGGCTGAGCGCCGGTAAGAACACGCCCTGAATAAAGGCGGTCACAACGGTCGCAAACGCACCGCCCAAGACGAAGCCAACGGCCATATCGACCAGATTGCCCTTCATCGCAAACTCTTTGAATTCTTTAAGCATTATTCCCTCCTTATGGATCGGCTTCGCGCTGATCCGAATAGTTTCTTAAAGCACATCACAGGTGCTGCGTATCTGTCCTAGCTTGGTTAATAAACTGCAAAAGACCTAGCGGGACTCGGGGTCTTCGCCGCCATTTACGAGCGCGCGCAGCTCTTTACCAGGCCGAAAGAACGGCACCGATTTTGCCTCAACTTCAACAGTTTCGCCGGTTCGCGGATTACGGCCGACCCGGGCTTTACGGTGACGAACGGAAAACGCCCCAAAGCCACGGAGTTCCACGCGATCACCCCGAGATAGCGCTTCGGCGATCTCATCCAAAATTACGCCGACAACACGCTCCAAATCCTCAGATTTGAGGTCTGGATTCTCTTCGGCCAAACGAGCGATCAATTCCGATCTCAGCATGTGTTTGTTCCTAAACGAAAAATGCGGCGGAGACTAGAGCCTCCGCCGCAGATTTTTTGAATCTAATCAGAATGTTAGATTCGATGTCGGCATTAACGGACTTATTCGTCCTTATCAGCGGCCTTCTTTTTGGCGGCTGGCTTTTTCGCGGCTGCTTTTTTAGGAGCGGCCTTTTTAGGCGCAGCTTTCTTGGCAGCCGGCTTTTTGGCCGGAGCCTTCTTTTTCGCCGCTGGTTTCTTGGCTTCAGCTTCTTCCGCTGCCGGCTCTTCAGCCTTCGCTTCTGCTTCTGGCTCTTCAGCTACCGCTTCGTCACCGGTGCTGGCGAGTGCCGCCCCGAGGATGTCACCGAGTGACGCGCCACTATCGGCAGAACCGTATTGTGCCACTGCTTCCTGCTCTTCAGAGATTTCCAGCGCTTTGATCGACACTGAAATACGGCGTGAAGATTTGTCGACCGAAGTCACTTTCGCATCGATCTTGTCACCAACTGCGAAACGCTCTGGGCGTTGTTCGCTGCGATCACGTGACAGATCCGACCGGCGGATGAATGAGCGAACGGCTGGGTCGCCGAACTCAATTTCAATCCCGCCACTGGTCACTTCCGTTACCGTACAGGTCACAACAGCGCCACGTTTCACACCCGTATTGTCAGCGATTGGATCGCCGCCAACTTGTTTGATGCCAAGCGAGATGCGCTCTTTGTCTGTGTCCACGTCAAGAACACGGGCCGTAACGGTGTCGCCTTTGGCATAAGCCTGAATGGCTTCTTCGCCAGACTGGTCCCANGCGATGTCATTGATGTGAACCATACCGTCGAGGTCTGGGCCGAGGCCAACGAAGAGACCGAATTCGGTAATCCCGCGAACTTCGCCCTCAATGTCAGTGCCAACTGGGTTGTCGGCCATAAAGGCAGACCATGGGTTGTCCTGAGTTTGTTTGAGGCCGAGGGAGATGCGGCGTTTTTCGCTATCTACATCGAGGACTTCAACATCAACTTCTTGCGATGTTGAAACGATCTTGCCCGGGTGAACGTTCTTCTTGGTCCAGCTCATTTCTGANACGTGGATCAAGCCTTCAACACCGTCTTCCAGNTCAACAAATGCACCATAGTCGGTGATGTTTGTGACTTGGCCAGTCATACGTGTGCCGATGGTGTACTTGGCTTCGATATCGTCCCAAGGATCGGACTCGAGCTGTTTCATACCAAGCGAGATACGCTGTGTATCAGGATTGATTTTGACGATCTGAACATTGACCGTGTCACCAACAGAAACAACCTGGCTTGGGTGATTGACCCGTTTCCAGCTCATGTCTGTGACGTGCAGCAGGCCATCAATACCGCCAAGATCAACGAACGCACCATAATCGGTGATGTTCTTGACGACGCCTTCGCGTGTATCGCCTTCTTGCATTGTGCCAACGATTTCAGCGCGCTGTTCTGCACGGCTCTCTTCGAGGATTGCNCGGCGAGAGACAACGACGTTGCCGCGCGCACGATCCATTTTGAGAATGGCGAATGGCTGAATTTCGTTCATCAGTGGGCCAACGTCGCGCACAGGGCGGATGTCGACTTGTGAGCCAGGAAGGAAGGCAGACACACCGCCAAGGTCAACCGTGAAGCCGCCTTTAACGCGGCCAACAATTGCGCCCTTAACAGGCTCTTCCTTGTTGTGGCTATCTTCGAGGGTAACCCAGCTTTCTTCGCGGCGAGCTTTGTCGCGCGACAGAACAGCGTCGCCCATCAGGTTTTCGATCCGCTCGAGGTAAACCTCGACGATATCGCCGGCTTCAGGTTGTTTTTCCTCAAGCAGGAATTCTTTTGCTTCAACGCGGCCTTCGGTTTTCAGGCCAACGTCGAGGACAAGAAAGTCGCCATTATTTGAAATGACGGTGGCTGGTACGACACGGCCCTCTTGCAGGGTGGCAGCGCCAGCGCTTTCCTCAAACATGGAAGCAAAATCTTCCATTGTTGGGTTCATTGATTCAGTCATAGGGTCTCCGGTGCGCCGCAAACGGGGTTACCTTCATCTGCACCATTGCAGATGTCGGGCCGTTACAGCGATCTGTAGTCAGGCAGAAAGCTATTGGGATTTGGGGCCGGAAGCCCCAGAAGCTTTCAGGATTTGCGCGCCATTGCAGTCTCAACCGCGGCGCGCGCCTTATCCACAGCGGCGTCTATAGACAGATGAGTAGTGTCAATCAAGACCGCATCTGCGGCTGCCACCATGGGCGCATCTTTGCGTTGTTTGTCGCGGCTATCGCGTTCCCGCAATTGCGCGATCATATCAGAAAGTGACAGGGTGTCACCTTTCGCCTGAANTTCCTTCCAGCGCCGCCGCGCCCGCACCTCGACTTCGGCATCGATCCACAGTTTCACATCCGCATCTGGACAGACCACGGTGCCAATGTCGCGCCCGTCCAGCACGGCGCCGCTGGCCTGATGCGCGAAGGCGCGCTGCTTTTCCAATAATGCTGCACGCACTTCAGGAATGACCGCGACCTTGGAGGCGTTTTGTCCGGCTTCACCGGTGCGCAGCTCATCTTCACTATAATCATTCAGATCCAGNGACGCGGCCGTTTCGGCGAGCGCCTCAGGGTCATCGAACGAGACGCCGCGCTTGGCGGCAACCACACCTGTGGCCCGGTAAAGCTGCCCCGTGTCCATATAAGCCAGCCCGAACCACCGCGACAGCCGCCGCGCAATTGTGCCTTTACCAGAGGCCAGCGTTCCATCAACCGCGACGATCATGCTGCACTGTCCCGAATATCGGCGCCAAGCGTGTGCATATGGTCCATAAAGGCCGGGTAGGATGTGGCGATCATCGCCGCATCATCAATTGCGATCGGATTTTGTGCCGCCGTGCCCATGACCAGCGCCGACATCGCGATGCGGTGATCGTGATGTGTCTCGACCAGGCCACCGCCGGGCACTGGGCCATTGCATCCTTGTATGGCAAATCCGTCTGGGCGTTCTTCCACGTGAACGCCATTCACACGCAACATAGCAACGACGGCGGCGATGCGGTCAGATTCTTTGATCCGCATTTCTTCCGCGCCGCTAACAATTGTTTCGCCGTCGGCATAGGCGGCGAGGACCGCCAGAATCGGGAATTCATCGATCATGCTTGGAACCAGCTCAACCGGTATGGCATGACCCTTCAGGGCCGAGCTTTCAAACGACATGTCGATCAGGCGCTCGCCCGCCGCTTCGCCAGTGGCTTCGGCACCGATATTCGCACCCATCAGGGCGGCCGCACGGAAGAAACCATCGCGGGTTTCGTTTGACATCACACCCTCGATCAGTGCGCCACCCCGCCCAGCAATGATCGCGGTCGCCGCCAGGAACGCTGCCGAGGATGGATCGCCCGGCACGCTTGTTTCACGGCCTTGCAAATATTGCCCGCCTTGAATGGACACGCGCGCCCCGACGCCATTTGGCTCGACCTCGACGTCGACGCCAAACCCGCGCAGCATCCGCTCGCTATGGTCACGGGTTGTGCGTGCTTCGTGGATCACGGTTTCGCCTTCGCCGCGCAGCCCAGCCAGCAACAAGCATGACTTCACCTGGGCTGAGGCATGTGGCGGTGTATATTCAATCGGCCGCAAACGCGCTTGACCATGCTCGACCAAAGGCAGGGTTTTGCCGCCGCTATGTTCAAACCTTACACCCATCTGTTCCAGCGGATCGATGACCCGGCCCATCGGGCGCGAGGACAGGCTTTTGTCACCAACCAGTCGGCTACTAATCGGGTAACCGGCCAATAGGCCCATCATTAGGCGGACGCCGGTTCCGGCATTGCCAAAATCGAGATCACCGCTCGGTTGCTGCAGACCCGCTTTGCCAACGCCGCGAATGGTCCACTGGCCCGGCCCGATGTGNGAAACCTCTGCNCCCAGTGCGCGCATAACCCGGCCGGTGTTCANAACATCCTCGCCTTCNAGCATCCCGCTCACTTGCGAGACGCCCTCGGCCAGACCGCCAAGCATGAAGGCGCGGTGCGAGCATGATTTGTCACCCGGGGCACGAATTGTCCCGGTAATTTTTCCAACAGGATGGGAAGTCCAGACCATTTCTCGGCACCCTTATTTCAGTCTCTGCGGAAAAGCGCTTTGACAGGACGAACTGTTTCTGGCAAGCGCGCCAGCAATCAAAAGACATGAGAGACCCAAATTCATGGCCGATCCCGAACTAGGTACCAAACAAGTTTGCCCCAGCTGCGAAGCGAAATTTTATGATTTGAACAAGCGCCCGGCAACCTGTCCGAAATGCGCCCACAGCTTTGATCCAGAAGATGAGCTGGTGCAGGCAACCAAAGCGAAAGTTCAAACCAAAGCCGCCAGCGAAGCCGTTCCTGAGGACGAGGACGAAGATCCAGAAGAAGCCTCTGAAACCGCGGCCGCAAAAACAACCGACGAAGAAGAAGAAGATAATTCTGAGGAAGAAGCCAAAGAGCTTGGCGGCGACGAAGATGAAGTCACGCTCGGCATGGGCAGCGACGGCGACGACGAAGACGATTCTGGCAATCTGAGCAAGGTGCCAGCCGGCTTCACCGAAGAAGGTGTCGACGACGATGAAGACGGCTCCGATGATGATGACGAAGACGAGTTTGACCTCGGCGACGCCGACATTGATGTCGATGACGAAAATAAACTCGGCGACCCGGATGCGGACGACATCGAGGATGAATTAGGACTTGATCCAAGGGGCGGGAACACGTATCTCGCCCCTTCCCACCTAATGGGGCCATAGCTCAGTTGGGAGAGCGCTTGCATGGCATGCAAGAGGTCGTCGGTTCGATTCCGTCTGGCTCCACCATTTACGGTCATCTGCACACAAGTTCCGAGCCCGCGCGGGAAGATCGGTTTCGCACCGCTCGCGGGCATAATCAGCAGCAGCGGGCCAAGACGCCCATTCGCCAAAGTGCAGCGCTGGCCGAACCCCTCACAACCCAATATGAATGTCGCCGTCTTGATGCGGCCACCTTCATTTCCCACATTGTGGATAACACACCATCTAGTGCCGGGCTGCCATGATGGGGCCTGAAGGTGGTGTGTGTTGATCCTGTCTGAACGGAAGGAAGAAGCAATGACCAAGACATTTTCAGACCTCCCAAATGCGATAGATTCGGGAAAAATTGCCTATATTCGCGTGCTGAAATCTCGCGAACTGGCAGAGTTGCCAAATGAGGCGCTCGAATCCGTTGACGATCTTGAACGCCTGTTCGTCCTGACCAATGGGGATGGCCAAAAACTGGCGATTGTCGAGGGTCGAGAAGCGGCCATTGCGACGGCGCGTGCCAATTCATTGCTACCGATGAGCGTGCATTAGGCCGATCGGCGGCGCCCGCCCGCCTTTACAACATACCAGGAATAACCCGGTCAGGTGGGCGATGTCCGTCGGCGAACGTCTTGATGTTGATGATAACTTTTTCACCCATCTCGACCCGGCCTTCGACCGTTGCTGACCCCATGTGCGGCAGCAGGATGACGTTTGGCAGGCCGACAAGGTCCGGATTTACCGCCGGCTCGCGTTCAAACACGTCCAGGCCCGCCCCGGCAATCTTTCCGGCCTTGATGGCGCGGGCAAGGGCGGCTTCGTCAATCACCTCGCCGCGCGCGGTATTCACAATGAAAGAGTCCGGCTTCATCAGGTCGAGCCGCCGCGAGTTGAGCAGGTGAAAGGTCGCTGGCGTATGCGGGCAATTGACCGAAACAATGTCCATTCTCGCCAACATCTGATCGAGGCTGTCCCAGAATGTTGCCTCCAGGTCTTCTTCGATATGGCGCGTGACCGGTTTGCGATTGTGATAGTGGATCTGTAGTCCGAAGGCCTGCGCGCGGCGCGCAACCGCTTGGCCGATCCGGCCCATGCCGATAATTCCCATCCGCTTACCTGCGAGACGGCGACCCATCATCCAGGTCGGGGCCCAGCCATCAAACTTGCCTTCGTCCATCAATTTGATGCCTTCATGCAGGCGGCGTGGCACGGCGAGGATCAGGGCCATAGTTACATCGGCTGTATCATCGGTCAGAACGCCGGGCGTGTTGGTCACCGTGATGCCGCGCTGCACGGCGCTCTGGACGTCGATATTGTCAACGCCNGCNCCAAATTGCGCAATCAGCCGCAGGTCTTCGCCAGATTGCGCCAGAACCCGGCCATCAATCTGGTCGGTCACCGTTGAAACCAAAACATCTGCGCGTTGAACCGCATCGATCAACTGTTCGGCCGTCATCGCGATGTCGGCTTCGTTCAGTTCGGTATCGAAGAGCTCTTTAAGGCGCAGCTCCACCGGGTCTGGCAAACGTCGGGTAACAATCACCTTCAGGCGCTTAACGGACATGGAACCTCTCTTTCTCGAATGCGCTTAGCAAAGCCGACGCGTCCCGCCAATGGTGGGTTTTACCTTGGATTCACTTGATTGCCTCAAAAAGGCCCGATGACAGCGTTGAATTTTCGTATCCTGACAGTCGTTGCCGCGCTTTTCATCTTTAGCGGACTGGTATTAGGCGCCCAAGCGGATCCGGAGCCAGTGCGGATTAGTCAGTTTTCAGGCAAGCCCGTGCCGCGCTTTGAATCGCTGCGCTATACCGCTGTGCATGGACGTCAGGGCCCCAGTCTCGATCATCCAATCCTGTGGCGCTACGAAAAAGAGGGCCTACCGATGTTGATCGTTCGCGAAACCAATGGCTGGCGCCGGGTTCGCGACAAGGATGGCGACGAAGTATGGATGCAGGCGCGCATGCTCTCGGCGGACCGCAAAGTCGTGGCGATCGACGAAACGATCCTGTACCGCAAACCGGGCACTGACGCGGTAAAACGCGCCACGCTCAAACCCGGCGTCATTGCCGATCTCGAGCTTTGTGACGGCATGTGGTGCCGGGTGAGAATTGGCCGCGAAACCGGCTGGATCGAGAAAACCAGCCTATGGGGCGTTGAAACCGCGACCGGCGGGCTTTAGCCCTCTTGCCGCGCTGCTAGGCAGCCGTTATCAGGCTGCAACCCCCTTGGTGTGCTTGGCACACGGCAAATAAAGGTATGGACCCATGAGCGGACCCCACGACTTCCACACGCCTAAATCTNCCTACACATATGAAGACCTGCTTGAATCGGGCAAAGGCGAATATTTCGGCGCTGGAAATGCTCAATTGCCTGCCCCACCAATGCTGATGATGGACCGGATCACCCAGATCACCGAGGATGGCGGCGAATTCGGCAAGGGTAATGTGATCGGCGAGCTGGATGTGAACCCTGACCTTTGGTTCTTCAAATGCCATTTTCCGGGTGACCCTGTGATGCCGGGCTGCCTCGGGCTTGATGCGATGTGGCAGGCGGTTGGCTATTGGCTCGGCTGGTCCGGTTCACCCGGCAAAGGCCGCGCCCTCGGCGTCGGTGAGGTAAAATTCCGCGGTGAAATTACGCCTGACATCAAGCTCGTACGTTATGAAATCGATATGCGCCGCGCCAAGCGCGGCAAGCTGGCTTTGGGTATCGCCAATGGCGTTGTCTATGCCGACGACAAGCCGATCTATTTTGCCGAAGATTTGAAAGTCGGGATGGTCAATCCCAACACTTAGGGCTCACGGCACATAGACCGTGAAAGTGACGTCTGCGGCCTGCGCAGTTGGCCAGGTCGCGGTAAATTCAACCGCCTGGCTGGCGGTCGATCCCCGGCGCAGGGCGGTGCGGCGCTCGGCTTGGTAGATAAGCTGCGGTGCAGCGAGGTCCCCAAATGTCAGGCTTGGAACAATCTGCCCGGTTTGCCCCGGATGCTGCGCATTAGCGCCGATAGCGGTGACCCCAAATTCGATTGGCGTATCGGCTTGATTTGGACCGAATGCAGCTTCTGCGCGAATGGCAAAGGGGGCATTTGAGGCTACCCGGAAGGTTTTCTGGGCGGTAATTCCTATATCCGCACGGCCCAAGGCCTGAATCGGTTCTAACTGCCCTGCTAGTGGCGCTGCGGCCATGGCATACGGGCTTTCTGTTTTCAAAGTGACGGATTGGGCTGTGATGGGATCGGCCTGGCCCTGCCAAACGATGATTTTCGGGCCCTGAACCAGACGCACCTGATGGACGATTTCCGCTGAAACAACCCCTACCCCACGCCCAAAGAACAGCGCGATGGTTCCAAGAATCGCGAAACGGATAAGAATGTGATATCCCAAAAAGGGAAGTTTCATCTGCTTGATCCCCAATGACACGAGTTCACCGCTGCATATTCTATGCCATTCCTTGACGGAGTCGCCGGGGATCAATAGCCCTCAATCCAGAAAAGTCTTGAACACAAGGAGCCGAGAAATGGCTGATTTTGGAAATATGCCAACCGGAAACCTGATGGCGGGCAAGCGCGGTCTGGTGATGGGTGTTGCCAACAAGAACTCGATTGCCTGGGGCATCGCACAACAGCTTGCAGCCCAAGGCGCCGAACTCGCCTTTTCCTATCAAGGCGAATCGCTGGAGCGCCGGGTGCGGCCACTGGTTGAAAGCATCGGCATGGACTTCATGGTTCCCGCCGATGTCACCGATGATGCCGGCATGGATGCCGCCTTTGACGCGATCAAACAGCGCTGGGGAAAAATCGATTTCCTCGTTCATGCCATCGCGTTTGCTGGTAAAGATGAATTGCAGGGCTCGATGGTTGAAAACACCACGCGCGAAGGGTTCCGGCGGGCCATGGATATCTCTGTTTACAGCTTTATCGATGCCTCGCGCCGCGCCGCTGAAATCATGCCATCGCGCGAGGAGGGCGGTGGCGCAATCATTTGCCTGACTTATCTTGGCTCAGAGCGCGTCGTACCATCCTATAATGTGATGGGCGTTGCCAAAGCTGGGCTTGAGGCCTCAACCCGCTATGCGGCGCGTGATCTTGGCCCAAAGGGCATCCGTGTGAATGCCATCTCGGCAGGCGCGATGCGGACATTGTCTCTCGCGGGTATTCGCGGCGGTAAGTCGCTGATGGGCACCGGCAAGGAATGGTCGCTGTTGAAAGAAGACACACAGATGGAAGGCGTCGCTGGTTGCGCCCTTTATCTTCTCTCACCAATTGGGCAGTCGGTGGCCGGTGAAGTGATCCATGTCGATGCGGGTTTCCACGCCGTGGGTGTGCCGGATCTGGCAGAGGATTGATCGCAGCAGGCCTAATTTTGCATGAAAACCTCACCTGACACGCACGTTCCGCTGGGCGAATTTCCCAGGTTTCCAATCGAGGAGATGCAGGCCCGTGCGCGTCAGCACTATCAGGCGCTGCAGTCCCGGCGTTCGGTGCGCGACTTCTCTGACGACCCGGTTCCGCGTGAGATCATAGAACACTGCGTGCTGGCGGCCGGAACCGCACCGTCTGGGGCCAATCATCAGCCTTGGCATTTCGCTTGCGTTGGCAGCCAGGCCAAAAAGCAAGAGGTACGTGCTGCGGCGGAGGCTGAAGAGCGGGAATTTTATGCTGGCCGCGCCGGATCAGATTGGCTTGATGCGCTTGCCCCAATCGGCACCGATGACAGCAAACCCTACATGTCGATCGCGCCGTGGTTGATCTGTATTTTTGCACAGCGCCGCGGCGGCGTGCAGGCTGGCGACGATAAGAAGAATTACTATATCCATGAAAGCGTCGGCATCGCCACCGGCATGCTGATCACCGCCTGTCATAATGCGGGCTTGGCGACCCTGGTACACACCCCAAACCCGATGAAATTTCTGAATGGGATTTGTGGCCGCCCAAGCACTGAAAAACCGTTTCTGATCCTGGTGGCGGGCTATCCGGCTAAGGATGCCATGGTCCCCAAACATGCCTTGATCAAGAAAACGCCGGACGAACTTATGAGCTTCCACTAGCAGCGATTGCTGTGAAGCTTGGCCCGGCCAGATAGATGAACTCATATGTTTCGACCGTCTCTTGGCCGGCTGTCTCTACCTGCGCGCTGCGTTCACCTCTCACACTCAGGATCAAGTCACCGCGCGCTGTAACCGGTAAGCGCCCGTCAAAAACGTCTTTCGGGAAATTGTCTTCCATCACGGCAAACCGCTTGAACCGCCAGTCCGGCATCTGCGCGCTCACCTCAAACCGGCTTCCGGCCTGCATGGTCAACGGTAAAGGCTGGTCCAGAACGCCAATTGGGTTGGTGAAAAGCTGCGTGACATAGACCGCATGGTCCTGCCGCGCCACGCCCAGCGCAATATGGGTTGTTTCCGGCGCGAGAATGTTCTCGCGGTGGCCCGGACTATTCATCAATTGTTGGTGCAGGCTCTCGACCGTGCCTGCCATCATATCGGCACCTTGATCCGGCATGTCGTGGCAGGACATCGCCTCCCCTTGCCAGTTCTGACAGCTTAGCTCCAGCTTCGCGACATTTTCCGCCGTCGATTGCGGCAACAGCGTACGGTCGAACGCAGAAATGCGGGCCGGGTGGCGTTTCCCGTTCGGGGTTTTATGCCCAAAGAAGCCATTAATCCCCATATCCAGGCTGTGGAATCGCGCCGCCGCTTGCAGGTTTTCCCTGATCGCCAGCGGGCCAAGACCTCGCGACGAACGCTCCTGATTGATCCGGTCAACAAATGCCTGCTCCATCTCGGTGGAAAACCAAAACCCCTGTCCCGGCGTCTCAAGGCAAGCGATCCCGTTTTTGACATAGACGGCAAGTGTTTGTGGCCGATTCTCTTTCGACATATCGCAGGCGCGCGCCGACCCGAAAAATAGTCCGCAAAGACAGAAAAGACACAATAGGCGGTACATGCGGCGAATCTAACCGCGAAATGCTTAAAGCACACCTACCGCGCGCAGCCGGTCAATAATCGGCGCCAACATCCGGTCAATCGCGTCTTTACCTGCCCGAACCTGCCCATAGGCCGGAAGCCCCTCATCGGCGATCACCAGATCAGCTTCGAACATGGCAGGATAGGTGTGGCGGTAATGGGCCGCCCGAACGGTTGTCAGATACTGATTCAACACGCCGGGAATATCGCGGCCACGTTCCACCACATCGCGCCGAATACGCCGCGCCAAGCGTAGGTCGTCCGGCGTATCAACATAGATGGATAGGTCGATGAGCGGCTTTAGTTCCGGTACCGATAGGGCGTGAATCCCCTCAAGAATAATGATCGATGCCGGTTCGATTTGCCTCGTCTCATCGGTTTTTCGGTCGTGGCAATCATAGTCATAGATCGGCTGCTCAATTGTGCGCCCGGCCTTGAGATCGGCGAGCTGGCGGGCCATCAGGCTGGTTTCCTTGCTGATTGGATCGTCATAATTGACCCGTGCAATGATGGCCTGGCGCTGTTCGTCCGTGTCGGCGGGCCCGTAATGGCTCATCGGCCAGTAATATCCGTCTTCATTGAAGATCACCGCGCCATTGCCCGCGCACGTTTCTAACAAGGCTTCCGCAACGGTCGATTTTCCCGAGCCAGAGCCACCTGTCATCGCGATAAGATATGGCGACCTGTCACTCATCTGGGTACGCTAGACGTCTTTGTCGAGCGGTACGGCATACAGTTCCAGCCTGTGGTCAACCAGTCGATAGCCAAGCTTTGCAGCGATCTCCTTTTGCAGGCGCTCGATTTCCTCATTGTGGAACTCAATCACTTCGCCTGACTTCACATCGATCAGGTGGTCATGGTGCTCGTCAGGCACTTCCTCATACCGCGCGCGGCCGTCGCCAAAATCATGGCTTTCAATGATGCCCGCTTCCTCAAACAGTTTTACCGTCCGGTATACGGTCGCCAGAGAAATTGACTTATCCACCTCATTGGCACGGCGATGCATTTCCTCAGCATCGGGATGGTCGTCGGCGAGCGAAAGAACGCGCGCAATCGTGCGGCGCTGTTCTGTCATGCGGAGGCCTTTTTCGGCGCAGAGCTTTTCTAGTCGATCCATAGCGTCTTCATGCCTTGTCACGCCCTATCTGTCCAGCGACCGGGCGAGACATTAGCACAGCATCGACGGCCCCTACACCCGCCCGGCGGTAATAAGCGCTGCGTCGCCCGTCCTGTTTGAAACCCAGCGCCTGGTACAGCGCCAAGGCGCCCTTATTGTCGGCGGCGACGTCGAGAAGAAATTTCTCCTGTCCGGACTGCCCCAATAGTTGCGCGGCGGCGAAGATGAGCTGGCGTGCCCGGCCCCTTCGCTGCGCCGCTGGATCAACCGCGATGGTCAGGATTTCGGCCGTGTCCGGTGTTTTCTGAACCAGTAATATGGCATCGGCCTGCCCATTTTGCTCGATCATCAATGCCAGTGTTGATGGTAGAATCAGAAGATCTGCGAAACTCTTCTCGCTCCATGCCTCTTGCGCGGAAAAGGCTGCGGCGTGCACAGCGGCAAACTGTGTTGCGTCTTCGGTCTTGGCTAGCACCACAGCAGTCAACTGGCTGGCTTTCCGCCCGGCAGCAAAGCGTCTGGTGCGCGGGCATAGTTTGGGCGCGGCGGGTGCGTGTCTTGCTCGAATATGGTTGCCAGCTCGGCGGCGCGTTGCGCCGATGTATCGGCATTGTGCACGATCAGGTCAGGCCGCGCCTCGGCCAGCGCCCCGGCCTCGCCATAGACCATATGCGGATGCTCATCCAAAAGGTGGGTCAGTGCCTCCAAGCGGATTTCTTCGGCCGCGGCGGTGGCCATGCCGCTGTGAAATCGCTGCATCCAAAAAGTGATGTCAGGTTGACGTCTTTGCGCCGGGAAGATGACTATAGCCGATCCTTGTTGCCCTTCTGGCAGTGCCGCTTCGAGACTGGTCACACCGATGCAGGGCGCGCCGGTCGCCAGCGCCAACCCGCGTGCAAAGGCAACGCCAACCCGAACGCCGGTAAAGCTGCCCGGTCCTGTAACGACGCCAAATCTGTCAATATCGGTGAGTTGAACCCCAGCTTGTTCGCAGGCTTTTGCAACAAGCTCCGGCAATTGCGCATCTTGGCCCCGGCTCATGGCGACTTTTTGATGGCCCAGCAGGGCACCGCCCCGAACCAGCGCCGTT